>Ga0065721_10004212_pt1 | contig 35349 bp, 32 predicted proteins | sample Mesricmetagenome_FD_59108 | JGI IMG/M metagenome (GOLD analysis project Ga0065721, IMG submission 59108) | Mesophilic microbial community from rice straw/compost enrichment Sample: eDNA_1 v2 (version 2) | ecosystem: Engineered > Solid waste > Grass > Composting > Bioreactor | place: USA: Davis... | reverse complement strand
GCGCGGCTCGCGCGCGCCTCGGGCGGCTGGAGCGTCGCCCTCGACGGGCTGCGGCGCGGGGAGAGACTTCGTTACCGCTTCACGGCGCCGGGGGAGTCGACGCGGTGGTTCGAGACGACGGTGTCGTCCTGGACGCCGGGGGCGCCGGGACTCGCCGAGGTCGGGCACCCGCGCGTCGTCGCGGGGAGCGCGTCGGCGTTCGGCGACGGGGAGGTCACCCGGCGCGTGCGGTTCGCGCTCCCGCTCGCGCCGGGTGAGCGCGTCGCCGGGTTCGGGGAGCGCTACGACCGGCTCGACCAGCGCGGCACGAGCCTCGACTCGGTCGTGTTCGAGCAGTACAAGAACCAGGGCGCGGAGCGGAAGACCTACCTGCCGATGCCGTTCGCGCACGTCGTCGGGGGCGCCGGCTGGGGCTTCCACGTGCGCACGTCGCGCCGGGTGTGGTTCGACGTCGCGGAGTCGACACCGGACCTCCTCTGGATCGAGGCGGAGACGGGCGACGACGGCGCCCTCGAGGTCGCGTTCTTCGACGGGTCCCCGCGGGAGGTGCTCGCCGCGTTCCTCGCCGAGGCGGGGAGTGCCGAGGAGCTTCCGGACTGGGTGTTCCGGCTGTGGGCGAGCGGCAACGAGTGGAACACGCAGGCCGAGGTGATGCGCCAGATGGACGCGCACCGCGACCACGGCATCCCCGTCGGCAACCTCGTCATCGAGGCGTGGAGCGACGAGTCCACGTTCACGCAGTGGCGCGACTCCCGGTCCGCGGTGCGCGACGGAGCCGAGCCGAAGCGGCTCGCCGACTTCGAGTTCCCCGCCGAGGGCGCCTGGCCCGACCCGAAGGGGATGACCGACGAGCTGCACGCCCGCGGCATCCGGCTGCACCTGTGGCAGATCCCGCTCGTGAAGATGCGACCCCACCCGTCCGGACAGGTCGCGGAGGATGCCGCCGCGGCGATCCGGGACGGCGTGCTCATCCGCGAGCCCGCTGCGGACGGGAGCCTGCGGCCCTACCGCAACCGCGGCTGGTGGTTCCCGCTCGGACTCATGCCCGACCTCACGGACGAGCGCGCCGCGCGGTGGTGGACGGAGAAGCGCCGCTACCTCGTCGAGGAGCTCGGCGTGGACGGGTTCAAGACCGACGGCGGCGAGCACGCGTGGGGCCGCGAGCTCGTCTACCTCGACGGCCGCCGCGGCGACGAGAAGAACAACACCTTCCCGGTGCACTACGCGAAGGCGTTCGGCGACCTCCTGCGCCGTGCGGGCAAGGCGCCGGTCACGTTCAGCCGCGCCGGATTCACCGGCAGCCAGGCGCACGGGGCGTTCTGGGCGGGCGACGAGAACTCCACCTGGGAGGCGTTCCGCTGGTCGCTCCTCGCGGGACTCAACGCCGCGGCCTCCGGCATCGTCTACTGGGGCTGGGACCTCGCGGGCTTCTCGGGCGACGTCCCCACCTCGGAGCTCTACCTGCGCTCGACCGCCGCGGCGACGTTCGTGCCGATCATGCAGTACCACTCCGAGTTCAACCACCACCGCTCGCCGTCGCGCGACCGCACCCCGTGGAACATCGCCGAGCGCACGGGCGACGAGCGCGTCATCCCCGTGTTCCGGCGGTTCGCGGAGGTCCGCGAGCGTCTCGTGCCCTACCTCGCCGCGGAGGCGCGACGGGCGGTGGCGGCGCGGGAGCCCCTCATGCGCCCGTTGTTCTTCGACCACCCCGCCGACGCGCGCGTCTGGGAGCACCCGCTCCAGTGGATGCTCGGCGACGCGCTCCTCGTCGCGCCGGTCGTGGAGGAGGGCGCGTCGGCGGGCGTCGCGTACCTGCCCCCGGGCGAGTGGGTCGACGCGTTCACGGGCGAGGAGAGCGAGGGCGGTCGCGTCGTGGAGCGGCCCGCGCCGATCGACGAGCTCCCCGTCTGGGTGCGGCGGGACCGCTGGGCGGGACTGCGTGACGTCTTCGGGGTCTGAGCGACCCTAGGCTGGCGGGGTGCGCCACGAGTCGACCGCCCAGCCGATCCTCGCGGGCGTCGTCGCCGGCGTGACCGGCTTCGCGAGCGGCTTCCCGCTGCTCATCGCGGGGCTCCACAACATCGGCGCGACCGACGAGCAGGCGTCGTCCGGGCTCCTCGTCCTGTGCGTCGTGCCGGGTCTCGTCACGATCGTGCTGAGCATCGTCACGCGCATCCCGATCTCGGTCGTGTGGTCGACGCCCGCCGCGGCCCTCGTGCTCGCGTCGGCCGGCACGGACGACTACGCGAGCGCCGTCGGTGCGTTCCTCCTCTGCGGCGTGCTCCTGCTCGTCACGGGCCTGTGGCCGTGGCTCGCGCGCACGGTGACGCGCATCCCGAAGCCGATCGCGAGCGCGATGCTCGCGGGCATCCTGTTCCCGATCTGCCTCGCGCCCGTGACGGCGAGCTTCGAGCTCCCCGCGCTCGCGCTGCCGATCGTGCTCACCTGGCTCGTGCTCACGAAGCTCGCGCCGCGCTGGGCCGTCCCCGCGGCGGTCGTCGTGACGATCGCCGTCGTCGCGGTGTCGAGCAGCGGCGCCGACCTGTCCGGCGCGCGGCTCCTGCCCGTGCTCGCCCCCGTCGTCCCGGGCTTCGATCCCGCGATCGTCGTGGGACTCGGCATCCCGATCTACCTCGTGACGATGGCGGGGCAGAACGTGCCCGGCTTCGCGGTGCTCCGCACGTTCGGCTTCGAGCACCCGCCCGCGCGCACGATCTTCGTCACGACGGGGGCCGGCAACATCCTCTCGGCGCCGTTCGGCGGCATCGCCCTCAACCTCGCGGCGATGACCGCGGCGATGGTCGCCGGCCCCGACGCGCATCCCGACCGCGACCGTCGCTGGATCGCGGGCGTGAGCGGCGGAGCGACGCTCGCCGTGCTCGGGCTCCTGTCGGGCGTCGCGACGGTGCTGGTGTCGGTGAGCCCGCCGGTGCTCATCACGACGGTCGCGGGGCTCGCGCTGCTCGGTGCGCTCATCACGGCGATCGCGACGGCGCTCGAGGACCCGGCGCACCGCGTCGTCGCCATCCTCACCTTCCTCGTCGCCGTCTCGGGCGTCTCGATCGCGGGGATCGGGTCGGCGTTCTGGGCGCTCCTCGCGGGCGGCCTCGTCATGCTCTGGATGAGGCCGTGGCGCCGCCGGGTGGCGCGCGAGCAGGCGCCCTGAGGCGTTGCGGAACCCTCCGCGTGTGTACGGTAGTCCCGGAACAGCGACGTCGTAGCGGGGTGGAGGTGTCTCACGGTGCACATGTACTCGCTCGCCGAGTTGACGTCGCAGCGTCTCGCCCAGCTCGTCGAGGCGGCGGAGCCGGGCGACCTCCTCGGTAACAAGGAAGACCTGCGCCGCACCTTCGAGGTGAGCCACGGCGTCATGAACGAGGCGCTGCGGATCGCGCAGTCGCGTGGCGAGGTCACGATCCGCCGCGGCCCGCACGGCGGGGTGTTCGCGGCGCGGCCGAGTCCCACGGTGCGACTGGGCAACTCGGTGCTGAGTCTCGACTCCGATGCGACGTCGGTCTCCGACGCGCTCCGGCTGCGCGAGGCGCTCGAGCCCCTCGTCATCGCCGACGCCGCCCGGAGCCTGTCCGCGGACGACATCGACGTGCTCCGCGGATGTCTCGCCGACATGAACGCCGCGGCCGACGACGACGATTCGATCGCGTTCTTCCACGCCAACCTCGCCCTTCACGCGAAGATCGCGGAACTCGGGGCGACCGGGATGCTGCGCAGCTTCTACACGGGGCTGCTCGAGATCATCCGCGAGCACACCGTCCAGGTGAGCCCGACCGACGCCGTGATCGCGGGGCAGCATCTGCGCGAGCGCTACGACCTCCACGCCGAGCTCGTCGAGGCCATCGCGAGCCATGACGACGATCGGGTGGCGGCCGCGATCGAGCGCCACGAGTCGACGACCTTCATCAGCGCCGCGGAGGCCTCGCGGGCGTCGTAGCCCGGAGTCAGCCCGCCCCCGCCTCCCGCCGTCGACGGCGCTCCTCGAGATCACGCCGCGCCCCGGCGTCGCCGGCGATGCGGCGGACGGTGTCGGCGAGCGCCTTCGCCCCCTCGAGCGCGGTGCGCTCGCCCGCGGCCGAGCCGGCGACGGCGGCGAACGCCGCGGAGTGCGGCACGGCGGTGTTCCCCCGGATCGAGAGGTAGGGATGGATGGACGGCACGACCGCCGAGACGTTCCCCATGTCGGTCGAGCCGCCGGCGTGGGTGCGCGCGACGGGCGCCTCGCCGCGCACGCGCTCCACGCTGCGGTCCCACGCGGCGGCGAGGACGGCATCCTGCGTGACCTCCTCGTAGACGGGCTCGGTGAGTTCGAGCTGCACCCGGCATCCTGTCGCGAGCGCCGCGCCCTCGAAGCACGCCCGCACGCGTGCGGCGACGTCCTCGAGCTCGCCGATCCGGGGGCTGCGCACCTCGGTGAGTAGGCGCGAGCGCTCCGGGATGATGTTCGTCACGGTGCCGCCGTCGACGACGATGGCGTTCACCCGCACCGCGTCGGGGAGCTGCTGGCGGAGCAGCCCGATCGCCACCTGGCTCAGCGCCGCGGCGTCTCCCGCATTCACGCCGAGTTCCGGCGCGGCGGCGGCATGGCTGGCCCGCCCCGTGAAGTCGACCGCGTAGCGGGCGACGGCCTGCATGACGACGTTCTCGCAGCGCACGTCGTCGTCGGCGACGACGGGATGCATCATGAGCGACAGATGGGCCCCGAGCCACGCCCCGCGCTCGAGGAGCACCGTCTTGCCGCCGCCGTGCTCCTCCGCGGGGGTGCCGAGCACGACGACGGTGAGGTCGAGCTCGTCGGCGAGGGCGGCGAGGGCGAGGCCCGCTCCGACCGAGGCGGTCGCGATGAGGTTGTGGCCGCAGCCGTGACCGATCTCCGGGAGGGCGTCGTACTCGGCGCACAGCACCACCCGGAGCGACCCGTGACCGGCGACGCCCTCGACCGCCGTCGGGAGCCCGTAGGCGCCGCGCGTGACGACGTACCCGCCGCGCTCGAGCGCGTCTGCGACCGCCGCGGCGGCGTCATGCTCGGCGAACGCCGGCTCGGGGCGAGCGTGGATGCGGCGGCTCAGCGCCACGAGTTCGTCGTGGTGCGCGTCGATCTCGGCGTCGAGTCGTGCGGTCAGGTCGTCGCGGCTCATCGGGCGTTCCTCACGTCGGAGTTGCGGGGGCTCCTCTAATTCATATACTGAATATGCGAAAAGAGGAGGAACCTGGTGCGAATCGCGAACCTGGCCGGCCGTGCCGTCATCGCCCTCGATGGCGGGGCCGTGGACGTTCATGAGGCGAGCGGAGGCCGCTTCGGCCCTGCGCTGCAGAGCGTCTACGAGCAGTGGACGGAGTTTCGCGCGTGGGCGGAGGGCGCCGAACTGACGGCGACCGCGCCGCTCGCGACCGACGACCTGGGCGCCCCGTCGCCGACCCCGCCGCAGACCTTCGCGATCGGGCTCAACTATCGGGCCCACGCCGCCGAGTCGGGGCTCACCGTCCCCGACGATCTGACCGTGTTCACCAAGTACGTCTCCTCCTTCATGGGACCGACGGGCGACATCCCGCTCCCCGCCGGCAAGGTCGACTGGGAGATCGAGCTCGTCGTCGTCATCGGCACCGGGGGCCGCTCCATCCCGGTCGAGCGCGCGTGGGATCACGTCGCCGGCATCACCGCGGGCCAGGACCTCTCCGAGCGCGTGCTCCAGACGTCCGGACCCTCGCCCCAGTTCAGCCTCGCCAAGTCGCACGAGGGCTTCGCCCCGACCGGCCCGTGGCTCGTCACCGTCGACGAGTTCGCCGACCCGGACGACCTCGAGCTGCGCACCGAGATCAACGGCGAGGTGCTCCAGCGCTCGCGCACGAGCGACCTCGTGTTCTCGGTCCCGCAGATCATCGCGCGACTCTCCGAGATCGTCGAGCTGCGCGCCGGCGACGTGATCTTCACGGGAACCCCGGAAGGCGTCGGATTCGGCATGTCGCCTCAGAGATTCCTCGCGGTGGGCGACGTGCTCACCAGCGCGGTCGAGGGCGTCGGCGAGATGACCCACCGATTCGTGGCCTCGAACTGACGCGAGCCCAGGACCCAGAGAGGACGCCGATCATGCGGACGACGGAGATCACAGAACGGCTTCACCGGCGCGCTGAGCGAGTCATCGCCGCGGGCGTCTCGAGCGACGTGCGACGCGCCCGGGCGGGACGTTCCCCGCTCTACGTCGCGAAGGCGTCCGGGTCGCGCCTCACCGACGTCGACGGCAACGAGTACGTCGACTTCGTCCTCGGCCAGGGTCCGATGCTGCTCGGACACTCGCACCCGGACGTCGTCGCCGCGGTGACCGAGCAGGTCGCCCTGGGTCAGGCGTACGCGGCGCAGCACCCGCTCGAGGCCGAGGTCGCCGAGCTCGTGACCGAACTCGTCCCCAACGTCGAGCAGGTCCGCTTCAACACCGTCGGGTCCGAGGCCACGCACGGCGCGTGGCGCATCGCGCGCGGCTACACCGGCCGACCGAAGATCCTCAAGTTCGAGGGCCACTACCACGGCTGGCTCGACCAGGAACTCGTGAGCCTCCACCCGGATCCCGCCGTGGCAGGATCGCCCACCGACCCCATCGCGGTGCTCGGCACGGGCGGTCAGCCGTCGAGCATCCTCGCCGATCTCGTGATCGCGCCGTGGAACGACGCCGCGTCGTTCGAGCGCATCTACCGCGCCCACGCGCACGAGGTCGCCGCGGTCGTCATGGAACCGGTGCTGTGCAACACCGGCTGCATCGCGCCCGACCCGGCGTTCCTCAAGCTCGTCCGCGACCTCACGTCGGAGCTCGGCTCGCTCCTCATCTTCGACGAGGTCATCACCGGCTTCCGTCTCGCGGCGGGGGGCGCCCAGGAGTACCTCAAGACCAAGGCCGACATGGCGGTCTTCGGCAAGGCGATCGCCGGCGGACTCCCCGTCGCGTGCATCGCCTCGCGCGCCGAGATCATGCAGACGATCGTCGACGGCCGCGTCGGCCACTCCGGCACGTTCAACTCGAACCCCATCGGGATGGCGGCGGCGCGGGCGTCGCTCATGGCGATCCGCTCCGGCGGCACCGCACTCTACGACGGCATTCGCGCGGTCTCGCGCCGCCTGACGGACGGCATCGAGGAGATCGCGCGCGCCGAAGGGCTCCCGCTCGTCATCGAGACCCACGGCACCGTCTTCCAGACGTACTTCGCCCAGGGTCCCGTCCGGAACTACCGCGACTTCGCCGCGAGCGACCGGGCGTCGGCCGCTGTGCTCGCCGAGGAGCTGCTCGACCGCGGCGTGAACATCGTCGGCCGGGGACTGTGGTTCCTCTCGGCGGCGCACGACCAGCGGGACATCGACGTCGCCCTCGAGGCGTTCCAGAGTGCGGCTCGCAGCGACCGGCTGCGCGCCTCGCTCGACGCGCGGGAGTCGTCGGCGTGACGTCGGCCGCGGTCGGCGACCTGATCCTCGACGAGATCAGGGTCACGCGCGTCGCGCGCCGCTACCGCACGCCCTTCGGCATCAGCAGCGGCACGACGGGAGAGCTCGTGAGCCTCATCGTCGAGGTGCGCGCGGGTGACGACACCGGCATCGGCGAAGTGTCGCCCATGACCGCCTAACACGGGGGAGACCGAGGACGGGGTGCGCTCTGCGCTCGAGGAGCACCTCCTCCCGGCACTGCGCGGCGTGCCGGTCGCGGGCATCGGGGCGGCGCACGTCGCGATGGATGCCGCCATCCGCGGCCAGAGCCTCGCGAAGGGGGCGCTCGACATCGCACTCCACGACCTGCTCGCACGACGCCACGGACTCGCGGTGCACCACCTTCTCGGCGGTGCGGTGCGCGATCACGTCGGCGTCGCGTGGGTGATCGGCCTCGGCGACATCGACGACGTCGTCGACGAGGCCCGCGCAGCTGTCGCACGAGGGTTCGGGCACGTGAAGGTCAAGGGCGGCCACGACCTCCACCGCGACCTGACCCTCGTGCGACGTCTCGTCGACGAACTCGGCGTCGAGGCCGAGATCGCCCTCGACGCGAACGAGGGCTACCGCGGCCGCGAGGCGCACCGCGTGCTCGAGCAGATGGACGACGCCGGCCTGGCGATGGTCGAGCAGCCGCTCCCGAGGTGGGACCTCCGCGGCGCGACCCGGCTCACCGAGAGCCTGCGGATGGATGTCATCGCCGACGAGAGCGTCCAGTCCGTGCACGACGCGCAGCGGATCCTCGACGCGGGGGCGGCGGACATCCTCAACGTCAAGATCCTCAAGGTCGGCGGTCTCTACCGCGCCGCGCAGATCGCGGCGCTCGCCGCCGTCGCCGGGGTGCCGATCAAGGTCGGCAGCATGCCGGAGCTCGGGGTGGCGACGCTCGCGGCCGCGCACTTCGCGGTCGCGGCTCCGACGGCGACCGTCGCGGGCGACTTCGTGGGACCGCTCCTCGTCGAGGGCGACCCGTTCGCGACCGACCTGCTCCGCGCCGCCGACACCGGGCGCCTCGCCCGACCGCTCGGCACCGGACTCGGGGTCGACCCCACCGCGTGGAAGGACGCCGCCTGATGGAGTACGTGCGCCTCGGCTCCTCGGGTCTGAAGATCTCCCGCCTCGTCTTCGGCACGTGGCTGACCGCCCACGACGCGGAGGATCCGCGCGCGGCGCACGCCTGCATCCGGGCGGCGCTCGACGCGGGGATCAGCAGCTTCGACACGGCCGACGTCTACGGCAACACCGCCGCGGAGTCGGTGCTCGGGGAGGCGCTCGCCGGCGAGCGCCGGGAGAGCCTCGAGATCATGACGAAGGTCTACAACCCGACGGGACCGAAGGGTCACAACGACTCCGGGTTGTCGCGCAAGCACATCATGGAGGCGATCGCCGGATCGCTCCGACGCCTGCGCACCGACTACGTCGACCTCTACCAGGCGCACCGTTACGACCACGAGACGCCGCTCGAGGAGACGATCGCCGCCTTCGCCGACGTCCTGCGGCAGGGCAAGGCGCTCTACATCGGCGTGAGTGAGTGGACGGCGGAGCAGCTCCGGCGGGCCCAGGAGCTCGCCCGGGAGGCCGGCTTCACGATCGTCTCCAACCAGCCGCAGTATTCGATGCTCTGGCGCGTGATCGAGGGCGAGGTCGTCCCCGCGTCGCGCGAGCTCGGGATCGGGCAGATCGTGTGGTCCCCGCTCGCGCAGGGTGTGCTCACGGGCAAGTACCTCCCGGGAGCCGAGCCGACGCCGGGCACGCGGGGCCACGCGAACCTCACGGCGAAGGAGCCGATGTTCGCCCGGCTGTCGCGCCCCGAGATCCTCGAGCGCGTCCAGGAGCTGCGGGCCGTCGCGGCCGAGGTGGACCTCAGTCTGCCGCAGCTCGCACTCGCCTGGGTGCTGCAGAACCCGGCGGTCTCGGCCGCCATCGTCGGAGCCTCGCGACCGGAGCAGGTCACCGAGGCGCTCGGCGCCGTCGGCGTCGAGCTCACCCCCGAGGTGCTCCGGCGCATCGATGACGTCCTCGGCGACACCGTCGAGCGCGATCCGGGCCTCACCGCGGCCCTTGCACCACGGGGGAGGCCGACGTAGCGCCGACCGCGCCGCGCCGGTCGCTCTCGCGACACACCGAACTTGCACCACATTCCGACACTCGGCCGCATCGGAGCCGAGGATCTCTCGAGAGGAAAATTTATGCGAGTAGGACAGAAACTGCGCTGGGCGCTAGGGGCGGCCGCTGTCGCCGCCCTCGTGCTCAGCGGTTGTTCGACGGGTGAGACCTCGGACGGCGGCAACGACGCCGAGGCCATGGACCTCCTGCGCTGGGCGGGTCCCGGCCCCGTCGTGACGATCGACGGCTCCGCGGCCGGCGACTTCACGTCGATGAACGCGATCCTGCTGACCTCCGGTCAGCTGACGCGCTTCGACGAGGACCGCGTGCCGCAGCTCGACCTCGCCGAGAGCATCGAGCTCTCGGACGACGGCCTCTCGGCGACCGTCACGCTCCTCCCCGACCTGGTCTACTCCGACGGCACCCCGGTGCTCGCCGAGGACCTGCAGTACGCGTACGAGCGCAACATCTCGGGGACGGGCGCCGGCATGGTCGCGAGCATCGAGAGCATCGATGTCGTCGACGAGCGCACGGCCGTCATCAACCTCAAGGGCGTCGACCCGGACCTGCTCTCGTGGCTCGCCGAGCGCGCCCTGCAGCTCCACCCGAAGAGCCTGATCGAGTCGGACCCCGACTACTGGTCGCACCCCGTCAGCGCGGGTCCGTACGTGGTCGAGGAGGGCTGGGTCCCCGGCGACCCGACGTTCCGCGCCGTCGAGAACCCGAACTACCCGTTCGGCCCGATGGCGGCGAAGGCGATCGAGATCATCTCGGTGCCGGACTCGGCCTCGCGCATCCTGCAGCTGCAGACGGGTGAGATCGACGCGGCCCTCGACCTGCCGCTGTCGTCGCTCGGCCAGACCTTCCCCGAGGAGGTCGAGATGTTCTACGCCGGTACCGGTGGCTCGAACTACCTCATCGCCAACCAGAAGCTCGGCGGCCCCTTCGCCAACGAGCTCGTGCGCCAGGCGATGTCCCTCGCGGTCGACCGCGAGCGCATCTCCGAGCTCGCGTTCTCCGGCATCCAGCCGGCGTCCACGTCGCCCATGTACGACTGCGGTCCGCTCTGCGAGCGCAACCTGCTGCCGAACAACGGCGCCCGTGACGTCGAGGCCGCGAAGGCGCTCATGGCCGAGGCGGGCTACGCCGACGGCTTCAGCGCCGACATCAAGGTGTCGAGCGGTCGCGGTGGCTGGCAGGAGGGCGCCGTCGTCGTGGCGGAGAGCCTCGCCGACATCGGCATCACCCTGACGGTCACGCCCGTCGACGAGGGGCAGCACTTCAGTTCCATCACCGCGGGCAACTACGAGATGTTCTTCGCCGGCGGCGGCGGTCACTACCAGTCGACCCTGTCGCAGATGCTGCGCGAGGGCGACTTCTGGGTGGCCGCGACCGGCTGGACCCCGCCCGCTCGCGCGGCCGAGCTCCTCGCCATCTCCGCCTCGTCCCTCGACGTCGATGAGCGCCGCGCGGCGTTCACCGAGGCGCAGGAGATCTGGATGGAGGCGTCGCACGTGATCCCGCTCGTCGAGCGCGTGCAGCTCAACGGCACCCGGGTCCCCGACTCGGTGTTCGTGCCGCAGATCAAGAACGACCAGAAGGTGCTCGTCCGCACCCTCGGCCGCTGATCCCCGCCAGCCGGAGGATGGACACAACGCAGATGAAAAGACTCGTGAGTAGGGCCAGATCCAATTACTGGGTCGTGTTGGTCGTGCGCTCGCTGGCCGTGGCGTTCATCGTCGCCACCGTCGCGTTCTCCATCCTCCGGCTGGCTCCCGGCGATCCCGTCGCCACGATCCTCGGCGACCAGGCGACCCCCGAGGCGGTCGCCCGGCTCCGCAGCCAGCTCGGCCTCGACGGCAACCTGCTGCAGCAGTACCTCGCGTTCATCGGCGGGCTGTTCCAGGGCGACCTCGGGGTGAGCGTGACGAGCCGGGTCCCGGTGGTCACGATCATCGTCAACTCGATCGGGCCGACCCTCGCCCTCATCGCCGTCTCGAGCGTCATCGGCTTCCTCGTCTCGGTGCCGCTCGGGCTGTTCCTCGCGCTGCGCCCGCGCAGCGTCCTGACGAAGAGTGTCAACTTCGTCTCGACGCTGAGCCTCTCGACCCCGGGCTTCTACCTGGGTCTCCTCGCCCTCATGCTGTTCGCCGTCGCGCTCGGCATCGCGCCGGTCGCCGGCTACGACCCGAGCTTTCCGGGGATGCTGCGCTACCTGTGGCTCCCCGCGCTCGTCGTGTGCGGTCAGCTCATCCCCGTCCTCAGCCGGGTGTTCCGCACGTCCGTGCAGCGCACCCTCGGCGAGGAGTTCACGGAGGCGGCGATCGTGCGCGGCATCCCGCGCTGGCGCTACTACGTGCACTACCTCGTGCGCCCGTCGCTCGCGCCGACGATCGCGCTGCTCGGCTATGTCGCCGGGCAGCTCCTCAGCTCGGCCGTCATGATCGAGATGGTGTTCGGATTCCCCGGGATCGGCACCCAGCTCGTCCGGGCGGTCTCGACGCGCGACTACCCGACGGTGCAGGGCATCGTCCTCGTCTTCGGCGTCTTCGTCGTCCTCATCACCGCCCTCTCCGAGGCCGTCAGCACCCGTATCGACCACCGGATCGGACGTGAGACCCCGTGAAAGCACGTCGCCGTCTCGACATCGAGTTCCTCCTCGGGGCCGTCGGCCTCGCGGCGCTCTTCCTCGCGAGCTTCCTCGTGCCGCTCCTGTCGCCCTTCGACCCCCTCCGCGGGGAGTCGTCGGCCCTGCTCGCCCCGTCGGGGGAGCACCCGTTCGGCACCGACAACCTCGGCCGCGACATCTTCGTGCGCTCGTTCGCGGCGCTGCAGCTCGACTTCGTGCTCGCGATCATCGCGGTGACGGCCTCGCTCGTCATCGGCTCCACGATCGGGGCCCTCATGGGCATGTGGCGGAACTCGTGGATCAGTCGCATCCTGACCCTGTTCGTCGACAGCGTGAACGCCTTCCCGTTCATCGTGCTGGCCCTCGGCATCGTCGCGGTCGTCGGGCCGAGCGCCCCGGGCGTCGTCGCCGCGATCGTGCTCACCGGGTGGGCGCGGTACGCGCGCATCGCCCGGGCGCGGGCACTCGTCGTGGCGGGGTCGGACTTCGTGAGCGCGAGCCGGCTGCTCGGCTTCGGGCGGGCGCGGATCATCCGCCGTCACGTGTTCCCGAACGTCTACGCGGAGAGCCTCGCCTTCGCGCTGTCGGAACTCGTCGTCGTGATCATCATGATCGCGTCGCTGTCGTTCCTCGGCGCCGGTGTGCGCCCGCCGACCGCCGAGCTCGGCGCCATGATCTCGGAGGGCCGCCTGTACCTCACGACGGCGTGGTGGATGACGGTGATCCCCGGCGCGATCCTCGCGATCACCGCCCTGTGCATCCAGTTCGTCGCCGAGGGCTACGAGAGGATGCGCAAGGATGTCTGATGCCCGAACCCCGTCGAACGAGCGGCCGTACGACGCCGCTCCGCCCTGGATCCCGCGCGACGACGGGATCCTGAGCGTCACCGACCTCCGCGTCGACATCGCCCGCGGGACGCGCGTCACGACCGTGATCGACGGAGCCACGTTCGGGCTCGCCGAGGGCGGCGCGCTCGGGATCGTCGGCGAGTCCGGCTCGGGCAAGAGCATGCTCAGCCGCACGATCGTCGGCACGATCTCCCGCTACGGCGGCGTCGTGCGCTCCGGCTCGGTGCGTCTCTTCGGCCGCGAGACGGCGCACTACCGCGACCGCGACTGGCGCGCGATCCGCGGCCGCGAGGTCGCATTCGTGCCGCAGAGCTCGATGGCGGGCCTCAACCCGGTGCTCACCGTCGGCACGCAGCTCGACGAGGTGCTGCGCACCGAGGGCCTCACCCCGCAGCAGCGGCGGGCGCGCGCGATCGAGCTCCTCGAGCTCGTGCAGATCGCGCGGGCACCGCGCGTCGTCGACGAGATGCCGAGCCAGCTGTCGGGCGGCATGCGCCAGCGCGTCGTGATCGCGACGGCCCTCGCACGGAATCCGCGGCTGCTCGTGCTCGACGAGCCCACGACCGCGCTCGACGTCACGGTGCAGGCGGAGATCCTGCGTCTCATCGGCGAGCTCCGCAGCACCCTCGGGATGGCGATCCTGCTCACCTCGCACGACCTCGCCGTCGTCGAGCAGGTGTGCGACGACGTCATGACGATGTACGCCGGGTCCGTCGTCGAGATCGGCTCGTCAGACCGGCTCGTCGCCGGGGCGAGCCACCCCTACACGCGCGCGCTCCTCAGCTCGCGCGTCGAGGGGACGCCGCCGGGACAGGACATCGTGACGATCCCGGGCGAGCCGCCGACCGCGGGCCATTGGCCGAGCGGCTGCCGCTTCCGGACCCGCTGTCCGCTCGCGATCGACGCGTGCGCGGTCGGGCGTCAGCCCGAGCTGCGCGTGCTCGGCGGCGGCGGCTCGGCGTGCATCAGGACGGGGGAGGCCTCATGAGCGGACTGGCGGTCGAGCTGAACGGCGCCTCGGTCACCTACGAGACGCGGGGCGGGCCGGTGCACGCGATGCGCGACGTCACCCTCGAGGTGCGTCCGGGCGAGACCGTCGGGGTCGCGGGCGAGTCGGGCAGCGGCAAGTCGACGCTCGCGAAGGCGCTGCTCGGCCTCACACCGCTCTCCTCCGGGACCGCGCACGTGCTCGGGGAGCCCGTGCGCTACCTCAAGAGCGGGAGCTCGGCGCTCGTCGAGCAGGCCCGTCGCATCCAGATGGTCTTCCAGGACTCGTACACCTCGCTCAACCCGCGGCTCAGTCCCGTCTCCACGGTCGCGGAGGCGGCGCGGGTGTGTCAGGGGCTGGGGCGCCGGGAGGCGACCGAGCACGCGCTCGAGCTTCTCAGCGCGGTCGGGTTCGCGTCGATGCACACCCGCGCCGCGATGGCGACGCTCTCCGGAGGTCAGCGGCAGCGCGTCTCGATCGCGCGTGCGCTCGCGGCCGACCCGCGCGTGCTCGTCGCCGACGAGCCGACCTCGTCGCTCGACCAGTCGATCGCCGCGAGCCTGCTCAACCTGCTCCGCCGCATCCAGCGCGAGCGGGGTCTCAGCATCATCTTCATCACCCACGACCTCGGCATCGTCGAGTACCTCGCCGATCGCGTCTTCATCATGAAGGACGGCTCCGTCGTCGAGACCGGTCCCACCGCGGCGATCTTCGAGCGACCCGAGACCGACTACACGCGCCGGCTCATCGACGCGATGCCACGACTGGGGGCGACGCGATGAGCGCCGCTTCGCGACCCGCCCGGGGGTTCCGGGACCAGGCACTGCCAGGAGAGGAGCACGCGTGAGCGAGCAGATCGGCGTCGGAATCGTCGGAACGGGCACGATGGCCCGCCGTTATGCGCGGATCGTCGAGAGCGACCCGCGTGCGCGCGTCGTCGGCTGGGCGACGCGCGGGGGAGTGTCCCCGGACGACGCGCCCGCCTACCGCACCGTCGAGGAGCTGCTCGCGGCGGGCGACCGCGCCGACGTCGTGATCGTGGCGACGCCCGACTTCGCGCACCGGGAGGCGAGCGTCGCGGCCGCCCTCGCCGGTCGTCACGTGCTCATCGAGAAGCCGCTCGCGATGAGCGGCGAGGATGCCGAGGCGATCCTCGCGGCGACCCGCGAGACGGGCGTCCGGGGCATGACGGTGTTCAATCAGCGCTGGCACCCCGCGTACTTCGCGGCGAAGCGCGAGCTCTCCGCCCCCGACGCGGGACGCGCGGTCATGGCGTACGCGCGCAAGAACGACACGATCTTCGTCTCGACGGAACTCATCGCCTGGGCAGACCGGAGCTCGCCGTCGTGGTTCCTCTCGTCGCACGACGTCGACCTCGTGCGGTGGCTCATCGGGCAGGAGGCGGTGGAGGTCTACGCCTCGGCGGCCCGCGGCATCCTCACCGCCCGCGGTATCGACAGCGTCGACGCCGTGCAGGCGCAGGTGCGCTTCGACGGGGGCGCGATCGCCACCTTCGAGTCGTCGTGGACCGTGCCGAACGGCTACCCGACGGTCGTGGAGTCGTTCGTCGAGGTGCAGACCACCGACCGGATGGTGCATGTCGACCGCAAGGTCGAGCTGCTCGAGGTCGCCGACGAGGCGAAGACGCGCTACCCGCGCACCGCCGACGCCGACATCGCGGGGCGCACGGTCGGCCCGCTCACGTCGGCCGTCACTCACTTCCTCGACGTCGTGGAGGGCCGCGCCGAGCAGCTCATCCCCCTCGAGGATTCGGTCAAGGTCACGTGGCTGCTCGAGGCCATCGAGACGTCGTACACCGAGGGACGCCCCGTCGCGCTCCGCGACGGCCGCCCCGTCTGATCACCGGAGGAGCCGCCGTGCCGTACGTCCCGCCGCTGACCGACGTCGTCCTCATCGACGTCACCGCCTCCTACGGGCCCGCTGTGCCGAGCTCGCGGTCGACGACCGCGGAGAGGCTGCGGACCGCGCAGTCCGAGGCGGGGATCGCGCACACGCTCGCCTACAACAGCTCCGCCGTGACGGTGCAGCGCCGGCTCGGCAACGAGCGCACCTTCGACGAGGTCCCCGGTCCCGGGGATGTCGCCGGTCGTCGTCGCGACCGAGTTCGACCTCCCCTCGCTCGCCGGCGAGCTCGCCCGGGCGGTCTCCCTCGGCGCCGTCGCGGTGCGCGTCGAGCCGCAGGCGTGGACGGACACGTCCGACGTGCGCGCGCTGTTCGCCGCCGCGGCCGCGACGGGGCTCCCGATCCTCGCACCGTGCCGCGGGGCCGGGGACAGCACCGTCATCGGCCGGCTCTCGCAGGAGTTCGAGGCGGAGACGGTGCTCGTGCAGGCGCGCTACCCGCAGTTCCCGGAGGTCATGGAGTCGCTGCGTCGGTACCCGCGGCTCCACATCGAGACGAGCAGCCTCGGCGGCTACCACGCGATCGACACGGTCGCCGGGATCGCCGGGTACGAGCGGATGCTGTTCGGCACGGGGACGCCGGTCCACGCCACGGCGTCGCCGCTCGCGACCCTTGCGGCGTCGGCGCTGCCGGAGCGGCAGAAGCGCGCCATCCTGGGCGGCAACGCGATCCGTCTGTTCGGGCTCAGCGTCGACGGCTCGCACGAGCTCGCGGTGCCGGGCCCCGAGCGCATCTTCGACGTCCACGGGCACTTCTTCCCGGCGCCGCTCGAGGTCGTCGACACGGTCGGGTCCTTCCTCGACGACCTGCGCGGCTTCCCGATCGAGACCGCCGTGTCATCGTCGATCCCGGCCGTCATGGGCGACCTGGAGTTCGGCAACTCCGAGGCGGTGCGGATCGCGCGCGAGACGCCGGGGCAGCTCGCGTACCTCGTCGCGCACCCCTCCGACCCGGACCTCGCGGTCGAGCACCTCCGCCGGTGGGGCGACGACCCCGCGGTCGCGGGCGTGAAGGTGCACATCGAGTGGGCGGCCACCACGACCGCGGGGCCGCGGGTCGCGGAGCTGTTCGAGCGACTCGACGCGTTCCGCCGCCCGGTGCTCGTGCACAACGTCGGCGCGGGCTGGCAGGACGCGCTCATCCGCATCGCGCGCAGCGTGCCGCAGACGCCGATCATCGTCGCCCACGGCGGCTACCACCGGCCCGACCCGGACACCGCCGCGGTCGTCAACTCGACCGAGAACGTGCACGTCGAGTTCGCGAGCAGCAAGGCCGACATCCGCGACGCGCGCGACCTCGCCCGGCTCGTCCCGGCGGAGCGGATCCTGTTCGGCTCGGACGCCCCGCTCATCGACCCCTACTTCGTGCTCGGGATGTACGAGTCGCTCGGACTCGTCGACCCCGACGCCGCGTACCACGGCAACGCCGCGCGCCTGTTCGGCCGCGGCTGACCACCGTCCACCTCAGGAGAAGGCATGTCCGCGCACCACGATCTCGTCGGCCCGAAGTCCCGGGAGCTCCGCGAACGGGCGGCGCGCTCGCTCCCCGGCGGCGTCGACTCCAACATCCGCCTCGCCTCCCTCCCGCTCGTGTTCACCCGCGGTGAGGGCGCGCGGGTGTGGGATGCCGACGGGCGCGAGTACGTCGACTACGTGCTGGGCCAGGGTCCGAACTTCCTCGGGCACGCGCAACCGGAGATCGCGGCGGCCGTCGCGGCGGCATGTGCCGACGGGATGCTCTTCGGCGGCACCCATCCCGTCGAGATCGAGGCAGCCGAGCGCACCCTCGCCGCCCTCGGCTGGGCCGAGCGCATCCGCCTCGGGTCGACCGGCACCGAGTCGGTGCAAGCGGCTCTCCGCCTCGCCCGGGCGGTCACCGGGCGGGAGCGGTTCGTGCGCTTCCGAGGGCACTACCACGGGTGGCTCGACAACGTGCTGCTGCCGCTCGACGACGACGGCGAGCCCCTCCCGTCGCGCGGGCGACTCGCGTCGCACGTCGACGACTCGTTCCTGCTCGAGTGGAACGACGCGGGGGCGCTCGAGCAGCTCGTCGCGGCCCGCGGCGACGAGATCGCGGCCGTGATCATGGAGCCGATGATGGCGAACACGGGCGCGATGGAGCCCCGCGAGGGCTACCTCGAACGTGTGCGCGAACTGTGCTCGCGCTCGGGGATCGTGCTCATCTTCGACGAGGTCATCACGGGCTTCCGGCTCGCGCGAGGCGGGGCCGTCGAGCACTACGGCGTCGTGCCCGACCTCGCGGTCTACGGCAAGGCGATCGCGGGCGGCTGGCCGGTCGCCGCGCTCGCCGGGCGGGCGGACCTCATGGACGAGTTCGCCACGGGCGGGGTCAACCACTCCGGCACCTACAACGGGAGCGTCATGGCGGGCGCCGCCGTGGCGGCGACCCAGCGCGTGCTCGACGCGGCGCCGCCCTACGCCCACATCGCCGAGTTCTCGAGCGCGCTCCAGGACGGCATCCGCGACCTCGCGGCGTCGGCCGGCGTCGCGCTCCGAGTGCGGGGGCTGCCGAGCGCATTCCACGTCGGGCTCGGTCCTGACGTCGACATCCGGGACTACCGCGAACTCCTCCAGCTCGACCTCGCGGGATATTCGGCGATCTCCGATGCGGGCGCGCGGGCGGGGCTGTGGACGATGCGTCGCGGCATGTGGTTCGTCTCCGCCGCCCACGGCGAGGCCGAACTCGCCGACACGCTGCACCGCTTCGAAACCGCGCTGTCGGGCAGGTGACGGCGACCATGCCGGTGAGCGTCTTCGACCTGTTCAAGATCGGCATCGGACCGTCGAGCTCGCACACGGTCGGCCCCATGCGCGCGGCGGAGGCGTTCGCGGCGGGCCTCGCGGCGCGAGACGTGCTCGATGACGTCGACGCCGTGCGCGTCGAGCTGTACGGCTCGCTCGCCGCGACCGGCGACGGACACGGCACGCCGCCCGCGATCCTCGCCGGTCTCGAGGGGGCCCGTCCCGAGACGGTCACGGCCGACCACCTCGCCGCGCGGACGTCCGCGATCGCGGCGGAGGGGGTGCTCCTGCTCGCGGGGCGGCGAGCGGTGCGCTGCGGGCCGCGCGACGTGGTACGGCATCCGCTGTCGACGCGGGTGCCGCACCCCAACACCCTCGACCTCGTGGCGCTCGCCGTCGACGGCTCGACGGTCGCCGCGGAACGCTTCTTCTCCGTCGGCGGAGGCGCGATCCGGCGGGCCGGGGAGACCGGCGACAGCGGAGCCTGGACGGGCGCCGTGCCGTTCCCGTTCTCGTCGGGCGCCGAACTGCTCGCGCTCGCCGAAGCTCGGGGGAGGACCATCGGGGAGCTCGTCCGGGAGAACGAGTTGTCCCGGATGCCCGCGCCCGAGCTCGACGCCCGGCTCGACGAGATCGCGCGCGTGATGCGCGAGAGCGCGCGGAGCGCCATGGCGCGGGAGGGAACCCTCCCGGGCGGGCTCGCGGTGCGGCGCCGCGCGCGGACGTGGCTCGAGCGACTCGAGCGGGAGGACCCCGAGCGCGCCCCGGAGCGCTGGTTCGAGTGGGTCAGCCTCATCGCGCTCGCGGTCAACGAGGAGAATGCGAGCGGGGGACGCGTCGTCACCGCCCCGACGAACGGCGCAGCCGGGATCATCCCGGCGGTGCTCCACTACGCCACCGAGTACGCCGCGCCCGATCGCGTCGCCGTCGACGTCTCGCGCAGATTCCTCCTCACCGCCGCGGCGATCGGCTCCCTCTACAAGACGAACGCCTCGATCTCCGGTGCCGAGATGGGATGCCAGGGCGAGGTCGGGGTCGCGGCCTCGATGGCGGCGGGCGCCCTCGCGGAGATCCTCGGGGCCACCCCGCGGCAGGTCGAGAACGCGGCCGAGATCGCGATGGAGCACCACCTCGGCATGACGTGCGATCCCGTCGGCGGGCTCGTGCAGATCCCGTGCATCGAACGCAACGCGATCGCCGCGAACAAGGCGATCAACGCCGCCCACATGGCGATGTGGGGCGACGGCGAGCACCACGTCTCGCTCGATCAGGTCGTCGCGACGATGCGCGCCACGGGACTCGACATGGACGTGCGCTACAAGGAGACGTCGCTCGGCGGCCTCGCGGTCAACGTCGTCGCCTGCTGACCGCGTGCGGCGCTGTTCCCGCGGGTCGAAGCGGCTGTAGTCTCAGGAAACGTTCAGCGTCGAACGTCGTCGCTGGGCGATCCGAGACACCCGATCCAGGCTGGAGAAACACGTGGCCCGTTTGTGGACAGTTCACGGCGACGGCAAGACCGTCGCCCCCGGTGCGCTCGTCGCACCCGAGGAGCGGCTCAGCTGGCCGCGCACCATCGGCTTCGGCCTGCAGCACGTCGTCGCGATGTTCGGCGCGACGTTCCTCGTGCCGATCCTCACCGGCTTCTCGCCGTCGACGACGCTGCTCTTCTCGGGCATCGGGACGATCCTGTTCCTCATCATCACGGCGAACAAGCTGCCGAGCTACCTCGGCTCGTCGTTCGCCTTCATCGCCCCGATCCAGGCGGCGTCGATGTCGGAGGGCAAGGAGGTCGCGCTCGGCGGCGTGCTCGTCGTCGGCCTCTCGCTCGCCCTCGTCGGCCTCCTCGTGCACGTCGTCGGCACCGGCTGGATCCACCGGCTCATGCCCCCGGTCGTGGCCGGCACGATCGTCGCCCTCATCGGGTTCAACCTCGCCCCGGCGGCGAAGGGCGGCTTCCAGGCGTCGCCGCTCACCGCGACGGTGACGCTGCTCGCCGTGATCCTCGTCGCGGTGCTGTTCCGCGGACTCATCGGGCGACTCGCGATCATCATCGGCGTCGTGATCGGCTACCTGTTCGCGCTGGCGATGGGGGAGGTCGACTTCGGCGGACTCGAGGGCGCCGCGCCCGTCGGGCTCCCGGAGTTCACCCTCCCGGCGCTGGGCGTCGAGTACCTCGGCATCTACCTCGCGTTCCTGCCCGTCGTGCTCGCGCTCGTCGCCGAGAACGTCGGGCACGTGAAGGGCGTCGGCTTCCTCGTGAAGCGCGACCTCGACCCGCTCACGGGTCGCGCGCTCCTCGCCGACGGCCTCGCGACGAGCATCGCCGCGATCGGCGGCGGCTCGCCGACCACGACCTACGGCGAGAACATCGGCGTCATGTCGAGCACGCGCGTGTTCTCGACGGCGGCGTACTGGGTGGCAGGCCTCGCCGCCATCCTGCTGAGCCTCTCGCCGTGGTTCGGGCAGTTCCTGTTCACGATTCCGCAGGGCGTCATCGGCGGTGTCACGACGGCCCTCTACGGCCTCATCGGCATCATCGGCGTGCGCATGTGGGTGGATGCCAAGGTCGACTTCTCGAAGCCGAAGAACCAGTTCACGGCCGCGATCGCGCTCATCATCGCGATCGCCGACTTCACGGTGTTCGACGGCTCGGGCGGGGTGCTGTTCAGCGGCATCGTGCTCGGCACGGTCGCGGCGCTCGTCGTGTACCACCTCATGGATCTGCTCGGCCGCCTCCGCAAGACGGACGTCGCCGACGACCCGCTCGTCACGCGCACCGAGCCGTCGGAGGAGTAACCCCCTGCTAATTGCCCGAAAAGGCCCGTTCCTCGCGCGAGGAACGGGCCTTTTCGGGCAAACAGCGAGACGGGTCAGCCGGTGAGGCCGCGGCGCTTCAGGAGCGGCTCGATGACGGCGTCGCGACCGCGGAACTCGCGGTAGGCCTCGAGCGGGTCCTTCGAGCCGCCGACGCCGAGGAGCAGGTTGCGGAAGCGGTCGCCGTTCTCGCGGGTCAGGCCGCCGTTCTCCTTGAACCACTCGACCGTGTCGGCATCCAGCACCTCGCTCCAGATGTAGGAGTAGTAGCCGGCGTCGTAGCCGCCCGCGAACGTGTGCGCGAAGTAGGCGCTCGAGTACCGCGTCGGCACGGCCGGGTTGTCGAGTCCGACCTTCGCCAGGGCGGCGGCCTCGAAGGCGCGCACGTCGGTGACCGCCGCGGCCTCCTCCTTCGAGAGGGTGTGCCAGGCCTGGTCGAGGAGCGCCGCCGCGAGGTACTCGCTCGTCGCGAAGCCCTCGTTGAACGTCTCCGAGTCGCGGATGCGCTGCACGACGTCGGCGTCGATCGGCTCGCCCGTCTCGTAGTGGATCGCGTACTTCTCGAGCACCTCGGGCCAGAGCATCCACATCTCGTTGACCTGGCTCGGGAACTCCACGAAGTCGCGGAACACGTTGGTGCCGGCGAGCTTGGGGTAGGTGACGCGCGCGAAGAGCCCGTGCAGGGCGTGCCCGAACTCGTGGAAGAACGTGTTGACCTCGTCGAACGTGAGGAGCGTCGGCTCGCCCGCGGCCGGCTTCGGCACGTTGAGGTTGTTGACCACGACGACCGGCTGGTCGAGGAGGGTGTTCTGCGCGACGAGGTCGTTCATCCACGCGCCTCCCCGCTTCGAGTCGCGCGTGTAGAGGTCGAGGAGGTAGAGGCCCACGGGGGAGCCGTCCTCGTTCTTCACCTCGAAGATGCGCACGTCCGGGTGGTACGCCACGAGGTCGGTGCGCTCGGTGAACGTGATCCCGTAGAGCGCGTTCGCGGCGCCGAAGACGCCGAGCTTGAGCACGCGCTCCGCCTCGAACCAGGGCCGGAGCGACGCGGTGTCGACGTCGTACTTCGCCTGGCGCACCTTCTCGGTGTAGTAGGCCCAGTCGGCCGCGGTGACGGGATGCCCGGCGAGCTCCTCGAGGTCGGCCTGCTCCGCGCGCGCGTTCTTCGCGGCGACGGGGGCGAGCCGGTCGAGCATCGCGGCGACGGCCTCGGGGCTGCCGGCGGTCTCATCCTTCGTGACGTAGGCGGCGTGGTTGGGGAACCCGAGCAGTTCGGCCCGCTCGGCGCGCAGGCGCACGATCTCGAGCAGCACCGCGGTGTTGTCGTGGTCGCCGCCGCGCGACCCGCGGGCACGGGATGCCTCCATGATGCGGGCGCGCACCTCGGGCTTGGTGAGCTGGGCGAGGAAGGGATGCCCGGTCGGGAGCACGAGGGTGACGAGGTAGCCGTCGAGGCCGCGGTCGGCGGCGGCCTGGCGGGCGGCGGAGATCTCGCCCGGCTCGAGCCCGTCGAGGTCGGCGACGTCGGTGAGGTGCACCGCGAGGTCGTTGGTGTCGGCGAGGAGGTTCTTCTCGAACTTGGTGGTGAGGGTGGCGAGCTGCTGGTTGAGCTCCTTGAGCCGGTCCTTCTCGCTCTCGTCGAGGTCGGCGCCGGCGAGGGTCATCTCGAGGTACCAGCGCTCGACGAGGTAGCGGTCCTCGGGGGTGAGCGCCTCCTGGTGTTCGAGCGACTCGTACACGGTCTTCACGCGCGCGTAAAGGGCGGCGTCGAGGAGGATCGCGTCCTTGTGCGCGGCGAGCTTCGGCGCGATGCGCTCCTCGAGCTCGTTGGTGAAGTCGGTGGAGTCGGCGGAGGACTTGTTGAAGAACACGAAGGCGACGCGGAGGAGCGTCTGGCCGCTCGACTCCAGGGCGGGGAAGGTGTTCGCGAAGTTCGGGAAGTCGCGCTTGCGGGTGATCGCGGAGATCTCGGCGAGCTGCTCCTCCATGCCCTTCTCGAAGGCCTCCTCGTAGTGCTCGTCGCGGATGTCGGCGAACGGGGGGAGCTCGTACGGGAGGGTGCTGCGCTCGAAGAAGGGATTCGTCATCCCTCCACCCTAGGTCGGCCCCGTCGGGATGCAAAGGTTTCCTTGCAAAGAACTTGTTGCAAAGAAGTGCTTGCAAAGAACTCTTTGCAACGCTATCTTTGCAACCATGGGAAACAACACCGGAGACGACGGCATCGTCCTCGACCTGGCCGCCCTCAAGGCGCTCGGTCATCCGCTCCGGGTCCAGATCCTCGACGCGCTGTCGGCCTACGGGCCGGCCACCGCAAGCGGGCTGGGGGAGCGGCTGGGCGAGTCCAGCGGCGCGCTCAGCTACCACCTGCGGCAGCTCGAGAAGCACGGTCTCGTCCGCGAGGACACCGAGCGCGGCGTCGGCCGCGAGCGGTGGTGGATGCGCGTGCCGCGCCCCATCTCGGTCGACGCCACCGCGTTCGAGCCCGACTCGGTCGAGCGGATGGCGAGCACCCTGGTCGTCGGCCAGTGGCAGCGCACCCGCCAGGAGCGCCTGCAGAAGTTCCTCAACGAGGGAATGGAGACCCTCAGCCAGGAGTGGATGCACTCGAGCCTCATCTCGACCGCCAACCGTCACCTCACCGTCGAGCAGATGAACGAGCTGAGCGAGCTCCTCTCGAAGACCCTCGACGACTACCTCGACAAGTACCGCGACCAGGACGTCCCCGGGATGCGGCCCGTGCAGATCCACATCGACGTCTTCCCGCTCGCCGACGGCGAGATCTCGGGCGGCAACGTCGGTGGTTCCGAGAAGGATGAGAACCGATGAACGAAGGGAACGGTGCCATGACGTACGACGCGTTCATGGACTGCCCGCAGCGGATCAGCGGGGTGCCCGGCCTCGCCGTGCGCCTCGGGCGGGCGCTGGAGAACTGGGGCCGGAAGGCGGCCCAGCCGATCGATCGCGAGGCTCTGCGTCGCGAGCGTGAGCGGATGCTGGCGAACGAGGCGCGGATGTTGCGCAATGAGAGCCTCGCCCGTCAGTACCGGTAAGGCGGCCCACCACTCGCGGGCCACGCGGGGTCAGTCGAGCGGACTCTCGACCGTCGCCGCATCCGCGACCGGGTCGTATCGGAGGGTCGTCCCATCGTCGAGTTCGACGACGGGGCGGCCCTCCAGCCATGTCAGCGTCCAGCGCCAGCCCGTCGTGTCGACACCCGCGAGCTCCGTCTCCACCGCGGCGATCGCCGCGACGACGGCCGCCGGCAGCCGCGACGGCGGCTCCGCGCCGACCTCCCACCTCGTCCCGAGTTGCATCCTCCGACGCTAGCCCAGCGCGCTCACTCGTCGAGGGTGGAGGCGACCTCGCGTGCGACGAGCACCGTCTCGAACGACGCCGCGTCGAGGGCGTCGGCGGCGTCGGGGAGCGGATGCCCGCAGCCGTCGACGGGGGCGCGCACCTCCACCACGTCGCCTGACGCGAGCTCGACCCACAGGAGGAGCGGGTCGGGCAGGTCGCCGTCGCACGCGTCCGACCCCGGGGCGGCATCCGCGGCGGCGTAGGCGCGCAGCAGCGGGAGGGCGTCGGACGTGAGCCGCCGCACGTACTGCACCTTGTTGAGCACGCCCTGCACGTCGTGGAAGTCGGCGGTGCAGCGCCGCACCTCGACGACGTCGCCGGGCACCGCGTCGAGGTGCACGGGGTCGAGGTCAGGGCAGCTGAGGAGCGCGTGGGGGTGGGTGATCCGGATGGCGGGCTCACCCGTGACGGGCGCGGCGGCGGGTGCGCACCCGGCGAGCAGCAGTGCCGCCCCGAGCATCCCCGCCCCGAGCACCCCCGCCGCGCGACGCATCTAGGCGCGCACCTCGTAGGTGACCCAGGACGTCCGGGTCGCGACCCGGTCGTACACGCGCTGCGCCGTGACGTTGTCGGCGGCGGTGATCCAGCGGAGCGTGCCCGGCCCGGTCGCCCGCGCGAGTTCGGTCAGCCGCGCGATGAGCGCCGACGCGACGCCGTGGCCGCGGGCCTCCGGCGCCGTGAACAGGTCGTCGAGGTACCAGTCCGTGCCCGTGCTGAAGGTGTCGGGGTGCGAGCGGTAGTGGGCGATCCCGACGACCTCTCCGTCGAGTTCCGCCACGAGGGCGTCGACACGGCCTGCCGGGTCGAGCAGGAGGGCCCAGACGTGGTCGAGCTGCGCGTCGTCGAACTCGGTCTCGTAGAAGACGCCGTAGTCGCGGAACAGTCGCCGCCACGCCGCCTCGTCGCCCGGGGCGACGGGCCGCACGGTGACGGGCTGCTCTGCGGCGCTCACGACTCCTCCGCCAGCACGACATCGGAGACGGCGACCTCGTCGGCCTCCACGAGGTCGAGGGTCGCGATGCGCCCGACCGCCTTGAGGTCGTCGGCCGCCTCCGCGAGGATCGCGGGCCCGGCGAGCGTCGCCGACTCCACCGGGGTCTTCTGCGAGGCCTGCGCCTCGGTCTTGGCGCGACGGATGCCGATGAGCGCCTCGCTCACGGCCGACAGCAGGCCGCGCGGGGCGTCCGCCTCGAGCGTCGGCCAGGCCGCGGTGTGCACCGAGCCGTCGTGGGTCCACGACCAGACCTCCTCGGTCGCGAACGGCAGCACCGGCGCGAGGAGGCGCAGGAGCACGTCGATCGCCTCGCGCAGTGCCGTCACGGCCGAGCCGTCGCCGGCGTAGGCGCGCTCCTTCACGAGCTCGAGGTAGTCGTCGCAGAAGGTCCAGAAGAACTGCTCCGTCACCTCGAGGGCCCGCGCGTGGTCGAACGCCTCGTAGGCCGCGGTTGCCTGGCGCACGACGTCGGCGAGCGTCGCGATCATGTCGACGTCGAGCGGGTTGGTGATCTCGGCACGCGGCTCCGCCGCTACTCGATCACCGAGGGCGGCCGACTCGAACGAGTAGACGAACTTCGCGGCGTTGAGCACCTTGATCGCGAGCCGCCGGCCGATCTTCATCTGCTTCGGGTTCTGCGGATCGAACGCCGCGTCGGTGCCGAGGCGCGACGACGCCGCCCAGTAGCGCACCGCATCCGAGCCGTGCTCGTCGAGNATCGCCGCGGGGGTGACGACGTTGCCCTTCGACTTCGACATCTTCTTGCGNTCGGGGTCGACGATGAAGCCGGAGATGCCCGCGTTCGCCCACGGGATGCTGCCGTGCTCGAGCNGGGAGCGCAGCACCGTCGAGAACAGCCACGTGCGGATGATGTCCTGCCCCTGGCTGCGGAGCGAGTAGGGGAAGACGAGCGAGAAGAGCTCGTCGTCGGTGCCCCATCCGGCGGCGATCTGCGGCGTGAGCGACGACGTCGCCCACGTGTCCATGATGTCGACCTCGCCGACGAAGCGGACGCCGCGGTCGGCCTCCGTGAAGCCNGGGGGCACGTCGGTCGACGGGTCGACNGGNAGCTGGTCNTCGCTCGGCACGATCACNCGGCCGCGCTCGCCGTTCTCGTCGAGCTCGTACCAGACCGGGATGGGAACGCCGAAGAAGCGCTGGCGGGAGATGAGCCAGTCGCCCGTGAGTCCGCCGACCCAGTTCTCGTAGCGCACGCGCATGAAGTCGGGGTGGAAGTCGATCTCGCGCCCGGCCTCGATGAGCCGCTCCCTGAGTGCCTCGTCGCGCGCGCCGTTCGCGATGTACCACTGGCGCGTCGTGACGATCTCGAGCGGCTTGTCGCCCTTCTCGTAGTACTTCACGGCGTGCGTCGTCGGCTTCGGGTCGCCGATGAGGTCGCCGGACTCCCGCAGGAGCTCGACCATCGTCTGCTTCGCGCTGAACACCGTCTTGCCCGCGAGCTGCGCGTAGGCCGCGCGGCCCGCCTCCGTGAACAGGTCGGCCGCGGGCGCCTCGGCGACGAGGCGACCGTCCATCCCGATCACGGAGCGAGTCGGCAGGTCGAGCTCGCGCCACCATACGACGTCGGTGACGTCGCCGAAGGTGCAGATCATCGCGATGCCGGTGCCCTTGTCCTTCTGGGCCAGGCGGTGGGCCACGACGGGCACCTCGACGCCGAAGATCGGGGTCGTCACGGTCGTGCCGAACAGGCCCTGGTAGCGCTCGTCGTCGGGGTGGGCGACGAGGGCGACGCATGCGGGAAGGAGTTCGGGGCGCGTCGTCGAGATCATCACGGTGCCGCCGTCGGGACGGTGGAACGTGACGTCGTGGTAGGCCGCGGGCTGCTCCTTGTCTTCGAGCTCGGCCTGCGCGACGGCGGTGCGGAACGTGATGTCCCAGAGGGTCGGGGCCTCGGCCTGGTAGGCCTCGCCGCGCGCGAGGTTGCGCAGGAAGGCGCGCTGCGCGACCCACTGCGCCTCGGGGCCGATCGTGCGGTAGGTGAGCGACCAGTCGACGGAGAGCCCGAGCGCGCGCCAGAGGTCTTCGAACTGCTTCTCGTCCTCGGTCGTGAGCTTCTCGCACAGCTCGATGAAGTTGCGGCGCGAGATCGGCACCTGGTCGGCGGCCTTCGAGCTCTTGTTGTCGCCGCCTTCGAACGGCGGCGTGAAGTCGGGGTCGTAGGGGAGCGACGGGTCGCAGCGCACGCCGTAGTAGTTCTGCACGCGGCGCTCCGTCGGGAGGCCGTTGTCGTCCCAGCCCATCGGGTAGAAGACGTGCTCGCCGCGCATGCGGTGGAAGCGCGTCGCGAGGTCCATGTGCGTGTACGAGAACACGTGCCCGATGTGCAGGCTCCCCGACGCGGTCGGGGGAGGCGTGTCGACGCTGAAGACGGACCCGGCGGCGAGGGCGGCGGCGCGATCGAACCGGTAGGTGCCGCGCTCCTCCCACGCGGTCGACCACTTCGGCTCGAGGCCTTCGAGGGCGGGCTTGTCGGGGATGCTCCCCAGGGCGGGCGTGGCGGCGTTCATGACGGATCTCCGGTTCGATATGCGCGGCACCGTGTCGATGGTGAGGTGCCTGGTTGTGACCCGGCGATTCTACGCGCTGCCGGAGCGCGGTCCGCGGATGAGAGGTCTCTCATCCGTCCGCGCTGGTGACCACCGCGGACGGCTCCGGATCGTCATACTGAGCACATGGTCGGGGAGCGCGGAGCGCGGCTCCCGCGCTGGACGGTGCGGGCCCGCATCCTCGCTGCCATCCTGCTCGTCACCGCGGTCGGCCTCGGGCTCACCGGCACCGTCACCTTCCTCGTGCAGCGCGAACTCGTCGTCCGCGGCGTCGACGCGGAACTCCGGCGCCAGCTCGAGGCGGCCCGCGGGATCGTCGCGCTCGGCGCCGACGGGGCCGAGACCTCCCGCCAGGCGCTCGCCGCGATCCTCGCCGCCATCCCGCCGCCCGCGAACGGCTCGGCGGTCGGGATCGTCGACGGCCGCCGTGCCCTCGTGCCCGGCACCGAGGTCGCGTTCGAGATCGACGACGCGCTCGCCGAGCGGGCCGTGCGCGAGGTGTCCGACGGCTCCGTCCGCATGGGGACGGTCGTGCGGGGCGGCGACGAGGTGCGCTACATCGCGACCCCCGTGCTCGTCGCGGGGGCCGAGGACGAGGGCGTGTACCTCGTCGCGATCGACGTCGGACGCGAGCTCGAGCCCACGTCCCGGGGCTTCACCGTCTTCGTGGCCGCGGCGGGCGGGTCGCTCGTCGCCGTCGGGATCGCCGGCTGGCTCGTCGCGGGGCGCCTGCTGCGGCCCGTGCGGGCGCTGCGGAGCACGGCCGAGCGCATCACCGCGAGCGACCTGCGGGAGCGCATCCCCGTCGAGGGCAACGACGACCTGTCGCGCCTCACCGAGACCGTCAACGACATGCTCGACCGCCTCGACACGGCGTTGCGCAACCAGCGCGAGCTGCTCGACGACGTGCGTCACGAGCTGCGTGCCCCGCTCACGATCGTGCGCGGGCACCTCGAACTCGTCGACCCGTCGAACCCGGCGGACGTGCGCGAGGCGATCGCGATCGCGACCGACGAGGTGGACCGGATGGCGGAGCTCGTCGAGGGGCTGACGGCGCTCGCCGAGGTGCGGGCGACGGTGCTCGACCCGCAGGAGCTCGAACTCGAGCGCCTGACGCGCGACGTGGGCGCACTCGCGTCGGCGCTTCCCGGACACCACTGGGTCGTGTCGGCGACGGGCGACGGGATGCTGCGCGCCGATCGCCGCCGGGTCACGCAGGCGCTCCTCCAGCTCGCCGACAACGCCGCGAAGTACGCCCCGGAGGGAACCGTCGTCGAGCTCGGCAGCCGCGGCGACGCCGACGCGGTGGAGCTCTGGGTGCGCGACCACGGCCCGGGGGTGCCGGAGTCGGAGCGCGAGCGGATCTTCGAGCGCTTCGCCCGCGCCGACCGCTCCGCCCGAGGTTCCGGCCTCGGGCTCGCCATCGTCCACGACATCGCGCGCGCCCACGGCGGCGACGTGCGGGTCGAGGATGCCGCGCCGGGTGCGCGGTTCGTGATGCGATTGCCGAGGGGAGGCCCGTCATGACCAATGTGCTGATCGTCGAGGACGAGGAGCGGGTGGTCTCGTTCGTGCGCCGGGGGCTCACCGCCGCCGGATACGCGACGAGCACCGCCGGCACCGGGCGCGAGGCGCTCGCGATGCTCGCCGCCGGCGGCGTCGAGCTCGTGCTGCTCGACCTCGGCCTCCCCGATATGAACGGGCTCGACGTGCTCGCCGAGCTGCGCCGCTCCGGCTCGACGATCCCCGTGATCGCGCTCACGGGCCGCGACTCCGCGCGCGACCTCGCGGTGGGGCTCGACAGCGGGCTCGACGACTACATCCCGAAGCCGTTCACGTTCGACGAGGTGCTCGCCCGCATCCGTGCGCGGCTGCGCGACCGCGAACGCGAGGTGCCGACGAAGCTCGAGTCAGGCGGGGTCGTGCTCGACCTGCTCGAGCGGCGCGCGAAGGTCGACGGGCACAACGTCGAGCTGTCGTCGCGCGAATTCGCCCTCGCCGAGGAGTTCCTGCGTCACGCGGGGAGGGTGCTGAGCCGCGAGCAGCTGCTGAGCCGCGTGTGGGGCTACGACTTCGACCCGGGATCGAACATCGTCGACGTCTACGTGCGCTACCTGCGCGCGAAGCTAGGGCCCGACCGCATCCGCACGGTGCGCGGCGAGGGCTACCGCTTCGAGTCGGGGGAGTAGCGGCTCAGCCCTTGCCGCTGCTGTTGTTGCCGGGCCCATTCCCGTTGTTGTTGCCGGGGCCGTTGCCGTTGTTGTTGCCGGGCCCGTTGCCGTTGTTGTTGCCGGGCCCGTTGCCGTTGTTCCCGTTGTTGCCGGGCGGCGTCGAGGCCGGGGGCTCCGGACCGACGGGTTCGGCGGGTGCGGGCTCGACGACCGTCGTGCCGTCGTCGACGGACTCGCCCGGGGTGGCGTCCACGGCTTCCGTGCTCTCTCCCGTCGCCGGCGTCTGACCGGTGCCGGTGCCGGTGCCGGTGCCCGTGCCCGTGCCGGGCGTCGGGGTTCCGACCGTCTCGTCGGAGCCGCCGGCATCGACATCGTCCGGCCCGGCGGGGTCGACCGCGGACGGGTCGGCGCCCGTCGTGATCGGCGCGACAGGCAGGAGCGCCCCCGCGCGCTCGGCGGGGGCGAGCTGGCTGAGGGCCGCGGAGACCGTGGTCACGGCGACGAGCGTCGACAGCGCGACGACGACCGCAGATGCCCGGGGGGATGGCATGCCGACATCTTCCTCCGGTTTCGGCGATCCGGCGACCCCCATCCGCGGGCAGAACGGATCAGCGGCAGGCCGCCGACAACGCGATGAGGGCATCGGAGGGGCGCCCGTAGACCGACTCCCCGCTGCCGTCGGCGGTGTAGCCGAGTCCGATCGCCCACGCGGTCGCCCACGACTCCTCCTCGCCGGGGTAGAGGTCGGACTCGAAGAACAGCTCGTTGCAGTCCCTCCGGGCCAGGATGGCGTGGCCGACCTCGTGGACGACGAGGGCCTGCACCCCGTCCCCCGGCCACTGCGCCGCGACGCTGTCGGTGAGGGTGATGGTCGCCTGCCCGCCGTCGGCGGTCGTCCAGTAGCTCGTGCCGCCGTAGCTCCCCCCGGTGCCGTAGCCGTTGACGACGGGTGCCCAGTCGAACTCGAGCAGGACGCCGCCGGAGAGGGACCTCGCGAAGTCCTGCACGGCGAGCCGGGCCTCGAAGAGCGGTCCCGCCTTCTCGGCGAGCTCGGCGGCGTGGGAGGCCTCGAGCGCGTGCGCGGCATCGAGGTAGGCCGCCAGGGCCTCGCCGACCTGCGTCGGCTCCGGGGTCGGCGAGAGCGGCGGTCGCGGCGCGGAACGCGATCCTGGGCGCGTTGTTCGCGTCGAAGTTCGACGTCTCGATCGTGGCGGCGCCGGTGGCGGCGGCGTCGAGCACGGCGTCGAGCGCGTCGGCCAGGCCGGTGTCGTCGAGGGATCGGCCGAGCGCACGCAGGTCGTCGGACAGGGCGCGGATGCCGTCGGTGTCGAGCGGCCCGGTCTCGGCGGAGAGGCGGCCGCGGGCGTCCGCGGCGAGTTCGCCGGCGGCCGCGTGCCGCGCAGCGAGCACCTCGAGTTCCGCGGTGGGGGCGAGCGGATCGGTGCCGAGGGCGAGGACCTCGCCGGCCTCCCCGAGGGCGTCCTCCGTCGTGCTCACAACGTCGCGGAGTTCGGCCGACGCCTCCTGGAACGTGGCGAGGGCGTCGCCGCGCGCGGCCGCGTGAGCCAGGGACACGCCGACGACGACCGCGACCACCGCGGCGACGGCCGCGGCCACGAGCGCGATGAGGAGGGGACGCCTCATGCCCTCGACCCTAGACGGGGCAGGGTGTCACTACTGCCAGTTGACGTCCTCGTAGCGGACGGTGCGGCTCACGTGCTCGCCGCCCGGCCCGACGAGCGTGATCGTCACGTCGAGGAACTGGTCGTGATTGCACGGGAACAGGTGCTCGTCGCTGAGGTCGTTCTGGGTGCCGGCATTCGCGTTCGGGAAGCGCAGGTAGCCGTCGTCCTTGGCATCCTCGTCGCTCGGCGAATACCAGGCCTCGACGGCGTTCGCGGCGCGCCCAGGACGAACGTGATCTCGGGCTTCGGCTGCTCGCCCGTCGGGTCGCACTCGACCGTGAGGTCGGCCTCGAAGCTCGTGAACCGCGTCGAGTTGTCGGGCGGAGGGGGCGGTGCGTCGGTCGTCTCCTCCGGCGTCGGGGTCGGCGTCGCCGACTCGCTGTCGGACGGGCTCGGCGTCGGCGTCGGGCTCTCGCCCGCAACGGGGTCGGCGCTGCCGCGCCCGATGAGGAGGAACACGATGGCGACGAGGGCGAGCAACAACACGCCCGCGACGATCGCGAGGATGACGAGGAGCCGGTTCTGCCGCCCCGCCGCGGGGGGAGGGGTTTCCGGTTCGCCCGGGGTGGGTAGCGGCATCGTCGTCACGTCAGCCTCCTGCCGAGGTCAGTACTTGTCGCCGTTGTTGACCACGGTGAAGGTCTTGTGCACGTGCTGCCCGGACTGGCCCACGATCGTGAGCGTGTACTTCTGGCTGGCCGCGCCGCAGGGAAACTCGATCGAAGAACCGGGGCCGTAGACGTCGCTCTGGTTGCCTGTGAGCGGCATCGGGAAGGCCCCGGCGTTCGCCGCGTCGCCCTCGCCCGTGATGAACCAGACGGACGAGGCGTTCTTCGTCGAGTAGGTGAACGACACGGTCGGCGGCGTGTACCCGGGTGGGTTCGTCTGGTTGCAGAACACGGAGTTGGTCTGTGTGAACGAGACGAAGCCCGGCGAGGTGTCCGGCGGCGGCGGGGCCTGCGTGGGCTCGGGCGTCGGCTCCGGCTCCGGGGTCGGCGTGGGAGTCGGGGTCGGGGTGGGGGTCGCGCTCGGGGTGTCGCTCGCGGTCGGCGTCGGGCTCGCGGACGTCGTCTCGCCGGCGCTCGGCGTGCCGCTCGCGCCGTTGCTCAGCAGGAGCACGAGCAGCACGATGATCGCGGCGAGGAGGGCCGCGCCGACGCCGATGAGCACGAAGAGCAGGGTGCGCGACTTCTTGCGCTCTTCGACGAGCTCCTGCCCGGGGTCGCCGGACTCCGGGAGCAGTTGCGTCGGGGTGTCGCTCATCCGTGTTCTCCCTGTCCTGCCGGGTCGCTGTGCCCCGGACGGGTCACAGCATAGGGGTACGGATGTGCGCGCGGCAATGCAAACTTGTTCTAGTGCAACTAGAACAATAGGATGACGTCGTGCTCATCCGGATCGACCCCGCCTCGACCGAGGCGATCTTCGGCCAGCTCGCCGCCGCCGTCCGCGCCGAGATCGGCCGCGGAGCGTTGCGCCCGGGCGACCGGCTGCCGTCCGCGCGCGAGCTCGCGGCATCGCTGGACGTGAACATCCACACGGTCCTGCGGGCCTACCAGGAGCTCCGCGACGAGGGCCTCGTCGACCTCCGCCGCGGACGCGGCGCCGTCGTCACCGAGCAGGCCGCGCCGCCGCCCGAGCTCGTCGGCGCCGTGCGCGACCTCGTGGCCGCCGCGCGGCGCGCCGACGTCGCCCCCGCGACCCTCGTCGCCCTCATCAAGGAGGAGTACCTGTGAGCCGTCTCCGCATCCCGGTGCCCGTCGTCGGGCTCGCCGTCCCCGCCGTGATCTCGCTGGCGGCCGTCACCACCGCCTTCGTCGTCGCGCCCGCGCGCGACATCGCCGTGCACTGGGGGCCCGACGGCACCGCCGACGGCTGGGCGCCGGCGTGGACCGTCGTCGTCGGGATGGCCGTGCTCGGCGTCATCGACGCCCTCGCCTTCGGCCTGCCGTTGTTCGCGACCCGACGGGAGGGGCCGTCGGCGTTCCAGAAGCTCATCGCCGCGATCGCGGTCGCCTTCGGGGTGCTCATGGCCGCGCTCGGGCTGTGGGTGCTGCTCTCGCAGCTCGATGCGGCCGCTGAGCCCCCGACGATCGGCGTGGGGCTCCCGCTCTCCGTCGTGATCGCCCTCGTCTCCGGAGTGCTCGCCTGGTTCGCCACGCCGCGACCGATGCCCGTCGACCCCAAGGGGGTCGCCGCGGAGCCGCTCGCGCTCGCCCCGGGGGAGCGCGCCGTCTGGATCGGCCGCACGCGCCTCGCGTGGCCCGGACTCGTCGCCGTGGTCGTCGCGATCGTCGCGTCGCTCGGCGCCGCGGTCGCCGCGAACGTCACGACGGAGGGTCGCGTCGGCGCGCTCTTCCTCGTCCCCGTCGTGCTGCTCGCCGTGCTCGTCCTCACGTCGTTCTGGGTCGTCCGCGTCGACGACGACGGCCTCGACGTGCACAGCCCGCTCGGCTGGCCGCGGTTCCGGATGCCGGCGGCCGAGGTCGCGTCGGCGGGAACGGTCGAGGTGAGCGCCGTCGGCGAATTCGGCGGCTGGGGCATCCGCAGCGGGAAGGGCCGTCGGCTCGGCATCGTCATGCGCTCCGGGCACGCCCTCGAGGCGCAGAACCGCGACGGCCGCGCCCTCGTCGTCACGGTGGACGACGCGGGCACGGCCGCCGCGCTGCTGAGCGCCGTCGCCGCTCGGGCGACGGCGGAACGGGGCTAGACCTCCTCGATGGGGCGCACGAGGCGCGTCGCGAGGAACGCCGCGACGGCCGTGAGCGCCGACATGACGCCGAGCACGATGCCGGGGTGCCACCACGCGAACCCGCTCGCCTCGCCGAGGAGGAGCGTGAGCGCCGGCACGAAGCCCGAGATGACGGCCGCGATCGAGTAGGCGACCGAGATCGCGGAGTAGCGGAAGCGTCCGGGGAACAGGTCGGCGAGCATCCCGCCGAGCCCCGCCCACGACATCGTCGGGAGGATGCCGCCGATGATCATCGTGCCGACGAGGATCGGGAACGTCGCGAACTGCAGCAG
>Ga0065721_10004858_pt1 | contig 35365 bp, 31 predicted proteins | sample Mesricmetagenome_FD_59108 | JGI IMG/M metagenome (GOLD analysis project Ga0065721, IMG submission 59108) | Mesophilic microbial community from rice straw/compost enrichment Sample: eDNA_1 v2 (version 2) | ecosystem: Engineered > Solid waste > Grass > Composting > Bioreactor | place: USA: Davis... | reverse complement strand
GGCGCCGTCGGCGGCAGCAGAGCGGGACCGGCGTCGGCGTCGCCGACGGGCCGCGCCAGTCGCCAGTAGCCGATCTCGGAGACGAGGGGGCGGCGCTCGTCACCCTCGAGGAGCCAGGCGTCGGCCGAGTAGTTGAGGAAGGCGCCGCCGTCGTGGCTGAAGCTCACGCGATGCGCGAACTCGCCCGAGAAGGTGCGTCCGTCGGCCTCGTAGTCGATGACGCCGGTGCCCTCCCAGACACCGACGAGCCACGACAGGGGGACGAGGTCGGCCGGAAGGTCGGTCGGGATCTCGATCACGGGAGCGCTCAGCGCTGGCCGCGATAGAGGTTCCAGATGACCGTTCCCGACACGAAGGCGATCGCCAGCGAGGCGAGGCCGAGAAGTCCCACGAAGAACAGTTCGAGCGCGAGGAGGTCCATGCTTCGATCTTAGAGGGCGGCGAGCTGCGCCAGCGCGAAACCGGCCGTGATGACGCCGAGGACGACGAGGGCGCCGAGGCTGCTCAGCGCCATGCGCTGGATGAAGGCCTGCGACCGGCCGTACCAGAGCTGCACGGCGAACGCCGCGATGATGCAGCCGCCGAGGGCGACGCTGATCCACTGGGCGCGCCATCCCGCGGGGGCGAACAGACCGATCGCCACCCCGGCCAGAGCGGCGAGCACCCACACGGCGACGATCCCGCCGAAGGTGCGTCGGGGGGTGAGGTCGGGAGTCGACATGCCCCCATCATCACTCAGAGGGCCGCGCGGATGCACGCGAAGCGCCGGTGACGGTGGGGCGCGGCGCCTCACCCTAAGATGATCGGGTGCGCGGCAGGCCGCGCGGGGAGGTCCACTTGGCTCAGCTTCTCGTTCTCAGCTCCGCCCCCGGCGGCGGTGCGGCGTTGCCTGCGCTCGAACTGCTGAGCCACCGCGTGCGCCAGATCCCCGCCGAGGCGGCGCAGCTGATCAACGCGCCCAGCGCCGACGTCATCTTCATCGACGCGCGCTTCGACCTCGTCGGCGCGAAGTCGCTGTGCAAGATCATGTCGACCACCGGCGTCGAAGCCCCCCTGGTGCTCATCGTCACCGAGGGCGGTCTGACGGCCGTCTCCACCGACTGGGGAATCGACGACGTCGTGCTCGTGGGCGCGGGCCCCGCCGAGATCGACGCGCGCATCCGCCTCGCGATGGGGCGGCGCACGGTCGACCAGGTGTCGACGCGCATCCAGACCTCCGGAATCACGATCGACGAGTCGTCCTACTCGGCGAAGGTGCACGGCAAGCCGCTCGACCTGACCTACAAGGAGTTCCAGCTCCTGCACTTCTTCGCCACGCACCCCTCCCGCGTGTTCACGCGCGAGCAGCTGCTCAGCGAGGTGTGGGGGTACGACTACTTCGGCGGCACCCGCACGGTCGACGTGCACGTGCGACGGCTGCGCGCGAAGCTCGGCGATCTCGAGCAGCTGATCGGCACCGTGCGCAACGTCGGATACCGGTTCAACGTCTACGAGGACGACGCGCCCGCGGCGGCATCCGCCCCCGCCTGAGCCGAGCGGAACCGCGTGTTCACTCCCGTGTCACCGACCCCTGCAATGATGTGGGGATGATGGAACACGACGCGCTGGATGCCGGGCTCGGCGACGCCGACGACGACGACTTCGACGAGGCCGTCGAGGCCGAGGACGACCAGCTGCCCGACCACCGCTACCTCGACCGCGAGCTGAGCTGGCTGGCGTTCAACCAGCGCGTGCTCGAACTCGCCGAAGACCCCACCGTGCCGGTCCTGGAGCGGGCGAACTTCCTCGCCATCTTCGCCAGCAACCTCGACGAGTTCTTCATGGTGCGCGTCGCGGGTCTGAAGCGTCGCATCGTGACAGGCCTGGCCGTCCCCACCAACGTGGGCCGTGCGCCGCTCGACGTGCTCGCCGACATCTCGGCCGAGGCCCACCGCCTGCAGCTGCGCCACGCCGCCGCCTGGACCGAGAAGGTGCGTCCCGCCCTCGCCGAGGCCGGCATCGAGGTCGTCACCTGGGACTCGCTCGACGACGACACCGCGGCCCGCCTGACCGAGTACTTCCAGCGCAACGTCTTCCCCGTGCTCATGCCGCTGGCCGTCGACCCGGCGCACCCGTTCCCCTACATCTCGGGGCTGTCGCTGAACCTCGCCATCCGCATCCGCAACGCCCGCACCGGGCGGCAGGAGTTCGCGCGTCTCAAGGTGCCGCCCATGCTCCCGCGCTTCGTCGAGGTCGCCGGCGACGGTCCGGGGGTGCGCTACCTCCCCCTCGAAGAGCTCATCTCCAACCACCTCGGCGACCTCTTCCCCGGGATGGAGGTGCTCGACCACCACGCGTTCCGCCTCACCCGCAACGAGGACATGACGATCGAGGAGGACGAGACCGAGAACCTCATCCAGGCCCTCGAGGCCGAGCTGCTGCGTCGTCGTTTCGGTCCGCCCATCCGTCTCGAGATCACCGACGACATGGACGACGTCACGCGCGACCTGCTGCTGAGCGAACTCGACATCACCGACCAGGAGGTCTACCGCCTCCCCGGCTCCCTCGATCTGCGCGGCCTGTTCGACCTGTCGCGCATCGACCGTCCCGACCTGCACTACCCGCCCCACGTGCCCAAGACGGCGCTGGCCTTCCAGCCGCCCGAGCAGAACGGCCGCGCCGACCTGTTCGGCGCGATCCGCAAGGGCGACGTGCTCGTGCACCACCCGTACGAGTCGTTCGCGACGAGTGTGCAGGCCTTCCTCGAGCAGGCCGCGCGCGACCCGCACGTGCTCGCCATCAAGCAGACGCTGTACCGCACCTCGGGCGACAGCCCCATCGTGCAGGCCCTCATCGACGCGGCAGAGGCCGGCAAGCAGGTGCTCGCCCTCGTCGAGGTCAAGGCGCGCTTCGACGAGGCGAACAACATCGTGTGGGCGCGCAAGCTCGAGAAGGCGGGCGTGCACGTGGTCTACGGCCTCGTCGGCCTCAAGACCCACTGCAAGCTCGCTCTCGTCATCCGCGAAGAAGAGGGGCGCCTGCGCCACTACAGCCACGTCGGCACGGGCAACTACAACCCCAAGACCAGTCGCATCTACGAGGACTTCGGCCTCTTCACCGTCGACGACCAGGTCGGTCGCGATCTCACGCGTCTGTTCAACGAGCTCAGCGGTTACGCGATCGAGAAGAAGTTCAAGCGCCTCCTCGTCGCCCCTCTGCACCTGCGCAAGGGGCTGCTGCGTCACATCGACAAGGAGCGGCAGAACGCCCTCGCCGGCAAGCCGTCGGGCGTGCGCATCAAGGTCAACTCGATGGTCGACGAGCAGATCATCGACGCGCTCTACCGCGCCAGCCAGGCCGGGGTGCCCGTGGAGGTGTGGGTGCGCGGCATCTGCTCGATCAAGCCCGGTGTCGCGGGCATGAGCGAGAACATCACCGTGCGCTCGATCCTCGGCCGCTACCTGGAGCACTCGCGCATCTTCTCGTTCGCGAACGACGGCGACCCGCAGGTGTTCATCGGCAGCGCCGACATGATGCACCGCAACCTCGACCGGCGCGTCGAGGCGCTCGTCCGGGTGGTCGACGAGGCGCAGGTGCGCGAGCTGACGACGCTGTTCGACCTCGCGATGAACGACGGCACCAGTTCCTGGCACCTCGGTCCCGAGGGTGAATGGACGCGGCACAGCACCGACGCCGAGGGCGCTCCCCTGGTCGACCTGCAGGAGCACACGATGGCGCTCGTGCAGCGCAAGCGGCGCGCGCGGACGGCGCGGTGACCGAGACCGCCGTCTACGCCGCGGGCGGTGTCGTGTGGCGGGTGATCGAGGGCAAGCTCCGCATCCTCCTCATCCACCGCACGAAGTACCGCGACCTCACGCTACCCAAGGGCAAGGTCGACCCCGGTGAGACCCTCGCCGAGACCGCCGTGCGCGAGATCCGCGAAGAAACCGGCATCCGTGTCGCCCTGGGCGTCCCCGTGGGGGTGTCGAGATATCGGATGCCGAACGGCCGGACGAAGATCGTGCACTACTGGGCGGCCGAAGCGACCGACGCGGCCGTGCGCACCTCGTCGTTCGTGCCGAACAAGGAGGTCGCCGCGATCGAGTGGGTGAGTCTGAAGAAGGCGCGGAAGCGGCTGAGCTACCCCGTCGACATCGAGATCCTCGACGAGTTCTGCCGGATCGTCGACGAGGGCGCCCTGCCGACGTTCCCGATCGTCGTGCTGCGGCACGCGAAGGCGCGGTCGCGCGAGGACTGGGAGGGCAGCGACACCGCCCGCCCGCTCACCACCCGCGGCCGACGCCAGGCCCAGGCGATCGTGGGGCCGCTGCTCGCGTTCGGGGTGCGTCGCGTGATCTCCAGCCCGGCCGAGCGCTGCGTCCGCACCGCCACGCCCATCGCCCAGGCGATCGGTCAGCGCGTGCAGTTCGCCGAGTCGATCAGCCAGGACGCCTGGGAAGACGGCCGCGCCGACGCCCGGTCGGTGATCGGGCAGCGGGTGCGTTCGCGCAAGCCCGTCGTGCTCGCCAGCCACGGTCCCGTGCTGCCCGACATCCTGCACGAGCTCGCCTTGGCGACCGGCACCATGAGCGGCTCCTACCTCGGCAGCGCCTCGGCGCTCGAGCCCGCCGCGTTCTCGGTGGTGCACGTGCCCGTCGATCACCCCGGCGCGGGCATCGTCGCGATCGAGACGCACGAACCGCAGGTGTGACGCTTCCGCCCGGTGTCGAGGTGGCCTGGCGGGAGGTTCCCGCCGGCTCGCCCCGGCGCGATGCATCGAGGGCTCTCCTCGCTGAGCTGCTCCCCGGCGCGACCGTCTCGTCGCGCTGCGCCGCGTGCGGGGGCGATCACGGTCGCCCGCGCGTGGAGGGGAAGGATGCCGCCGTCTCGGTCTCCTACGCACCGGGGTGGGCCGTGGTGGCGGTGACGTGGAACCACACGCGGATCGGCGTCGATGCGGTCCCCGCCGGCGCCGCCGGTCTGGAGCGGATCCTCCCGCACGGCGGCGGGGATGCGATCGGATGGGCCCGCGTCGAGGCCGTGCTCAAGGCCGATGGACGAGGTCTCGCGGTCGATCCGGCGCGGGTGGAGGTGCGCGGTCAGGGTCCGGCCTGGACGGCCCGCATCCGACACGCGGCCGGTGACGGAGGCGTCGCGAGGAAACCTCGCGACTGGAACGGTGTCGACATCGAGGCCCCCGCGGGCCTCGTTGCCGCCATCGTCGTGCGCTGACGCTTCGCGCCACGCTCAGGGACGCGGAGGGAGCGCCTCGTGATCGATCCAGCGCGACAGGACCGCCGCGGCATCCGCGCCCCCGGCCTGCTCGACGGCGTGACGGAAGTCATCGGTGGTGACCAGCCCGTGGCGGTGCTCGGCGGTCCAGGCGCGGAGGAGGTCGAAGAACGCACCGTCGCCGAGCGCACGACGGACCGCGTGCAGGGCGATCGCGCCGCGCTTGTACACGCGGTCGTCGAACATGTCGTCGGGTCCGGGGTCGACCAGCAGCAGATCGCGGGGCTTCGCCGCCAGACGGGCGTAATTCTCGGCGACGCAGCTCTCGACGTCGGCGGCACCGGACTGCTCCGACCACAGCCACTCCGCGTAACAGGCGAACCCCTCGTTCAGCCAGATGTCGCTCCAGCGCGCGAGACCGACGCTGTTGCCGAACCACTGGTGGGCGAGTTCGTGCGCCACGAGCCGCTGGGCGGCGGGGACGAGGTGGTTCATGCCGAAGACGGCGAGGCCCTGGGCCTCGAGCGGGATCTCGAGCTCATCGGCCGTCACGACGAGGGTGCACGCCTCCTGGGGATACGGCCCGAACAGACGCTCGAAGAGACGCAGCATGTCGGGCACCGTCGAGAACGCCCGGTCGGCGGCCGCCGTCAGCGCGGGCGGGGCCGTGACGACCACGGCCGGCACGGCGCCAGCCCCGCTGCCGGCGAGAGGACGCGTCCGATAGGGGCCCACGTGCACCGCAGCGAGGTAGGTCGCCGTGGGGACGTCCGAGGTGAAAGTCGTCGTCACCCGTCCACCGCGGCGCGTACTCGCCCCGGCGACGCCGGTGGCCGCGACCGTGTAGCCGTCGTCGACCGTGATCTCCATACGCATCGTCGCGCGATTGTCGGGCCGGTCGTTGCACGGGAACCACGTGGGTGCGCCGATCGGCTGCCCCGCGACCAGCGCCCCGTCGGTCAGCTCCTCCCACCCGACCGCGCCCCACCGCGAGCGCCGCGGGACCGGAGCGCCCGCGTACGTCACCTCGACGTCGAAGGAGTCTCCCGCGGCGATCGACCCACCCGGGGTGACGCGCAGCACGCGCGGTCCGGCGGCGTACCGCGCCGGCATCCCGTTCACTCGGACACGGCTCGTGCGCAGACCCACCAGGTCGAGTGCGAACGACGACAGCGCCTCGCGCGCGACGGCGCGGATCGTCGCGACACCCTCGAGTCGGTTGGTGCGGACGCGGTAGCCGAGCGTCAGATCGTACGAGAGCACGTCGTACGACACGTCGCCGCTCTGCGGGGCGTAAGGGTCGGCGGTGCTCACGACGTCGACTGGTAGGCGCGCACCTTCACCGCGCGCCAGGGGCCGATGGGGTTGCCGCTCCACCGCGAACCGACGGGAACGGTCTCGCCGCGCATCACGAGCGAGGCGGGACCGACGGTGGCGTGGGCGCCGAGGGTCGAGGCCGGCAGCACCACGCTGTGGGGCCCGAGGGTCGCCCCGGGCTCGAGCTCGACGGTGTCCATGCTCATGATTCGATCATGGAACAGGTGCGTCTGCACGACGCAGCCCCGATTGACCGTCGACGCGTCGCCGAGGGTCACGAGATCGGGCTCGGGGAGCCAGTAGCTGTCGCACCACACGCCGCGGCCGATGCGCGCGCCCAGGCTCCGCAGCCAGACGGCCAACGCCGGGGTTCCCGCGGCCGCCCGCGCGAACCAGGGCGCAGCGACCATCTCGGTGAAGGTGTCCGACACCTCGGTGCGCCAGACGAAACTCGACCACAGCGGCTGCTCCCCCGCACGGATGACACCGACGATCGCCCACTTCGCCGCCGTGGAGACCCCGGCGGCGACGGCCCCGGCCGCGAGCAGGACCACGCCCGACAGCAGCAGCGTCCACACCGGTCCGACGCCCTGCCACAGCGCCGCGAGGGAGAACACGACCCCGAGGCCGATCGCGCACGTCACGACGACGGGCACGAACCGGCACAGCTCCCACAGCGTCCGGGCGAGCCGGAGCCCCGCGGTGGGGCGGTAGGTGCGCGATTCGTCGCCCTCCGCCGACAGACGCCGCAGCCGCACGGCCGGCGAACCGAGCCACGACGATCCGGCCTTCGCCTTGCGCGGCGCGGCGGACAGCACGGCCACCAGCCCGTCGCGCGGCACCCGGTGACCGGGGGCGGCCATGCCCGAGTTGCCGAGGAACGCGCGCTTGCCGATGCGCACCGGCCCGATCCGCAGCCATCCGGCGTGCAGTTCGTACGAGGCGACCATCGTGTCGTCGGCCAGGAACGCGCCGTCTTCGATCCGCGCCATCGACGGCAGGAGAAGGACGGTGGATGCCTCGACGTCACGGCCGACGCGCGCGCCCAGCATCCGCAGCCAGACGGGGGTGAACAGCGACGAGTACAGCGGGAACAGGATCGTCCGGGCGGCATCCAGCAGACGCTCGATCGTCCACGCCTGCCACGCCACGCGGCTGCGCACCGGGTGCGTCCCCTCCGCCAGCCCGAGCGAGAAAACGCGGACGAGCAGCACCACGGATGCCGCGAACACGAGTCCCGTGACGGCGACGGCCGGCACGAGCCAGGCGAAGGCCGCCCCCGCCGCGTCGGCCAGGGTCGCCGACCCGCGGATCCCCTGGGCGAGGACGAGACCGCCGACCGTGAACGCGGCGAGCGGCAGCAGCGCGAGCAGCACCGCCGACCCCGCGTACGCCCAGAGCCAGCGAGTGGGCGTCGGCGGCCGTTCGGCCGGCCAGTCCTTGGCCGTTCCGCCCACGCGGACGGCGGGAGACCCGGCCCACGACTGGTCGGCCTTGACCCGCCCGAAGACTGCGGAACCCGGGGCGATCTCGGCGCGACGGCCGATCCGCGTTCCCGGCGCGAGAGTGGACCGGGCGCCGACGGTCGCCTCGGCGCCGATGCGCACCTCGCCGATGCGCACGAGGTCGCCGTCGATCCAGTAGCCGGTGAGATCGACCTCCGGCTCGATCGACGCCCCGTCGCCCACGACGAGAAGACCGGTGACCGGGGGCAGCGCGTGCAGATCCACGTCGCGACCGATCCGCGCGCCCAGCGCACGGGCGTAGTACGACACCCAGGGCGCTCCGGCCAGGCCGACGGCATCCACCTGGTCGGCGATCTGCTCGGCGAGCCAGAGCCGGATGTGCACCCAGCCCCCGCGCGGATAGTCGCCCGCGCGCACGCCCGCCAACAGCAGTCGCGCGGATGCCACGGCGATCGCCATGCGCCCGAACGGCGTCGCGAAGACCAGCAGCCCGACCACGAGCACGCCCCAGGGGACGCTCGGCAGCACCTCGAACCCGGGCACGAGCTGCAGGATGGCCGACGCCGTGAGGAGGTACAGGAGCCAGCGGATGCCGGAGAGGATGAACAGCGGAGCACCGAGCACGGTCTGCACCCACTGCGTCGCTCGCGGCGTCGGAACCGCCCGGTGGAACGACGCCGGTGTCTCGTCGCCCAGCTGGGGCCCGAGGGCTTTGGCCATAGCGCCGAGCCGCGGCACGTCGTAGATGTCGGCGACGGAGAACTCCGGCACGCGCGCGCGGATGCGGGAGACGAGCTGCGCGGCGGCGAGCGAGCCGCCCCCGAGATCGAAGAAGTCCGCCTTGCGATCGGTCACGGCCAGCCCCAGCACCGCCTGCCACTGCTCGGCGAGCCACGCCTCGTCGGCCGAGAAGTCGGTGGGGGCGGGGGCGTCCACTCCCGGCAGCGGCCACGGGAGTGCCGCGCGGTCGACCTTGCCCGACGTGCGCACGGGGAGGGAGTCGACGACCCCCAGCAGCGGGATCGTCGCGGCCGGCAGGCGCTCGGCCAGGAGCGAGCGGGCGGCGGCGCGATCGAGCTCGCGGCCGTCCTCCATGACGAGGTATCCCACGAGCACGGGGACGCCGGCGTCGGTGGTGCGCACCGCGACGGTGGCGGCGCTGACCTGGGGAAGGTCCTGCAGGGCCGACTCGACCTCGCCGAGTTCGATGCGACGGCCCCCGACCTTCACCTGGTCGTCGGCGCGGCCCTGGAAGACGAGCCCCGCCGCTTCGAAGCGCACGAGGTCGCCCGAGCGATAGGCCCGCTCCCACCCGAGGGTCGGCATGGACGCGTACTTCTCGGCATCCTTCGCGGGATCGAGGTAGCGCGCGAGACCGACGCCCCCGATGATCAACTCGCCCACCTCGCCCTCGGCGACCGGGAGCCCCTCCGCGTCGACGACGGCGAGCGCCCACCCGTCCAGGGGCAGGCCGATGCGCACCGGAAGGGTGCCGTCCAGGGGCGCCGCGCACGCCACGACCGTGGCCTCGGTGGGCCCGTAGGTGTTCCAGACCTCGCGCCCCTCGGCGACGAGGCGGGCGGCCAGTTCGGGCGGGCACGCCTCCCCGCCGAAGATCAGCAGGCGCACGTTCTCGATCGAGTCGGCCGGCCACATCGCCGCGAGGGTGGGGACCGTCGAGACCACCGTGATCCCCTGCCGCAGCAGCCACGGCGCGAGGTCCTCGCCCGAGCGGACGAGGGAGCGCGGGGCGGGGACGAGGCACGCCCCGTGACCCCACGCGAGCCACATCTCCTCGCACGATGCGTCGAACGCGACCGAGAGTCCGGCCAGCACGCGATCGCCCGGGCCGAGCGGCTCGCCCTGCAGGAAGATGCGCCCCTCCGCTTCGACGAAGGCCGCGGCGGAGCGGTGCGACACGGCCACGCCCTTGGGCACGCCGGTCGATCCCGACGTGAAGATGATCCAGGCGTCGTCGTCGACCGTGGGAGGGGCCACGATCGGCACGGCGCTCGTGCTCGGGTGCGGCGCGGCCCCCTCGTACAACCTCACGAGGTCGCCGTCGCCGTCGGCGGGCACGAACCCCCCGGTCCCGGCGACGATCCCGCGCACCCCCGCCTCGCCGAACACCAGGCGCGCACGCTCGTCCGGATCGTCCGCGTCGACAGGGACGTACGCCGCCCCCGCAGCCATCACGGCGAGGATCGAGACGTACAGCTCTTTCGAGCCCGACGGCATGCGCACGCCGACGCGATCACCGCGGCGCACCCCCGCGTCGTGCAGGGCGGCGGCCGTCTTCCACACGCGGGCGAGCAGCTCGCGGTAGCTGAGGGCGCCGGACCCGTCGTCGATCGCGGAGGCCTCGGGATGCCGTGCGGCCACGGCCGACAGAAGGTCGATGAGCGTGCGCGCGGGGGCGGCGGCATCCGTTCGATCGAGCGGAGCCTGGGCGGCGGAGGCAGAGGTCGTCACGGGGACGAACAGTACAAGGCCCCGGGAAACACCCCGGACGGGCCACCCCGGTTCACCTTCCGTTCACCCGCACAACGCAGACTCTTAAGAGTCGCTGTTTACCGTTCACGACGAACCCTGCACCGGGTTCCGTCCCCAAACATGCGAAGGATTCACACCGTGAAGCTCTCCCGACTCGCCCTGCTGGGCTCCGTGGCCGCCGTGGCCTCCCTGACTCTCGCCGGCTGCGCCGGCACCTCGGGCTCCGGCGACGCCGCGGGTACCTCTGCCTCCCCCACCTCGTCCGACGTGGCCTTCAGCATCGACCCGAACCTCTCGGGCACGATCACCGCCGGTGGCTCGAGCGCCCAGGCCAACGCGCAGGCCGCGTGGACCAGCGCCTACAACGCCCAGGCCAAGGGCGTCACGATCAACTACGACAAGTCGCAGGGCTCCGGCGGTGGCGTCACCAACTTCCTGAGCGGCGCGTACGACTTCGCCGGCTCCGACTCGCCCCTCAACGCCGACCAGACGACCCAGTCCAAGGCGCTGTGCACCGACGGCGGCGTGAACATCCCCGTCTACCTCGACGGTGTCGCGATCATCTTCAACATCCCCGGCGTGACCGAGCTCAAGCTCTCGGGCGAGACCATCGCGAAGATCTTCGCGCTGCAGATCACCGACTGGTCCGACCCGGCCATCACCAAGGACAACGGCACCGCGCTTCCCGCCGGCGCCATCACCACCGTCGCGCGTTCGGACGGCTCGGGCACGACCCAGAACTTCACGAACTACCTCGCCGCGACCCAGTCGTCGGTGTGGACCTCGCCCGCGGGCAAGGACTGGCCGATCGAGGGCAACGTCTCGAAGCAGAAGGGCGGCTCCGGCGTCGTCGAGGCCGTCAAGGCCGGCTCCGGCACCATCGGCTACGCCGACCACTCCGCCATCGGCGACCTGAACGCCGCGTCGGTCATCCAGGACGGCACCGCCGTCGCCTACAGCCCCGAGGCCGTCACGGCGACCTTCGAGGCCGCGGCCGTCGACGCCTCCAACGGCGTCACGGGCGACCTGTCGAAGAAGTTCGACTACTCGAAGCTCACGGCCGAGACCTACCCCATCCCGCTGGTCTCGTACGCCGTCACCTGCACCTCGTTCAAGGACGCCAAGCAGGCCGAGCTCGTGAAGTCGTACCTCGGCTTCGTGACCAGCTCGCTCGGCCAGCAGGTCGCCGCGAAGAACGCCGGCTCGGCCCCGCTGCCCGACTCGGTGCTCGAGGCCGCTGCCGAGACGCTCGCCGCCATCAAGTAAACATCTCTCCGGTTTCGGCCCGGCTCGCACCTTCCGTGCGGGTCGGGCCGGGCTGATCGGAACGGTCGACCCGGGTCGAACGCTCCGCTGAGCCGACATCCTCAGAGACCACCCGACCGAGGAGCACCCATGACCCGTGCCGAGCGTGAGGTCCCCCGTGACTGACACCGTCTCCGACACCGAGACCGCCCCGTCCGCACCGACCGATCCGACCCCGGCCCGCACGAGCATCGTGGGCAAGCGCCGGGTCGGCGACTCCGTCTTCCTGGGTCTGTCGACCACGGCCGCGGTGTCGATCATGATCATCCTCGCGGGCGTCGCGATCTTCCTCATCCTTCGCGGCCTGCCCGCGATCACGGCCAACTGGAGCGAAGGCGACCTCGCCGGCTACCAGAACGGGCAGTGGTCGAACTTCTGGGAGTACGTCGGCCCGCTGCTCTTCGGCAGCGTGTGGGCGGCCTTCATCGCCATGATCATCGGCACGCCGGTGGCCATCGGCATCGCGCTGTTCATCTCGCACTACGCCCCGCGTCGCGTTGCCGGCGCCCTCGGCTACGTCGTCGACCTGCTCGCCGCGGTGCCCTCGATCGTCTTCGGCCTGTGGGGCATCATCGTCATGCGCCCGCTGCTGCTGCCCGTCGGCGAGTTCCTCAACGAGTACCTCGGCTGGATCCCGCTGTTCCAGGGGCCGGTGTCGTCGACGGGTTCGACCATGCTCACCGGTGGGGTGGTGCTCGCGGTCATGATCCTCCCGATCGTCACCTCGATCACGCGCGAGATCTTCCTGCAGACCCCGCGCCTGCACGAAGAGGCCGCGCTCGCCCTCGGCGCCACGCGCTGGGAGATGATCCGCCTCGCGGTGTTCCCGTACGCACGCAGCGGCATGGTCTCGGCGACGCTCCTCGGCCTCGGCCGCGCCCTCGGCGAGACCATGGCCATCGCGCTGATCGTGTCGCCCAGCCTCATCTACTCGGTGCTGCTGCTGACCGACGGGTACAACTCGCAGACCATCGCGGCCAACATCGCGCTGAACTTCCCGATCGCGACCGACCTGCAGCGCTCCGCGCTCATCGGCACCGGTCTGATGCTGTTCGTCATCTCGCTGGCGGTCAACATGTTCGCCCGCTACATCATCGGCGCGACGGGCCCCGGCGCCAAGGGTCGCAAGAAGGGCAAGCGCTCATGACCGTCACGGCCCCCTCCGCGCCGCTGGCCCTCACCAGCGGACAGCTGCCCCGCTTCATCGAACCGATGGTGCTCGTCGGCGTCGCGATCGTCGTCGCCGGCCTGCAGCTGCTCTTCGGCGGCTTCAACATCGCCGCGTGGCTCATCCTCACCGCGGTGCTCTACCTGATCGCCATCGGCGTCGGCTCCTCGATCGTCGAGAACCGCCGCAAGGCCGTCGACCGCGTCGTGCGCGGGCTCGTCACCGCGGCCTTCCTGCTCGCCGTCGCCCCGCTGATCTCGACGCTGTGGACCGTGGTCTCCAAGGGACTCGCGGTCGTGAACCTGCAGTTCATCACGCAGGTGGGCGGCACGGCGTTCGACCCCGACACCCTCGAGGTCGTCGCGACCGCGGGTGCCTGGCAGGCGATCACGGGAACGCTCATCATCACGGGGATCGCCGCCCTCATCTCCGTGCCGATCGGCATCCTGGCCGCCGTCTACCTCGTCGAGTACGCGCAGCCCAGCAACCCGCTGCGCCGCGCGATCACCTTCCTCGTCGACGTCATGACGGGCATCCCCTCGATCGTCGCCGGTCTGTTCGCGTTCTCGCTGTTCAGCCTGATCGTCGGGCCGAAGGCCTTCAGCGGGTTCTCGGCATCCATCGCCCTCTCCGTGCTGATGATCCCCATCGTCATCCGCTCGACGGAGGAGATGCTGCGCCTCGTGCCCGCCGATCTGCGCGAGGCGTCGCTCGCCCTGGGCGTGCCGCGCTCGGCGACGATCATCAAGGTCGTGCTGCGCACGGCCGCGTCGGGCATCATCACCGGCGTCGTGCTGGCCGTGGCCCGCGTGGTCGGTGAGACCGCGCCGATCTTCATCGCGGCGAGCTTCACCGACAACTTCAACGCCAACCCGTTCGAAGGCCCGATGCAGACCCTCCCCGTCATGGCGTACACCGCGTACAGCTTCCCGGGGCAGGACATCGACGCCTCCCAGGCCCAGGCCTGGGGCGCCGCCTTCCTCCTGGTCGTCCTCGTCGTCATCTTCAACCTGATCGCCCGTATCGTGGCGGCGGTGTTCGCGCCCAAGGCGCGCTGAGCCCAAGAAAGGCACCTTCGTGTCCAAGAGCATCGAGGTCCAGGACCTCAACGTCTACTACAGCGACTTCCTCGCGGTCGAGGGCGTCTCGATCGACATCGAGCCTCGCTCCGTCACCGCTTTCATCGGCCCCTCGGGATGCGGCAAGTCCACGTTCCTGCGCACGCTGAACCGCATGCACGAGGTCATCCCCGGCGGACACGTGAAGGGTCGCGTGCTGATCGACGGCGACGACCTCTACGGCCCGGGCGTCGATCCGGTGCTCGTGCGCCGTCACGTGGGCATGGTGTTCCAGCGCCCCAACCCGTTCCCCACGATGTCGATCCGCGAGAACGTGCTCGCCGGTGCCCGGCTGAACAACAAGCGCCTCTCGAAGAGCGACGGCGACGCGCTCGTCGAGAAGTCGCTGCAGGGTGCGAACCTCTGGAACGAGGTCAAGGACCGCCTCGACAAGCCCGGCGGCGGCCTCTCGGGCGGTCAGCAGCAGCGTCTGTGCATCGCCCGCGCGATCGCCGTGTCGCCCGACGTGCTGCTGATGGACGAGCCGTGCTCGGCGCTCGACCCCATCTCGACGTTCGCGATCGAGGAGCTCATCTCCGAGCTGAAGAACGAGTACACGATCGTGATCGTCACGCACAACATGCAGCAGGCCTCGCGCGTGAGCGACAAGACCGCGTTCTTCAACATCGCCGGAACCGGCAAGCCCGGCAAGCTCATCGAGTACAACGACACGTCCACGATCTTCACGGCGCCGACGGTGCAGGCCACCGAGGACTACGTCTCGGGACGCTTCGGATAAGACGCCCCGCGAAGGCCCCGCTCCGGCGGGGCCTTCGTCGTTCCCGGCGGCCGTCGATCGTGATGCACGCTCGATCGCGCTGCACGCTCGGTCGGGCCTGCACCAGGTCGCTTCGCGCGGGCGATCGCGAGGCGTGCTCGCTCAGACAGACGCTCGATCACGACGCGCGCGCGGCCGGACACGCCCGTTCCCGCCGCGAGCCCCGCTCAGTCGCGACGCGCGAGGAGGAACGCGTTCAGCTCGTCGGTGAGGTCGCGGTCGATCGCGACGGGCACTCCGTCGACGGCGGAGATTGGAGCCGCAAGACGCACGCTCGACAGCAGCCACGCGGCATCCGCGCGCGCGAGATCGGCCACCGGGACGGTCTCGTAGGCGGCCTGGAGACCACGCCCCTCGAGGTGCGCGAAGACGCTCAGCTGCGTCGTGCCGTGCAGGATCCCGGCGCTCGGCGCCGGGGTGACGAACCGTCCGTCGATCCGGAGGAGCACGGATGCCGTGGGAGCCTCGAGCACGAAACCGTCGGTGGTGACGAAGACGGCGTCGTCGGCCCCGCGGCGCTTGGCCTCGCGGATCGCGGCCATGTTCACGGCGTACGACAGGGTCTTCGCCCCGAGCAGCAGCCAGGGCGACCGCGCCGGGACGCCCAGGGGGTAACCGCGGTCGAGTGTCACCACGCGCACCCCGTCTCGCCGCGCCGCCGTGTTGTCGGGGGCGTCCGCGAGGGTGACCCACGCCGTGGGGTGCGGACCCCCCTCGACTCCACGGCTCAGGATGAGCTTGATCACGCTCTCCCCCGGCCCGGCTTCGGTCGCGACCCGGTCGACCGCCGCGCGCCACTGGGCGAGGTTCGGTGCGGGGAGATCGCACAGGGCCGCCGAATGGGCGAGACGCTCGAGGTGGGGTCCGACCTCGTGGGGGTGCCCGTCGACCACGCCGATCGACTCGAAGACCCCGTCTCCGCGCTGCGCGCTGAGTTCGCCGAGCGGCAGGGCGGCGGCGTCGGGATCGACGACGCGGAGAGTGCCGGTGTGATCGCCGCCCTGATCGTCGGATGCCACGGGGTCGATCATGAGAGCGAAACGCCAAGCCATGCAGCGAGCCTACGCCGGGGGTCCGACACGCCCGGGCCTTGTCAACGGGGGCGCGCGAGGGAATGTCTTCGCGGTCGCCTTGTTACACTTCTACAGCCGGGCCGCAGTAACCCCGGGCTCCATCTTCTGCCGCTATGAGCGGCCTTGCGCCGAGAGGCGTTCTGCGGTCCGGCACTTTTCTTTTGCGCGACGGCCGCGCAGTCCGCGCCGCCGTCCCCCGATTCCGGGCCCGACTTTTCCGCCCGGTCGAGCGTCGAGGCCACTCCGTCGTGGGTCCAGCGACGCTCCGCGGGAGCCCTCCTCGAGGGGACGGCGAACGCTCAGCTGAGGGCGTCGCGGCGCCAGAGTGCGGCCGAGGCCGAGAGGTCGTCCGCGTACGTCGCGAGGCGCAGCGCGCGCGTGGTGAGGGCGGTCGCACGCTCCGACTCGGTGTTCTCGTAGTCGTCGGCGAGGTGCGTCGAGCCGGCCGCCTGCACGCGGCAGAAGGCCGCGGCACGATCGAGGGCCACCGCGAAGTCCCCCTCGAACAGACCGCGCAGGATGGTGTCGATGAGCTGGACGAGCTCCTCCGGGCCGGCCGGAGCGGGGGCTCCCGCGACCACCGCGTCGACGGTGGCCATCTCGACCCTTCCGCGCTCGTAGAGCAGCGCCGCGGTCGCGGCGTCGTCGTGGATCATCAGCTGCAGCAGGTAGAGCCGCCACAGCGAACCGGGGAGCGACCGTGCGGGCGAACGCGACCACAGTTCCGCGATGTCGTCGATGCCGTGATCGTCGGTGAAGGCGACGAGGCGCTCGACCACGTCGACGCTCGGATCGGCACGCACCCGCGAGAGCAGAGCCTGGGCAGTGCTGTGGGCGACGCGCGAAACCTCCGCCGGATCTTCGGCCGAGAACAGCCGATCGAAGAGCTCGGCGGGCCGGCGGACCGGCTTGTGGAATTCGCGGGGTGAATCGCTCATCGTTCCAGGCTAGAGCGTGCCCCGGGGCGAGCGGGCCGCGAGCGACCCGCTCGCCCCGTGGATGCTCAGGCCGTGGCGACGGCGACGACCGGAGCCGTGCTGGGCGTCCCGTCGGGCGAGCCGCCCGCGGGCTCGATCGTCACGGCGATCACGTCGCCACTGTGCATCTCGCCCTGCAGCACGGCGGTCGCCTTGCCGTCGGCATCCGGTTCGAAAGTGCCCGCGGCGATCGGCGTCTCGTCCCGCACGAACCAGAGCTCGTAGGTCTTGCCGGCCTCGGGCTTCGGCATCCCGTCTGTCACGAGGACGCTCTGCCCCGTGGAGGGCGACCAGTGAGCGGTCGCGACGGTGCCGTCGGGCAGCGTGGTGGTCGCCGACTGGGCGTCGGGGGCGTCCTCGATCTGCTGCAGGGCGACCACGGCGGGCGGCGGGGAGAAGATCTGGCTGACCGTCACCGCGCCGAATCCGAGCACGAGGACGGCGGCGAAAGAGGCAGCGAGGGTGAACCACCGACGCGGTCCCCATCCGGATGCCGCCGACGGACCGACCGCGACCGCCTCGCGTTCGGAGGCGACGGGGGCGGCACCCGCGGCGGCGAAGTCCTCGTCGTCGAGCATCGCCTGCGCGCCGGCTGACACCGACAGCGGAGCGGGGTCCTGCGGAAGGTCGGAGATGCGCGCGAAGAGAGCCTCCCGCACGGAGGGCGGGGGCTCGACGGGTTCGACCGAGGCGCTGATGGCGGTGACGATGTCACTGGCATCGCGGACATGGTGGTCCCAGTGCGGATTGCCTGCCAAAGCCTCCTGGTACGCGCGTTCATCTGCCTCCGACAACGCGTTCATCGCGTGTCCGACGGCGAGGTCGGCGAAATCCCTCTCGTTCACTTGTCCACCCCCATTTCCATCCTCAGTCGCGACAATCCGTCGCGCATCCTGGTTTTGATCGTTCCGAGCGGCGCCCCGACGAGGGTAGCGATCTCACTTTGGCTGTACCCACCGAAATAGGCGAGCGTGAGGGCTTCCTTCTGGGCGTCGGGAAGCGTCGCCAATGCATCGACGACGCGCCGCCCTTCCATTTTCAGTTCTACTCTCTCGGAGACGTCGTCGTAAGCGACATCCATATCGCGGAAGCCCGCACGCACATCCCGATCCGTGCTTGACTGCGAGGACCGGACCCGGTCCACCGCTCGTCGATGCGCGATCGTGAGTACCCACGACCTTCCCTGTCCTCTGTTCGGAGTGAACCGCGCGGCGGATTGCCAGACTTCGAGAAAAACCTCCTGGAGGACTTCCTCGCTCTGCGCGCGATCCACGAGCACCCGCAGGATGAGTCCGAACGCGCGCGCGGACAGCGCGTCGTACACGGCGGCGAAGGCGGAGCGGTCACCGTCGGCGACCCGGAGCAGAAGGGCGCCGATCTGGTCGGCGGCTCCCGCCCCGTCGTCGGGGAGGTCGGAGCCGTCGATCACCATGGCATCCATCATTCCCTACGACGCCCGGGAGTCACGCGTACGTGCGCGCGCGTCGCGGTTGGGCTAAGGAGGGCGGCGAGCGACCCGCACCCCGCCTTCCGGGCCGGTTTCAAAAATATTCTGAAGAATATTTATGTCCCCCTGACCAGGGTTTTCCCACAGCCACAACGGGAATCCGGGGCCCTTTCGCAACATTCCGCAATCCGATCCCCGGGGGGTCCCGAAGACCCTGTGTAAGCCGCTCCACGGCGAACCGCCCCTCGCACCGGGGTGTCCCTGACGGGTCGCAGACGCGATCCGAACGATTTCGGAGGAATGTCATGCTCACCAACAAGAAGCCTGTCGTCGCCGGTCTCGCCCTCGTTCTGGGCTCGGCCTTCGCTCTCACCGCGTGCTCGGGTGGCACCACCTCGGGCGGCACCGCCGAGGACAGCAGCTCGATGGCCCCCTCGATGGCCGCGTCGCCCTCCGCGTCGGCGTCGTCGTCGATGATGGACCCGGCCGCCAACCTCGTGGGCCCCGGCTGCGCCGACTACGCCGCCGCCGTTCCGTCGGGCGCCGGCTCGGTCGAGGGCATGGCTGCCGACCCGGTCGCCGTCGCCGCCTCGAACAACCCGCTCCTCAAGACCCTCACCGCGGCGGTCAGCGGCCAGCTGAACCCCAACGTGAACCTGGTCGACACGCTCAACGGCAGCGAGTTCACCGTCTTCGCCCCCGTCGACGAGGCCTTCGCGAAGATCGACGCCGCGACCATCGACTCGCTGAAGACCGACACCGACACCNTGACCAAGATCCTCACGTACCACGTGGTCCCCGGCCAGATCGCCCCGGACNAGATCGACGGNACGCACNCCACGGTCGAGGGCCAGGANNTCACCGTCGCGGGCTCGGGTGACTCGATCACCGTCAACGGCTCGACCAACGTCATCTGCGGTGGCGTCCAGACCGCCAACGCGACCGTGTACCTCATCGACTCGGTGCTGATGCCCCCGATGTAAGCCCTCGGAGCGTGAGCGATCACGCTTCCGACCGATCGATGAACGATCGGACCTGACGGCGAGCGCCGGACCCCAGGCGAGGGGGTCCGGCGCTCGCTTTCGTCGTACCCGGGGCCGTCAGTTCCGACCGACGACCTCGACGATCTCGTCCTGCACGAGTCGCGCCGCCGTCGGGCCGGCGTTCGTGAACCACGGGTCGTAGTCCACGGCCACGGCGTTCCCGTCGGCCACCGCCCCGAGGGTCTGCCAGAGCGGGGCGTCCTCGATGAACGCGAGGCCCTGGCCGATCCCCGCGTAGAAGACGTGGTCGGCGTCGGCGAGATCGATCTGCTCGGCGCTGATGTCCTGCGACGTCTCGTCGAACTGCTGCGAGGCCGGGCGCCCGAGCCCGAGGTCCTGCGCCACCCCGCCGGCGAACGACGGCACGCCCATGATCCGGGTGCGGTCACCGGTCGACTGCAGGAACGACACCGTCGGCTCCCCGTCCGCGTGCGTCGAGGCGAAGGCGGCGCTGTCCGCCTGGAGGGAGTCCAGGATGCCGCGTGCCGCGCCCTCATCGCCGAGCGCATCGGCGATGAGCAGGAAGTCGCTCTTCCAGTTCACCCCGTTGCCCTTCGTGACGACCGTCGGCGCGATCGCCGAGAGAGCGTCGTAGAGCTCCGCACCCCGCGTGGAGTTGATGAGGATGAGGTCGGGGCGGGCCTGGGCGATGGCTTCGAGGTCGGGCTCGGTGCGTTGCCCGATGTCGGTCATGGCGTCGAGGGAGGCGGCATCCTGGGGGAAGGCCTCGCGCAGGTAGATCGGCACGAGTCCACTGTTCTCGGCGCGGGTCGCCGCGGTCGGCACGACGCCCAGGGTGAGCAGCGCGTCGAGCTGGCCGGTCGAGACGACCGCGATGCGTGACGGCGCCGAGGGGATGTCGGTGATCCCGGCGAAGTGCGTGACCTGGCGCGGGAACATGCCGTCGTCCGCGCTCGAGCCCATGCCCGGCTCGAGATCGCGCGCCACGACCCACTGACCCGTGTCTCCGGCCTCCGCATCCACCCCGGTCGTCGGGGCGGTGCCGGCGCACCCGCTCAGGCCGAGGACGGCGACGGCGACCGCTCCGATGCCGAGGGAGGCGGCACCACGACGGCGAGGACGGAAACGGGCATGACGGGACGGGGAACGAAAGACGATCACCTAGTGAGGTTATCCTTACCTTTGTGCCCGATCCGACCACCGTCGCCTCTGCGACGCCGGTCCCTCCCCACGGCACCCGTCGTCGGGCCGAACGGACGCGGCTGACCGCGTGGATCGTCGCGATGACGGTGATCGTCGCCGCCTTGGCCGTGGCCGGGCTGGCCGTCGGCTCGCGTCTCCTCGCACCCGCGGACGTCGTCGCCGCCCTCTTCTCGGACCGTCGGGATGCCGTCGGCGTGATCGTCCACGAGCTGAGAGCGCCCCGCACCCTCACCGCCCTCCTGACGGGCGCGTGTCTGGGCATCGCCGGCGTGCTCATGCGCGCGGTGACGCGCAATCCGCTCGCCGACCCCGGGCTGTTGGGGGTCAACGCGGGAGCCGCCCTGGGGGTGGTCACGGCGATCGCCTTCTTCGGCGTGGGAACGGCCGGCGGCTACGTCTGGTTCGCCTTCGCGGGGGCCGCGGGAGCCGCCGTCCTCGTCAACGCCGCGGCCCGCTCCGGTCGCCGCGCCGACACCGTCGGACTCGTGCTGGCCGGTGTCGCCCTGACCGCGTGCCTGTCGGCGGTGGTGCGCATCGTCACCCTCGCCGACGACGACACTTTCGAGTCGTTCCGATTCTGGGCGGTCGGCTCCTTCGAGCGGCGCGACCCCGACGTGGCCCTGCAGCTCCTTCCGTTCGCCCTGGTCGGGGCGGTCCTGGCGGTCGTCGTCTCGCGCGGCGTCGACCAGCTCGCGCTCGGCACGGACGTCGCTCGCTCGCTCGGGGTGTCGCCCACGATCGTCATCGTCGGCGCGGGAGCGGCGATCACCCTCCTGTGCGCCACCGCGACCTCGGCCGCCGGTCCCCTGGCCTTCATCGGGCTGCTCGTCGCCCACCTCGTGCGACGACTCGTGGGCCCCGACGTCCGTCGCTCCCTCCCCCTCGCGGCCCTCGTCGGCGCTGCGCTCACCCTCGCGAGCGACATCCTCGGTCGCGTCATCGCCGCCCCGGGCGAGATCGAGGCGGGGATCGTCGCCGCTTTCCTGGGCGCCCCGCTGCTGCTGTGGCTCGTTCTGCGGAGGACGACGTGACCCGCCCCGCCGCGCAGGTGCGACGACGCCGCGGCGTCCTCGTCACGGCGGTGACCCTCACCGTCGCCCTCGCCGCCGCCGTGGTCGGCCTCACGACCGGGTCGTTCCACACGTCGCTGCCCGAGGTCGTGTCCGCCCTCACCGGTCACGCCGACGCCCGCACGAGCGTCGTCGTGCTCGGCCTGCGCGTACCCCGGGTGCTGGCCGCTCTCTTGATCGGCGCCGCCCTCGCCCTCGCCGGCGCGGTGTTCCAGACGCTCGCCCGCAATCCGCTCGCCAGTCCCGACATCGTCGGATTCACCGCCGGGTCGGCGACCGGCGCGCTGATCGGCCTGATCGTGATCGCCCCCACCGCCTCGCCGGCGGCCGGAGCCTGGACGGGCGGCCTGCTCACCGTGGTGGTGGTGATGCTCATCGCGCGCAGCGTCGGGGTGTCGCGCGAGCGCACCATCCTCGCGGGGATCGCCCTGTCGATGCTGCTCGCCGCGGTCAACGACTATCTGCTGACGCGGGCCCCGATCGACATCGCCCGCAACGCCGACCAGTGGCTGCACGGGAGCCTCGCCGCGACGTCGATGGACGACGTCGCTCTGCTCGCCGGGTCGATCGGCATCCTGAGTCTCGTGCTCGTGCTGCTGCACCGCGATCTGCGCGCGCTCGAGCTCGGGGACGACACCGCCCGCGCGCTGGGCGTGCGCACGCCGCGCCTGCGTCTGGCCCTGATCGTCGTCGCCGCCCTCCTGACCGGAACGGCCACGGCGGTCGCCGGTCCCATCGGGTTCGTCGCCCTGGCCGCCCCGCAGCTCGCGCGGCGGATGCTCGGCAGCGCCGGCATCCCCCTCATGGGCTCCGCCCTCACCGGCGCGACCGTGCTCGTCGTCGCCGACGTCATCGCGCAGCGCGCGCTCGCTCCCCTGCAGATCCCGGTGGGTCTGCTGACCGGCGTGGTCGGCGGGGCCTACCTGTTCTGGGTGGTCGCGCGCTCGCGGCGGTGAGCACGCCGGGCGCGACAGTCCCGGTAGGCTGGTGTCATCAGGGCCTGTAGCTCAGTTGGCAGAGCATCGGACTTTTAATCCGCGGGTCGAGGGTTCGAGCCCCTCCGGGCCCACCAGTCAGCGACTGGGATCGCGAGGTTTCGGCCTGCCCGCCTTGTTGGAAATCCCGGCGGAACCCCGTCCGTAGCGAATTTGACAACCAACGGCCCTTTCGTGTGAGCTCGGAGCGACATGAGCACTGACCCCAGCACCCCGCTCCGAGCGATCTCTCTCTTCTCCGGTGCGGGCGGAATGGACCTCGGCCTCGAACACGCTGGCTTTGAAACGCTGATCTGCCTCGAGCTTGACGAAAACGCACGCGAAACTCTCCGCGCGAACCGGCCTGAGTGGACGGTGCCCGCAGACGGCGACGTGGTGACGGCGAGCCAGCGTTTCCGCCCTGCTGATTTCGGGATGCAACGCGGGGATCTGGACTTGATCAACGGTGGGCCGCCATGTCAACCGTTCTCAAGTGCAGCGCAATGGGCAGCAACCGGCCGGATGGGTATGAACGACGTCCGTGCAGATACCGTCCACGGTCTACTCGACCTCATCGACGCGTTTCTCCCTCGAGCAGTGTTGTTGGAGAACGTTCAAGGCTTTGCCGAAGGCGCTAACGCGGCGCTTCCAGAGATTGAGGAGCGACTGGCACGCATCAACGCCAAGGACGGGACCAGCTATCGAGCGGAGTGGCGCGTATTGAACTCCGCCCACTACGGCGTCCCCCAGAACAGGCGGCGTGCCATTATCGTCATCCTCCGTGACGGCGACCCTCTGGAATGGCCAACACCTGGCTACGCAGACGATCCGATTACTGCTTGGGACGCCATCGGCGACCTCTCGACTCAGGACCGTCCTGAGGCTGCCGGGAAGTGGACGGCCCTCCTGCCCTGCATACCCGAGGGGCATAACTACCAATGGCTGACGAGCGAAGGCGGCGGACCAGAACTCTTCGGGTATCGGACGAAATTCTGGAACTTCCTCTTGAAGCTAGACCGCAACCGACCATCGTGGACACTGCCAGCCTCCCCCGGCCCCTCCACAGGGCCGTTCCATTGGGACAACCGCCCGCTATCGGCCGCGGAAATGCTTCGCCTCCAAAGCTTTCCGCTGGACTGGGAACTCACCGGCGATCACCGTAGGCGGGTGAAGCTTGCTGGCAACGCGACACCTCCGCTGCTGATGGAGGTTGTGGGCAGGGCGCTTGCTGCCCACCTAGGGTCTCCGCCGCCTTCGGCGAAGCCTTCGCTAACTATTCCTCGTTCATCAAAGCGCAAACCCGCGCTGCACCTCGCTGAGTTGCCTACTGCGTACCGGAGCATGGTTGGAGCCAAAGCTCGCCATGCCGGCGAGGGCGCTGGACCGGCTCCGCGGGCCGTCAACGACGCTGTTGTAGAGTCAAGCGAGGCTTGAGAACCCCTCGAGTACAGGGAGATAGATGACTAATTCATCGGCCGGAACCTCCCAGCCCGCCGGGAGCGACACCTTGGCAGAAGCGGCGCAGTCGGACGACCAGGTCATTCAGTCTGTGTCGGTTGCTGAGCTGCAGTTGGACCCTCTTAATCCACGACTACCCGAGTCGATGCTGAACGAGTCGGAGCACCTTCTCCTCCGGTGGCTGAACGAGCAGGAAGTGCTCACCGAACTCGCCAGTTCGATGATCGCAAACGGGTTCTTCCATCACGAGCCGCTTGTCGTCCTGCCGCCTAACGCAGCAGGCAAACGAATTGTCCTAGAGGGCAACCGCCGCTTCGGGGCGCTATCGATCCTGCTCCAGCTCCCGTCTGCAGTTGAGGCGGAAATCAGCTTCGACTTTGCCACACCGCCTCTGGACTTCCAGCTTGCGCGACTGCGATCCGTGCCCGTCATGGAGGTACCAGACCGCGAGGCGGTCCGAAAGTTCCTGGGCTACCGCCATATTGGCGGTCTGAAAACTTGGAGCCCAGAGTCGAAAGCACGGTATCTCGAACAGGAGATCTTGGCAGCGATCGCGGCTGGCAGCGCGGACCCATTCCGGGACGTGGCCAAGCGCGTTGGCAGCCAAGCGGCTTCAGTGCGGAACCAGTACACCGCCCTTGCTATTCTGCGCGCCGCCAAGACGCCGCCCTACAACCTCGACAGCTCGTACATCATTCGTGAACGCTTCGGCGTCTGGAACAGATTGATGAACAGTCCGGGAGTGCGCGAATTCATAGGGTTCGGCAGCCCGCGGACGGTGGACCAGATCGACGCCGCGGCCGAGACAATGCGCGCCGAGGGTCTATCGCAAGTAATAGGTGACCTGACACCTACACGAGAGGGCGCCAAACCGGTCCTTTCCGACTCGCGCGATGTCACGACCTACGGCGCAGTGCTCAACGAGCCGCGCGCCCTCGAAACGTTAGTCCAGTACCGAGACCTCACGCTGGCGGAGCAGGTCGTGAAGCGAGGGGCGATCGCCGACCGACTCCGTGCTCTCAGCAAGAGCGTTGATCTGTACGTGCAGGATCTCGATAGCTACGACCTAGACGAGGAAGTCGAGATTGTTGCACGCGGCTTGCTCAGCTCTGTTCGCACCCTGCACTCGGCGGTCAAGGGTCGAGTCGATGACGCTGATTGAGATCGATATAGATCGATACGGTGGCCCAGCGAGGCCGTCATGCCTCGCGGACTACCTTGAGATCTTGGCATTGTTCGGCAAAGTCTGCACGAAGGGGCAATTAGCCGACCTGGTCGCCGATCGCTGGAATTTGCGGCGCCGCGCCCTGATCCTGGCGCCAGGCGACGAGGCGGCTGAAGACGTGGTCGACGCTGCGTGGAGCTGTCTGCAAGAGCGGACCGAACTACTCGATGTCTTGTATCCGTTCACCGTCTCGGACACGCGCGTGACGCTGAAACCAGACTTCCCGATCCGGGAGTCCAGTTATGTGGCCCTGCTCAGTATCACCGTGGCACACGCTTACCGAATCGATTCCGGCTACAACGTGGAGCAGGTGTTCGAAGAGATCGTGGCTCTCGGGCTCGAAGATTTGGGTCTGACTGTTGGCCGCTTCGGGGAAATCACCCGATCCAACCGCATGGACTTCCCGACCAGCCTCCAGGCCCTTGGGCGGGACTTTGCAATCCCGGTAGATCACCAAGCCGCCAGCAGACGAGGCGCGGCGAACGATTCGGGCCTCGATGTGTTCGGGATCCTCGAGTGGGGTGACGGGAGACACGGACGGTGGATCTTCCTCGGCCAGGTCACGTGCGGTGGAAGCGACAGCTGGCCCGGGAAGTTAGCCGAAGTGAAGGTGCCCCGGTGGAAGAAATTTCTGCGGGAACTCACCGAGCCTATTGCCTTTCTTGCAGTGCCGCACCACGTTGACAAGCGCTCGTACTGGGAAGTAGTTGAGGGCGACTCCAAGGCGCTTGTGGACCGTGCCCGGCTAGCCAAACGTCTCCGCACCACTGGGCCAGAAGAACGCGGGATCATCGACGCGGTGCTGGCTTCCGAGTTCGAGACTCTAGACGTATGAGGTCAGGGCGAATGCTTCAGATCGCGCCACGTGCTGCGAGTAGTCGGTCGGGTAGAGGTGAGAGTAGATCGTGTCGGTAGCGACGACGCTCGCGTGACCGAGCCAGCGGCTCACCTGGTACGGAAGGAAGCCTGCGGCCAGCCACAAGCTCGCGGCCGTGTGGCGAAGATCGTGCACACGGATCGCGGGTAGCTCCGGGCGGACCAGCGCGGGCTTGAAGTAGTTGCGCCGGAACGTGGCGACGTCCCAGACGCGGTCGTAGTCCGCACGGTGCGACCCTAGTGTCCGTCCCGGCCAGAACAACGCGTCGCCGTCGCCCGAACGCGGGTGCTGCATCTTCAGCGCCTTCAGGTCGGCCAGCAGCTTCCGATCCAGGATCGGCACGTCACGGGATGAGCGCAGAGACTTCGGCGTCCCGAACACCCACTCCCCCACCTCCTGGTCGTGGCGCCTGATCCACTGCGCGGTCTGGCGCACGGACACATGCCCCGCGGCCAGGTCCACGTCTCGAACACGGAGCCCTGCAACCTCCCCGGCGCGGAGACCCGTGTAAGCCCTGAACCGCACCAGCACGTCGTACGGCTTGAAGTTCGCTAGCTCGGCAGCCGCAGATTCGGCTTGCGCCACGGTCAGCACCGAGAGCTCACCGTCGTCCACGGCCTGCGACTTCGGCAGGTCAATCCCGTCGCAGGGATCGAACGCGATGCGTCGGTCCCACAGCGCGTGCTTAACGACCTTTCGAAGCGCGACGTAGCAGTGGTGGACCGTCGGCGGTGCCAGCCCCTCTCCCGTGAGCTCGTTGATCCAGGCCTGCACCTCTGCGCGAGTCACGGTCGAGATACGCCGAGACCCGAACTAGAGCAAGACTCGCCCCGCATACAGGCGCTCGTCGCCGTGAAATGTCCCGGCTTGAGACGTGGACGGGACGCTTCCAGGGACGCAGCGACCATCTGCGCGACGGTGGTGGTGTTCTTCACCAGGGATCGCGTCGTGTCCCCGAGGTCTTTCGCGGCCTCCACCTTCACCGCAAACCAGTCAGCCTCGCGCTTCACCGAGAAAGTGCGCTGCATCTTCTTCTCACCGTTGTGCCACAGCACTGGAGCGCCCTGAGTTTCTTGGAGGCTCCTGGCCTTGGAAACGAGGATGGAGTTACGTCGAAGGAACTGGCGTCGGGGAAGCCGACGACGCGTCGCTACTCGGAAGAGAAGAGGGCCGCTGCGGTGCGGATGGTGAGGACGCTGCGCGCCGGGCTCGACGTCACGCGAGGGACTGTGCAGCGCGTCGCGGCGCAGCTCGGCGACGGAGTCGAGTCCGTGCGGGTCTGAGTGCAGTGGGCCGACGTTGACGACGGCGTCACCCCGGACTTGAGCTCGGCGGAGGCGCAGCGGGTGAAGGAGCTTGAACGAGACGAGTGGCCGATCAACTCTCGACCTGCCTGTGGGCGCAACTTTACAACCCACGGTTAGAGTTGGGACACCATCATCGACGATCCGAGAGGACGTAGCCTTGACACTCCGACCGCAGGTTATGACTCTTGACACACTCAACGATCAAGCCATGCTCGACGTCATCACAAGGGCGCGAACTCTTCCTCCCGGTGGCGAACTAGAAATCGACACTTCTCACGTGAGCAGCGTTTACCCAAACGGAGCTGTACCCCTGGCAGCCGCAATCGACTACTTCAACAGCCACGCTGTCTCTGTCTCACCAGGAAAACAATCGACGCAGGTTCAAAAAACACACCTCTTCAACCCGATGACCGTTGATAAGTTCGTGCGGTACGAGACACCGCTCACTCACAATGTGTGGAAGTATCGCAACGAGGAAGAAGCTCAGAAGCTTGCGGACAAGTTTGTTGAAGCACTTGTGGATCAGGTTCCATGTGAGAATGGCGTCGTTGATACATTCAATTGGTGCCTCTACGAGGTAATGGACAACGTCTTCCAACACAGTGGTGCAGACGCAGGATTTGTGATGATGCAACTACAACGCAAGAGCCGCCGCTGTGTGCTAGCTATCGCAGATACCGGAGGTGGAATCCAGCGTTCCTTGGCAGTCTCTTCTCACGGAGGCGTCGACCGCACACAGATAAAAGACGCACGAAATGCTATCGGTTACGCGGTACAACAGGGCGTAACGAGCAAGGGCAAGCTAAATCAAGGAAACGGACTGTACGGGCTGGCGCGAGCCACAGAGATCAATGGCGGTCGATTGCGCATCGTATCTGGACGTGGGATATGGTGCAATGATCCGCACGACCCAGGCATGACCGATCTGGCTCGCCCTGTGCTCGACCCTGAAAACCATCAAGCAACCCTCGTCGACTGGCAGTTGGACTGCGCCTCCCCAGTCCGAATAGAAGAAGCACTCGGCAAAACGTCGCCAACTGAAAGCTTCATAGAAAATATCGAAGCGGCCGAGGGTTTCCATCGCATCGGCGTACTAGAGATCGAAGAGGCACTCGGCTCACGAGCAAAAGGCAGCGAAGTTCGAACGCGACTTGTCAATTATCTCGCCGCTGGGGCTGAAATAATCGTGCTGGATTTCACCGGCGTGGGTGTCATCTCGTCGAGCTTTGCGGATGAGGTCCTCGGAAAGCTCGCAGTCGACATGGGGGAACTTGATTTTCGACGCCGCATATTCGTCGATTCCGCCTCCCCGACCAATCGAAGTTTGATTGAGCGCGCCATATCACTCCGCCTGCAAAGTGGGGTATAGCACGCAAGCCGTGTAATCGCTCGATGCATATCGGACGGTTTCCCATTTCCTTCGCTGCCAGTCTGCACCCTCTCCGTCAGCGACGAACGGCCCACGTGAGAGCGGTCATCCCCCCGCCCGGCGCCCGCGACGCACCCGCTCGATCGTCTCGCCCGCGGCGACGGCGACGAGGAGGAGGGCGGCCGTGATCGACAGCGCGAGCGCGTCGAAGAGCGGGACGAAGACGGCCAGCCCCGCGAGCACGGCCAGACCGACGAGGCCGGAGAGCTGAGCGCGCGACCACCGTCCTTCGAGAGTCCGTCGGAAGAGCGCGGTTCCGGCGAGGAAGAGGAGGGGCGCGCCGACGATGACGATCGTGGCGGCGGCACTGCGTTGATCGGGATGCGAGAGCATCTCCTTGTCGCCCACGCTCATCAACACGATCCCGCCGATGATCGGAAGGTGAACCCAGGTGTACACCGTGCGGGCGAGTCTGCCCGGTTGGTCCGAGGCCTCGATCGCCTCCGCGCCGACGCGCTCACCGTGATCGAAGTAGATCCACCACGCGGCCGCGGCCGCGACGAACGCCGTCGTCAGTGACGCGACGGACGAGACGGACGACTCCTTCTCGACGAACGCGAGGCCGGTGACGAGCAGTCCCTCACCGACGGCGATGAGGACGAACAGCGAGGTGCGTTCGGCGATGTGGGGGCCGGACAGGTCCCACGATTGGATGCGGACTCTTCCTCGCCCCGGTATCGGGTACCCGAGGATCGTGCCGAGCAGTTCGAGAGCCAGAGCCGCCGTCCACAACGGCAGCTGCCACGCGTGCGGCAACACGGCGCCGACGATCCAGAGGGCGCCGCCGGCGACGGTCCACCCGAGGATGAGAGCGAAATCGTGCGCCACCCGCCGATCGTGACGGAGCGTCGTCCACACGATGAATCCCGTGCGCCCGACCTGGAGAACGACGTACGAAATCGCGAACGCCCACGCGCGGTCGCCGAAGGCCTCCGCGATCGAGACGCTCATCACCAGCGCGACGAACCCCAGCGCGACGACCGCTCCGCGCACGGGAAGCGTCACCGGGTCGAGCCAATTGGTCACCCACGTGGTCGACACCCACGCCCACCACAGGGCGCACACCATGATGATGCCCTCGAAAGCACCGAGCGGAGTCTGGTTCTCGAAGAGATAGGCGGACAACTGCGTCAGCGCGAGAACGAACATCAGATCGAAGAACAGCTCGACGTACGTCACCCGATCCGCGCGAGAGGAGTCCGTCGGGCGTCGTACGTCGTGGGCCATCCCGTATGCCATGCCCCATCCTGGCACTGACCCGTCGGACGCAGAGGGACTTACCCGCCCGGGCAGCCGCACGTCCCGCCGCTGGAGCACTGGCACGGCATCGTCGGGTAGTCCTCGGCGGTCACGGTGCGGCGGACGTCGAGGCCGTCGATCGACCGCGGCTCCCCGTGGCGCGTGTAGTCGATGACCTCGGCGACGTCGGCGAGACCGTGCCCCTGCCCGTCGGTGCAATCCGAGGCCAGGGTGTCGATCCTCCGCTCACCGGACGGGAAACGCAGCTCGAAGCAGACCGCCGCGCTGCGGTAGTCGTAGAACAGTCCCCCGCCCGTCTCAGAACCTCCCGACGTCGCGAGGATGAGCGACGTGCCCTCCGCAGATGTCGTGACGCCGAGGAGCTTGTAGGTTCCCCCGGCCGGGACGAAGGCGGGGTCGACGTACGCGGGACGGACGTCGGAGACGGAGCCGACCCGAGCCACCGCAGCCTCCGGGTCGGAGACGATGTCCGCCCGATAGGGCCACAGCGAGTCTTGCGCCCCCTCCACCATCCGGGCGAGCGAGTCCTCCAGCTTCGACTCCGGCGAGGGCATCACCCCGCACCCCGCCGCCAGAAGTGCCGCCAGGCCGATGGCGACGGATCCGATGATGCGATGCGCTCCCCCGTGCATGCGGGTCAGTGTGCCGCACCCCGCATCACGTCAGCGGCATGCAGCGAGCGGGGCGGCATCCGTCACCCCGCGTCGAGCAGCATCACCCCGAACCCCGCGACCACCGCGCGCACCTCGTCGAGGTAGCGCTGCGCCTGCTCGGTGAGGGGGATGGCGGTGCGACCGATCCACCCGATCTCGATCTGCTCGTCGACCTCGAGCGGAACCGCGACGATCTCGGGGTCGAGGTCGTCGCTGATGATCCCGGTCGAGATCGTGTACCCGCCGAGGCCGATCATGAGGTTGAAGATCGTCGCGCGGTCCGACACCCGGATCTCCTGCCGGCTCGACAGCGTCGAGAGGATCTCCTCGGCGAAGTAGAACGAATTGTTCGCGCCCTGGTCGAAGGTCAAGCGGGGCAGATCGACGAGGTCGTCGAGGGTGGCGCGTCGACGGGATGCCAGGGGGTTCCGCCGCGAGACGAAGATGTGCGGCTCCGCGACGAAGAGGGGGTGGAAAGCCAGACCCGAATCGCGCAGCAGCTTGTCGAGCACGTTTCGGTTGAAGTCGTTGCGGAACAGGATGCCGAGCTCGCTGCGGAGGGTCCGGACGTCTTCGATGATGTCGAAGGTGCGCGTCTCCCGGAGGGAGAACTCGTACTCCGCGGCATCCGTCGCCTTCACCATGCGCACGAACGCGTCGACGACGAACGAGTAGTGCTGGGCGGAGACGCCGAGCAGGCGGCGCGAGGGGGGCCTGCCGAGGTAGCGCTGCTCGAGGAGCTCGGCCTGCTCCACCACCTGGCGCGCGTAGCCGAGGAACTCGACGCCGTCGACCGTGAGAGTGACGCCGCGGGCCGAGCGGGTGAGCAGATCGCGACCGACGCGCGTCTCGAGGTCCTTCATGGCGGCCGACATCGTGGGCTGCGCGACGTAGAGCAGGTCGGCGGCGGCCGAGATGGAGCCCTCGGCGGCGACCTCGATGAAGTACTGCAGCTGCTGCAGGGTGATGCCACTCGACCGCTTCGCCATAGCTCAAAGCTATAGCACCGCATAGCGATGGGGAATTACCCGATGACCGAGCCCGCGGCGCACGATGGGACCACTCCCATCAGCGGGCCCACCCGGCCCCCGCACCCGATTGGCCCGTCATGGCGAACGACATCACGTTCAGCATCACCACCACCCGTTTCGACGAGGACTACGCCCCCGCCGAGTCCTCGCGCGTCACGACCAACTTCGCCAACCTGGCGCGCGGCGCGGGCCGTCAGCAGAACCTCCGCAACGCCCTGTCGATGATGAACCACCGGCTGAACGAGCTCGTCCCGGGAGACGCCTACCGGTACCGCGTCGAGCTCGACATCGTCTCGGTGCACCTGCGCTTCGGAGACGGAGCGGATGACGAGGAGTTCCCCGTCATCGAGGTGCTCGACGTGAGCATCGTCGACACGCGCACCGGCGAGCGCCACCGCGGCATCGTCGGCAACAACTTCTCGTCGTACCTGCGCGACTACGACTTCAGCGTCGTCCTGCCCGCGGCCAACGCCGGCGGCGAGGGTTTCACGGTGCCCGAGGACTTCGGCATCCTGCACGGCAAGATCTTCCAGCACTTCCTCGAGTCCGACGCGTACCGCGAGCGCTTCGCGCAGGCGCCCGTGATCTGCATCAGCGTGTCGACGAGCCGCACCTACCGGCGCACGGGCGTGGTCCACCCCGTGCTCGGCGTCGAGTACGCGCAGGACTCCTTCTCGCTCACCGACGACTACTTCGGCCGCATGGGCCTGCAGGTGCGCTACTTCATGCCGCGCGGCAGCGTGGCTCCGCTCGCGTTCTACTTTCGCGACGACCTCACCGCGGAGTACTCCGACCTGCAGCTCGCGGGCACGATCGCCACGATGGAGACATTCCAGAAGATCTACCGTCCCGAGATCTACAACGCCGTCAGCCCCGCGGGCGAGGTCTACCGGCCGACGCTCGACGAGCCCGAGTTCGTGCGGACCGGCATCGACTACGACCGCGAGGAGCGCAGCCGACTCGCGGTCACCCAGGGCCGCTACGCCGAGGAGCACTTCGTGACGCCGCACCGTCACATCCTCGACGCGTGGGCCGCCGACTACGCCGCACCCGTCCGATGACCCACGAAGGAACCGCCGCCGTGACGACCCTCCTGCCCACCTCGACCGTCGGCAGCCTCCCCAAGCCCGCGTGGCTCGCGAAGCCCGAGGTGCTGTGGTCGCCCTGGGAACTCGAGGGCGACGTGCTCGTCGAGGGCAAGCACGACGCGCTGCGCGCCGCGGTGCAGGAGCAGGAGCGTCGCGGCCTCGACATCATCAGCGACGGCGAGCAGACCCGTCAGCACTTCGTGACCACCTTCATCGAGAACCTCGACGGGGTCGACTTCGAGAACCGCGAGACGGTGCGCATCCGCAACCGCTACGACGCGAGCGTGCCGACCGTGGTGGGCGCCGTGAGTCGCCGAGGTCCCGTCTTCGTCGAGGATGCCGCGTTCCTGCGCGCGCAGACCGACCGACCGATCAAGTGGGCCCTCCCCGGCCCGATGACGATGATCGACACCCTCGCCGACCGCCACTACGGCAGCCGCGAGAAGCTCGCGTGGGAGTTCGCGACCATCCTCAACCAGGAGGCGCGCGAACTCGAAGCGGCGGGAGTGGACATCATCCAGTTCGACGAGCCGGCGTTCAACGTCTTCTTCGACGAGCTCAAGGACTGGGGGGTCGCCGCCCTCGAGCGCGCCGCCGAGGGACTTCGCGCCGAGACCGTCGTGCACATCTGCTACGGCTACGGCATCAAGGCCAACACCGACTGGAAGGCGACGCTCGGCTCGGAGTGGCGCCAGTACGAGGAGTCCTTCCCCCTGCTGCAGCGCTCGAGCATCGACACCATCTCGCTCGAGAGCCACCACTCGAACGTTCCGCTCGAGCTGGTCGAGCTGATCCGGGGCAAGAAGGTCATGCTCGGCGCCCTCGACGTCGCCAGCGAGCGCATCGAGACGCCCGAAGAGGTGGCCGACACGCTGCGCCGTGCCCTGGAGTTCGTGGATGCCGACAAGCTCGTCCCGAGCTCGAACTGCGGCATGGCGCCGCTCCCGCGTCACGTCGCGTACGACAAGGTCAGCGCGCTCACCGCGGGCGCGGCGCTGCTGCGCGCCGAGCTCGCGGGCTGAACGCCCGACGCCGGTCGGGACGGCGTCCCGGCCCGCGTCCACGCTGTGCCCGGACAAGGCGACGCCACGCGACGCCGGTCCCCCGGGATCGCGGACGCCATGGCAGAGTCGGAACGCCCCCGTCCCCGTTCCCAGGAGCAGCAGTCCCATGCCCATCGCCGCCGATGACCCCCGCCTGACCTCGCCGTTCGAAGCCGCCGCGACCCGCTACGACGACGTCCCCTTCCAGCGGGCCGGAGCCAGCGGCATCCCTCTCCCCCGTATCTCCCTCGGGCTGTGGCAGAACTTCGGCAGCGCACGTCCCCTCGACGTGCAGCGCGAGATCCTGCGCCACGCCGTCGACCGCGGGATCGTGCACATCGACCTCGCCAACAACTACGGCCCGCCCTACGGCGCGGCCGAGACGACGTTCGGAACCGTCCTCGACACCGACCTGCGTCGCTACCGCGACGAACTGTTCCTGTCGACGAAGGCCGGCTACGACATGTGGCCCGGCCCCTACGGCGACGGCGGTTCGCGCAAGTACCTGATGCGTTCCCTCGAGCAGAGCCTCACGCGCATGCGCACCGACTACGTCGACGTGTTCTACTCGCACCGCGTCGACCCCGACACGCCGATCGAAGAGACCGTGCACGCCCTCGCCGACATCGTGCGCAGCGGCAAGGCGCTCTACGCCGGCATCTCGAACTACCCCGCCGACCTCACCCGCCGCGCGCACGAGCTGCTCGCCGCCGAGGGCGTGCGCCTGTTCATCCACCAGCCGCGCTACTCGCTGTTCGACCGCACGCCCGAGGCCGAGCTGTTCCCGACGCTGCGCGGGCTCGCCGTCGGCAGCGCGGTCTTCTCGCCGCTGGCCCAGGGTCTGCTCACGGGCAAGTACCTCGACGGCTCGGTCCCGGCGGACTCGCGGGCGGCCGACAGCCGCTTCCTCGACGCCTCGGCCCTCACTGACGACTACCTCGAACGCATCCGCGGCATCGACGGCGTCGCCCGCGAAGCCGGTCTCTCGATCCCCCAGCTCGCCGTGGCGTGGGTGCTGCGCGACCCCGTCGTCACGACCGCCATCATCGGCGCATCGCGGACGAGCCAGATCGACGATGCCGTCGCCGCGAGCACCACCGTTCTCTCGGACGATGTCATCAGCGCCCTCGAACCGTTCGCCGCGGCCGTGGGCGAGCGCATCGCCTGATGCGCACAGCACACCGCCCCCGGGCGGCGCAAGCGGCGTGGCATCCCCGCCCCCGTCGCGTTGGCTGGGACTCCACCTGACAGAGGGAGGCCCCCATGGGCGTTGCACGATGGATCGGAACCGGAGCCGTGGGACTGGCGGGGGCGGTGATCGCGCGAACGGCGATCGGCCGTGCCGTGGCGGCGGGGACCGTGGCCTACCGCGTGTGGACCGACCCGAAGG
>Ga0065721_10049392_pt1 | contig 35411 bp, 35 predicted proteins | sample Mesricmetagenome_FD_59108 | JGI IMG/M metagenome (GOLD analysis project Ga0065721, IMG submission 59108) | Mesophilic microbial community from rice straw/compost enrichment Sample: eDNA_1 v2 (version 2) | ecosystem: Engineered > Solid waste > Grass > Composting > Bioreactor | place: USA: Davis... | reverse complement strand
CGCGCACCGGCGCTGCGAGCCGGCCCGCGGAAGGGCGGCACACGGGTGCCGCCGCGCGAGTCCGGCCCGGTGCCCGCGCCAAGAGGTCATGCCATGCAACTCGAAGGCTCCTGTCATTGCGGCGCCGTGCGCTTCTCTGTGGAGTCGCACGAACCCGTGCCCTTCATGCGCTGCTACTGCTCGATCTGCCGCAAGACCGCGGGCACCGGTGGCTACGCCGTCAACCTGGGCGCGGACAACGCCACGCTGCAGGTGCAAGGCCGCGAACATCTGAGCGTGTACCGCGCGCGCATGGAAGACGGCAGCCGCAGCAGCGGCGAACGGCATTTCTGCAAGCACTGCGGCACGGCGCTGTGGCTGTGGGACCCGCGCTGGCCGGCGCTGGTGCATCCGCATGCCGGCGCCATCGACACGCCACTGCCCGAGGCGCCACTGCTCACGCACATGATGCTGGGCTCCAGGCCGGCCTGGGTGCAGGTCCAGGCCGGCCCGAAAGACGCCACCTTCGACAGCTACCCGGACGAGTCGCTGGCCGAGTGGCACCGGCGCCATGGGCTGATGCGCTGAGTCCGTGCCCCGCACAGCCCCGGTGCGGCGCGTCGCTTGCCCAGGGCAGCGCGAAAAGCTTGGTTCCGGCCTGCAGCGGCAGGTCTCACGGCACGGAAGGTTCAGGATGAAACAACTCATGCCGCAAGGCCGGCAAGCCATCGACGACATCGCCCGGCGCCACGGCTTCAGCGCCGAGGCCGTGACCGCCATGCTCTGGGCCGTGGTGCAGGGCCAGGGCAGCATGGCGCAGTTCGGACATCCCGAGTTCGGCGGCCCGGGGCAATGGATGCGCAACGGCATGACGATGGTGTCGGACATGTTCAACCACGCACTCAAGGCCCGCGTGGACGGCTTGTGCAACGAGCTCGCCAGCTTGGTCGCCAGCCAACCCGAGTTGCTGCACGGCGGCGGCAGTTTCCAATCGCAGAATCAGGGCAACGGCGGATCGCCGGGACAGCAGCAGTCGGCCTGGAGTGGTGGCGGGCAGCCGCCCGGTGCTGGCATGCCGCCGACGACGGTCAGCCTGTTCGTGCCGGCTGCCGACGGTGGCGGCGACTGGTGGGGCCCCGGGCTGGGCCGGCCCCACAGCAGCGGCGCACAGAACGGCGTGCGCTACGCCTACTTCGCGCAGGCACGGCGGCTGGCTATCGAGTTGCACGGCCGGGTCACGGTCTACGACACGCTGGACCACCACATCGGCGGCTTTTCGCAGCAGCAGTCCGGCAGCGGCTCGTTGAGCTTCACGAGCCAGCATGGGTTGGTCAACGTGGGCAGCCTGCCGGTGGTGTCGGTGGATGGCCGGCCACCAGCCGCCACATCGGCACCGACACCGCCGCCTGAGGCATCCACGCCGGCGCCGATGCCCGCATCCACCGCACCCGTGCCGCAGGCCGGCGCGGCCGGCGGCCTGTCGCAGGGGCTGGACGTGTTTGCAGCGATCGAGAGGCTGGCCGAGTTGCACGCGCGCGGCGTGCTCACTGCCGAGGAGTTCTCGGCCAAGAAAGCGGAGTTGCTGAGCAGGCTCTGAGCACGGTCATGGCAGCTCGGAAGGGAGGGCCGGATCGACAAGTTCACTGGGCCGACCAGGACAGCGAGCACCCAGCCGCAGAGGCCAACGTTGCGGTATTTCAGCCCGGCCAGAACGCGACATTACTACTTGGCGCCTACACACAATGGCGCCTCAATCTTCGTTATGTCAATAAGCGCTGAAACGCCTGCAATTTCAGCGTGCGGCCAGCAGTTCGACCTCGAAAGTCAAGGTGCTGTTGCCGGGAATGACGCCGGGAATGCCACGCGCGCCGTAGGCGGTGTCGGCCGGGCACGTGAGCTTGGCCTTGCCGCCAACCTTCATGCGCTGCAGTCCCTCGGTCCAGCAGGGAATGACGCGGTTGAGCGGGAACGTGGTGGGCTGGCCGCGCTTGTGGGAGCTGTCGAACTCCCTGCCATCGGGCAGCGTACCGCGGTAGTGCACCTGCACGGTACTGGTGGGCGCTGGCTGGGTGCCCTGACCCTTGACGCTGTGCTCGACGACTACGCCCGAGGGCAGCTTCTCGGTGTCGGTCTGGGCGGTCACGGGGAGCGCGGCGGCCAACAGCAGCACAGCGCAGAGGGCGGAAGACGTTTTCATGCGTGAAGAAGCGGAAGGTGATGCAGGCGCGCAGTGTCGCTGCTTTCACACCGATCGGCTGCGGCACCAGTCACCGCACATGCTGCCGGCTGTCGTCTCCGATCACGCAGTTGCCTTCGCAACCGCTGGGGCGCAGCCGGTGCATGTGCTCAGGCGTGGCCCGGTGCGTAGCTGAAGCCGCCGCCACGCTCCTGTTCGAGCCGGGTCTCTTCCATCAGGTCTTCCTGCACCGGGTCGGGCGCACCGCCACGCTTGAGATGTTCCTGGTACCAGGCCGTGATGAGCGCGCACACGATGGGATCGGGGCCCTGGACCAGTTCATCGATATCGAAACCGCTGGCCATGCAGATGGCCTCAATCGGTTGGGGATCGAAGATCACCGCGCCATCGCGAACATCCCGCGACAGGCGCAGATCCTCGAAGTTGACGCCGTCGGGAATGGTTGCCTGCAAATGTATCAAGCTGCCTCCTCTCGAGCCCGCCATGGGTTGGATCATTGTGACCGACACGGAGGACACCGGCGTCGGCCTCCCCGCCTGGAGCAGTTCGCGGGCCCGGGGGTGCGAACAATGCCGCAATAGAGGTGTGGCGCAAGGGCCGGCGACCCTCAATCGCGGATCTCGCGCACCTCGGCATCGACGATCTCGCCAGCTCCAGTGCTGACGTGCCCATGGCCGGATGGCTTCGTCGCGGCACCCGGGCGGGCGCCCATGCGGCTGTGCCAGGCAAAGCGCATCGCGCTGCGCTGCAGCCGGCGCCGTGCCACCAGCGCCACCACCAGCAGCACACCCGCGGTGACCATGCCGGCCAGCAGCGTAAAGGCCAGCACCAGCAAGCCGACGAAACCCAGAACCAGGCCCCGGGCCGCATTCACCAGGGTTTGCAGCAGGCGCACCGGGGCCGAGGACGTGCGCGTGGAGTAAGGCAGATGCATCAGCTTCTTTCAGGGAGTCAGTCGTCGTTGCTGCCGAAGATACCCAACAACGCCAGCAGCGACTGGAAGACGTTGAACAGGCTCAAGTAGACGCCCAGCGTGGCCGTGATGTAGTTGGTCTCCAGGCCGTCCTGCACGCGCTTGAGGTCATGCAGGATGAAGGCCGAGAAGATGCCGATGGCCAGCACCGACAGCGTGATCATCAGCGCGCCGGACTGGATGAAGACGTTGGCGATACCCGCCACCACCAGCATCACCACACCCACGAACAGCCACTTGCCCATCGAGGTCAGGTCGCGCTTGATCACCGTGGACAGCATCGCCATGCCCAGGAAAATGCCGCCCGTGCCGGCAAAGGCCGTCATCACCAGGCTTGCACCGTTGGACAGGCCCAGCACCGTGCCCACCAGGCGCGACAGCATCAGGCCCATGAAGAAGGTGAAGGCCAGCAGCACCGGCACGCCGGCAGCGGAATCCTTGGTGCGCTCGATGGCGAACATGAAGCCGAAGGCACCCGCGAGAAACACCACCAGGCTCACCATCGGCGACATCGCGCTAGACAACCCCGTGGCGATGCCCAGCCAGGCGCCCGCCACAGTGGGCACCATCGACAGCGCGAGCAGCCAGTAGGTGTTGCGCAATACGCGCTGCTGTTGCGCGGCCAAACCCGGCGCCTGCGCGGCGCGGGCACGAAGGTTGATCGGCTGAAGGTTCATGAAAGCTCCCTAGACTGGCTCGCCGCCCCCGTGGCGAAGGCCACGGATTCGGGACGACAACGCTAATCTAGGGGCGTCGTCACATCGAAACAATCAGAAGGTTACGATGCGTTTGATCGAAAAAACCGTATCGTCATGCTCTGGGGCCAGCCTGCTCCGGCGCCACAAGCAACGCCGTCGCTCAGGGTGTGACCAGCATTTTCAGCAGCCCGTCGCGCTGGTGGCCGACCATGGCGCCCAGGCTCACGCGGCCGGCTTCGAGCACAGCCACGAGCCGGCGCATGCGCTCCGGGGCACCTGAGCACGGCGAGGTGAACTTGCGTTGGCGCAAACGCGGCCGTGCAGATTTCGCGGAGAAGGCAGTGACGGACGCCTCCAGGCTCAGGCCACCTGACGCCGCCGCAGCGCAGTCGCGCGTACCGGCTTCTGCGCCATCTGGAACAACTCATTGCGCGCGGTCTGCGTGATGGCCACCACACAGGGGTGCGTGATGCGGCGCTCCACCGAGATGGCGAAGAAATCCTCCTCCACGCCCTCGGCAACACCCACGCTGCGCACGCCGAACTGCGCCTCGATCTCGGGTGCGATCACCCCCGGCGCGGCAAAGAAACCAGCGCTGCGGCGCCCGAATTCCTGGATCAGCGCGCTGTCGTCGAACTCGCCCACCAGCCGCGGGCGCACGTTCTGCGACTGGAACCAAGCGCGCAGGCGCTGGCCCATGGCGGAGTCCTCGCCCGGCATGAGGACCGGCGCGCCGTCCAGGCAAGCCGGGAAGTCGCCGGGGTGACGCTCGCGCAGCGCCGGCGTGGCGAAGAAGCTCAGCGTCGAGGAGCCCAGGCGGTGGCTGAAGGCACGCACGCTCACTGACGACGGGATGGGCGCGTCAGCGATCACGAGATCGAGCTTGTGCAGCGCCAACTCGGCCAGCAACAGATCCAGCTTCCACTCGCGGCACACCAGGTGCACGTTCTCCACCGCGAATGCCGGCTCCACCAGGTGGTAGGCGATGGCCTTGGGCACGGCGTCGGCCACGCCAACGCGAAAGTCCAACGCTCGGCCGTGCGTGGTGCGCTCGCGCACGGAAGCTTCCAGCTCGGCGCCCAGAGCGAAGATGTCCTTGGCGTAGTCCAACACCATGCGCCCGGTATCGGTGAGTACCAGGCGGCGTCCGCTGCGCGCGAACAACGGGCTGCCCAAGCGTTCCTCCAGCAGCTGAATCTGGCCGCTGACCGTCTGAGGCGTGAGGTGCAACTGCTCGCTGGCGCGGGCCACGCTGCCGGTTTCGGCCACCTGCAGGAAGTAGTGGAGGTGCTTGTAGTTCATGCGCCAATCATCAGACTTTTCCTACACGCAAGCCCGGAATAATCGGATTTACTTGGATAGAGGCAGTTCCCTACAGTGGCCTGATCGTCACTTCCCCGGGAATCCGGAGCGCCGAATGGAAATCCGAGTGCATGTCGCCTGCGCCCATGCCGCCGCACTGGCCGACCACGCACGCCGCCGCCTGCTTTACGTGCTGCGGCCTCGCCAGCACCAGGTCGAAAGCGTCGAGGTGCGCCTGGGCGACACGCGCAGCCGCCACGGCCAGCAGGAGGGTTACTGCCGCGTCCAGCTGCGCTTGGTGCACGCCGGCGTGACCTCGGTGGTGGACGTGGGCAAGGACCTCTACGACGCCATCGACCGCGCGGTGGATCGCGCCGGCCGCCTCGCGGTGGAACACCTGCGCGTCGCCCAGCCCGCGGTGGCCTGAGGCCCGCCCCGGCGCACGGGCCGCATACAGTTGCCGGCCCACGCCTATCCCTGCGGCGCGAGCCGTCTCAAGCCGCGGGCTTCGGCTTTCCCGGCGCTGCTTGCGCGGCCAGACCTCCTCAAACACGTGCAGCACCTCGGCGCGCCAGCCTCAGGCTGCCGTCTCAAAAGACCCCACTGGTGGCCGGATCCACGCGCGAACTACGGCTGCCGCGACCGAAAGGCTCGTCCAGGGAAGCAGAGAGATCAGGCGTGAGCAGTGGCGCGCTGGCTGCGGCGGCACCCAGCGCAGCAGCCGCTTGCCCGCGGGACGATGCTATTTAGCAGCGTGGTGCAGGCATAGGCGCCCTGGCTTTAACTGGACCGCGCCTATCACCGCCGACGTGCCCATGCAGCGCATGCCGCGGGAGAAGTGTAGAAGACCGTAACAGCATGCCTGCGCCGCGCCCGCCCGGGAAGGCAAGCGGGACGTCGCACGGCGTAATGCCTTGCCTAAACCGCATGCCGAGCGCAACGGATTACGTCGTGCTGTCAGCCCGCCTTCAGGCATACCGAGTCCTGCTCGCAGCCACCGCATCGGGCTTGCCAGTGATTGAGGCAAAGACATACCCCCTGCCCGAATGACGGCGCAAATACTTCGCAGCCCCCAAACGAGCAGCGACCGGTAGACACAAAAAGCAACAATATTCACAGCGTATCCATATTGAAACGGGGGCACGCGGTTGTTGCGAAAACCCGCGTTTGCGGGTTCGCGGCGACTGCGCCTTCGGGAACAAAATGACCTCGTGCTGTGATTCAGTCTCATCCGATCACGGCACGAAACCACCACAAGACGTCCCGTTGAATTGCGCTTAGGCCGATTCCAGGGTGACGCCAAACAACAACATCACTTCGAGGGGCGCAGCGACTGCAACGATCACACACGGTAGTTTTCCAGTCCTGTGAATTCAGTCGGCATACCGCAATCAGCCAGCCAGATCGCTGAGACCGAAGGCTGCTGATGGCGTGTGCCTCACGCAAAGGCAAATACCCATGCCCATCAGCGAGAACGTCAAGCTTGGCCACAAGGTGCAGATTTTCCAACCGACGCTGGTCAACCTCTACGGCTGCACCATCGGCGACGACACGAAAATCGGTGCATTCGTCGAGATTCAAAAAAATGCTCTCATCGGAGCTCGCTGCAAAATTTCATCGCACGCTTTTGTCTGTGAAGGCGTTGAAATATCCGATGAAGTCTTCATCGGGCATGGGGTAATGTTTACCAACGATCTTTATCCTCGCGCCACCAATACCGATGGCGGGCTGCAGACCGAAGCGGACTGGAAAGTCGAACCGACCTATGTCAAGCGCGGTGCATCGATCGGCAGCAACGCCACCATCGTCGCGGGCATCACCATCGGAGAAGGCGCCCTGGTAGGCGCCGGCGCGGTGGTGACCAAGGATGTTCGCCCCTATGCCATCGTTGCCGGCGTACCGGCGCGCGTGGTGGGCGACACCCGTGAAATGAAGAAGACCTGAATTCCGCCGGAATACTCATTCCGGCAGCGGCCTACCTAAGCAACAAACTCATTCCAGGCAGGACGGGCTGAGCGGTGTCATCCGTCAGGGAAGCCGCAGCTCAAGGTTTTTCACTAGCGAGGGAAGCAAGATGATCAACATCGGCGTCATCGGTTACGGATATTGGGGTCCGAACCTCGTGCGCAATTTCGCGGAAACGCCAGGGCTCAATGTGGCTTCGGTGTCCGATCTCGATTCGTCCAAGCTGGAGCTGGTGCGCAAGCGGCACGCCTGCAACACGACCACCGATTACCGCGACCTGCTCAACGACAGCTCGATCGACGCCATCGCCATCGCCACGCCAGTCAATACCCATTACGAACTTGCGCTCGCAGCCCTCCAGGCCGGCAAACATGTCTGGCTGGAAAAGCCGATGACGGAAACCGCGGTGCAGGCACGTCGCCTGGTCGAGGAAGCGGAGCGCCGTCGCCGGGTGCTCATCGTCGATCACACCTTCATCTACACCGGCGCCGTCCGCAAGATGGGCGAGATCATCCGCAACGGTGAACTGGGCAAGATCTATTACTACGACTCGGTACGCGTCAATCTCGGCCTATTCCAGCGCGACGTCAGCGTGATTTCGGATCTCGCCGTACACGACTTCTCCATCCTGGACTATCTGCTGGGCGAGCATCCAGTGGCAGTCACCGCCAGCGGCACGAACCATTTCCCCGGCACGCCGGAAAACCTGGCCTACGTGACGCTGTTCTACGACTCGGGCACCATTGCCCACGCCAACGTGAGTTGGCTGGCGCCGGTAAAGGTACGCCAGATTCTCATCGGCGGCAGCAACAAGATGATTACCTATGACGATCTCGAACCCAGCGAGAAAATCAAGGTATATGACAAGGGCGTCAGCTTTACCGACGACCCCAACCAAATCCGCGAAATGCGCATTGGCTACCGCACGGGTGACATGTGGGCACCAAAACTGGCGGTCTCCGAAGCCTTGCGCGTCGAAAGCGAGCATTTCGTCGATTGCATCAAGAACGGTACCGTGCCCATGACCGACGGTCATCTCGGCATACGGGTCGTGGAACTGATCGAAGCCGCCAATCGCTCCATGCGCTGCCGCGGCGATACCGTCACCATTCAGAAGAGGGGCTGAAAAATCATGATTCCTTTCGTTGATCTCAAGGCGCAATACCGCTCCATCAAGGACGAGGTGAATGCCGCCATCCAGGGCGTCATCGAGCACTGTGAATTCACGCTGGGCAGCGAGGTTGCCGCCTTCGAAAAGGAATTCGCCGGCTATTGCCAAGTCGAGCACGGCATCGGCGTCAATACCGGCACCAGTGCGCTGCATCTGGCGCTGCTGGCTGCAGGCGTAGGCAAGGGTGACGAGGTGATCACCGTGCCCTTCACCTTCGTCGCCACGGTGTCAGCCATCGACTACACGGGTGCCAAGCCGGTGTTCGTCGATATCGATCCCAAGACCTTCACGATGGACGTGAACGCCATCGAGGCCGCCATCACCGAGAAGACCAAGGCCATCATCCCGGTCCACCTGTATGGCCAGCCGGCCGACATGGACCCGATCCTGGAAATCGCGCGCAAGCACAACCTGGTCGTGATCGAGGACGCCTGCCAAGCCCATGGCGCCGAGTACAAGGGCCGCCGCGCCGGCAGCATGGGCCACATGGGCTGCTTCAGCTTCTACCCCGGGAAGAATCTGGGCGCCTATGGCGAAGGCGGCATGGTGGTCACCAACAACCCCGAGTTCACCCGCAGCATCCGCATGCTGCGCGACTGGGGGGCGGAAAAGAAATACCAGCATGTGCTCAAGGGCTACAACTTCCGCCTCGAGGGTATCCAGGGCGCCGTGCTGCGGGTGAAGCTGAAGTACCTGGAAGGCTGGACCGAGGCGCGCCGCACGGCCGCCGCCCGCTATGACAGCCTGCTGGCCGGCACGGGCGTCCCGACACCCTACGCCCGTCCGGACGTGCGCCACGTCTATCACCTCTACGCCATCCGCACGCAGAACCGCCAAGCCTGGCAGGACGCGCTGCTGGCACAGGGCATCCAGACCGGCATCCACTACCCCACGCCGGTACACCTGCTGCCCGCCTTCGCCGACCTGGGTTATCAGGCCGGGCAGTTCCCGCACTCGGAAAAAGCAGCCAACGAAGTGTTGTCGCTGCCGATGTTCCCCGAGCTGACGGCGGCGCAGTGCGAGCGCGTGGCGCAGGCGGTGCAGGAATTGGCCACGCCGGCCCCGGCCGCGTCGGAAGCGACCCCGGTGGGCGCCGCCTGAGGCAGGACGATGAGCGGCGCGGACCAAGTTGCACCATCAACGGCGCAACCCCTGCTCATCTTCCCGTACAACGGCAACGGGCTGGAGGCACTGGATTGCCTGGGCCCGGCGTACCGCCTCGTCAGCTTCGTGGACGATACGCCGGGCAAGCAAGGCGTTGATCGCCATGGCTGCCTCGTGACGGGCCGAGAAGCTCTGCAGCGCTGGCCCGAGGCGCAAGTGCTGGCGGTACCGGGCAGTCCGACGTCGTACCGCTCGCGCCGCTCGATCGTGGAGGCGCTGGGCCTGCCGAGTACCCGCTTCGCCCGCGTCATCCACCCCAGCGCGCGCGTGTCACCGCTGGCCACGATCGGGCGCAATGTTCTGATCATGGCCGGCGTGGTGATCACCAGCAACGCAGTCATCGGCGACCATGTGTGCGTACTGCCCAACACCGTGATCCACCACGACGCGCACGTTGGAAGCTGGAGCCTCATTGGATCGAACGTAACCATCGCGGGCAACGTCATGCTCGGCGAGAACTGCTACGTGGGAAGTGGCACCAGCATCATGAACGGCGTGGAGATCGGCGACGGAACGCTGATCGGCCTGGGCAGCAACGTCATTCGCAGCGTGGGTAGCGGTGTCTGCATCGCAGGCAACCCGGCCCGGGTGCTGAGGGCGTAGACGCGGTCAAGGCCGACGGGCACAGCCCGGTTCACGGCTCCACTCTCGCTCCAACATCCCAGCCCGCCGCGGCTCCCCGCCCCGGCGGGCTTTCTCTTGCTCCCAGTCGCCTGCCGCCCGGCCCGTCCGCCGCGTCGATATCGAAGGGCCATGCAGGGATTTCACCCTCCGCTTCCCTCAACCGCCCTTTTACTCAAGGCCAGGTGATCACCACGTGTGCGGCTTGAGGCGCCAACTTCACGACGTCGCTGTAGGGTGCCAGGTCGCGTTCGGTGCTGCGGTCCAGCTGCAAGCGCATCACGATGAAGGCGGCCAGCGCCAACCCCCCGAACACCACCGCCATGGCCCACAGCGGCAACTCGCCGTGCAACTTGTGGACCACCCGATCCGGTGCGGCCCAGTGCGGGGCGAAGGCCGCGCGCCGCCCCTGCAGATGCGCAATCTCGTCGCCCAGGCGCACCGTGAGGTAGTCCAGCTTCTCGCGCCCTTCAAGGGCGTAGCGGCCCATAAAGCCCAGCAACAGGCACAGCTGGAACACCTCCAGCACGCCCAGGCGCGCCACACCCTCGCGTCGCAGCAACTCCAGCTTGTCGAAGAAACGTTCGCCGGCCATGTGTTCGCCGAACAGCTCCAGTTGCAGCGGCCTGCATTCCCACTCGCCGCGGATCGGCAACTTCGAGTTCAGCACCACTTCATCCAGCAAGGCACAGAAGGCGAAGCGGGCCTCCGACACGTCACCGGCCGCGATCTGCAGCTCTCGCGCACTGCGCTCGATGCCTTCCAGGAGCTGGCACACCTTGTGGCGAAAAGCCGTGGCATCCGCGGGCGCGTGGCCATTACGCAGCAGGAACAACATGTAGAAGCCGGGATGCATCAGGTCCAGCAGGCTGCGCGGCCCACCGGTCACGGCAGCCGGCAGCCCCGGGCATTGGAGCGCTCCCCCCTGTGGCCCCGCCGTCAGCAGTGAAGGCACGGGCACGTCTTTCATGGACAGCTCCTCGCGGTCAGATGCGGTCGATGGCGGTGCTCAGGTGCCATCGTTCAAGGCAAACAGCTCCAGCTGCAGATCCGGCAGCCCGCTGGGCGCGTACAGGGCCAAGGTCTGTGACTGCAGCATGCGCTCGTACAGGGGGCCACGCGGCTCCAGGCCGAAATACAAGGCCCCGGGCCGGACAGGAACGGCTGCCGGCACCTGAGGCGCATGTGTGAGGCGTACACCGTGCGTGGCCGCCAGCACCAGCTTCTCCACATCGTCGGGCGTGCCGATCTTGAGGCGCTGCGGAATGAGCTGAACCAGCTCCGCGACCGGCACGCTGGCCTGCACGCCAAGGAAGAAGCGGGTGTGCGCATCGATCTTCTGGGAGTCCAGCCGCGCCTGGCGGTAGGAAGGGCGCAGTTCCTCCAACGCGATGGAGAAGCACCGGGTGGAGATCACGGTTTCCAGCAACTCCCGCACGATCAGGTCCAGCTTGGCAAAGCAGCCTTCGGGCGCACCGTGCTGGTAGGGCGGCAGATCGGCCAGACGATGGGACTTGGAGAAGGTCATGAGCGCACCCGCGAGCTCCAGCAAGCGCTCGAACAGGCGCTCCGGATGCACCGTGGTCTGGTGATGGAGGTGCGACAGCCCCGCATAGGCAGCACTGCAGGTATGCAGCAGCCAGAACGAGGCGATGTCGCCGGAGCGGAATTCAATGACATGGCGTGCCGGCTCGCGGTGCATGCCATACAGGGCATTGACCTTGGCCTGCAGCACGTCGAGCAGGCTGCGCAATTGCTTCAGCAGGGCCGGCGCGGCCTCCAGCGACAACGCAGGCGGCACGAAGCTCTCATCCCGTGTGAAGCCGCCGGATCCCTGGCGCCGCAGGCGCAGCAGCGGCACGGTCACCAGGTGCTCGCGCGGCTCGCCCTGCGCCAGCAACCGGGCTTGGCGACGCAGCGTGGCCAGCGATGCCTCCACCGCCCCGGTGAACCAGTCGGCGGCAGTCTCCTCACGCTGCACGTAGCGCGTACCGGGTTGCGCCACATGGGCATCGCGGGCGAAATTGCTGCCGGCATGGCGCATCGGGGCCAGCGCCAGGTGGAAAACCACGTCGCAAAGGTCCGCCGGCAAGCTCGACAAGGCCACCGGTGCCGGTAGCTCGTCCACGCGCGGTGCCGCGTACAGGTCGCCGTCCGGAAGGATCAGCTCCAGGACACTGAGCTGCACCAAGCCAGCCTTCAAAGCGTCGTCGTCGATCTGCAGCCGCTGCACGCCCCAGCCGAACGGATTCAAGGCCCGCGCCACGTCCGCCAGCCGCCCTTCGTGATACGCATCCTGCCGCTGAAAATGCTGCGGTCGCAGGAACAGCCCCTCGCCCCAAAGAATCTTGGGTGATCGGATCATTTTGAATACCCGAAGTGAAGAAAAAATACCGAATCCGTTCCCCGGATCGATCCTTGAGCAATTCAACGGCGTCAAACACGCTGCTCCGCACGGGCATACACCTGCCAATAGCCTCAGGACGGCGGCGATCCGCAACGCACGCCGGCCACCCGCATCATTTCAATAGGCGTGTCCAGCGGTTGTCCCGCGGCCACGCTGGCGGCACATCCGTGCAAACCCAAGGTGAGTCCCGTCACCGCGGCAGCCTTGGCATCGAATATGAAGCGCCAGCGCTGTTCGGCCGGAAGGCGAAAAAGGATGACAACAGCAAAATAATGGACATCCGGACCGAGCGTCTCCACGACCTCGTATTTCTGACCTGGCGTCAGTACCAGCTCACGGCTCTCCAGAATATCGGTGGAAAGCTCCAGGTAATGTCCGGCCTGGTTTTTCTGGAACGCGGCATACGGTGCCTGCTCGAAGGCGGCGCGCTCGCGCAGCTTGAACAACCGCACCACCACGGACAAGGACTGGCCCTGCTCGCTCAGGTTCAGCACCTGCCCGGCGTGGAGCCGCAGTCCCACGCGTTGCGGCCCGTTCTGCACAGGCTGTGAGGACGATGTACCTTGTGCCTGCAGTGACACGGCATCCGTTCGCTGCAGTCCCAGGACGTAAAGAGTGCGATCGAACAAGCCGCCGCGGTCACCGGGCACCGAGTTGCATCCGCACAGCGCCGCCCAGCCGAACACCAAACCCAGATGGCGGAGCCGGAATCGACGCATGCTCATATACAGGCCGCCAATCCATGGCGTGCATCCCAGGATTTGACCTGCCCCCTGAAACAGATGCACCAACTGCTGCGCAATCGCAAACATGGGTGTACCGATCTGCCTCTTGCTAAAAGGTGACCTATGTTGACGGTTCCGGGCGGGCTGGCATACATATTTTTGACTGCTCCCCCCATTCATGAGCGGATGGAGTTTTCCCCATGTACGAATCGAGATTATTTGCCCTGCAATGACCACCGCCGGACCACCACGCAGCACAGGTTCGCGATCGATCCGAGGCAGCCTGCCTGCTTCGATTTCTCAAACTCCTTGGCGGGAGAAAGTTTCGACATGGCTACCCTTTGGCTGCTCGATAAAACTCCGGAAAAACCAATGCACGACTTCGGCGCCAAGCCCTGGGCCGGAATATCCGGGCTTGCCGCCGGCTGCTGCGTGGCGATTGCGCTGGCGGGTTGTGCTTCCGCGCCGGCCCCGTCGCCCAAGGCGCCAGAAGCGGCTCCGGCCGTCGTTTCCATGGAGGAATGGATGGCGCGGGCGCGGACTGCCGCCGGCGAAGGGCAACGCGAGAAGGCCCGGGCCGCGTACCGCGCGGCGGCGCAGAACTATCCGGCGGAAAAGCTGCCGTGGCTGAAGCTGGCGGAAGACTATTTCCAGGCACGGGACTACGGCAACGCGGTGCTCGCGGCACAGGAAGCGCTGCAGCGCGACCGCGAGGACAGCGTGGCCCACAGCATCCTGGCCGTGAGCGGGCTGCGCCTGACGGCCGGCTCCCTCGCGGCGTTGCGGCAGGACGGGAGCTACCCGGTGGGCTCGCGCGACGAGGCCATCGTCGTGGCCCGGGCCCTGCGCGACACGCTGGGGGCCACCGCGCTGCTGGCACCGGCGCCCCAGAACAACGTGGCCGCACGAGGCAAGAGGCCGTCCGTCCCCGCCACGACGGTCCAGCGCCCGGTGCCGGCGGCCGCAGGCTCCGCCATCGTGCCCACGGCGGCCGCGCCGGCGCCGGCTGCCCGCGGCAGTGCCCAAGGCGGCAGTCCCTTCGACAAGCTCAAGTGAACGGTTTTCCCGCGACTTCGATGCCTCAGGAAGGATGACCATGTCCAGGAAAGACAGCGTGCAGAAACGGCTCCAGGAGATTCGGCCCCCGCGCGTGCAGCTCACCTACGAGGTGCAGGTGGGCGGCTCCACGGAGCGCAAGGAGCTGCCCTTCGTCGTCGGCGTGCTCGGCGATTTCACCGGCGCCAGCGCCCCCGACGAGGTGCCGGTACGGCTCAAGGACCGCAAATTCGTCAACGTGGACCTTGAAACCTTCGACGACGTGATGGCCGGCATGGGCCCGCGGGCCTCGTTCCGTGTCAGCAACGTGCTGACGCCCGAAGGCGGCGAGTTCGCGGTCAACCTGAGCTTCAGCTCGATGCAGCACTTCCGGCCCGAGTCCGTGGTGCAGCAGGTGGAGCCGCTGCGCCGCCTGCTCGAAGCGCGTGCCCGGCTCTGCGACCTGCGCAACAAGGTTGCCGGCAACCACAAGCTCGACGACCTGCTGACCGAGGCGCTGAGCAACAGCGAACAGCTGCAGCGCCTGGGCTGTGAAGCCAGCGGGTCTGGGGAGCAAGACCATGACTGAACCAGTCCCCGCCTTCACCACTCCCGCGGCCGTTGCGGCCAGTGCGCCGCCGGAGCAGCCCGGCCTGCTGGCGCAACTCGTTACGCTGAGCCGGGTGGCCCGCTCCGAGACCGAACACCAGCGCGCCTGCGAGCTGGTCGCCGAGCTGGTGCGCGAGGTGATCCTGGGCACGGTGGTGCTGACCGAGAACCTGGGCGCCGCGCTGGATGCGCGCATCGCCGAGCTGGACCGGCTGATCTCCGCGCAGCTCAGCGAGGTGCTGCACCACCCGGAATTCCAGCGCCTCGAAGCCAGCTGGAGCGGCTTGCACTACCTGTGCCGCCAGACCGCCACCGGCAAGGGCATGAAGATCCAGGTGCTCAACGCCACGCGCAAGGAGCTCATCAAGGACTTCAGGTCCGCGATCGACTTCGACCAGAGCGCGCTGTTCAAGAAGGTGTACGAGGAGGAGTTCGGCTCCTTCGGCGGCGCGCCCTACGGCGCCCTGATCGGGGACTACGAGATCACGCGCCAGCCCGAGGACATCTATTTCATCGAGCAGATGTCGCACGTGGCCGCGGCGGCGCACGCGCCCTTCGTGGCCGCCGCCTCGCCGGAGCTGCTGGGGCTGGAGTCCTTCACCGAGCTGGGCAAGCCGCGCGACCTCTCCAAGGTCTTCGACACGGTGGAGTACGCCCGCTGGCGCTCCTTCCGCGAATCCGAGGAAGCGCGCTACGTGGGCCTGACGCTGCCGCGCTTCCTGGGCCGGCTGCCCTTCAATCCCAGGGACGGCAACACGGTGGAGGGCTTCAGCTTCATCGAGGACGTGGACGGCAGCGACCACGACAAGTACCTCTGGATCAACGCCGCCTACGCCTTCGGCGCACGGCTGACCTCGGCTTTCGAGCACCACGGCTGGTGCGCCGCGATACGCGGCGTCGAAGGCGGCGGCCTGGTGGAAGAGCTGCCCACGCATGCCTTCAAGACCGACGACGGCGAGGTTGCGCTCAAGTGCCCCACGGAGCTCGCCGTCACCGACCGGCGCGAGAAGGAGCTCAGCGACCTGGGCTTCATCCCGCTGGTGCACTGCAAGAACACCGACTACGCCGCCTTCTTCGGCACGCAGTCGGCACAGAAGCCCAGGAAGTACAGCAGCGACGCGGCCAACGCCAACGCCGTGCTCTCGGCGCAGCTGCAGTACATGTTCAGCATCTGCCGCATCGCGCACTACCTCAAGGCCATGATGCGCGACAAGATCGGCAGCTTCTCCTCGGCGCGCCACGTCGAGGACTTCCTCAACCGGTGGCTGCGCCAGTACGTGGTCGAGGACGACAACGCCACCCAGGAAACCAAGGCCACCTACCCGCTGCGCGAAGCCAGCGTGCAGGTGTCCGAGGTCGCGGGGCGACCCGGCGTGTACCGGGCAGTCACTTTCATCCGCCCCCATTTCCAGCTCGATGAGCTGTCGGTGTCGTTGCGCCTGGTCGCCGAGCTGCCTCCGTCCCAGAAGGGATGAGCCTTTCCAAGGAGATCGCTGAGACATGAAAGACATCTACATGAAGTTCGTCGGCGCCACCGAGCTGCAGGGCGACAGCACCGACACCGCGCACCCGCACGAGATCGAGATCACCTCGTTCAACCACCTCATCACGCAGCCCAAGTCCTCCACCGCGTCCACCTCCGGCGCCCACACCTCGGAACGCACCGAGATCGGCGAGCTGGTCTTCACCAAGGACGTGGACCGCTCCTCCGCCAAGCTCAACCGCGCCTGCGCGGCGGGCACGGTCTATCCCAAGGTCTTCATCACCTTCTACCGCGCCTACGGCGGCAAGAACGCCACCTCCACGGCGCAGACCCGGGTGGACTACTACAAGATCGTGCTGGACGACGTGGTCGTCTCCTCCGTGGCCACGGAGATCAACAACGGCGAGCTGCCGATGCAGCGCTTCGGCCTCAAGTGCAGCAAGATCACCTGGGAGTACAAGCAGCACAAGCTCGACGGCTCCTCGGCCTCCACCGGCATCGCCGGCTGGGACCTGGCCCGCAACATCGCCGTCTGAGCGCCGCCCCGCCGAGGCCGCCGGAGCCCGCTCCCGCGCCCTCGGCCCCGGCACGGGCCCGCCCTCCCGGCCCGTGCCGTTCCAGCCCCCGCACCGCGCCTGCGCCGTCCTTCGAAAGCCGCACGCCATGGACCGCTTCGTTCCTTCGCTGCTGGACAAGCTGCTGGGCACGCCGCAGGAGCAGCCCGGGGCCAGCGCGCAGGGCGTGGATATCGCGCAGATCAAGGCCGCGGTGGCGCGCGACATCGAGACGCTGCTCAACACCCGACCGGGCTACAGGCCCTCGCAGCTGAGCGGCTTCGAGCAGGCCACCCATTCGCTGCTGACTTTCGGGCTGGTGGACATCAGCCCGCTGAGCCTGGCCAGCGACCGGGACCGCGGCGCCATCGTGCGGGCCATCACCCGCGCGCTGCTCGACCACGAACCGCGCCTGCGCGGCGTGAAGGTCGCCGTGCGCGAGGGCATGCCCACCTGCGCCGGGCTGTGCTTCACCATCCATGCCCAGCTGCAACTGCAGCGCAGCAGCGAGCCGGTGGCCTTCGACGCCGTGCTGCAGCCGGGCAGCAACCGTTACGCCGTCACCAGCGGCGGCGCCGGCGCGCGCGTCGCGCCGTAGCGGCCGGGGCCCGCCATGCATCGCCTGCTGCCCTACTACGAGGCCGAGCTGGCGGCGCTGGGCGAGCCGGCCGAGGACTTCGCGCGGCGCTACCCCCGCATCGCCGGCTGCCTGGCGGCCTCGGCCGAGCTGCCGCAGGACCCGCACGTGGAGCGCCTCATCCAGGCCTTCGCGCTGCTGAGCGCGCGCATCCACAAGCGGCTGGACGACGACTTTCCGCTGCTCACCGCGACGCTGCTGGAGCTGCTGGCGCCGCAGGACCTGCGCCCCTTCCCTTCCTGCGCGATCGCCCGCTTCGAGCCCGCGCCGTGGACCGCGCGGCCGGGTGCCGCCACGCTCCTTCCGCGCGGCACGGTGCTGGACGCGATCCCCGGGCCGAATCCCGCCTGCCGCTTCACCACCACGGCGCCCACCCAGCTCCTGCCGCTGCACGTGGCGGCGGCGGGCTGCCGCAGCGCAGCCGCCACGCTGGCGGGCATGCCGTTGCCGCTGCGCACCGGCGCGCTGCTGTCGCTGCGGCTGGCGCTGGCACCACAGGCGCCGGGGTGGGGAGCGCTCGGCGTTCAAAGCATCCGCCTCTTCCTGGACGGCGACGCCTCGCTGGTGGCGCTGCTGCGCGAGACGCTGTGCAGCCGCGTGCTGGCCGCGCTGGTGCAGGCCTCGCCGCAAGGCCCCTGGCAGGCCGACGCGACGGCCCTGCCGCGGGCGGTGGGGCTGGAGGACGACGAGGCCCTGGTCGAGCCCGAAACCCGCGCGCCCGAGGCCAGCCGGCTGCTGGTCGAGTACTTCGCGTACCCGGAGAAATTCAATTTCATCGACCTGCCCCTGCCGGCCGCGGCGCGCGCGTCGCACAGCCGCGAGCTGAGCCTGCACTACGCGCTGGCCGGCCCGCTCGATGCCGACGCGGCGCGGCTGCTGGAGCTCGCGAGCGCGGGCAACTTCGTGACGGGCTGCGTGCCCGTGATCAACCTGTTCCGCCGCCGCGCCGATCCCATCCGCATCGACCACCGCTCCGCGCTGTACACGGTGCTGCCCGATGCCGCCGCCGCCGCCGCGGCCCACGAGGTCTACGCCATCGACCGCGTGCTGCGCACCCGCGAGACCGCCACCGGCAGCCGCACGGAACCCGTGGTCCCCCTGCACGCGTTGCACCACGAGGCGCTGCTGCGCGAGGGCCCCGTCCCGAGGCTGTGCTGGTGGGCCCAGCGCAACCCGGCGCTCGCCCAGCGCAGCCCGGGCCACGAAATGGAGATCGGCCTGCTGGATGCCGGCTTCGACCCGGCCCAGCCGGCCACCGAGACACTGAGCATCGAGCTGCGCGCCACCAACCGCGACCTGCCCACGCGCATGCGCATCGGCCAGCCCGATGGCGACCTCGCCCTGGCCGACGGCGGTGGCGCCGGCGTGCAACCCGTCATCCGGCTGTTGCGCAAGCCCACGCCGCCACGCCGCCTGGAGAGCGGCGGCGAAGGCCTGTGGCGGTTGATCTCGCACCTCACGCTGAACCTGGCCGGGCCGGTGGCCGGTGACATCGACGCGCTCAAGGCGCTGCTGCGCCTGCACGACCTGCCGCGCAGCGTGCAGGCCGAGCGCCTGATGGCCGGGCTGCAGGCGGTGGAGTACGAGCCGGCCGAGGCCTGCGTGGCCGGCAATCCCTTCGCCACCGTGGTGCACGGCACGCGGATCCGGCTCAGCGTGGACGAGCGCCACTTCGTCGGCAGCGGGTTGTGGCTGTTCGCCCAGGTGCTGGAGCGCTGTTTCGGCTTGCAGGCCCAGCTCAACACCTTCACGCAGTTGCAGGTGCTGTCCGCGCGCACGGGGCAGTTGCTGATCGACGGCCCGCGACGCAGCGGCGCGGCACCGCTGGCATGAGGCCGCCCTCGCCGCGCACGGGCGCCGCCGGTCCGCAGGCCAGCGCCATCGCGCGGCTGCTGCAGCAGCCCCAGCACTTCGAATTCCACCAATCGCTGCGGCTGCTGGAGCGCTGGCTGGCCGCGCTCCCGGCGGGCGCGCGGCCAACGCTGCGGTTCCGCAACTCGCTGTCGCTGGCCTTTCCCGCCAGCGAGATCGAGGCGCTGGAGGTGGAGCACGACGCGCCCGGCCCCGCGGCGCCGGAGGCCGGCGACACCGGGCCGGATCGGTCCGCCACCCCGCGCCGCATCACGCTCACGCCCGCCTTCATGGGCCTGCTGGGTGCCGCCGGCGCGCTGCCGCTGGCCTACACCGACATGCTCACGGCCTGCGAGGTGCAACAGCGCGACGGCGCCGCGCGGGCGTTTCTGGACCTGTTCCAGCACCGCGCCGTCGTGCTGTTCCACGCCGCCTGGCGCCATCACCGCCTCGCGCCGCGGGCCGAGGCCGAGGGCCGCGATGCGGGCCTGGCACTGGCCTTGAGCCTGCTGGGACTGGGACACGCGTCGCTGCGCGAGCGGCTGCACCCGCACGAGGGTGGCGTGGGCGATGCGGCGCTGGCCTACCACGCCGGGTCGCTGCAGCGACGCTGCACCAGCGTCGGCGCCCTGCAGGCGCTGCTGGCCCACTACCTCGGCGTGCCGGTGCGCATCGAGCCGTTCACCGGCCGCTGGTGCGCGCTGGCGTCCGGCGGCCGAACCCTGCTCGGCGCCACCAACGCGACGCTGGGCGACAGCGCCGTGCTGGGCGAGCGCACCTGGCAGCGGGACCTGCGCCTGCGCGTGTGCCTGGGGCCGCTGGATGCGGCGCGGCACCAGCGCTTCCTGCCCGGCCAGAGCGGGGCGCTGGCGCTGCGGGAGCTGCTGACGCTGGCCAGCGGCGTGAGCCTGGAGTACGAGGTGTGCCTGCGCCTGCGCAGCGACGCGGTGGTGCGTACGCAACTGAACCGCGAGAACACGGGCTTCCATGCCCGGCTCGGTTGGAACACTTTCTTACTTTCCAGCCCCAGTCCCCGCGAGCGGGAAGAAGCGGTCTACGACCTGCACGCCACGGCCACCTGAGCGTGGTGCCCGCCGCGGCTTCAGAAAGAAGCCATGAGCCACCGCATCACCCAGCTCGTTTCCAAGCTCAACGACACCTGCCGCCATGCGGCGGCCCGCGCAGCCGCCCTCGCCATGGCGCGCGGCCACCACGAGGTGGACATCGAACACCTGCTGCTGGCGTTGCTGGAAGGCGCCGGCAGCGATTTCACGGGGCTGTGCCGGCGCTTCCGGGTGGATGCCGCACAGCTGCGCGCCGAGTTGGAGCAGGAGCTCGCGACGCTGCCCGCCGGCCATGAGCAGATGCCCGTCTTCAGCCTGCGGTTGCGCACGCTGTTCGAGCAGGGCTGGAGCCTTGCTGCGCGGGACACGCACGACACCCGCATCCGCAGCGTCCACCTGCTGCAGGCGCTGCTCACGCAGCCGGCGCTGAGCCACGTCACCCGCCGCGCCAGCCCGCAGTTCGCACGCATCCCGGCCGAGGCGCTGACGCACGGCGTGGACGAGCTCACGCTCGGCTCGGCGGAGGCGCCGGGGAGCGCGATGGCGACGATGCAGGCGCCCACCGGCGGCGCCATGGTGGCGCCCGCATCGAAAGCCCTGGAACCGTCGGCGCTGGAGCAGTACACGCTGGACCTCACGCAGCATGCCCGCGACGGCGGCATCGATCCCGTGATCAGCCGCGACGCCGAAATCCGGCAGCTCATGGACATCCTGCTGCGCCGGCGCCAGAACAACCCCCTGCTCATCGGCGAGGCGGGCGTGGGCAAGACGACGGTGGTGGCCGGGCTGGCGCTGCGCATCGCCGCCGGCGAGGTGCCCCGGGAGCTGTGCGGCGTGGCGATCCGCGCGCTGGACCTGGAGCTGCTGCAGGCCGGTGCCGGCATCCCCGGCGAGCTGGAGCGGCGGCTGCGCCGGCTCATCGCCGAAGTGCAGGGCAGTGCGCATCCCGTCGTGCTGTTCATCGACGAGGCGCACACGCTCCTGGGCACTGGGGCCGCCGAAGTGCTCAAGCCCGCGCTGGCCCGCGGCGAGCTGCGCACCATCGCCGCCGCCACCTGGAGCGAATACCGGCGCCACGTCGGCAAGGACGCCACGCTGGCGCGCCGCTTCCAGGTGGTGAAGGTGGAGGAGCCCAGCCCGGCGCTGGCCGTGGCCATGCTGCGCGGCCTGGCGCCGCGGATGGAGCGGCATTTCGGCTTGCGCATCCGCGACGACGCCATCACCGAGGCCGTGCGGCTGTCCACGCGCCACCTCGGCGAGCGGCAGCTGCCGGGCCAGGCCGTCAGCGTGCTGGACAGCGCCTGCGCGCGCGTGGCGCTGAGCCAGAGCACGGTGCCGGCCGCCATCGAGGCGCAGCGGCGCCAGATCGAGCGCCTGGAAGCCGAGGCCGCGTCGCTGCGGCGCGAGGACGCCCTCAGCGAGGCACAAGCGCGGCGGCTGCGGACGCTGCAGGCCGAGCGCGGCGTGGCCCAGGCCCGCCTCGACGCGCTGTGCGCCCGCTTCGAGGCCGAGCGTGCGCTGGTGCAGGAGCTCAAGACGCTGCACGCCACCCTGTCGGACCCACAGGCGCTGTCATGGCGCACGGCGCAGCGCCTGCTCTCGGGCCGGGCCGCGCTGGCCGAGCTGCAGGCGCAGTCAGGCCTGGTGCCGCTGGAGGTGGATGCGAACGCGGTGGCCGCCGTGGTGGCCGACCGGGCCGGCATCCCGCCCACCCGGCTGCTCCAGGACGAGATCCAGACGATGGTGAAGTTGGAAACCCTGCTGGCGCAGCGCGTCATCGCCCAGCCGCAGGCGCTGTCCGCCATCGCGCAGCGCCTGCGCGGCAACCGCGCCGGCCTGCAGGCGCTGAACCAGCCCCGGGGCGTGTTCCTGCTCGTGGGTCCGGGCGGCGTGGGCAAGTCCGAGACGGCGCGGGCGCTGGCGGAGCTGCTCTGTGGCAGCGAACGCCGGCTCGTCACGCTGCGCATGGACGATTACCGGGAGATCCACACCCTCGACGTTCCCCAGGACACGCCGCCGCGCTGGCGCGGCAGCGGCGTGGTCACCGAGGCCGTGCGGCGCCATCCCCACAGCGTGGTGCTGCTGGACGAGGCCGAGCAGGCGCCTCCCGAGGTGCTGGCGCTGCTGCACCAGGTGCTCGACCAAGGTGTGCTCCAGGACGCCGAGGGCCGCCCGGTGGACTTCCGCCACTGCCTGCTCCTCCTGAGCAGCCAGCTGGACGCGGAACTGGTCCGCCAGGCCTGCGCCGTGGCCGGCGCCGACACCACCCGGCTCGCCAAGGCGCTGCGTCCCCCCCTGGCCCGCCGCTTCAGCCCGGCGCTGCTGGAGCGCCTGACGCTGGTGCCCTACCTGCCCCTGGACGCCACCGCGCTGCAGGCCATCGTCCGGCTCAAGCTCGACCGCCTCGCCATGCGCGTGGCGGCGCGGCACCAGGCGCCGCTGCACTACGACGACGCCGTCGTCGCCGCCATCCAGGCGCGCTGCAGCGGGACGGCGCCCGGCGCGCACCCCATCGACCAGTTCCTCGAAGCCACGCTGTTGCCCGCCATCGCCGAGCAGGTGCTGCAGCGCATGGCCGGCGGCCGGCCGCCGCAGGGCATCCACATCAGCATCGGCGCCGCCACCGGCCAGGCGTCCGCGCTCCACGGCCGCTGAGCAGCGCCTTTGCGGGTGGGCCTCAGGCTCGACCCGTGACGGGAAGCGGCACCAGCAGCCCCCGCGCCATGCGGCCTTCGGGCGCTGACGCCACCACGCGCAGCACCGCCTCCCGGGTGGCCGACACGATCACGCTGGCGTTCGCGGCGACGACCAGGCGCTCGCCGGGGCGCAGCACATGGTCCTCGCCCTCGCCGTCCAGCGTCACCCATAACTCGCCGGCCTCGCACACCAGCGTCTGGCGGCGCACCTGAGACAGCACGACCCACTCCCTGCGTGCCAGCGCCAGGCGGGCGCGGCAGCAGAAGCCCACCTCCAGCGACGGTGTTCCACGCCCGGCAACCGCCCGGCGCAGGACCGCCCTGACCGGCTCGAACGGCACCGCGGCCCCGGCGGCGGAGAACAGGCGCGGCCAGGCCGGCGTCCCAGCGGCTTGAAACGGGCTCATGGCAACTCCTTCCGTGGCCAGCCCGGCACTGCGCCCGCAGCCCTTGAAGCCGGCTCAAAGCTTGGATAGCCCGCATTGAAGGCCCAATCCGCTCTGGGAACAATGGAGAATTGCGACACGAACCGTTGAGTTCAGCTCACACCTCATGGCCCATTCCCTCCCTCCCCTGGGCGCGCTGCGCGCCTTCGAGGCCGTGGCGCGGCACTCGAACATCACCAAGGCGGCCGAGGAGCTGCATGTCACCCCGGGCGCACTGAGCCACCAGATCCGCGGCCTGGAGCAGCTCCTGGGCGTGACGCTGTTCGAGCGCCAGGCCCGCGGCATGGTGCTCACGCAACACGGCAGCGTGCTGTTCCCGGGGCTGCGCAGCGGCTTCGTCCAGATCCGCGAGGCCGTCGAGGCGCTGCGCGCCGCGGGCGAGCAGCAGGTGCTGGTGCTGAGCGCGCCCCCGGGCTTCACCTCGAAGTGGCTGACGCCCCGGCTGTACCGCTTCGCCGAGCGGCATCCGCAGATCGAGCTGCGCGTCGCCGCCTCGGCCGCCTACGCCAACTTCACGACCGACGGCGTGGACGCGGCGATTCGCAGCGTCACCCACCGCCGCCCCCGGGAGCCGGGGCTGTCCTACGAGAAGCTGGCTGACGCCAGCATGGTCGTCGTGTGCAGCCCCAGGCTGCTGGGCGGCCAGGAGGATGGCGGCGACGGCGCCCAGCCCTGGTACCGGCTGCCGCGCATCCACGATGACCAGCTGGCCGGCCACCCGGAAATGCCCGGCTGGCGCGACGTGTTCAAGGCCGCGGGCCTGGACCCGGACACGGCGGTGGAGCGGGGCCTGCACTTCAACAGCGCCGACCACGCCGTCGATGCGGCGATCCAGGGCGCCGGGCTGCTGCTGGCGCACACGCTGCTGGTGCGCGAGGAGCTGCGCGGCGGCCGGCTCGTGCAGCCGCTGGACGTGGTGCTGCCCCTGGACCGTGCCTACTACTTCGTCTGCCCGGCCCGCAAGCGCCAGCTGCCCGGCGTGGCCGCGTTCCGCGACTGGCTCAGTACCGAGATGGCCGAGGACGCGCGCCGGCCCTGAGCCGCCGCGGTGCGATCCGCGGCTTGAATTCTCTCAATAATTCCAGTAGTCTAGAAATATGGAAGAGAAAGACGTTGTCCGATCCCTGGCCGCGTTGGCTCAGCCGGTGCGCCTGCGGGTGTTCCGCAGCCTGGTGGTGGCCGGCCCGGCGGGCCTGACGCCCGGCGCGATGGCCGAGGCGCTGGCCCTGCCGGCCTCCACGCTGTCCTTCCACCTCAAGGAGCTGGCCAATGCCGGCCTGGTGAGCCCGGAGCGCGAGGGCCGCAACCTCATCTACCGCGCCGCCTTCGAGCACATGAACGCGCTGCTGGCCTACCTCACCGAGAACTGCTGCCAGGGCGCGGGCTGCTTGCCCGGCTCCAAACCCTGAGCTGAGGAGCCGCCCCGCATGGACACCACCCTCATCGCCCACGCCGCCACGCCCGCCCCGATGAGCCTGTTCGAGCGCTGGCTCACGCTCTGGGTCTTCCTCTGCATCGTCGCCGGCATCGCGCTGGGACAGTTCCTGCCCGGCCCGTTCCAGGTCATCGGCCGCATGGAGGTGGCGCGGGTCAACCTGCCGGTGGGCCTGCTGATCTGGGTGATGGTCATCCCGATGCTGCTGAAGGTGGACTTCGGCGCACTGCATCAGGTACGCCGGCACTGGAAGGGCATCGGCGTCACGCTGTTCGTGAACTGGCTCGTCAAGCCGTTTTCGATGGCCCTGCTGGCGTGGGCCTTCGTGCGCCAGGTCTTCGCGCCCTGGCTGCCGGCCGAGCAGCTCGACAGCTACGTCGCGGGGCTGATCCTGTTGGCTGCGGCACCCTGCACCGCCATGGTGTTCGTGTGGAGCCGGCTCACCAACGGACACCCGCTCTTCACGCTGTCGCAGGTGGCACTCAACGACACGATCATGGTGTTCGCCTTCGCTCCCATCGTGGCGCTGCTGCTGGGGCTGTCGGCCATCAGTGTGCCCTGGGACACGCTGGTCGCCTCGGTGCTGCTCTACATCGTGATCCCGGTGATCGTGGCACAGCTGTGGCGCAAGGAACTGCTGCGCCAGGGCCAGGCCACCTTCGATGCGACGCTGGCGAAGATCGGCCCCTGGTCCATCACCGCGCTGCTGGCGACGCTGGTACTGCTGTTCGCCTTCCAGGGCGAGGCGATTCTGAAGCAACCGCTGGTAATCGCCATGCTGGCAGTGCCGATCCTGCTCCAGGTCTTCTTCAACTCGGCTCTGGCCTACGGGCTCAACCGCCGGCTGGGCGAGTCGCACAGCGTGGCCGGTCCTTCGGCGCTCATCGGCGCGAGCAACTTCTTCGAGCTTGCGGTAGCAGCGGCCATCAGCCTGTTCGGCTTTGAATCGGGCGCCGCACTCGCCACCGTGGTGGGCGTGCTGATCGAGGTGCCGGTGATGCTGCTGGTGGTACGTCTCGTCAACCGCAGCAAGGCCTGGTACGAAGCCGGCGCCCGAGGTTGACGCTGTTCACCGGGGACCCACCGCCCCGCCTTTCCCGCAGTAGCCGTTGTCCGAAGCCCTGCGCGAGCGCAGGCGCGTCGCGGTCCGCCGCGCGCCCTGAAACTCGTGCCCACCCAGGAGAGCCCCCATGTCGATGAGCCCCAGCATCACCCTGCGCCAAGCCGGCGCGTCCGACTGGAGCGCCGTGCAGGCGCTGCTGGAAGCCAACCACCTGCCCACCGCCGGCGCACGCGAGCACCTGCCCACCTTCGTGCTGACCGAGGGCGGCAGCGAGGTGCTGGGCTGCGCCGGTGCTGAGATCTATGGCGACGTGGCGTTGCTGCGCTCGGTGGCGGTCGCACCGGGACTGCAGCGCCGGGGCCTGGGCCAAGCGCTGGTGGGCGCGCTGATCCAGGAAGCGCGGCAGCGCCAGATCCGCGCGCTGTATCTGCTCACCGTCACCGCGCCCGAGTACTTCAGCCGCCACGGCTTCCAGCGCATTGCCGCGGCGCAGGTGCCGCAGGCGCTGAAGGCATCGGCCGAATTCCAGGGCGCCTGCCCGGCCAGCGCGGTGCCGATGGCTCTGGCGCTGCGTGAGGCCACACCGGCGCAGCCACCGCGAAACCTGCCCGTGGCCGTGATCGGCGCCGGCCCGGTTGGCCTGGCGGCGGCGGCACGGCTGATCGAGCGCGGCATCGAACCCCTGGTGCTCGAAGCGGGTGCGCAGGTGGGCGCGCACCTGCTGGACTACGGCCACGTGCGCCTGTTCTCGCCCTGGCGCTACGACATCGACCCGGCCATGGCTGCGCAGCTCGCGTCCACCGGCTGGAACGCGCCGCCCGACGATGAGGTGCCGCTGGCGCGCGAGGTGGTGGAGCGCGTGCTGCAGCCCTACGCCGCGCTGCCGGCGGTGGCTCGGACCGTGCATCTGAACACCCGCGTCACGGCCATCAGCCGCGAGGGCTTTGACAAGGTCAAGAGCGCCGGGCGCGAGGCCGCGCCCTTCCTGATCCGCGCCCAGCGCGATAGGCGGTCGGTCGAATTCCGCGCCCGCGCCGTGATCGACGCCAGTGGCACCTGGTCGCAGCCCAATCCGCTGGGCGCCAGCGGCCTGCCGGCGCTGGGCGAGCGCGAGCTCGCCGACGCCGTCTTCTATGGCCTCCCCGACGTGCTCGGCCGCAACCGCGCGCGCTATGCCGGGCGGCGCACGCTGGTGGTGGGCGCCGGGCACTCGGCCGCCAACGCGCTGCTGGCGCTGGCCGAGTTGGCCGAAGCCGAGCCCGCCACGCACTTCGTTTGGGCCGTGCGCTCGCCCAATCTGGCGCGCGTGTTCGGCGGCGGTTCGGCCGACGCGCTGCCAGCGCGCGGCGCACTGGGCTCGGCGCTGAGGGGATTGCGCGACAGCGGGCGCATGGAGTTCGTCAGCGGGCTGCGCATCGCCGCGCTGCGACGCGAGCCCGACGGCCTGGTGGTCGAGGGCACCGGAGCGGACGGCCAGCGGCTGGTGCTGGAGGGCATCGACCAGATCGTCTGCGCCACCGGCCAGCGTCCGGACCTGGCCCTGGTAAGCGAGCTGCGCCTGAAGCTGGACCCGTGGCTGGAATCGACCGAGGCGCTGGGCCCGCTGATCGACCCCAACCTGCACAGCTGCGGCACGGTACGCCCGCACGGACACCGGGAGCTGGCGCATCCGGAGCCGGGCTTCTACACGCTGGGCGTGAAGAGCTACGGCCGCGCCCCGACTTTCCTGATGGCCACTGGCTTCGAGCAGGCGCGCTCGGTAGTGGCAGCCATCGCCGGCGACCTGGAAGCCGCGGACCGGGTGGAGCTGGACCTGCCGGAAACGGGCATATGCAGCGCCGGCCCGGACTTCGCGGACACCGGCACCGGCGGCGACTGCTGCGGCGGACCGGCCCAGCCGAAGAGCACGGAAAGCGTGGAGAGCACCGTGTGCTGCGGCCTCGATGTACAGAAGAAGAAAGCCGAGGGCGAGGCCGGCTGCGGTTGCGGCGAGCCCGCGCCGACCGCCACGGCGCCCGTCCAGCCGGCGTCCTGCTGCGGCACGCCGGTGATGGCCGAGATCAAGGTGGCCGCCCACTGCCGTGGCTGAGCCGGGCGCGCCGGCGCCGCCTCACCGCGGCCGGGCCGTGGCCCTCCTGGGCACGGCCCAGATCCTGGCCTGGGCCTCGTCGCAGTACCTGCCCGCGGTGCTGGCCGCGCCCATGGCCCGCTCGCTGGGACTGGGCGAGCCCACGGTCTTCGCGGCCTTCTCCATGGCGCTGGGCGTCTCGGCGCTGACCGGACCCTGGGCCGGGCGCGCCATCGACCGCCTGGGGGGACGCCCGGTGCTCATGGCGTCGAACGTGGTGTTCGCGCTGGGCCTGGCGGTGCTGGGGCTGGCGGCCAACGCCTGGATACTGTTCGCGGGCTGGATGCTGCTGGGCGTGGGCATGGGTTGCGGCCTGTACGAGGCGGCCTTTTCCGCCCTGGTACGGCTGTACGGGCCGCGGGCGCGTAACGCCATCACCGGCGTGACGCTGTTCGGCGGCTTCGCCAGCACCGTGGGCTGGCCGCTGTCGGCCTGGATGGCGGCGCACTGGGGCTGGCGCGAGGCCTGTTTCGCCTGGGCCGCGCTGCACCTGCTGTTGGGGCTGCCGCTCAACGCCTGGCTGCCGCGTGCGGCCACCGCGGCCCCACCGCCGTGGTCCTCCGGGGACACCGCGGCGGCGCCTTCCGCGTCGCAGCCGCCCGTTGCGGTCGCACAGCCACGGCTGGCGCTCGTGCTGCTGGCCCTCAGCTTCGCCTGCACCTCGTTCGTCACCACCGCCATGGCGACGCACCTGCCCGGGGTGCTGCAGGCCGCGGGCGTCAGCTTGGCCACGGCGGTGGCGCTGGGCGCACTGGTCGGGCCGGCGCAGGTGGCGGGGCGGCTGCTGGAGCTGGGCGTGCTGCGCCGGCTGCACGCGCTGCTGACGGCACGCCTGGCCGCGCTGGCGCACCCGCTGGGGGCCGCAGCGCTGCTGCTGGCGGGCGGCACGGCGGCGGCACCGTTCGCGCTGCTGCACGGCGTGGGCAACGGCATGCTGACCATCGCCAAGGGCACGCTGCCGCTGCTGCTGTTCGGCGCGCACGGCTATGGCGCGCGCCAGGGCTGGCTGATGCTGCCGGCGCGCGTGGTGCAGGCGCTGTCGCCCTTCCTGTTCGGGCTGGCGCTGCAGCGGCTGGGCAGCGCGGCGCTGGGGCTGTCGCTCGCCCTGAGCCTGGCGGCCTTCGGCGCGCTCATGCTGCTGCGCGCGCCCGCGGCGGCAGAAGGAGCGGTGGGCCGGGCGGGGAGCGGTTGAGCGTTGGCCTAAAGCTGCTCGGCCTCGCCAATGACTCGTCACTCCCGCGCAGGCGCACTGCTGTCCGGGAAAAGTTTCGACGTCAGGACGCCTCGCGTGCCGTGGGGCTGGCCGTGGAAAAAAACGTCGTCATCCCGGCGAAAACCGGGATGACGACGGGGTGGGCTGGCGGCCTGCGTTGCAGCCGGCGATGCGAACCGGTTTCCAACTCTCCCCGCCCGCCAGTGCGCTTCAGCCCTCCGCCTTCACCTCCTGCAGCACCTGCCGCAGCAGCGCCAGCCCCATCTGGACCTCCTCGGCCGTCGTGTTGAGCGCGGGCATGAAGCGCAGGCAGTGCGGGCGCGGGCCGTTGATCAGCAATCCCCGCTCGCGCGCCAGCGCCACCACCCGCGCCGAGGGCAGCTCGCCCAGCTCCAGCGCCAGCAGCAGCCCGCTGCCGCGCACGGCGCCCAGGCCCAGCTCCGCCGACAGCGCCCGCAATCCCTGCGCCAGCCGCTCGCCGGCGGCCTGGCTGGCCTCCAGGAAGCCCGGCGCCAGCAGCGTGTCCAGCACCGCCTTGCCGGCGGCGCAGGCCAGGGGGTTGCCGCAGTAGGTGCCGCCCTGGTCGCCCGGCGCGAAGCACGAGACCGCGCGCTTGGCCAGCAGCGCCGATAGCGGCACGCCGCCGCCCAGCCCCTTGCCCAGGGTCATGATGTCGGGTTCGATGCCGTGGCGCTGGTAGGCGAACAGCGGCCCGGTGCGTCCGCACCCGGTCTGTACCTCGTCCACGATCAGCAGCAGCCCGGCCTCGTCGCACAGCGCGCGCAGTGCCCGCAGGAAGGCCGTGCTGGCCGGGAACACGCCGGCCTCGCCCAGCACCGGCTCCAGCATCACGGCCACGGTGCGCTCGCTGACCAGGGCGCGCACGGAGTCGATGTCGTTGTAGCGGGCCTTGGGAAAGCCCTCGACCTGCGGCGCGAAGAGCCGGTCCCAGCCGGGCTTGCCGCTGGCCGACATGGTGGCCAGCGTGCGGCCGTGGAAGGCGTCGGCGAAGGTGACGATCTCGAAAGCGCCCTGCTTGTGCAGCTGGCCCCACTTGCGCGCCAGCTTGATCGCGCCTTCGTTGGCCTCGGCGCCGGAACTGGCGAAGAACACGTGGTCGAAGCAACTGTGCGCGGTGAGCAACTCGGCCAGCTCGATGGCGCGCGGGTTGAAGAAGGCGGGGCTGGGGTTGATCAGCATCGCCGCCTGCTCGGCCAGGGCACGCACCACCGGCGCGGGCGAGTGTCCCAAGCCGTTGACCGCCCAACCCTGCACCCAGTCCAGGTAACGGCGGCCCTCGCTGTCGAACAGGAAGGCTCCTTCGCCGCGGACGAAAACCGTCTCGGGACGGGGCGCCACCGGCATCAGGCTGGCGGTGGACAGGGGGGTTTGAGCTTGCACGGGCATCTCCTTCAGGTCGGACGGGACAAAGAAAAAGGCCACGGGGGTGAGCCGTGGCCTGGTCGGGAAAACTGCCTGGGGGACTGCTAGCGGTCCGCTGCTTCGAACCTCACCCCACGCTTCGCACGAACGCGGCACGGCTTGCGGGACCGGCGTCGGTCCGCGGCACTGCGTCGCGAAAGGCGGGAAGCGGAAATCATCGGACCATCGTAACAGGAGATTGCAGAACGCCCGCCGCGAGCGCTCCGCAGCACACCCTCAGGGCCTGAACAGCGACAGGTCGATCGCGCCCGCCATGGCCTCGTAGCCGGCGGCGTTGGGGTGCAGCGTGTCGCCGCTGTCGTAGAGCGGGCGCATGCGCCGCGGCCAGGCGGGGTCGCGCAGCGCGGCGTCGAAGTCGATCACGGCATCGAAGGCGCCGCTGGTGCGGACCCAGCGGTTCACCGCCTGGCGCTGCGCCTCCTGCGCGTCGGAGGCACGCAAGAAGGGCGTGAGCGTGCCGCCGTAGGCCTTCAGCCCGGCGGCGTGCGCCCGGGTGACGAGTTGCTGCAACCCGGAGATGACGCGCGCGGCGGAGGCGCCGGCGCGCAGGTCGTTGATGCCCAGCAGCACGATGACGAAGCGCGCCCCCGAGGCGGCCACCACGTCGCGGTCGAAGCGGGCCAACGCGCTGAGGCCCAGGGCCGAGGTCCAAAGCGTGTTGCCGTCCAGGCCCTGGTCGAGCACGCCCATCACCGGCCCCTGGTTCAGCAGCCGCCGCGCCAGCACATCGGGCCAGCGGCGGTTGGTGTCGGTGGTGGTACCGGCCCCGGCCGTGATGGAGTCGCCCAGCGCCACGACGGCCCCGACCCCGGCGGAAGCCCGCACGTCCACACCCGCCAGGAAATACCAGGGCGAGGTGCAAACCCGGTTCACGAACTGTTCGGCGCACACCGTGGTGGACGCCACCGGCATGCTGGCCGCGCTGGTGAAATTGCCCTTGGGCGAGACGTAATTGGTTTGCCGCGACCGGAAATGCAGCGTGGGCAGCCCGGTGGCCGCAGGCAGGTAAATGCTCACGGCCAGGTCACTGCGCGGCGGCACTTCGAGATTCACCGGATCGCTCAGCACCGCCGCCCCGGGTGCGATGGTGACGCCGAATTTGCCGCCAAAGGCCAGCGCACGGTCCGAGCCCGGCACGGTCGCCGCGCCATGGCTGCGCAGCGCGACATGGGCTGCACCAATTCGCAGTGGGGCTTGTCCATGGGCATTGGTAAAGCGCACGCGCACCCGGCTGCCGCCAATACTCACGTGAACGATTTCACGTAGGGTTTGCCTGTAAAATCCGGTCGCCAGTGATGCCCCGTTGTGCCAGGGCTGCTGCGGCGTCGCGCTCCAGGTACCAACCCAATGCAGGCCGGCGGCCTCGGGTTCCATATCCGGGACCGCGGCGGCGTGCCAAACCGTGAACGCCAGCAACATGGCGGCCCACCGGCGGACCGGAATACGGGTAAGCGCGGCGATTTTCATGGCGCGGCTCCTGGGTAGTCCGCCCCTTTATGCCGGGCGAGATTCCCGGCCGCCGTTTGCAAATGAAAGAGCCCGCGGACGGCGGGCTTGGTCCCGAGGCTGGGGCGCGGCCTCAGTCGCGCCCGGTGCGCACCGGGCGGCGCAGCTCCGGCAGGATGTCCTCGATGGTGAGCTGCTGCGCCCGCATGATGTTGCGGATCTTCACCAGGGCTTCAAGCCTGGCAGCCTCGCGCATGTCGCTGGCCTGGCGTTCCAGTTCCTGCAATTCAGTGCGCAACTCGCCGATGCGCACCATGATTTCGTCGTATGTGGGAGCCCGCTGCGGCTTGACCCAACCGGTTTGCTCTACTGCTGCCATATCTCTCGCTCAAAGATCAAATGACGATCCACCCTGAACCCGGCCAAGGGTTCGGTAAGTCTTGCAGGGTTATGGAGGTTCCTTGTTGGTGTTTCTGGTTATCACTGCATTCCTACCCTTGGGCAGCCTACCCGGGGTAAAGGCATTCGCAAACCCCTGTACCGGGCCTCATCGTGACCGCTAGCAGGCATATGAAAAGGACGGCGTGCCCGGCCGATACGGACACAATGCGTTCAAGCATACCGACAAGGTGGCGAAGACTGTTTCCGCAACATGAATTCTCGTTATTGATTGCCGCTGCCCACGGTACCGGACTGCAATTGACGGCCAGGGCCCCGTGAAGCGAGGCCAATCTCACGATACAGAACGTGATGCCGATTCAGCACGCAAGGCTTGAATCCACGTCCGTACAACTTCCGCTTTCAACAGCATCCCGGCCGGCTACCCGGGGTACGGGCCGCGCGCAAGGACATTCAACAAATGCCCCATTGTTTCACGAATTTCCGGGAATCTACCAGCGGGCAAGTAAATCGGCCGCCGGCGCCGCGCGGTGTCTCATGGCAGCGCGGCCACAATCGCGGCCCATGACTCGCGTCCCCGCTCCCAAACCTCCTGCCTGGCGGCGCTGGATCGCCATCGTGCTGCGCTGTGCGCACATCGCCGGCCTGGTGCTGCTGGGTGCGGCGCTGCTGGGCGCACCGCTGTCGCCGCGCAGCGGCGCGGCCGTGACGCTGTTCACCGGGCTGGCGCTGTTCGTGGCCGAGTTGGCGGACACGCGCATCCGCCTGGGCGAGCTGGCCGGCGTGGTGGTGCTGGTGAAGCTGGCGGCGGTGGCCTGGATGGCGCTGGACCCGGCGATGGCGCCGCTGCTGTTCTGGCTGGTGCTGGCGGTCTCGGGCCTGATGTCGCACGCGCCGCGTCCGCTGCGCCACTGGCGTCCGCGCCGCCAGGCGTAGTGCCAGGGCGTTAGCTGCCGCGCCGCGCGCGTGCCAGCAGCGCCGGCCAGCCCGGATAGTCCCGCGGCGCCAGCGAGAACTTGCGGGCGAAGTCGCCGGTGGAGGCTCCCGCGCGCAGCGCCTGCACGTAGGCGGCGCTGTCGCTGACCCAGCTGCCGCCCAACAGCGTGAGGCCGCGCGCGAACAGCGGATCGGGCGGGCAGCCGACGCTGGGCCCCACCATCGCCAGCGCCCGCGCGTTGCGGCAATGCGCCAGTGTCGCGCCCAGCGTGTCGTTGAGCAGCAGCGTGCCGGTGCACAGCACCTTGGCGCAGCCGGCCAGCTCGGCCGGGTCCAGCGTGACGCGCACGCCCTCGCGCTCGCCGGCCAGGTCGGCACGCAGCTCGACCACCAGCACGCGCGCGCCGCGCGCGGTGATGCGCGGGATCAGCGGCGTGAAGTAGCCGACCATGCCCACCGTCTCGCCGGGCTGCGGATCCAGCGCACCCAGCGAGTCGCCGCTGGCCGGGGGCGCGAAGCCGGCACGGTCGAAGAGCCAGCGCGTGAGCGCGTTGAGCGCGGCGAAGCCCAGCGTGCGCCGGATCGGGTCCGCCTCGGCGTAGCAGCGCGCCAGGGCCAGGGCGTCGCCGCCGGCCAGCGCGTCGCGGTCCACCTGCCCGTGCAGCCGTGCCCAGGTGTCGCCCAGCAGCACGTAGGACAGGCCCAGCGTGCCGTCCTCCAGCTCCAGCGCCGCGAATTCGCCGCGCAGGGCGTCGGGGGCCGGCGGCGGCGGCAGGTGCAGCGCGCGCACGCGCGGCAGCGGGCCCAGGTCGGCCAGGGCCCGCACCAGGGCCAGGGCGTCGTCGGCGTAGCTCATTCGTTGTTTCCTGTGGAAGGGGCATGCCGTGCCGCTCGCTGCGACAGGGCGTTGGGGAAGTACAGCGCCGTGAGGCTCTTGCTGTGCACGGGCGAGAAGCCGCGGCCGTCGCCGCCCTCGGCCGCATCGGCGTAGCGGCGCCAGTCGCGCACCCAGTGGATGTCGTCGCAGACCTCCAGCAGGCCCATCGTTTCGCGGTCACCCACCAGCACGCCCTGCACGCGCAGCCCGAAGCGGCGCTGCGCCTCGTCCAGCCGCTGCAGCGTGCGCGGCACGCAGCCGAACTCGCCGTCGCTCACCAGCAGCACGTCGGCCTGGTGCCAGCGCGCCTCGTGCACGCGCTCGATGGCGCGCTCGATGGGCGTCTGGATGTCGGTGCCGCCGTCGAAGCTCTGGCCCATGAGTTCCAGCAGCGCGCGCAGCCCGGCGGCATCGGCGCCCAGGTCGCGCTCCAGCACCTCGTCCGGGCCGCCGAAGGCGATGAGCTTGCAAGCGCGGCGCTGCTCGTGGGCGGCGCGCAGCGCGGCGATGGCCACGGCCTTGGCGATGTTCTCCGGTGCGCCGCGCATGGAGCCCGAGGTGTCCAGGCACAGGATGATTGGCCCGCGCTCCAGCGGCTCGGGCTCGGCCTGGGCGCTGCGCCGGTGCGGCGGCGCGTGCGGGTCCACGCGCCAGTCGGTGAGCACGGCCTGCGTCTCCCAGCTCAGCAGCCGCGCCTCGGCATGGCGCGCGCGCCAGAGCTTCTTGAGCACCGGGTGGTGCAGCATCACCGCCTCGCTGGCGAGCATGCGCTCGGGCCGCGACGAGAAGCGCACGCCGACGATCTCGCCCGGCGCATCGGGCAGCCGCGTCTCGATGGCGCGCAGCGCCAGCGGCGGGGCGTCGCGGGCGCTCTCGCGCGACTGCGGCGCGGGC
>Ga0065721_10000618_pt1 | contig 35415 bp, 26 predicted proteins | sample Mesricmetagenome_FD_59108 | JGI IMG/M metagenome (GOLD analysis project Ga0065721, IMG submission 59108) | Mesophilic microbial community from rice straw/compost enrichment Sample: eDNA_1 v2 (version 2) | ecosystem: Engineered > Solid waste > Grass > Composting > Bioreactor | place: USA: Davis... | reverse complement strand
CCCGTTTCTCGCCCGCCGCGAAGTGAAGACCCGCGGTATCCTGCTTGTCACTACCGACAAGGGTCTGGCCGGTCCGCTCAACGCGAACCTCTTCAAGCTCGTCACCGAGATCAAAACGCCGGCCAAATACGTCGTCATCGGTCGCAAAGGCGCGCAGTTCCTCGCCCGCACGCACCGCGATCTCATCGCGGATTTCCAAGTGAGCGACAAAGTCACCTTCTCGGAAGTGAAGGTCGTCGCGGAGTTCCTGGTGAAACAGTTCCTCGATGGCGTCGTCGACACCGTCGAAATCATCTACCCGCGTTTCAAAAACACGTTGGTTCAGATCCCGACCGTCCTTCCGCTGCTCCCTCTGACGAGCGTCAAGGATGTCGTCGCCGACCTTCGTTCGGATGCCGGTCACGGTGCCGCGACCGCCGCTCCTGCGGCGACCACGAACCAGATGCTTTTCGAACCGAACGCTTCGTCGGTGCTCGAAGCGCTGCTTCCGCTCTACATCAACCGCGAAATCTACCAGCAGGTGCTCGACGCGAAGGCGTCCGAACACAGCGCCCGCATGGTCGCGATGAAAACCGCCAAGGACAACGCTACGAAGCTCCTCGGCGACCTCACCCTCGAATACAACAAGGCCCGACAGGCCGGCATCACGCAGGAAATCCTCGAAATCGCCGCCGCCCAGTTCGCGAGCAGCTAATCGTTCCAACCCGTTTCCGAAAATCCCCATCCGTCTCTTTCCAAAATGAACACAGGCAAAATCGTCCAAGTCATCGGCCCGGTCGTTGACGTTCAGTTCGCCGAGAACGCCATCCCGCCGATCTTTCAGGCGCTCACCGTCGAGTTCACGGCGGGCGGCAAAAAGGAAGTGCTGACGCTCGAGATCCAGCAGCACTTGGGCGAGGGGATTGCCCGCGCCATCGCGATGTCCTCCTCCGAAGGCCTCGTCCGCGGTATGACCGTCGTGGATACGGGCGCCCCGATTTCCGTGCCCGTCGGCGAAGGCGTGCTCGGCCGCATCTTCAACGTCACCGGCGACACGGTAGACGGCAAAGGCCCGGTCAACTTCACCAAGAAGTATCCGATCCACCGCCCGGCCCCGACGCTTGTCGATCAAAACACCAATGCCGAAATCCTCGAGACCGGCATCAAGGTTATCGATCTCATCGCTCCCTTCACGAAGGGCGGCAAGGTCGGTGCGTTCGGTGGCGCCGGCGTCGGCAAGACCGTCGTTATCATGGAGCTCATCAACAACATCGCCAAGGCTCACGGTGGTTACTCCGTGTTCGCCGGCGTCGGTGAGCGTTCCCGTGAAGGCAATGACCTCTACCACGAAATGTCCGAAGCGGGTGTTATCGATCAGAAGGACCTCTCGAAGTCGAAGGTCGCGCTCGTTTACGGCCAGATGAACGAACCGCCGGGCGCTCGTATGCGCGTCGCGCTCTCGGCTCTCGCGATGACCGAGTATTTCCGCGACGAGAAGAACCAAGACGTGTTGCTCTTCGTCGACAACATCTTCCGCTTCTCGCAAGCCGGTTCCGAAGTATCCGCTCTGCTGGGACGCTCCCCGTCGGCCGTCGGTTATCAGCCGACGCTCTCCAACGAAATGGGTCAGCTGCAGGAGCGCATCACCTCGACGAAGAAGGGCTCCATCACGTCCTTCCAAGCTGTTTACGTGCCCGCGGACGACCTCACCGACCCGGCGCCGGCGAATACCTTCGCGCACTTGGACTCCACGATCGTGTTGGAACGCTCCATCGCCGAACTCGGTATTTATCCGGCCGTTGATCCGCTCGCGTCCGTGTCGAAGGCGCTCGCGCCGGACATCGTTGGCGACGAACACTATCGCGTCGCTCGTGAAGTCCAACGCGTTCTCCAACGCTACAAGGACCTTCAAGACATCATCGCGATTCTCGGTCTCGACGAACTCTCACCCGAGGACAAGCAGACCGTCTATCGCGCGCGCAAGATCCAGCGCTTCCTCTCGCAACCGTTCGCGGTCGCGGAAGTGTTCACCGGCACCCCGGGCAAATACGTCTCGGTCAAGGAAACCGTTCGCGGCTTCAAGATGATCCTCGACGGCCAGCTCGACGACGTTCCCGAGGGCGACTTCTACATGAAAGGCGGCATCGACGAGGTGCTCGCCGCCGCGAAGAAAGCCTGATAAATCGTTCTCGTTCTCTTTCTCGTTCCTCGTTTTTCGCGAGGGTTCGAGAAAGAGTAAGAGAACGAGAAAGAGAACGATCCAAATGCCTCTCACTCTCGAAATCGTCACCCCCGAAGCTCGTGTCTACTCGGACACGATCGACACGGTCGTCATTCCGACGGTCGAAGGTGAAATCGGCGTGCTGCCGGGCCACATTCCGTTGCTGACGCAAGTCGAAGATGGCGAGCTCCGCGTCACCAAGGGCAACACCACCGAGTTCCTCGTGATCGGCGGCGGGTTTGCCCAAGTCGAAGGCGATCGGGTGCGCGTTCTGGCCGAACACGCGATCAACGAAGAAGTGATCGACGAGAAAGCCGTGGAAGAGGCGCTCGCCCGNGCCGAAGCGCAGCTGAAAGATGCCGCGCACCTCGACCCCGCCGAGTTCGAGCGCCTCCAGGGCCTCGTCCGCTTCTCCGGCGTGCAGCTCGCGATCAAACGTCGCAAGCGCTGACCGACCTCCGCGGGAGCGCAGGTCGTCATCGGTGAGACGGCCCGAACAGATAATCTGAAGGGGGATATTAGATGGGCTTTGACAGTGCCCGTCGCACCTCGGACAAAGGGGTTCCTCCTTCAACATGAACCAACGATCCTTCTGTCTGCTCGCCTATTTTTTCATTGCGGCTGCCCTTCCTGCCGCAGCCTTGGCTCTGGCCGACGTTATAGAAATACGCGAGACGCTCTCCGGCTCCCAGGGGGTCACCGGCAAGACGGGTGTTAATGGACACGTGGGAGAAACCGGTGCCACTGGAGAGACGGGCATGCATGGGACCGACGGGACGACGCCCGGCAGCAACGGCCAGGCCGGCGGAGTAGGCGGAATGGGCGGAAAGGGCGGAGCCGGCCAAGGTGGTGGCGTCGGCCAAGATGGCGGCGTGGGAGCCTCCGCTCTGACCGCCACGTCGGGCAACGTTTATCACCTCCTCCCTGGAACTTCCCTGACCGGCGGCGCTGGTGGGGTGGGGGGCACCGGTGGTGCAGGCGGAAAGGGTGGCCAAGGCGGCACCGGTGGAGTTGGCGGCTCTGGAGGAGATGGCAGTGCTGGCGCGGTGGGGGCTGACGGGCTGCCTGGATTGCCCGGTGGTGCAGGCGGATCGGGTGGTGTAGGCGGGGCCGGCGGCCAAGGTGGCACGGGAGGAACGGGCGGCACCGGTGGCGCAGGCGGCGCAGGGGCCCATGGACTGCTCGTCCAAGTTGGCGCCGAGGTCCATATTTTCGCCGGCCAGTTTTATGGCGGCGCTGGTGGTGAAGGCGGTGTAGGCGGAACCGGAGGGGCGGGCGGACTCAATGGTATTGGCGGGAAAGGCGGATCTGGCGGCTTCGGAGGGGATGGCGGAAACGCTGGCGTCGAGGGAGTTTACGGTGGCGCCGGTGGTGCAGGCGGATTTGGCGGAGCGGGTGGAGCTGGATCCACCGGTGGGGCCGGTGGAGCTGGCGGAATGGGTGGATTCGGCGGATTTGGACCGACACCGGGGGAGCCGGGCTTCGATGGATATCCAGGTGCCGCGGGCGTGTCGGATTCCCTTTTTGGCAATGCCGGCAATACCGGACTGGCCGGTGCCATGGGGCAGGACGGCGTCGGCATCTACATCCTCGGCGGTTCTGTCATTTTCTATACCCCCTCGTATGACCTGGTGGACTTGGGCGGAGGTTTCTATGACTTGAGTATGACCTACTTCGATTCCAGCGAAGCCCAATTCAGCTTTTATTCCGTCGAGCCGTCTTCCTTCTCGTTCGTCACCGCGATTCCCGAGCCTAGCACCTACGCCGTGCTCCTCGGCATCGGCACGCTGGGTTTCGCGATCTGGCGCCGGCGCCGCGCGCGATGAGCCGCTGACCGTGCCCTGCGTCGGTGGCTGGAGCACTTTGGCGAACGTCTCAGCCACCAACACGCCCGGTAGACTCTATGTCTTCCGGGCTTTTTGCGGCTACAGTTTCGCCCGTGGAGAGAGCACGCCACGGGACTCGCCGACGAACGATATCCTACGCCGGTCAAGATACCCTGAATTTGCCTCGGCGAGCGCAGAGGGCAGACTTTCGACAGGCCTTTTTCTTGCTGCGGTGCTGAAATCGAGTCTCATTCGTGGTCCGTGAGTATAACTCAGTTGAACCCACCATTGCCTCTCTGCCAGCTTCCGGCTGGTGGCCTCGGTCGGGTGCGACAGCTCAATGGCGACGCGGCATTTTGCCAGCGCGTGCGGGAGATGGGGTTAGGGGAGTCGGCCTTCGTCACGAAGATTTCGGGCAACAGCACGATTCTCTGCCAGCTCAACGGCACCCGCATCGCGTTGAGCCACGATGCCGCGAAAAATATCCTCGTCGAACCCCTCGGCCCGCGCGCTGCTCCTTCTCTCATGGCCACCGTTCCTCTCGCCAGCCTTGCGGTCGGATCATCCGCGATTGTCCGCGAGTTTCCAAAATCTGGAGCCGCCTTCCTCCGCCTCCGCGAGATGGGCATGAGCCCCGGCACACGGATCACCCTCGTCCGCACGGCGCCGCTCGGCGACCCGATCGAAATCAAAGTTCGCGGCTACAGCCTCACGCTCCGCAAATCCGAAGCCGAGCACGTGCTCGTGGAAAGGACTGAATGACGGGACAACTGAACAGCTGAACCTCGATTCGCGCTTTTCGCTCCTCGCTCCGAATCCCAGCCCTTCAGTCTCCCAGTCCTTCAGCCTTTTGCTCGCATGGCTCTTCCCGCGCACATCGCCGCCGCGCCGACCTCCACGTCCACGCGCAACCCGACCTACGCGCTCGTCGGCAATCCAAACTGCGGCAAGAGCACCCTCTTCAACGCGCTCACCGGCCTGAAACAAAAGGTCGGCAACTACCCGGGCGTCACCGTCGAAAAGAAAATCGGCACGACCTACTCGCAGCACGGCCAGCCGATGACCGTGATCGATCTTCCCGGCACGTATTCGCTCGCCGCCCGCTCGCCCGACGAAGCCGTCACCCGCGACGTCCTTCTCGGCCGTCGCGCCGACACACCCCAGCCCGATCGCGTCCTCTGCATCCTCGACGCCACCAACCTCGAGCGAAACCTCTACCTGCTTCATCAAATCCTCGACCTCGGCCGGCCGGTCATCGTTGTCCTCAACATGATGGACCTCGCCGCGAAAGCAGGCCTCAACATCCGTGTCGCCCGCCTCGAGCACGAACTCGGCGTCCCGATCATCCCCTGCGAAGCGGTCAACGGCAAAGGTCTCGTCGAACTCCGCCTCGCGATGAGCCGTGTCGATCTTCCGCTCGCGCGACACGCCTGGGACATCCCCGCCGAAATCGCTCCCGCCGTCGCCGACCTCCAGGCCTCTCTCACCGCCAACGACAAAAAAGCTCCGCTTGTCGCGCGCGCCGAAGCGCTGCTGTTGCTCACCGATCAGGACAGCGTTCGCGTCGCCGGCTCCGCGCCGCTCAGCCCGCGCACACACGAGATTTTGGAAAGCTGGCAAAAACGCTGGGAGAAGGAGGGCACCGATTGGGCCGGCACGCTCGTCAATTCCCGCTACGACGCCATCGGCGAAATCGCGCGCGAGGTCGTCATTCCCGCCGGCGAAACCGGCCCGAGCACCTCCGACAAAATCGACGCTTTCGTCACGCACCCGCTCTGGGGCTGGCTCACGCTCGGCGGCATCATGACGCTGCTCTTCCTGAGCATCTTCACCTTCGCCGAATATCCGATGAACTTCATCGACGAGCACATGGCCTCGCTCGCCGATTGGGTGAAAGAATCCATGCCGCCCGGCGATCTGCGCGATCTCATCACCGACGGCGCGATCGCCGGGGTAGGGGGCGTGATCATCTTTCTCCCGCAAATCCTGATTCTGTTTTTCTTCATCGGCCTGCTCGAAAGCACCGGCTACATGGCGCGCGCCGCGTTCATCATGGATCGCCTGATGAGCCGCGTCGGCCTCAACGGGAAATCCTTCATCCCGCTCCTCAGCTCCTACGCCTGCGCGATTCCCGGCATCATGGCCACACGCACGATCGAGAATCACAAGGACCGTCTCGTCACTATCCTCGTCGCGCCGCTGATGAGCTGCTCCGCGCGGCTTCCCGTTTATCTGCTCATGATCGCCGCGCTCGTGCCCGGCGAACGCATACCGATCATGACGAAGGTCGGCATCATGCTCCTCATGTATGCGCTCGGCACTTTCGGTGCCTTCGGCTTCGCGTGGCTTTTCAAACGCACGCTTCTCAAAGGCGAACCTCCGCTGATGATCATGGAGCTCCCGCCGTATCGTTTGCCGTCGTTGCGCGACGTCGTGCTGCACATGCTGGAGCGGGGTTGGATTTTCCTCCGCCGCGCGGGCACCGTGATTCTCGGCATCAGCATCATTCTCTGGTTCCTGTCCGCGTATCCAAAATCCCCCGACGACACGCCGCCGCAACAACAGCTCGCGCAAAGCTTCGCCGGCCGCGCCGGCCACCTGCTCGAACCCGCGATCAAACCGCTCGGCTTCGACTGGCAGATCGGCATCGGTCTCATCAGCTCCTTCGCCGCGCGCGAAGTCTTCGTCTCGACGATGGGCGTCGTGTTCAACGCCCAATCCGAAGACGACGAAGACACCGAGCCGCTCCGCCAGGCCTTGCTCAGCGCCCGCTGGCCCGACGGCGCGCCGCTCTTCACGCCGCTCGTGTGTTTCACGCTCATGGTTTTCTACGTGTTCGCAATGCAGTGCGTGAGCACGATCGCGATCGTCCGCCGCGAAACGAACTCCTGGCGCTGGCCGCTCTTCCAAATCGGCTACATGACTGGCACCGCGTGGATCTTGTCTTTCATTGTCTACCAAGCCGGCCGCGCGCTCGGCTACTGACATGACGCCCGAAATCCAAACGACCCTCGCCCTCGTCGTCGTCGCCCTCGCCGTGATCTGGCTCATCGCCCGCGCCATCGCCAAACGCCGCAACCCCGGCTGCGGCTCCGACTGCGGCGCCGTCAGCCCTGAGCTGAAGAAACTCCAGTCGCACCTCGCGAAACGCAAAGGCTAGGGTAGGGCGGTTCTCTGAACCGCCCTTTCACGCCTCCGCGCCGTGCGTCCCTAAGTTTTCTCCAGCCTTTGCCGGCTTCCTCCGCTCCGAGGCAGTCGCGGAATTTCACTCTCTGCGTCTTCTTGTCGGCAGCCCCGATCCCCATGCTGCCCTCTTTACGCCCGCTCGCGTGCGCCCTCGCGCTGCTGCTCGTTTCGATCTCCGCTCCGTTCGTCTTCGCCGCCGAGCCGCCGCAAATCTGCGCCGACCACCCCGCCCTCGGCCAGCCCGACTGGATTCGCCACGCCGTCATCTACGAGATCAACGTCCGCCAATATTCCGCCGCCGGCACCTTCGCCGCCGTCACGACCGACCTCCCGCGTATCCGCGACCTCGGTGTCGACGTGCTCTGGCTCATGCCGATCCACCCGATCGGCGAACTCAACCGCAAGGGTCCGCTCGGCAGCTACTACGCGATCAAGGACTACTACGCCACCAATCCCGAGTTCGGCGCCGCCGCCGACTTCAAGCAGTTCGTCGACGCCGCACACGCCCAAGGCTTCCGCATCATTCTCGATTGGGTCGGCAACCACACCGCGTGGGACCACCCGCTCACGCGCGAACATCCCGACTACTACGTCCGCGATCGCACCGGCCGCTTCCAACCGCCCACCGGCTTCGACTGGACCGACGTCATCCAACTCGATCTCTCCAACCCCGACGTCCTCAACTACGAATACGCCGCGATGGCGTATTGGATTGAGAACTACAACATCGACGGCTTCCGCTGCGACTTCGCCACCGGCGTCCCCACGCCGTTTTGGAATCAACTCGCCGCCCGCCTTCGCGCGCTCCGCCCCGACCTCTTCCTCCTTTCCGAATCCGAGCTCCCGCAGCACCAGCTCCGCGCCTTCAACGCCAGCTACGCCTTCGACATGATGCACACCATCAACGCCGTCGCTCAGGCGCGCGCCGGCGTTTCCCACATTGACGACACCCTCGCACGCACCCGCGTCCGCTTCCCCGCCGGTGCCGCGCTGCTCTACTACACCAGCAACCACGACGAAAACTCCTGGCAGGGCACCGAGTTCGAGCGCCTCGGCGACGGCGCGCGCGCGTTCGCCGTGCTCACGTTTCTCCTCAATGGCATTCCGCTCATCTACAACGGCCAGGAAATCGGCCTCAACCGCCGCCTCGAATTCTTTCAACGCGATCCGATCGAGTGGACCCCCAACCCCGCGCTCACCGCATTTTATCGCACGCTCATCCAACTCCGCCGCTCGCACCCCGCGCTCCGCACCGGCGCGACGATGCGCCGCATTCCTTCCACGCAAAACGACGCCCTCTACGCCGTCCTCCGCGAGTCCGGCACGCAGCGCGTCGTCGGCTTCCTCAATCTCACCGCGCGCGATCTCACCGCCGATCTCCACGACCCCGCGCTCGCCGGCACGTGGCGCGATGCGTTTTCCGGCGAACCGCTCGAGCAAACCGCTTCGCCGTCGCTCACGCTGCGACCGTGGGCCTATCGCGTCCTCGTTTCCCAACCTTAGATTTTCTCCGCCCGCTCGCTGGATCCTTCCGCTCCCGGACATCGGAAAAATCCTCAATCGTCCGGATAAAACCTATTCGGCGTCGCACGCGGCCGGATTCCTTGCATCTTTTGTGCACCACCGCGGTCTAGTCTGCCGTTGTCACCCCACCCATCGACTTCGTCCGCCTTCGCGCCGTCCCCGTGAAAGCCCTCTTCGACGCCAAGACGCTGAGCCATCAGGATCGCGCGGAGATGCGTCGCACCTTCGACCTGTGGATCAAGCAGGCCGAGCGCGGTCTCCTGCGCGTGCGAATCCCGAAAGAAGTGAAGCCCGCGCAAAATCTCCGCGGCATGCACTACCACTACCGCCCGGAAATCTTCTTCCAGCTTTTCGGCCGCACGGAATTCCGCTTCCCCCGCGAGCGCTTCGAACTCCAGCCCGGCGAAATCTGCATCGTGCCCGCCGGCGTGCCGCACGGCGAAACCGTCCACGCCGATCGCGATCAACCTTTCCGCAATCTCGTTGCCGGCTTCTACAACAACACCCTCAGCCTCCATTTCGCCTTCGAGGCCGCCCCGCATCATCCCGACATCGAAGCCATCGAATTCTTCGACGCTCCCAACCTCGACGTCTTCCTCACGCTCACCAACAGCCTCACCCACGCCCACGCGATGCAGGCGCCCGCCCGCGACGCCGTCGTGAAAGGCCTGCTCCTCGCGCTCCTCGGACTCTTCCGCAACATCGTCGAGACCGGCACCGGCAACCTCAACGGCGACGTCGGAAAAGTCTTCCAAGCTAAGGTCATCGTTCGCGAACAGTTCTCCAATCCCGATCTCCGCGTCCAGGACATCGCCGCCACGCTCGGCTGCTCCGCCGATTACCTGTCGCATCTCTTCCACATCGAAACCGACGAGCGTCTCACGCACTACATCCAGCGCATCCGCATAGAAGGCGCCATCCTCGCTCTCGGCACCACCAGCCTCACCATCGCGGAAATCGCCTACGCCAGCGGCTTCGCCGACCCCGCTTACTTCGCCCGCGTCTTCAAGCAGCACAAAAACATGTCGCCGCAGGAATTCCGCGCGCAGCTCGATGCCCAGCGCTCCCAACCCGAGCCCCAGCCCAAAACCGTTTACCCCAACCGCGTCGACTTCTCCCCCGGCACTCCGCGCAAGCCATCCTCCGAAACCGTCGCAGTATAGCAACTGCCGCGTTATTCTTCCTCGACGACGTAGTGACACCCCTTGCTATGCGGGTTCAACGTCGCCGCGTGCACGACCAGCAGCGCCGTCTGCACCGCGTTGCGCAGCTCCACGAGCTCCCGCGTCAGCCGACACCCGCGATAAAAACTCAGGATCTCTTCGCGCAACTCCAGCAACACCCGCCGCGCCCGCGTCAGCCGCCGTGGCGATCGCACCACGCCCGCATAATTCCACATCGTGTGCTGCACCTGCAGCATGTCCTGCCGGATCAACACCGGATCCGCATCGCGCGTGGGACTTTCCCACGGCCGCGGCTCCGGCAAACGAAACGTCACACGCTCGTCGCTCAGCTCCCGCGCATCCGCCATCGCCGTGACCTTCGCGCCCGTCACGCACTCGAGCAGCGACGTGCTCGCGAGCCGGTTCGCTCCGTGCAAACCCGTGCACGCCGTTTCTCCGATCGCGTTCAAGTGACACACGCTCGTCCGCCCTTCCAGATCCGTGTGCACGCCGCCGCACGCGAAATGCGCCGCCGGCACCACCGGAATCGGCTCGCGCGTGATGTCGACGCCGTAAAGCCGACAGCGCTCGTAGATGTTCGGAAACCGCTCGCGAATGAACTCCGGCCTCATCGCCGACAGATCGAGAAACACCCCCGCCTCGCCGCTCGTCGCCAGCTCCTGCTTGATCGCGCGCGCCACCACATCGCGCGGCGCGAGCGATCCGCGCGGATCGACCGCATCCACAAACTTTTCCCCGCGCCCGTTCACGAGCACCGCCCCTTCACCGCGCAACGCTTCGCTGATCAGAAAACGCGGCGCGTTCTTCTTCGCAAAAACCGTCGGGTGAAACTGCACATACTCCAAATCGATCAACCGCGCGCCCACGCGATACGCCATCGCCACGCCGTGCCCCACGCTCCCGGGCTGATTCGTCGTGTGCAGGAAAATCTGCCCGAGCCCGCCCGTCGCCAGCACCGTCTTCTTCGCGACGATCGCGAACACCTCGCCGCTCGGCGCATCGAGCACATACGCGCCAAAACACGTCAGCGGCCGATACTTGTCCGCCAGGTCCGTCGAGTTGTGCGAAAGCGTCAGCAGGTCGATCGCCACGCAGCCCGGCCGACGCGTGATCCGCTTGCTCGCATCCACCCGCGCCGCAACCGCGCTCAGGATTGCATGCCCCGTCGCATCCTTCGCATGAATGATCCGCCGCCGGCTGTGTCCGCCCTCGCGCGTCAAATCCAGCTCGCCCTTTCCGTCCCGATCGAACTCCACGCCCGCCTCGTCGAGCAGCAACTCTTTCACCGCCGCCGGTCCTTCCCGCACGAGCTGCTCGATCGCCGCCCGATTCGCCGAACGATCGCTCGCTTCGAAGATATCCTCCGCCAGCGAGTCCGGATCCCCGCGCACATCGTAAATGATTCCGCCCTGCGCCCAGTCGCTGTTCGCCACCATCGGCTCCGCCAGACACAGCAGCTCCACGCGAAACCCGCGCTTCGCCATCTGCAGCGCATACGCCGACCCCGCCAGCCCCGCCCCGATCACCAGACAATCCGTGCGATGAACCTTCATCCGCAGAGTAGGGCGGGTTCTCAGCCCGCCCGTTTGCCACCTTTCGCCCGCCGCTCCGCGACCACCGTCAAACTCAGACTCCGCCGCCGGCGCCGAATGCGTGAGCGCGCCCACGCTGATCACATCCACGCCGTCGGCCGCGTAGTCGCGCAACGTCTCGTAACGCACGCCGCCCGACACCTCCACGATCGCGCTTCCGCCGATCACTCCGACCGCTTCGCGCACCTGCTGCGGCGTCATGTTGTCCAGCAGGATCACCTCCGCCCCCGCGCGCATCGCCTCGCGCACTTCGCCCAACGTCTTCGCCTCCACCTCGATCTTCGCCAGATGCGGCGCCGCCGCGCGCGCCAGCTTCACCGCCTTCGTCAGCGAGCCCGCCGCCGCGATGTGATTGTCCTTGATCAACACATGCTCGCCCAACGACGACCGGTGATTCACGCACCCGCCGCAGCGCACCGCGTATTTCTCCAGCGCGCGCCAGCCCGGCGTCGTTTTCCGTGTATCCACAATTCGGACACCCGTCCCGTCCACCGCCGCCGCAAACTTCCGCGCCTGCGTCGCGACCCCCGACAACCGCTGCAGAAAGTTCAACGCCACCCGTTCCGCCGCCAGCATCGACGCCGTCGGGCCCTCCACCGTCAACACCTTCCCGCCCGCCTTCACGCGCTCGCCATCCTTGATCAGCACCTTCACGCGCAGCGCCGCATCCACCCGCTGAAAAACCCGCGTCGCAATCTCTCCGCCGCACACCACCAGATCCTGCCCCGCCGCGATGTAGCCCCGCGACCGATGCGTCGGCGGAAAAATCCCGCGGCTCGTCACGTCGCCCAGTCCCGCGTCTTCCTCCAGCGCCAGCTCGATCAGATGTTCCGTCCGTGGTGTCAGCATAAAATCAAAGGGTGGGGTGGGGCGTCCCCGCCGAGCGTCCGCCCGCGCAAGCGCGTCGCTCTCGATCCATCACGTCTTCGGCGCCAGCTCGAACATCCGCTCGATGCACCGCGCCGCCCGCCGCCGCAGGTCCTCGTCCAGCGTGATGATCTGATCGGGCGCCGGCGCCTTCAACGCGTCGCGCACTTTCTCGAGCGTGTTCATTTTCATGTAAGGACACAGCCGGCAGCCGCCGATGAAGTTCTTCTCCGGATCCTCCACCTGCAACCGGCTCACCAGCCCGCACTCCGTCAGCATCAGGAAATACGGCGCCTGCGTCGTCTTCACATACTTCATCATCGCGCCCGTGCTCCCGATGAAATCCGCCACCGCCGCGACCTCCGGCGTGCATTCCGGATGCGCCACCACCTTCAATCCGGGAAACTGCACCCGCGCCGCCGCGATCTGCGCCGGCGTGAATTGGTCGTGCACGAGACACGTGCCGTCCGACGACACGATCTCCTTGTCCACGCCGCGCCGCTTCATCTCCGCGCGCACGTTCTCGGCCATCAATCGATCCGGCACGAACAACACCCGCCGCGCCGGCAGCCCCGCGACGATGTCGTAAACATTTCCCGACGTCACGCACACGTCCGACTCCGCTTTCACCTCCGCCGTGCTGTTGATGTAGCACACCACCGTCGCGTCCGGATACAGCGCCTTCAACCGCCGCACGCCTTCGCCATCGATCGAATCCGCCAGCGAGCAACCCGAGTGACGATCCGGCACCACCACCCGCGCGTCGGGCGACAGGATTTTCGCCGTCTCCGCCATGAACACCACGCCCGCAAACACGATCACGTCCGCCCGCGAATCCCGCGCCTTCTCGCTCAGGAAATACGAGTCCCCTTTGAAATCCCCCACGCCATAGATGATCTCCGGCTCCACATACGAGTGCGTGAGAATCACCGCGTTCTTCTCCTTCTTCAGCCGCTTGATCTCCAGCGTGAGCGGCGCGATCTCGCGACACGTATCCAAATTCCAAGTTCGACCGTGCGGGTCACAGTCGACGTGCATCAGCGCGCGCAGCAGCCGCTCGGCCTCGAGTTCGATCTCGGATATGGGTGAGCTGACGGTCATGGAGAAAGAAAACGTCAGCCGATCCGGGCGGCAAATGCGAGGCCAACTTACCGTCTTGCTCAGGTCGACCGAAACGCCTCCGCCGGTCCGCGCCGCGCGAACTCCGCCAACCCCCTCAACACCAACTCCGGCTCGATCCGGTCGAACAATCCTTCGTCCGCAAACAGCCGCACATTTCCTCCCGTTCCAACCAGCCGCACCTGCGCCCGCCCAAACGCTTCCCGCCGCACCCGCGCGACCACTTCCTTGATCGCGCCAAGCTGCCCGTAAAAACACCCGCTCACGATCGCCTCCTGCGGCGACCGCCCCACCGCCGTCGCCGGACGCCGCAGTGGCACCCGCGGCAACAACGCCGTCTTCACCGCCAACGCTTCCGGCCACAATCCCGCGCCCGGCAAAATCGCTCCGCCCGCGATCGTTCCTTCGCGCGCGATCGCCGTCACCGTCGTCGCCGTCCCGCAATCGACTACGATCAGATTCTCCCCCGGATTCAACCCGCGCGCTCCCAGCGCCGCCGCCACTCGATCCGCCCCGAGCTCCGCCGGCCGCCGATACGCGATCTTCATTCCATGGTCCGCCGACGCCGACAGCACGCGCGCATCAAAACCCCACGCGCGCCGAATCAGTCGCAGCACGTCCGGCGTCAGCGCCGGCACCACCGAGCACACCGCCGCCCGCTCCACATTCATCCGGATCTTCGCCGGCAACGTCACTAGTTCGGCCGCCTCCAGTCGAAACGCCTTCACGCACCGCGGCCCCGCAAACACGCCGACAAACACCGACGTGTTTCCGACCGCGACCGCCAGCGTCCCGCGACTCTGCGTTTTCCGCTTCGTCACGGAGTCTCTCCCAAAATCCGCAGCACCTCCGCCGCGATCTCCTCCGGCTCAAGCAGCCGCCCCGCGCCGCCTTCTCCACACGCATGCGGTCCGTCCACCGGCCCGATCACCCGCACCCCCCAGCTGCGCAGTTTGTCCATCGAGGCCTTCGTCGCCGGATGCTCCCACATCATCGCGTTCATCGCCGGCGCCACCAGCCACGGCTTCGCCTTCAATTCCCACGCGAGAAACAACGTGCTCACCGGATCGTCCCCGATTCCCGCCGCCAGCTTGTTCAATGTATTCGCCGTGGCAGGACACACGATCGCCAGGTCCGCCGCGCGCGCCAGCTCGATGTGATCCAGCGCGCGTCCCTGCTCGAACACCTCCGAAAACACCGCGCGTCCGCTCAACCCCTCCAGCGTCGCCGCCCCCACGAACTTCAACGCCGCCGCCGTCGCCCCCGTCTGCACCGTCACCCCCGCCTGCGCCAGCCGCGACACCACCGCGCACGCCTTGTAGCACGCGATCGATCCGCTCAGCAAAAACAGCACGTTCTTCTTCATCGCGCCGTCCCCGCTTCGCTCCGCGCCACATTGTCGATCAACCGCGTCGCGCCCAACCGCACCGCCCCGAATCTCCGCCCCTCGCGATCCTCCACGTAATCGACCTTGAACCCACCGCGCTCCAACCGCCCCCGCGCCTCCTCCGCCGTTTTTTCTTCCTCCAACGCGCGATGAAACTCCGGCGCCCGTTCGCGCTCCTCCGGCGTCAGCCGCGCATTGCGCGAACTCAACGCGAGCCCGTCCGCCTCGCGCACGGTCGGACATCCCACGATCTTCGTCTCCACGAAAAACGCCGCGCACATCCCGCGCACCAGCTGCAGCTGCTGAAAATCCTTCTCGCCGAAATACGCGCGCTCCGCCCCCGCGATCTGCAGCAGCTTCATCACCACCGTCAGCACGCCCGTGAAATGCCCCGGCCGGTGCGCACCGCACAACTCCCGGCTCAACGCGTCCTCGTTCACCGTGTAGTGCTGACCGTTTGGATACATTTCCTCGACCGACGGCGCGAACGCCACGTCCACGCCCGCCGCCGCCATCTTCGCCGCGTCCGCCTCCAGCACGCGCGGATACTTCGCGAAATCCTCCGGATCGTCGAACTGCGTCGGGTTCACGAACACCGACGCCAGCACCACGTCGCACTCCTTCCGCGCCGCCTCGAACAACGAAACATGCCCCGCGTGCAGCGCGCCCATCGTCGGCACGAAGCCGATGATCCGGTTCGCCGCGCGATGCTCCGCCCGCATCGCCCGCCATGCTTCCACCGTGTGAATCACTTTCATCGGCATCCTATTTGAAACTCTCCCTCGCCGCGGGAAACGCCTCCGTCTTCACCGCGCGCGAAAATTTATCGACGCCCTCGCGCACCAGCTTCGCGCCGTCCGCGAAACGCCGCACGAACTTCGGCCGGAACTCCGGATTGAACCCCAGCAGATCGTGCAACACCAGCACCTGCCCGTCACAACCCGCGCCCGCTCCGATCCCGATCGTCGGAATCTTCGCCGCCGCCGTCACCGCGCGCGCCAGCTTGCTCGGGATGCATTCCAACACCACCGCAAACGCCCCCGCCTGCTCCAGCGCCGCCACGTCCTCGCGCAACCGCGCCGCTTCCTCCTCGCCGCGCGCCTGCACCGTGTATCCGCCGAGCGCATGCACCGACTGCGGCTGCAAACCGAGATGACCCATCACGGGAATTCCCGACTCCACCAGATGCGCGATCACTTCCGCGTGCCCGCGCACGCCTTCGATCTTCACCGCGTGCGCGCCCGCGCGCATCAACTGCGCCGCCGCGTCCAGCGCATGCGCGACGCGTTTCCGCGCCGCGAGAAACGGCAGATCCGCCACGATGAATTTCTCCCGCCCCGCGCTCGCCACCGCGCGCGTGTGCAGCGCCATCAACTCCACCGTCGCGCCCAGCGTGTCCTGCTGCCCGTGCATCACCATCATCGCGCTGTCGCCCACCAGCAGGCAATCGACCGGACTCTCCGCCAGCAGCCGCGCGGTCCACGCGTCATACGCCGTCACCATGACGATCTTCCGACCTTCATGCTTGGCCACCGCGAATTCTTTTACGCTGCGCATATCGAAACTCCGACACGCAACACAGGATCCGCCCCCGCACAAGGCCCCGCCGTGTCACCAATCCTTCTTCACCGCGCAACACCTTCCGCGTCGCGCCACCTTCGCGCTCACCGCGGCGGCACGTGCGTCGCGATTTTCGCCAGCGCTTCATCCAGCAGCTGCACGCGCAAGGGCTTCGTCAAATGAATCGCGAAACCCGCCGCATGACTCCGCGCGATGTCGCTTTCCATCCCGTAGCCCGTCAGCGCGATGCCCGTCAGTCCCTGCTTCGACCGCAGTTCTTCCATCAACTCGTAAGCGTTTCCGTCCGGCAAACCGATGTCGGAAATCACGAAGTCCACGCGTTCCTTCTCCATCAACGCGCGCGCCTCGCCCACCGATCCCGCGGCCACCACCTCGAAATGCCGCCGCATCAGCAACTGCTGCAACGTCGAGCGGGTGGGGGCGTGGTCCTCCACGAGCAAAATCCGCCCGCGCAACACCTGCGCCGGCGCCGGCTTGCCATTGTTCACGCTGGGCTCCGCCGCGGGCGGCGACTCGAGCGGCGAGCGCGAATCCGGCCGCAGCAACGGCAGCTCGATCGTGAACTTCGCTCCGCGTCCGCGACCTTCGCTCGCCGCGCTGATCGACCCGTGATGCAGCTCGGCCAACATCCGCGAAATCGCCAGGCCCAGTCCCACGCCGCCGAACCGATGCGAACCCGCCGGCCCCGCATGGTCGCCCTGCGAAAACGCGTCGAAGATCCGCTCGATCTCCGCCGGCTCCAGCCCGATTCCGCTGTCTGTGATCTCCACCCGCACCAAACTGCCGTCGCCCGGCACGCGCGTCTTGATCGAAATTTCGCCGTATTCCGGCGTGAACTTCACCGCGTTCTTCAACACGTTCCAAAAGATCTGCTGCACGCGCACCGAGTCGCCCAGCACCACCGGATTGCCTTCCGCCAAGTCGACCGACGGCACGATCTTCTTCGCCTCCAGTTCGCCCCGCACCGTCCCCAGCGCATCGCGCAGAATCGCATGCACGCTGTGCGCGCGCAGATCGAGCAGCAGTTTTCCGCGCGTGATCCGCGTCAGATCCAGCAGGTCGTCGATCAACCGCGCTTCGAGCTCCACGTTCTTGCGGATCGTCGCGAAATCCGCGCGCACGTGCTCCGGCAGCGACGGATCCTCCGCCGCCTCGCTCGCCAGCAGCAGCACCGGATTCAGCGGCGTGCGCAACTCGTGCGAGAGCGCCGCGAGAAAATCGTCCTTCGCCCGCGACGCCGCCAGCGCCTCGTCGCGCGCCCGCTCCAGCTCCTTCTCCGTCCGCTTCGAACTCGTGATGTCCTCCGTCACCGCCAGCGCCGACTCCACCACGCCCTGCGCATTGCGAATGAACGCCACGCTGTTGCGCACCCACACGAAACCGCCCTGCGGGCGATCGTAGCGCATCTCCGCCACGAACGACGCCCCGTCCCGCGCCGAGTTCTCCATCAGGAAAAGATGATGCCCCAGATCCGCCGGGTGGATGATGTCCTGCATCCGCATTTCCAATACCTTCTCGCGCGGCCGCCCCACGATCTCGCAGTAACGCTCGTTCACCATCACGAACCGCCCGCTCAAATCCGTCTGCGCGATCCCCGCGCCCGCCTGCTGAAACACCGCCGACAACCGTTCCTCGCTCGCCCGCAACGCCGAGTGGCTCGACTGGATCTGGTTCAACATCGAGTTGAACGCCTCCGTGAACCCGCCGATCTCGTCGTTGCTCAGCTTCACCGCGCGCACCGAGTAATCCTTCTGCTCCGACACCACGCGCGCCGTGTTCGCCAGATCCAGCACCGGCTGCGAAATGAGCCGCTGAAACCAGTTCGACAAAAACAGCGCCACCACGCCCGAGCACGCGATCAGCCCCAGCAGCACCAACCCATACACGCCGACGCGGATGTAAACCTCCGCCAGATCCCCGCGCACGAACAGCGTGCCGACGCGATTCGTTCCTTCCTCCACCGGCTGAAACACCGTCACCTCCAGCCAGCCAAACTCCAACCCGTCCGGCCCCGGCTCCTCCGGAATCTCCGCCTCGTCCGGAAACGACACATACCGCCGCCCGTTCTTGTCGAACAGCGCCGCCGCCGTCACCACGCGCTCCGCCCTCAACCCCGACAAAATCTCCGCCGCCAGCTTCTCGTCATCGTAGATCAACACCGCCGTGCTGTTCGCCGCGATGATTTCCGCCACCGTCGTGAGATGACGCCGCGTCGTATCACGATAGCTGTAGAGCTCATACGTCAGCAGCGCGATCGACGCCAGCCCGAGCACGGCCAGACTCGTCAGCACGATGATGCCGACGAGCTTCCGCTTGATGGGTAAGTCGCGAAAACGCATGGCGGGTCTACCGCGGCTGCACGGTTCTCGCGACGCGTAACAGCTTCGCACTACGCGTCAACGCCTCCCCGCACAAACCTCGCCCGACATCCGAGCAACCATCACGCCTTTTCGACCCGACCACGCTGCCATCCTCGTCCTGCAACCGCGTTTGCACCATCAGGCCGGCTCCCATTATCCGCCATTGCCCGTTGTCGCTTCCGCCAGCGCCGCCAGCGCGGAATCGAGCGCCTGCATGCGCACCGGCTTGGTCAGATGATGGAGAAAACCGGCGTCGCGGCTGCGCGCCACGTCCTCTTCCATTCCGTAGCCCGTCAGCGCGATTCCCTTCAACCCGAGCCGCTCGCGAAACTCCGCCATCAACTCATACCCGTTTCCATCCGGCAGCCCGATGTCCGAAATCAACAAATCGAACCCGCCTTCTCCCGCGAGCGCCCGCGCCTCCGCCGCCGTTCCCGCCGCCCGCACGTCATAGCGCCGCCGCACCAGCAAATGCTCCAGCGCCGCCCGCGTCGCCGCGTGATCTTCGACCAATAAAATCCGCCCCACGCTCGCGCGCGCCGGCCGGCCCGTCACGCTCCCGCCCGGCACCACCGCGCCCGTCCGCGGCGCCTCCGCCGGCAGCAACGGCAGCTCCACCCGGAACGTCGCGCCATGATCGCGCCCCGCGCTCTCCGCCGAAATCCGCCCGTGATGCAGCTCCACCACGCGCCGCGAAATCGCCAGCCCGAGCCCCAATCCTCCAAACCGATGCGATCCGCCGTGCCCCGCATGACTCGCCCTGCGAAAACGCCTCGAACACCCGCTCCAGCTCCTGCGGCGTGATGCCGATGCCCGTGTCGGAAATGTCCACGATCACCCGCTGCCGCGCGTGATCCAACCGGCTCTCGATCCGCACCCGTCCGCCCCCCGGCGTGAACTTCACCGCGTTCTTCAGGATGTTCCAAAACACCTGCTGCAACCGCACCGGATCGCCTTTCACTTTCTGCGGCTCCGCCGCCGGCACCACCGTGAGCTCGATCCGCTTCGCCGCGAATTCCGCGCGCACCGTCGCCAACGCGTCGTTCAACACCGCCTCCAGCTCCGTCGGCCGCAGGTCCAGCGCGAGTTTTCCGCGCGTGATCCGCGTCAGGTCCAGCAGGTCGTCGATCAACCGCGCCTCCAGCTCCACGCTCTTGCGAATCGTTTCGAAATCCGCGCGCGTCTGCGGCGGCAACGCGTCGTCCGTCGCCGCCTCGCTCGCCAGCAGCAACACCGGACTCAGCGGCGTGCGCAACTCGTGCGACAACGCCGCGAGAAAATCGTCCTTCGCCCGCGACGCCGCCACCGCCTCGTCGCGCGCGCGCTCCAGTTCCAACTCCGCCCGCTTCCGCTGCGTGATGTCCGCCAGCACCACGACCAGTCCGGTGATCACGCCGTCCGGCGTCCGCTCCGGCACGAAAACCACGTGCCCCCACCGCCGCGCCCCGCGTATCGGAATTTCCAATTCAAACTCCACCCGCTCGCCCCCGAGCGCGCGATCCATCCGCTCCCGCACCGCTTCGTAGCCCTCGCGTCCCGCGATCTCGCTCGCATGCTTGCCCACCACTTCCTGCGGCGTCAGCCCATAGCGCTCCGCGTAGGAGCGGTTCACGAACCGGTAACGATGCTGGTGGTCGAACTGCGCGAGAAACACCGACGCATGATCCGTCACCAGCCGCAGCTGCTCCTCGCTGTGACGCAGCGCCTGCTCCGCCTTTCTTCGCTCCGTCACGTCCACGAAGATGCACACCGCGCCGCGCACCGTGCCGTCCTCTGCAAACAGCGGCGTCGAGCTGCCGTAAACCCACGTCGACGTCCCGTCGGCGAAGCGCAGCTCGAAATCCTCGTTCCACACCGGCTTCCCCGTGCGCGCCGCTTTTCGCAGCGGCAGCTCGTCGTGCGGCACCCGTTTTCCGTTGCGGAAAAATCCCACCGCGCGCGCCGCCGCGGCATCCTGCACCCGCAGGCTCATGTTCTCGCCCGGCGCGATCCGCATCATCGCATGCGCCGTCGCATTCCCCGTCACCCGGCGGCATTCCGGATCGTGCGCGATCCAGATTCCCGCCGGCGCCACCTGCGTCAGCACTTCGACTCGTCCCTGCCGCCGCGCCCGCTCCGCGTTCCGGCTCGCATGCATCGCCTGCTCCGCCCGCCGGCGGTCTTCGATGTCCACGCACGATCCGATGTAGCCCGCGAACTCGCCGCCTTCCTGACGCGGCACGCCCCGGCTCAACAACCACCGGTATTNCCCATCGTGCCGCCTCAACCGATATTCCATGCTGAACGGCGCCCGCGCCGCAAACGCCGCGTTGAACCGCTCGACCGCCCGCCCCACATCCGCCGGATGCAGGTCCGCCTGCCAGCCGTCGCCCAACTCCTCCTCGAGCGGCTTCCCCACGAAATCCAGCCACGGCCGGTTGCACCACACGCAGCGCTTCGACGCATCCGTCATCCAGATCAACACCGGCGCATTGTCCCCCGCCGTCCGGAACCGCTCCTCCGTCTCGCGCAACCTCGCCGCCGCGCGCTTCCGCTCCGTCACGTCGATCACCACGCCCAGCCCGCACCCGGGCCGTCCCGCGTCGTCGAGCACGACCGTCGCGAAAATATCCACCCAGCCTTCTTCGCCATCCTTCCGCCGGAACCGCCGCTCCCCCGCGAACGACGGCGTCTCGCCCCGCACCAATTTCGCCGCCACCACCTCGTTCGTGGGCAGATCGTCCGCCGGCACCAGATCCCGCCAGTTGCGACCCAACAACTCGTCGCGCGAAAAACCCAGCAGCGCCGCCAGCGCCGGATTCGCGCGTAAAATCTTCCCGTCCAGATCGCACTCGAAGATTCCCACCGAAGCCTGCTCGAAAATCGCGCGATACCGCCCCTCCGCCGCCGTCACCCGCATCGCCGCCTCCCGCCTCGAGCGCGCCAGCTGCAGGTGCGCATGGACGCGCGCCAGCAGCTCCCGCCCGCTGAAGGGCTTCGTCAAATAGTCGTCCGCGCCCGTCTCCAATCCTTCGATACGCGCCTCCTCGCCCGCGCGCGCCGAGAGCAGCACCACCGGCAGCTCGCGCGTCGCCGGATCCGCGCGCAACGCCTTCGTCAGCGCCACGCCGTCCATGCCCGGCATCATCACGTCCGACAGCACGAGTTCCGGCGTCCACCGCCGCACGATCTCCAGCGCCTCCGCGCCATCCGCCGCCGTGCGCACTTCGTAGCCGTCCTGCAGCAGTCGCGCCACATACTCGCGCATGTCGGCGTTGTCGTCCGCCACCAGCACGCGCGCCCGCCCGCCGCCGCCCGCCGTCATTTCCGGCGGCTTCGTTTCCTCCCGCAGCCACCGCAACGATTCCTCGACGAACGCCTCGCCGCGCACCGCCGTCGATGCGAGATCCCGCGACGCTCCCAGCCGGTCCGCCGGCAGATGCTCGTGTCCCCGCGGAATGGATACAATGAACGTCGACCCTTCGCCCGACGCGCTCTCCAGCACGACGTCGCCGCCGTGCAGCCGCGCCAGCTCGCGCACCAGCGCCAGCCCGATGCCCGAACCTTCATGCGTCCGGCTGAACGCGTTTTCCACCCGCTGAAACCGTTTGAACACCGTCTGCTGATGCTCCGGCGCGATCCCCGTCCCCGTGTCGCGCACCCGCAGCTCGAAACACTCCGGCCGCGTCTGCAGGTGCACCAGGATCTCCCCGCGCAGCGTGAACTTGTAGGCGTTCGAAATCAGGTTGAACACGATCTTCTCCCACATGTCGCGATCGACATACGCCGGCTCCGGCGTCGGCTCGCACGCCACCACCAAACTCAACCCCGCCTTCTCGATCGCCGCGCGAAACACCCCCGCCAGCTCCGCCGTGAACGCCGCCAGGTCCACCGGCTCGTAGCTCGCCCGGATCCGCCCCGCTTCGATCCGCGAAAAATCCAGCAGCGAGTTCACCAGCTTCAACAGCCGCAGGCTGTTCCGATGCGCCACGTCGAGCTGCCGGCGCACCGCCCCCGGCAGCGCGTCGCCCTCGCGTCCGTTCAACAACTCCTCGAGCGGCCCGAGCATCAACGTCAGCGGCGTCCGAAACTCGTGGCTCACGTTGCTGAAAAAATCCGTCTTCGCGCGATCCAGTTCCGCCAGCGCCTCCGCCCGCCGCCGCTCCTCCGCCAGCGCCAGCACATTCGACACCGCCGTCGCCACCTGTCCCGCCGCCAGCCCGAGAAATCCGCGATAGTCGTGATCGAGCGGCCGGCGCGGACTCGTTCCGCTCACCAGGAATCCATACGGCACCCTCTCGCCGGGCCGCGCGATCGGCAGCACCACGGCCGTCTCCACCGGCTCCGGCCACGGCCCCGCGTGCAATTCTCCAAACCGCTCCGCCAACTTTTCGCGCACACGCGCCTCACCCGTGCGGATCGTCTCGCGAAAATCCCACGGGTCCTCCTCGCCGTCCTCGAGCAGGCTCACCGTTTCCGGCGCCAGCTCCTCCGTCGGCGTGACTCCCATGGTCGTCACCCGCCGCGCCGCCCGGCCATCCTGTTCGACCAGATAAAATAACGCGAACGGCACATCGTGCTGATTCTCCGCCAACACCTCCGCCGCGATCTCGCACGCGTGCTCCGCCGTCTTCGCCGTCGGTTCGCGCACGCCCAGATCCCGCAAGGTCCGCAACCGCCGCTCGCCCACGACTTGCATCGTCGTCTCCGTGACCGCCGTGAACACCCCGCCCACGCTCCCGTCCTCGATCCGTGTCGGCGCAAACGAAAACGAAAAATAACACTCCTCGTTGTAGCCGTGACGCCGCAGCACCAGCAGCAGGTCGTCCGCCCACGACGCCTGCCCGGTCGCCTCGACGTTTTCCAGAATCGGACGAATCACGCTGTCCCAGATCTCCGGCCACACCGTGATGTAGCTCTCGCCCAACGCCCACGGGTGCTTCGCGCCCACGATCGGCGTGTAAGCGTCGTTGTAGAAATACAACCGCTCCGGTCCCCACAAAATGCAGATCGGATGTCGCGACGCCAACCCGATGCTCAACGCCGTCCGCAAGCTCTGCGGCCACGTCTCCACCGGCCCGATCGTCCGCTTCGACCAATCGATCGCCCGCAGAATCGCTCCCGCCTCGCCGCCGCCGTAGAACGGATCACTCACCGCCGACGTCGCGCTCGCCGCCCCGCGCGTTTTCTCCGTCGGCCCCGCCATGTCACACCGCCTTCGGCGCCTCGGCCCCGCTCGGCAGCACGAAGTAAAACTCCGATCCACCTCCCGGCACGTCCGCATACCCGCAACGCCCGCCGTCCAGCTCCACCAGCCGTCGCACGATCGGCAGCCCCAGCCCGCGCGGCGCGCCCATTTCATGCAGCCGGTGAAACGGATGAAACAGCATCCCGCGTTTCTCCGGCGCCACCTTGCCGTTGTCCTTCAACCAAAATCTCCACCCGCCGTCGCTCGCCGCCCAACCCGCCTCGATCTTCACCCCCGCGCCGCCGTGCTGGAGCGCGTTGCGCAACAGATTCGTCCACACCACTTCCATCCACGCCTGATGTCCCACCACCTCGGGCCAGTCCTTCGGCTGCTCGAGCGTCGCGCCCGCTTTCATCAACGCATGCTCGATCCGCTGAAACGCCGCCCAAAACGCATGGCTCATCTTGAAACGCCGCGCCGGCTCCTGCGACACCGCCGACTTCGCCACGAAGCTCATCCGCTCGATCAGTTTCACGAGGCCGTCCGTCGAATCCAGGATCGGCTGCGTGAGCGCCACGTCCTGCGGCGCGTCCTCCGCCAGCACTTCGCGCAACATCTCCGTCGTTGTCACGATTCCGCCCAGCGGCGTCCGCAGATCGTGCGCCACGCGAAATCCAAACGTCCCCATGTCGCCCCGCAGCCGCGCGTTCTCCCGCCGCAGCCGATGCTGCGCCAGCACGCACCGCAACACCCGCTCGACCAGATCCGCCCGCCAGTCCTCCCGCGCGATCACCTCCGCCGCCTCCGCCCCGGCGATCGCCGGCGGCGCGCCGAAAATCACGATCGCCCACCGCGGCAAACCGCCCGCATCCACCGTCTTCTGCGCACGTTCCAGCGTCTCCGCGTCCGGATTGCACAACAACAACAGCTCCTCGCCGCGATCGCCCGCCGCCGGCGCGTCGTCGAGCGACGCCACCGCTTGCACCGCCACCCCGGGAAACGCCAGCTGCGCCGCCTGCGCCGCCACCGCGGCAAATTCCGGGTCGTGACCCACTCGCAACACAGGAGAAATCAGGGAGGCCGTGGAGGTCGTCATGCAGGTCGGGTAAAAAATCGCGCGCTGTCCTCCGCCCGGCGAATCCGACGCGGCCACGCCGCCCCGCTGTTCGCGCAGAGGAGGTAAGCAAAGGGGCTGGTCAACGTGAGCCCCCTTCCACCGCCGCGACAACGCCGATTTGCAGCTCCGTCCCGCCACCACTCGCTGGACCCGTTTTTCCCATTCAACCCGTGCCAAACTGCTCCCGCACGATCTTCAACGCCGGCTCCTGCAAACCCGTCGAACTCCAGCACAAGTCCCGCTCCACCTCGCAATCGATCCCCGCGTCAAACGCCGAAAACACCACGCCCAGCACGCACGCATCCGTGTCCACGCCACAGATCAACGCCTTCTTGATCCCCGCCGCCTTCAACCGCTCGATCGCATCCGCATCGAGCCCGTAACCGCGTTTCTCGATCACGATGTCGTTCGGCCCCGTCTCGATGATCAGCTCCGTCTCCGGCAGCCCCGGCATGCACGACGTCCGCTTCAGCTTCTTGTAGAACAACGTCTCCGGATCGTTCACGAACTTCGTAAACACCCGCCGCGGAAACGTGCGCGCACGGTCCTCGATCTTGCGGATGAGATCCTCCGGAATCGGAAAGGCTTTTTGCAGGTCAACGATGATGATGGCGTCCATAGGCGGAGACGAAAAATGCGCCTGAGCGGTCGACCTCAGGCGCAGTTTAAAATGAGCAGGGCGCGTTCATAGACCCAACCGACCCGCGAAGTTCCCGATACTCTCACCCGACGTTGCCGGCTTTCGCCGCCCGCAACCCGCCGTCCCTCGCCCTGTCCCTTCCTCGATGCCCACCGCCGCCACGCCCGAGCCTTCACCACCCGCCGTTTACGACGTCGCCATCATCGGCGCCGGCCCCGCCGGCCTGAGCGCCGCGCTCATCCTCGGCCGCTGCGGTCGCCGCGTGTTGGTCTTCGATTCCGGCAAACCCCGCAACGCCTTCTCCCGCGCCCTCCACGGCTACCTCACCCGCGACGGCACTCACCCCATCGAACTCCGCGCCCTCGGCCGCCAGCAACTCGCCGCCTATCCTTCCGTCGAACTTCGCGACGTCGAAATCCGCACCATTCACCGCCGCGAGAACCGCTTCGAACTCATCCCCGTCGACGCCCCTCCCGTCTCCGCCCGCATCGTCCTCCTCGCCACCGGCCGCATCGATCACATCCCGCCGAAACCCGGCTTCTCCACCTTCTACGGCCACGGCGTTTACCACTGCCCCTACTGCGACGGCTGGGAACACCGCGGCCAAACCTTCGTCGTCCACGGCCACGGCGAAAACGCCTTCGATCAGGCCCTGCTCCTGCTCGTCTGGACCCGCAACATCGTCATCTGCACCGACGGCCCCGCCCACTTCACGCCCGCCCAATCCGAAAAACTCCGCGCCAACCACATCCGCGTCATCGAATCCGAAATCCTCGAGCTCCGCGGCGGCGATGACGGCATGCTCGCCTCCGTCGCCTTCCACGACCGCGACCCGCTGCCCTGCGACGCCGTGTTCTTCTGCTCCGACTGCGAACAAAAATCCGCGCTCCCCGAAAACCTCGGCTGCGAACTCGACGACGAAGGCTCCGTCAAATGCAACGGCCACGCCGCCACCAACGTCCCCGGCCTCTACGTCGCCGGCAACGTCCGCGGCGGCATCCACCTCGCCATCGTCGCCGCGGCCGAAGGCGCCGAAGCCGCCATCGCCATCAACCGCGCCCTCCACGAAGCCGACCTCCGCTAAGCCGGCTCAGCCTTCAAAACATTTGTCATTCTGAGCGAAGCGAAGAATCCAGTGAGCCCTTTGTGCGTCCTCACACCACCCGCATGTCTTTCATCCGTTCACAAACCTCCTGGAGGCGCGGAACCGCGCTCCTCCCCATAGCCCTCTTCCTCGCTCCTGCATCCTTCGCGCAACCCGCCGCTGCCGCCGCCGACCCCGAACAGCTCACCCCGCTCACCGTCACCGCCGTCCGCGCCCTCGACGCCGCCACGCCCGTCCCGTTCGCCACCACCACCGTCGACGCGTCAACGCTCCGCCGCTCTCCCAACCTCTCCGTCGACGGCGCCCTCCGCGGCATCGCCGGCTTCAGCCTGTTCCGCCGCACCGACAGCCTTGTCGCCCATCCGACCGCCCAAGGCGTTTCGCTCCGCGGCCTCGGCCCCAGCGGCGCCAGCCGTTCGCTCATTCTCCTCGACGGCGTCCCGCTCAACGATCCTTTCGGCGGCTGGGTCGCCTGGTCCAAAGTCCCCCGCGAATCCCTCGCCGCGATCGAACTCGTCCCCGGCGCCGGCGGCACCGCGTGGGGCAACGCCGCGCTCGGCGGCGTCATCCAGCTTTTCACCGAATCGCCCGAAACCCCGCGCCAACGCTTCGTCGCGCGTGCTGGAAGTTTCGATACATGGGACGTCGAAGCCCAACTCGCTGCGCCCGTCGGCACCGGCTCCGCCCAATTCCTCGGCCGTTCTTTCTCCACCCACGGCTACTTCACCGTCGCGCCTGAACGCCGCGGCTCCATCGACACCCCCGCCGCCAGCCGCGCCCGCTGGGGCACATTGCGCTTCCGTCAGCCGTTCGGCGACAACGACCACACCGTCGCCACGCTCACCGTCCGCCGCTTCGCCGAAGACCGCGCCAACGGCACGCCTTACCAGCAAAACACCACCGACGAATCCTTCGCCTCCGTCGCGCTCGATTCACGCGTCTCCGCCTCCTTCCGCTGGAACGCCACCGCCTACGCCCAAAGCCAGTCGTTCACCAGCACCTTCAGCTCCGTCAACGCCACCCGCACCGCCGAAACGCCCGCCTCCAATCAATTCGACGTCCCCGCGACCGCCGTCGGCGCCGCGTGGGTAGGGGAGTGGTCGCCCGATCAAAACGCCCTCACGACTTTCGGCATCGACGCCCGCGACGTCCGCGGTGAAGCCCGCGAAGAGTCCGCCTTCTCCAACGGCGTCTTCACGCGCGAACGCTACGCCGGCGGCCGCCAAACCATCGCCGGCGCCTTCATCATGCACAGCCGCACGCTCGCGCCCGATCTTCGTCTCGCAGTCGGCGTTCGCGCCGACACCTGGCGCGAATCCGACGGACACCGCCGCGACTACCTCGAAGGCGCTCCGGCCGGCGACGAACGCTTTCCGTCCCGCCGCGGCGAAGCCCTCAGCCCGTCCGCCGGCCTGTCCTACGACGTATCCGAAAACCTGCGACTCCACGCCGCCGCCCAGCACGCCTTCCGCCGCCCCACGCTCAACGAGCTCTATCGCCCGTTCCGCGTGGGCAACGTGATCACCGACGCCAATCCCGCGCTCCGCACGGAAACCGTCACGAACGGCGAACTCGGCCTCACGTTCACGCAACACTCGCTCACCCTCGACGCCACCGCCTTCTGGAACGAACTCCGCGACGCCGTCGGCAACGTCACCATCGCGCAAGGCCCCGGAACGTTCCCCGGCATCGGCTTCGTTCCCGCCGGCGGCGAAGGCCGCCGTCGTCTCAACCTGGATCGCACCCGTGTCCGCGGCCTGTCCTTGTCCGGTGAATACACCGTTTCCGACACGCTCTCGTTCCACGCGTCCTATCTCTACAACGACGCCACCGTCACCCGCGCCAGCGTCGCTCCGCATCTCGCCGGCCTCCGCCTCGCCCAGGTCCCGCGCCACACCGCCTCCGCCGGTTTCGATTTCGCCTTGCGCCGCGTCACGCTCTCTCCACGCGTCCGTTACCTCGGCGCGCAATACGAAGACGATCAAAACACCCTCCGCCTCGCCCCCGCGACGGTCGTCGATGTTTCCCTCACCGCCGCCCTCACGCCGCACCTCGAACTCTTCGCCACCGCCGAAAACCTCTTCGACGAACGCGTCGAAACCGGCCGCTCCTCCGACAACCTTTTCAANCTCGGCACNCCGCGCCTCNTCCTCTTCGGCCTNCGCCTGACTTACTAGTCCGTCGATCGGGACGCCTCTCCGCGTCATCCGNTCCACNCCGGAAANNTTTCCGCGTAACCCGCGCGCGCAAAACCGTCTGCGTGCGTCGCCAAATTTCCACTACGCCACGCCTTGCCGTCCGCTCCTGCCGCCCCACGTTGCGAGCCCCTCGCATGGACCTGCAGCAGAAGCTCACCATTCTCGCCGACGCCGCCAAATACGACGCTTCCTGCGCGAGCAGCGGCACCACGTTGCGCAACTCCCGCGAGTCCGGCGGCATCGGCTCCACCACCCCCGCCGGCATCTGCCACAGCTACACGCCCGACGGTCGCTGCGTCTCGCTCCTTAAAATCCTCCTCACCAACTACTGCACCTACGACTGCCTCTATTGCGTCAACCGCGTCTCCAGCTCCGTTCCACGCGCCCGCTTTACGCCCGACGAGGTCGTGAAACTCACCCTCGATTTCTACCGCCGCAATTACATCGAAGGCCTCTTCCTCAGCTCGGGCATCGTCCGCAATCCCGACTACACGATGGAGCAAGTCGTCGCCGTCGCGCGCACGCTCCGTGAGGTCCACGGCTTCAAGGGCTACATCCATCTCAAAACCATTCCCGAAGCCTCGCAGGCGCTCATCGACGAAGCCGGCCGCTGGGCCGATCGCATCAGCATCAACATCGAACTTCCCACGCCCACCGATCTTCAACAACTCGCCCCCGAGAAAAATCAGACGCGTATCGAAACCGCCATGACAGCCATCCGCACGCGCATCGATCAATCGAAAGCCGAGCGCAGCGAAAGCCCCAAGGCTCCCTCCTTCGCTCCCGGCGGCCAAAGCACACAGATGATCGTCGGCGCGACCGACGCCTCCGACGCCACCATTCTCTCCCGCGCCTCCGCGCTCTACCAACATCAGCGCCTGCGCCGCGTTTATTACTCCGCCTTCAGCCCGATTCCCGACGCCTCGCGCAAACTCCCGCTCAGCGCCCCTCCGCTCGTCCGCGAGCATCGCCTTTACCAAGCCGATTGGCTGATGCGTTTCTACGAGTTCCGCGTCGACGAAATCACCACCTCCGCCGCGCCCAATCTCGATCTCGCCGTCGACCCCAAACTCGGCTGGGCCCTGCGCAATCGCCACCACTTCCCCGTCAATCTCAACCGCGCCCCGCGCCACCTCCTGCTGCGCGTTCCCGGACTCGGCGTGAAAACCGTCGACCGCCTCCTGCAAGCCCGTCGCTGGCACACGATTCGTCTCCACGATCTCACCCGCCTTCGCGTGTCGTTGAAAAAAGTCATGCCCTTCATAGAGACCGCCGATCATCATCCGCAGCGCGGCGTGCTCGAAGACGACAACCTCCGCGCGCGTTTCGCCGCTCCGCTCGAACAACTCGATCTCTTCGCCACCGCGCCCGGCACGCTGACGACCGAGTTCTAGGTTTCCGCCTGCCCGCCGCCATGACCGAACTCGCGTTCGACGGCACGTTTGCCGGCTGGAAATCCGTCGCCCGCCACGCCCTCGCGCAAAACCTCTCGCCCGCCGAGGTTCGCTGGATCGACCGCCGCTCCCAGCAATCCGAACTCACGCTCGCATCCCCCGACAGACCGCCCGCCGCGGAAAACGAAATCGCCACCTTCCGCGTCCCGCGCGCGTTTCTCTCGCTCGCCCGCGACGTCGCCTGTCACCGCGACGAATCCCGCTGGCCACTTCTCTACCGCGTGCTCTGGCGTCTTACTCACGGCGAGCCTCACCTGCTCGAAATCCCGCTCGATCCCGACATCGCCGCGCTCAACGTCATGGCGAAAGCCGTCCGGCGCGAGATCCACAAAACCCACGCGTTCGTCCGCTTTCGCGAAGTCGCCACCGACGCCGGCCCGTGGTTCGTCGCGTGGTTCGAACCGCAACACCACATCCTCGAAGCCGCCGCGCCCTTCTTCGTCGATCGCTTCGCCGCCATGCGCTGGTCGATCCTCACGCCCGGGCAATGCGCGCATTGGGACGGCCACACGCTCACCTTCACCGCCGGCGCCGATCGCAACGCCGCTCCCGCCGCCGACGCCGCCGAAGACCTCTGGCGCACGTATTACTCCAGCATCTTCAACCCCGCTCGCGTCAAAGTCGGCGCCATGCTCAACGAGATGCCGCGTCACTACTGGAGAAATCTCCCCGAAACCTCCGCGATCCCGTCGCTCCTCGCCGAAGCCGCCCCGCGCTCCTCCGCGATGATCGCCGCCAGCGAAGCCCAACGTATCCGCGCCTCCGATTTTTCCGCCGCGCCCGTCCCGCTCACCACCGATCTCGCGCTCCTCCGCGCCGCGGCCGCGACGTGCCGCGCATGTCCACTCTGGCGCAGCGCCACCTGCACGGTCTTCGGCGAGGGTCCGGCCCGCGCCCGCATCTTCGTCGTCGGCGAACAACCCGGCGACCAGGAAGATCGCACCGGAAAACCCTTCGTCGGCCCCGCCGGCCAGCTCTTCGATCGCGCACTCCGCGCCGCCGGCGTCGACCGCGAAACGCTCTACGTCACCAACGCCGTCAAACACTTCAAATGGGAGCCTCGCGGCAAACGCCGTCTCCATCAAAAACCCAACGCCCGCGAAATCGCCGCCTGTCGCCCCTGGCTCGAAGCCGAACTCCGCGCCGTCCAACCCGACCTCATCGTCTGCCTCGGCGTCACCGCCGCCCAATCCGTCCTCGGCGAATCCCTCCGCCTCACCGATTCCCGCGGCCAAAAACTTCCCACCTCCTACGGCGCCCCCGCACTCATCACCGTCCATCCGTCCTCCCTCTTGCGCCTCCCCGCCGACGCCGACGCCACCGCCGCCTTCGAGTCCTTCGTCTCCGACCTCCGCAAAATAAAAGGGTAGGGCGCGTTGTCCCCAACGCGCCGCCAGGGCCTCCCTTCTCCTTCCCCTCACAAACTCCCCACCTCCCGCCCCCCGCCGAAGCACCCCTCTAAAAGAGGGGTGCCCGCTGGGCGGGGTGTGTTTAGCCGCCTAAACCTCTCTACCGCCTCCGCCCGCTCACCGCCCCGGCCTCCCCGGAATCTCCGGCTCCGCCTCATACCCCGTCGGATCCACGAGCCCCGCATCTCGAAACGCCTCCCGTCGCTCCACGCACGTGCCGCATTTCCCGCAGTGCACCGCGCCGCCTTTGTAGCACGACCACGTCCGCGCAAAATCCACGCCCAGCCGCGCCCCCTCCGCCGCGATCTGCGCCTTGTTCATCGCGATAAACGGCCGCAGCAGCTCGACGTTCGCATACGTCCCCAGCCGCATCGCGTCGCCCATCGCGCGCATGAACTCCTCGCGGCAATCCGGATAGATCGCGTGATCGCCCCCGTGCGCCGCGATCACCACGCCGCGCGCCCCCACGCTCTCCGCAAATCCGCACGCGATCGACAACAGGATCGCATTCCGAAACGGCACCACCGTCTGCTTCATGTTCTCCGCTTCGTAGTGCCCTTCCGGGATTTCTCCGCCGCTCTTCAACAAATCCGACGCAAACAGCCGATTCACAAACTCCAGCGGAATCACCTCGTGCCGCACGCCGAGCTTCGCCGCATGTTCCGCCGCAAACGGCAGTTCGCGATGATTGTGCTTCGCCCCGTAGTCGAAACTCGCCACCGCGCTGACGCGATGCTCCCGCGCCGCCCAATACAGCGCCGCCACCGAATCCATCCCACCGGAACAAAGCACCACCACATTCATCGGGTCCGACGCTTACCCTCCCGCCCCGCCTAGGCAAAATCGTTCTCGTTCTCGTAATCGTTCTCGTTCTCGCTTCGTTCCCAACGCGATCAGGAGAACGAGAAAGAGAACGAGGAACGAGAACGACTTGCCCATGCTCATTCTCCACGACCCCGCTTCCGCCGACTACGGCTCCTCGATGCGCCCGGAACAACCCGCGCGCGTCACGAAGTCCGCCGCCCACCTGCAAACGGCCCATCCTGACTGGCTCTGGCGCGTCCCCAACCCCGCCGCCGAAGACTTCCTCCTCCTCGCGCACGCCCCCGAATTTCTCAAACGCCTCCAGATTCCCCGCGATCTCGACGCCGACACCCCTCATTTCCCCAACATCTACACCCACGCCCGCCGTGCCGTCGGCGCCGCGCTCACCGCCGCGGAAATCGCCGTGATGGACCACCAGCCGGTCTTCTCCCTCATGCGCCCGCCCGGCCACCACGCGACTTACGAGCAGGCCATGGGCTTCTGTTACCTCAACAGCATCGCCATCGCCGCGCTCTTTCTCCGCGAAAAACTCCACGTCCCCCGCGTCGCGGTCTGGGACTTCGACGCCCACCACGGCAACGGCACCGAAGCCATCGTCCATACCCGCCACGGCATCCTTTTCACCTCCGTCCACCAATACCCCGGCTACCCCGGCACCGGCACCCGCTCGTTCGATAATTGCAAAAACTGGCCAATAGCGGCCCACACCCCGCGCGCCCAGCACATGGACGCGCTTCGCCAGTCCCTCGACGCCATCCTCGCCTTCGAGCCCACCGTGATCCTCGTCTCCGCCGGATTCGACGCCTACGCGCGCGATCCGATCACGTCCATGACGTTGGAAATCGAGGACTTCGCCACCCTCGGCCGCTGGCTCCGTGAAACCAGACTCCCCGCCGCCGCCGTCTTGGAAGGCGGCTACAGCGACGATCTGCCTTTGTTAATCGACGCGTGGCTCTCCTCGTGGGAGAAATGACTCGGATTTGCGCATGATTTCACGTTTCCTTCCGTTCCGCGTTCGCCGATTGCTAGGTATCAAAGTGAGTTCACGTCCGCCCGCCTACACCCTCATCGACCAGCCTGGTCAAATCACACCCCTCCTCGACGCCCTCGACCAGGTCGATGAGGTCGCCCTCGATACAGAGGCGGACAACATGTATCACTACCGCACGCGGGTCTGCCTCCTGCAGTTCCTCGTCGGCGACAAAATCTTCCTCGTCGACTCGCTCGCGCCCCTCCAGCTCGACGGCCTCTGGTCCCGCCTCGCGGACAAACACCTCCTCATGCACGGGAGCGATTTCGACCTGCGCCTCCTGCACGACTTCTGCCGCTTCCGCCCCAAGAGCATCTTCGACACGATGCTCGCCGCCCAACTCATCAACCGCCCGCGCATCGGCCTCGCCTCGCTCCTCGAGGATCACTTCGGCGTCAAACTCTCCAAAGACTCCCAGAAAGCCAACTGGTCCAAGCGCCCGCTCACCCAGAAGATGCTCGATTACGCCGCGCTCGACGTCTTCCACCTGCCCGCGCTCCGCGACATCCTCACGCGCGAACTCGTCAAACTCGGCCGCCTCGAATGGCTGAAACAACAATGCCGCGCGCAAATCGAGTCCGGCTCCATCGGCTTCGCCCCGCCCGACGAAAACGACTGGCGCATCGGCCGTAGCGAACGCCTCCGCGGCCAGGGCCTCTCCGTCCTCCATGCCGTCTGGCACTGGCGCGAGCAAACCGCCCAGCGCCTCGACGTCCCGCCCTTCAAGGTCTGCTCCTCCGATCTCCTCCTCAAGATCGCCAACGCCGCCGAGACTGGCGAATCCGAGGCCACGATCCTCGCCAACATCCACCTCGGCCGCCGCCACGACCGCCTCGCGCCTTCGCTCGCCGCCGCCATCAAGGCCGGCCTCGCCCGCGACCCGAAAACCCTTCCGCGCCGCCGCGGCCGCGATCCCAATCACGTCTCGCTCACCCAGGCCGAAATCGAACGCCTCGATCGCATCAAAGACGACCGCGACAAAGTCGCCGCCAAACTCGAGCTCGATCCGACGCTGATCGCCAATCGCGCCCAGCTCGCGCAGATCGCCCGCGCTCCCAAGCGCCTCGACGAATTGCTCCTCCCTTGGCAGGCCGACCTCCTCCGCGAAATCCCTTCGCTGAAGTAAATCGGTGAAGCCCGACGTCTCCCCGTCGGGCTCGCCCGCCGAGTGGCCCCCGCCGAGCCGTCCCTACGTGTCCTCCGACACCAACGCCAACATCGCCCGCCACCTCGGCCTGATGGCCGCCGCGCACCCCACGCGCGCCGCCCTCAAGATCCCCCGCGGTCGCACCCACACCGGCGACATCGATTACCTTTCGCTCACCTTCGCCGAACTCGACGCCGAAGTCTCCGCTTGGTCCGACCGCCTCACCACCGCCGGCGTCCGCCGCGGCGACCGCACGCTCGTGATGGTTCGCCAGGGCCTCCCGCTCATCGCCTCCGCCTTCGCCCTTTTCCGCCTCGGCGCCGTCCCGGTCATCATCGACCCCGGCATGGGCCTGAAAAACTTCCTCGCCTGCGTCGCCAGCTCCCGCCCCCGCGCCCTCGTCGGCATCCCCGTCGCCCAACTCGTCAGCCGCCTCTTCCGCCGCCCCTTCAAATCCATCACCACCCGCGTCACCGCCTCCTCCTCGCTCACCTCCC
>Ga0065721_10049390_pt1 | contig 35455 bp, 30 predicted proteins | sample Mesricmetagenome_FD_59108 | JGI IMG/M metagenome (GOLD analysis project Ga0065721, IMG submission 59108) | Mesophilic microbial community from rice straw/compost enrichment Sample: eDNA_1 v2 (version 2) | ecosystem: Engineered > Solid waste > Grass > Composting > Bioreactor | place: USA: Davis... | reverse complement strand
GCCCGCCTCCGCGGGCTCCGGTAAATGTAGACGGTTACGGATTGCCCGTAGCCGCCCCGCGCCCGACGCAGCCCGCGGAGGCGGGCTTGAATCAACGAAGCCGGGACTTCAGTCCACGGCGATTTATCGGCGGCCACGGCACACACCGGCCACGGCACACACCGGCCACGGCACAACACCGGCCTACCGCAACCACTCGTCCAAGTGTGCGGCCACGAACGCATCATCGGTCTGCTCGGGGTAGGCGCGGCACACCCGCTCAATCGCCTCGGCCTGACCCGCCGACAACCCTTCGTTCGGGTCCAGGCACCAGATACCCTCCAGCAAACCCTGACGACGCAGCACCTCGTGGATGCCCGCGATGCAGCCCCGGAAACCATGCGCCGCGTCGAACAGCGCGGCATTGGCGTCGGTGACCTGCGCCGCACGCGTCAGCCAGCCCGGGTCCAGGCACGCTCCGTGAGTGCGGGTCTCCTTGACCTCCTGAAGCAACTCGACAGCGCGGCGGGTCCAGGCGGCCCAGTGGCCGAGCAGACCGCCCACGATGCGCCGGGTAACGGGCCTTCCCGCCTCGTCGGCGAAGCGCCACTCGGTCAACAGGTCGGTGACGATGCTGTCGTCGTTGCCGGTGTACAGCGCCACATCCTCGCGCCCGGCGGCGATGGCGGCGCGCACCACATCGACGGTCTGGTAGCGGTTGAACGGGGCGATCTTGACCGCAACGATGGCCTCGATCTCGAAGAAGCGGCGCCAGAAGCGGTAGGCGAAGGGGCGGCCCCCCACCGCGGGCTGGAGGTAGAAGCCCACCACCGGCAGCACCTGTGCCACGGCGCGGCAGTGGGTGAGCACCACCTCGTCGGGTTCGGCGGCCATGGCGCCAAGGCTGAGCAGGCCGGCGTGGTAGCCGAGGGAGCGCGCCGTTTCGGCCTCCCGGACTGCCTGCTCGGTGCGTCCGCAGATGCCGGCGATGAGTGCCAGGGGACGAGTGGCCTCCGCCCTCGCGGTTTCGGCGGCGAGTTCGAGGACGGGGGCGTAGAGGCCGTGTTGGGGTTCCCGGATGGCGAACTGGGTGGTGTGGACGCCGACGGCGAGTCCTCCGGCTCCGGCGGCCAGGTAGTAGCGGGTCAGCGCCCGCTGTCGGCGTTCGTCGAGGCGGCGCCGGGCGTCGAGGGCGAGCGGGTGGGCGGGGAGGACCTGGCCGGCGAGCAGGTGTGCGCGCAGGTCCAGAGGTGGGAAGGGCATCACGGGCGTCAGTACCTCCCGTCGCGGGCTTCAAAGCGGGTGGGCTTGTTCAGCAGGCGCCCGCCGCACCGCTGCCACGCCGCGCACCAGCGTACCAGCGTCTCCAGGGGAACCTCCGGAGGACCGAAGAGCGCCAGAGCGCGCGCTGCGTTAGAAAGCAGCGCCGTGTCCGCCTCCTCGCCCGCCAGAATGGGCGGACGCCCGAACAGGTCGCCGAAGCGGTGCGCCAGGTCACGAACAGAGACGGTCTCCGGCCCGGTGACGTTCAGCGCCACGGGCGGCCAGGCCGCGTGCAGCAGGCTGCGCAGGGCCATCGCGTTGGCGTCCCCCTGCCAGATAACGTTGACGTGCCCGGTGGTCAGGTCGATCGGCTCGCCGTCGCGCACCTTGCGGGCGATGTCCACCGGCACCCCGTAGCGCAGGTCTACGGCGTAGTTCAGGCGGAAGAGCAGGAGCGGCGCCCGGTGCGCACCTGCGAAGTGCTCGAACAGCCGCTCCCGAGCGACGCACGAGTTGGCGTACTCGCCCAGGGGTTCCAGCGGGTCCTCCTCGCGGGAGCCGCCGCTGGCGACGGGTGTATTGGGGTACACGCAGCCGGTGGAGAAGACGACGGTGCGCGGGCGGGCGGGCGCATACCGCTCGGCGACCACCGCAGGGACGTAGGCGTTCATGGCCCAGGTACGCTCTGGTGCGGCGGCGGTGCCGAACTTTTGCCCGGCCATGAACACCAGGTTTTCCGTGTCCGGCAGGCGCTCTACCTGTGTGCGGTCGGAGAGGTCGGCGGGGAGAGTCTCCACGCCCGAGGCCTCCAGAAGGGCGCGAGCGGCGGGGTCGGAGAAGCGGGCCACGGCGATGACGCGCTGGGAGCGCCGCCCGGCGGCGTCCAGGGCGCGGCGGGCCATGCGCGCCAAGCTCGGCCCCATCTTGCCCCCGGCGCCCAGCACGAGGATATCCCCCGTCAGTCCCGTAGCGAAGTCGGAGACGAGGGCCGCCGTGGGGCGGGAAAGGCGATCCTCCAGTTCCGCTTCGTCCGCGGGCGCGGGCGCTTCGTCCGCAACGTCACTCTGCAGCATGGCGTGGGCAGCCCTTCAAACGAACTCTATAGCTCCCGCAGGGGGTGAGTATACTTCAGTTTGGTCCGCCTGTCAAGAAGGGACGGAGGCCAGACAGCGTGAACATACGTCCGAGACTACCCTATGTTCATTCTCGGAGCGCTCCCGCCTGCCGCCGCGCGCTCCCCCAGGAGGACCCTGTGACGCCTTCTTCCCGGCACGGCCGCCGCCGTTTCATCACCTCGGGCGCCCTGACCCTCAGCGCCCTGTCGCTTGTCGCCCTGACCCTCTCCGGGTGCCCCGCGCCGGGCAACTCGGGCGCGTCCGGTTCGCCCGGCGCTCCGTCATCCGGTGGTGGAGAGGGCGGAAAGACGGTCAAGGTCGCCTTCGTCACCAATAACGCCTCGGACTTCTGGACCATCGCGCGCAAAGGCACCGAAAAGGCCGATGAGGAGCTGGACAACGTTGAGGTCGAGTTTCTGATGCCGGCAGAAGGCACCGCGGCCGAACAAAAGCGGCTGGTGGACGACCTGCTTGCCAAGGGCGTCGGCGGTATGGCGATCAGCCCCGTGGACCCCGCCAACCAGGTCCAGATGATTAACGACGCCGCCAAGAAGATCCCGGTGGTGACCCAGGACAGCGACGCGCCGGACAGCGACCGCCTCTGCTACATTGGCACGGACAACGTGGCCGCGGGCCGCCAGGCGGGTGAACTGGTCAAGGAGACGCTGCCGAACGGCGGCAAGATTATGGTGTTCGTGGGCAAGAAGGACGCCCAGAACGCCAAGGAGCGCTACCAGGGTCTGGAGGAGGCGCTGAAGGGCTCCAACATCCAGATTATCGACATCCGCACCGACGACACCGACCGGCTGCGCGCCAAGGCGAATGTCGCTGACACGCTGGTGAAGTACCCGGATATCGCCGGGATGGTCGGCCTGTGGAGCTACAACGGCCCCGCCATCCTGAGCGCGGTGAAGGAAGCGGGCAAGGCTGGCAAGGTCAAGATCATCTGCTTTGATGAGGAGGACGACACGCTTGCGGGCGTCAAGGAGGGGTCGATCGCCGGCACCATCGTCCAGCAGCCCTACGAGTTCGGCTACCAGTCCATCCAGATGCTTGCCAAGGTCGCCAGTGGTGACAAGAGCGCGGTCCCCGCGGACGGCAAGAAGATCGTCCCCACGCTGGTTATCAAGCAGGCGGACGTGGACGCGTTCACCACGAAGATCAACGAGCTGCGCGGGCGCACGGAAGCTGCGAAGTGACGCAGGCCGTTCCACCGGATTCGGGAAGCACGCCGGCCTCTAACGCCAACGCGGCGGGAGCCGGCGCGCCCCCCCTGCTGGAGATGCGGGGCATCACCAAGCGCTTCGGCGGGGTGGCAGCGCTTTCGGGAGTGGACCTTACCGTGCGGGGCGGTGAGGTCCTGGCCCTGATCGGGGAGAACGGCGCGGGCAAGTCCACCCTCATGAAGGTGCTGGGCGGCGTCCACGCGCCCGATGAGGGCGAGGTGCGCGTCGAAGGCCAGCCGGTACGCATCGCCTCCCCGCGCGAGGCTACCCGGCTCGGTATCGCCTTCATCCACCAGGAGCTGAGCGTCCTGGAGAACCTGGACGTTGCGGCGAACCTGTTCCTGGGACGCGAGAAGACGTTCGGCGGGCCGCTGAACCTGATCGACACGCGCCACCTGGAGGAGCAGGCGGCCGTCTACCTCAAGCAGTTGGGGCTGGCGGTCTCGCCCCGGGCTCCGGTGGCAAGCCTGTCCCTGGCGCAGCGGCAGATGGTGGAGGTGGCACGGGCACTCTCTCAGGAGGCGCGCCTGCTCATCATGGATGAGCCCTCCGCCAGTCTGACGCCCGCGGAAACCGACCGTATGCTCGCCGTGGTCCACGATCTGAGGGCGCGGGGGGTGAGCGTAATCTACATCTCTCACCGCCTCAAGGAGATCGAGACCATCGCGGATCGGGTGACTGGCCTGCGGGACGGGAAGAACGCGGGCGACCTGGCGAAGCACGAAATCACCACCGACCGGATGGTGCGGCTCATGGTCGGGCGCGACCTGGAGCGCGTCCTCCGGGAAAAGCCGGCGCCCGCCGACCCGAACACGCCGCCGGTGCTGGAGGTTCGGAACCTGGTGACGCCCCGCTACCCCCGCCGTCAGGTGTCGTTCTCGGTGCGGGCAGGGGAGATACTGGGCTTTGCCGGTCTCGTGGGCGCAGGGCGCACCGAGGTGGCGCAGGCGCTCTTCGGCGTCGAGCCCGCGCTCTCCGGTGAGATTCTGCTCAATGGCCAGGCGGTGCGCATCGCGACCCCCCGGGACGCCATCGCACATGGCATCTACCTGATCCCGGAGGACCGGCGCCATCTGGGCCTGATTCTGGACTTCCCCATCCGCGAGAACATCTCGCTGCCATCGCTGAACCGCTTCACGCGCGCGCTGGGCTGGATCGACCGCGCGAAGGAGAAGCAGTCTACCACCGAAAGCGCGAACCGGCTGAATGTCAAGACCACCAGCGTGGAGAACGCCGCCGGGACACTCTCAGGCGGCAACCAGCAGAAGGTGGTACTGGCCAAGTGGCTTTCGCGTGACCCGAAGGTGCTGATCTTCGACGAGCCAACACGCGGCGTGGACGTGGGCGCGAAGGCGGAGATCTACGAGCGCATCCGCGCGCTCGCCGCTGAGAGCGGGGTCGCGGTGCTCTGCATCAGCAGCGACATGGAAGAGGTCCTGGGCCTGTGTGATCGGGTCGCCGTCATGCACGAGGGCGCCATCACCGGCACGGTGGAGCACGAGGAGATGACGGAAGAGACCATCATGCGGCTCGCGGTCGGTCACGGTGGGGAGGCCGCATCATGAAGTCCAAGAAAGAGCTCGGCCTTGCGATCCTCCTGGTGGTGCTGTGCGCTTTCACCGCCATGCGGAGCGAGGGAACGTTCCTGAGCCCCACCAACCTGCAGAACACCGCCCGGCTGATCGGGATGTACGGCATCTTCAGCCTCGGGGTTGGGTTCGTCATCATCACGGGCGGTATCGACCTGTCTATCGGCTCGGTGATCGCCCTGCTTGGCGTCCTGCTCTCGTTCGCCCTGGGAGACTGGCACCTGGCGCCTCCACTTGCCCTGCTCTTTGTCGTGGGGGTGGGCGCGCTGCTCGGCCTCGGGCATGGCCTGCTCATCGCGAAGGTGCGCCTCCAGCCGTTTATCGTTACGCTCTGCGGCCTCCTGTTCTACCGGGGCATCGCCCGCTTCGTTGCGAACGACGAGACCAAGGGCTTTAGTACGGCAACGGGCATCGAGGGACTCCAGAGCCTGGCAACCGGAAATCTCCTGGGGGTCCCTACCCCGTTTGTGTTTCTGCTGGTGCTGGCAGCAGCGCTCTGGGTCCTGCTGCACCGCTCGACCTACGGGCGGCACCTGATGGCGCTGGGCAGCAACGAGAACGCGGCGCGCTACGCGGGTATCCACACAGATCGTCTGCTCATCAGCGTCTACGTCCTGTGCAGCCTGCTGGCGGGCGTCGCCGCGGTCTTCGTGGCCTTCTACACCAACTCCATCTCCCCCTCCTCGCACGGCAACTTCTACGAATTGTACGGCATCGCGGCGGCGGTCCTGGGGGGATGCAGCCTGCGCGGCGGCGAGGGTTCGGTGGTGGGTATCCTCATCGGTACGGCGCTGCTGCAGGTGCTCCAGAACCTGGTGAACCTGCTCGGCATCCCCTCCTCGCTCAACTTCGCCGTCATGGGCGCGGTCATCCTGGCCGGCGTCGCCGTGGACCAGATCCTTTCGCGCCGCGCTGCTCGCAAGCGGTAGATAAGATACTGCCCCCGTCGCTCGGCAGCCTCTGCCGAGAGGCTGCCGAGCGACGGGGGGGCGGCGGTGCAGCCCCGCGAGCACGGAGAAAGGTACCTTCCATGTCTGACATCACCATCCGGCTTCGGTGCCGGAACCTGCCAGGCGCACGGGTCGGAGAGAGCGCGGCCGTGCGCCTGGGCATTCAGCGGGGCAAGGAGGTCGTGGAGGATGTTTCCGCCGACGCGGAGGAGGCTACGTTTACCGCTCCCCTGCGCATCGGCGGAAGCCCGGAAGCCGGGCCTCCCAACTTCCTGGGTCCGTTCGCGCATGGCACGGTCAACGACCGATTCCTCTACCTGTGCTGGGGGGAGCGCACCGCCAACGGCGCCTGGGAGGGGTTCGGACGCGCCAAGATCCGTCTGTCTCCCGTCACCTGGGAGGCGATCACGCGGGCGCAGGAAACCGGTGCGGAGATCGAGGCCGTGATCGACATGACGGACGCGCGTGGCGCCCCTGTGTTCGCCTCCCTCAGTGCCGACCGAGTCCAATGGACAGGAACTCGTTAAAATACCTGATTTAGTGACTGCCTGGCACCAGTAGAGAATTTATCTGCTCCTCGGGACCAAACCTGAGGAATAATTACCCAGCGGTTATACCTGACTGACTGCCAGACCAGGACTTTCCGCTCGGGACGGTCCAACGGCGTACCGCTTCTCGCTCGCCCTACGGCGCTCTCCGCGCCCCGTGATTCGAAGGAGATCGAGAACGAATGTCGTTGAAATGCAGAGGTTCTCTCACCGCCGCTGGCGCGGCACTTATCCTCCTGGCATCGGCTCCCCGCCCCGCACTCGCTCAGATCAATATTGGCGGTTCCAACCCGCTTGTGCACACCGAGAACTTCGACACGCTGGCCTCCGGCCCTCTGGTCACGGACTTCAGCTTTGTGGACAACGTCACCCTCCCCGGAGTGTACACCACCCGTACTACCTATCGCGCCTCCTCGGGCGCGGAAGGCACTGCGGTTCTCTACAGTTACGGAGCCAGTTCCGGCCCCAACATGGGGGATCGCGCCCTGGGCGGCATCTCCCCCTCACAGAACACTGACATCGTCTATGGCTTTCGGTTCGTCAATACCGGGTCCACCCCCCTGACCTCGTTTCAGGTTTCCTACAACGGCGAGTTCTGGCGGCGCGGCACTACCCTGACAATCCCGGATGTCCTGGAGTTTGGCTATCAGGTATTCGATGCGGGGACCGGAAGTATCACGGATCCGGACTATACCCGGGTGAGTGAACTGGATTTTGTCGTGATCTCGTCCGGTCCGCCAGGCAACAACGGGAACACGCCCTTCAGCACGACAAGCATCAATAACGGTGCCGGCACAAGCATCTCGGTCGCCCCGGGCCAGGAGATATGGATACGGTGGTACGACTTCAATAGCACCGCTCTCACGGACCACGGTCTGGCCGTCGACGACTTTTCGATCACCTTCACCACCACCGCCATACCGGAACCGGGGACGTTCATCCTGATGGCAGCGGGAGCCGTTGGTAGCGGAGCGCTGGCCCTGGGGAGGCGACGCGGCAAAAAGCACACGCACCGCCGCAAGCGCACCGGTGCGTGAGGTTGCCTATACCGTTTCGCGGCGGGCGGACCACCACTCCTCAGCGAGAATCGCATAGAAGTAGTTGTCTACCCAGCGGTCGCGGATGCGCTGGCACCGTACAAAGTGCCCCTCCCGCCGCATTCCCAGCTTTTCCATGACGCGCCAGGAGGCGACATTCTCCGGTTGGCAGCGCGCCCACACACGGTGCAGCCCCAGCGTTTCGAACGCGAAGGCGAGTCCGGCGCGCGCGGCCTCGGTAGCGTAGCCGCGCCCCCAGTGCGCGCGCGCCAGCGTCCAGCCGATCTCGGCATCCTCAAACTCCCGGCCGAGCAGGATAGGCAGCCAGCCGATCACGGCGCCGCTCCCCTGGAGAGCGACCGCCAGTTCGAAGCGGGAGCGTGGCTGCGCACGCCGCTGCTCCTGAAGGCGGGCCAGGGACGCCTTCACGTCGGCCTCGGTCGCGGGCGCCGCAGCGCGGTAGCGCAGTACTTCGGGGTCGGAGGCGTAGGCGAGTACCGCGGGCCAGTCGTCCGGCGTGTACTCGCGCAGAAGGAGACGCTCGGTTTTTAGAGCGATTTCGGCGAGCGAGGCGGGGTTCACGCCTTTATTGTACGGTGAGGCAGAGCGGGTTCGGCTTCCGCACCTGCGGCCTTCTCCCAGGGGACCGTGCCGTCATCGTACCAGGCTTCGGCAAACAGAGTAGGCACCGTGCCCCAGTCCACCGTCCGCAGGCCGCACACCCGCGCAAAATCGAGCAGGTAGACCCGCATCGCCTCCTGCAACTCCTCCGCCTCCTCATCGTTCAGGGTGACATAGGGGCGAAAGCCCAGCAGTTCGAAGTTTTCCGTCAGTCCGATCAGCCGCCGCCCGACGATGCGCCCGGTCGCCTCGTCCACGGCATAGAGCACTCGCTTGTTCTGCTCACAAGCGTTCGCCACCGTAGAGTAAGCGTTGCACTCGCTCGCCGACAGGCAGGTGCCGAAGGGGTTCCCCATCTGCAGGACGCGCAGTGGATCCCGCTCCAGCGCAAGCAGCACGCGCCTTTTGCCTTTGCCTGCCAGAACCACCCGACGCGGGTGCGCGCCCAGCCACGCGACGGCATCCGCCCCGTGGGCGGCCAGGCGTTCGCGGAACGCCCGGTTCCCGGGGTGCTCGTCCAGAAACGGACGCGCGGCGCCTCCCGCAACGTGCGCCCGCAGAAGCCGCTGGAGCAGTTTGCGATTCTTTTCGATGTGCGAGGCGATCACCACCGCGTTCCGCAGGTCTTCCGTGAAGGCGACGTCCGCGGCAACGGGCTTTCCCAGAAACAGGGTAAGGCGGATGCGCCAGCACGCCTCCACCGCCCGCTCGGCCGCTGCCATCTGCGCTTCGCGGGTGACGGCGGTCAGGCGCTCGCGGGCCTCGTCGGCAGCCCGAGCGCGCATCCGCTCCTCATCCGCAAGCCGGGCGCGCAACGAGGCGACACGCGCGGCGATACCGGCGTTGCCCCTGCCACACGCAAGCCGTGCCTCCAGAAACGCCAGTTCCCGTGCCCGCTTCTCTGCCTCGCCCAGGGCGGCACGGCGCAGGCCGGGGGGGAGATCGCCGCGGTCGCCGGTGAGCCAGCGGGCGTACCAGTACCCGGCGGCCAGCGGGGCGACATCGGGGACGAGGTCCAGCAGGGCATCCCACTCCGGGTCGTCGCTGCGGGCGGAACCGGCGTGCGCCTCCCCCGGCCAGAGTTCCGCCAACGGGGCCAGGGCCTTGTCCGGACAGCCGGGCCGCGCGACCTGGTGCACGGCGTCCAGCAGGCGCAGGCAGCGGCGCGCCTGCCGCGGCATCAGGGCGGTGACAGGCGCGCGCAGGCCGGGGAACCGCTCCAGGAGTTCCCGGATGCGCTTCGGCACCGCAGCGCCCGGACCGTCCTCTGCCGTGAGCGCGGCGCGGGCGGCGTCGAAGCAGGCCAGGAAAGCCTCCGGAGCACCGGCGCCGTCGGTATGCAGGGCGCCTGCCAGGTTCAGCGCCCCCGTCAGATGCTCCAGGGCCGCCCAGGTGTTGCCGTCCCGCCACACGCCGGGTCCGTCCACGGCGATGCGCTCCCGGACCCGGCCGACCAGTTCCTCGGGCAGCCCGGCCAGTGCCACCCGGAAGGTGGCCTGCCACGCGTGCTCCGTTTTTCCCGGCCCCGCTGCTGCCGCTGCCGTGCGCGGCAGGAACACGTCCCGCCCGGCCTCCAGGCGGCGGAGCGCGTTGAGACCGTCTGCGCGCGAATGGCGGCAGAGTTCCGCGGCGAGGGCGTCCACGAATGCCACGCGCTCCTCGCCGCGAGGGATGCCCCGGAAGGCGTAGCCGAGCAGCGACCGGAAGAGACTTCGCCCTTCGCTCCCCTGGTCGGCAACGTGCGTCAGGAGTGACCATACCGACCATTCGACGGGAACACCTGCCTCCTTCAGCGCGCGGGCTGTGTCTAAGACCCAGGTGTACCACGCGGCTTCGTCCTGCTCCTGCCAGCATCCACGCCAGAAGGGGTCCCGGGTCTCTTCGAGAACGCGGGCGGCGCCGGCGACATCTCCGACGAACACGCGGGCGAGGTGGAGCGCCGGGCGGAACCGCTCCTTCCAGGCGCTGTCGAGCCAGTGCCCCAGGTACCGCGTAGACTCAAGACGCTCCGACAGCCAGCCCGCGGAGTCACGGTGTTTTCGGCTCGTCTGGAGGGGGTTCGCCGTGGGAGGCACGCCTTCCCAGAACAGGTCGGGTCGCCCGGCCAGCACGGCGAGATAGGTTCGGGCGACCGTGCCGTCCTCCTGCGCCGCGGCGCGCAGGGGGCGCAGGAGGGCCGGCCCGATCTGCGGCCCGAGAAGACCCGGGAGGTGGTCGAGCACGCTCCCGACAAACCGGCCGAAGTCGCGCACCACGCCCGGTTCGCCGCCGGTGAGGCGCAGGAGCGTGACGAGGAGTTCGCCCATCTCCGCCAGGGCGCGGGCGCGAACGCCGCGCGCTTCGCCCGCCTGCTCCGGCGTTTCACGCTGGGGCGGCTTCGGCAGTTCGTGGCGGCGGCTCCGCAGGCGGACGGCGAGCGGGCAGACCCAGTGCGCGACCGTCTCCAGCAGGTTCACCACTTCGCGGGCAGGGTACCCGCCTTCCGGGAGCAGTCGAGAGCGCACGAAGTCCGGCGGCAGGGCGAAGGGGCTCCCGGCGGCGAGGGTGCGTGCGGCAGTGAAGCGTTCCGCCAGGGACAGCAGCGCGGGCTGAGACTCGCCCGGGTCCGCTGCCGCCAGGAGTGCGGCGAGCAGGCGCGGTTCGTCCGGCAGTCCGCGGCGCAGAGCATACTGACGGGCCGCCCGCACGGCGGGCGGAAGACGGGCGTCGTCCGGGAAGAGGTGCGCCTCGGCGCCGCCCGCGCGCCGGGATATGGCGCCCAGGGTCAGGGCGGCAAGAGCGCGGGCACAGAGGGGGAGAGAGTCGTCCCCCGCCATCGCCCGCAGGCCCGCGGGGGCCACACCGTCCGTCCGGTGAAGCAGCAGAACCAGGCGGCGCGCGGGCGAGAACGGCGGCTCGCACAGGACCACCGCCTCCAGCAGCAGAAGCGCGACCAGCGCATTGGGACTGCCGGCACGGCAGCGTACGGCGCTCCCGAGGGCGAGCAGGCGCTTGGCCACCTCCAGCGCCGCGCGGCGGCGGGCGAGGAAGGCGTCGGCGTCCCCCAGCGCGGCCCCGGCGGAAACGGGGTGGACGGCGATGCGGTTCAGGCAGTACTGCGCCCGCGCCACGGTCCTGGGCGTCAGGGGCACCCGATGCCGGCCGTCCGGCGTAACGTAGCAGAGCGGCCCGGCCGTGTCGGCCTCCCAGCAGGGAGCGCCGCCAAGCCACTCCACCCGCGCCGCGTACATGCGGACCGCGAGGACATGCCGGGGCTTGACGCCGCCGCTAGCACGGGGTAGCGTCAAGCCCTTTTCCGTCGATTGTTTGGCCGTGCCCACGCCTACAGTGTCGCGCGAGCCGGCCGGGAGTTAAAGACGCGACCGGGGAGGGTCGCCGTCACGCCCCGATCTCCAGCGCCGCGTCGATAGCGGCCAGCGTGTCCGGCGACAGGGTCACACCACTCGCCCCGGCGTTGTCCTCCACCTGGGAGGGCTTCGACGCCCCGATGATGACGCTGCTGACCTCCGGGCGGCGCAGGCACCAGGCCAGCGCGAGCTGGCTCATGGTGATGCCCAGTTCCTCCGCGATGCCCGCGAGCTTCTGCACCCGCTCCAGCACCTTCTGGTCCAGTTCCCCTTTGTTCAGGAACATGTTCTGGTTCGGGTCGGCGGCGCGGCTCCCCTCGGGCAGGGGCTGGCCGGGCTTGTACTTGCCGGTGAGGAGGCCCTGCGCGAGCGGCGAGTAGACCACCAGGCCGATGCCCTCGCGCCCACAGAGCGGCATGACCTCCTTCTCCAGGTGGCGCTCCAGAGCGTTGTAGATCGGCTGGTTCGAGACTGGGGGATGGAGTCCGCGCCCGCGCGCCAGGTCCACAGCGTGCGCAATCTGACCGGCGGACCACTGGGACACCCCGTAGTAGAGGATCTTGCCCTGCCGGACCAGGTCGTCCAGCGCCATCAAGGTCTCCTCCAGCGGCGTTTCCGTGTCGTAGCGGTGGCACTGGTACAGGTCGATGTAGTCCATGCCGAGCCGCCGGAGCGACGCGTGGCACTGCTCCATAATGTGCTTGCGCGACAGGCCGTGGTCGTTCGGGCCATCGCCCATCGGGAAGAAGACCTTGGTGGCGACGAAGAGCTTTTCGCGAGGGTAGGGCTTCAGGGCCGCCCCGACCACCTCCTCCGCCTTGCCACGCGCGTAGCCGTTGGCGGTGTCGAAGAAGTTGATACCCAGGTCATACGCCTTCGCGATACACGCCCGGGCGGTCTCCTCCTCGGTCGCCCCGCCGTAGGTCAGCCAGGAGCCAAGCGACACCTCGGACACCTTCACCCCGTACTTGCCCAGCTTTCGGTATTTCACATTTCCTCCTTCAAGGTAAAACCACCGCGTTACGCACCTGCGGACGGCGGGCCGACCGTCAGGGTAAGGGCCTGCCCCGCCGAAAGGGTCAGCGCCGGAGCGAAGGAGAGAGCGGAGATGTCCCCGTTGCGCAGTTCCGTGTAGGGCACCGCTCCCTGCTTTCCGCTCCGGGTAACCGTGACAGCCTGGACGTTTTCCGCCTCGCGGATACCACCCAGCTCTATCCGCGCCGCCGGGAACCGCCCCTCCACCACCCGGAGCGTCACCTGCCGAACCGGCCCACCCGCGCCGCCGTCACTCTCCCGCTCCATTATTCCCCATGCCGCAGGACCACTCCAGAAGGCACGGAACTTCCCCCCGTCCATCGCCTCCGCGGGCGGCGGGGTGAGGCGCAGAACCCGCTCCACGCCGTCGTAGTCCCAGCCCGTCAGCGCGAGCAGGAGCGACCAGTTTGCCAGCGCGCGGGCGTAGTGCCCCCCGCACTCGATCTCGTTCCAGGGGTTGCGCGGCATGGGCGCGCGCGGCACGCCATCGTAGCGGTCCCGCACGCCCTTGACGATGCAGAACGCCTCCTCGACCATGCCTTCGTACAGCAGGTGGCCCGCCACCTGGTACTCCACGCCGGTCCACACCTCGTCCACGTAGGGGATGGTATCCGTTGGGCGCCCGCCGCGGGGCCAGGTGCAGTTCAGCAGCCCCTTGTCCGTGCCCCCGGCAAACTTGCGCCAGTGGTGCTGGAAGTCGGTGAAGTCGGTGCGCCAGTTGTGACGGAACACCGCGCGCAGGGCCTTGCGAACGTGGTCCTGCGGGAGAAGGTAGCCCAGGCCGAGCTGGTGCGCCCACCACTGCCCGATGAGCTGGTCGCTGAGGCACCCGGGGCCGTACTCCCCGGTCCGATTCTCGTAGCCAGGCAGGTCCTGCTGGAAGTACTCACCGTTCCAGCAGCGGGCCAGCAGGTTCTCCCTTCCCTTCTGGAACACGCCCCGGAAGCGCTCCACGGCGTCGTTGTCCCCCACCCGGCGCGCCATCTCCTCCCCGGCGCGCAACGCCGCCAGGTAGTAGGTGCCAATAAAGCTGTTGACCCCGTGGATGGCGTTGTCGTAGGTGTTCCACTGGTCGCCGCTCAGGGTGCCATCGGGCTTGCCGTCCGGAGAAGAGGCTGCATCCTGCGCGATCAGGTAGTCCACCGCGGCGCGTACCTTCGGCCACCGCTCCTTCAGGTAGGCCGGGTCGGACTGGTTGCGCACCTCGCGGTAGAACTTCAGGATGCCGCTGGCGTGGCCGTCGCTGAACGGCCGCTCGCCGGTGGGACGGCCCGGGATCGCGGGGACCTCCGTGCGGTTGTTCACACCGCCATCCGGCCCCTGCTGGCAGTCGAAGTCCACAGAGCGCATCCGGCGCTCCAGGTCAGGAAACAGGTAAGCCAGCGCCTGCTCGTACCCCCAGACGTGGGTGCAGGTCGGCGGACAGCAGCCGTTGGAGCCCTCCCAGCCGTATACGTTGCCGTCCGCGATGCGGAACACGACGCCCGGGTGGCGGATGGTGCTGATCTGCGAGGTGAGGCAGTCCAGCATCCAGTACGGCAGGGTGCTGTCGTAGAACGCTGTCCGGAACCGCTCCGTGCGCTCCCGGAGCTTCGGCAGATCGCGCGCCGCGTCGCGCAGCACCGCGGCGGCGTCCGGCCACCGCGTGGCGTAGTGGTTCCCTACCGCCTTCTGCGGCCCATAGTAGCGGTTCGGGAAGTGCCACGCCAGCACAAACGACACCTCCTTGGACTGCCCCGGCGCCAGCGTGACCGACGCCGCCACCGCGCCGTTTACCGTCTGCCCCACCGGTGTGGGGGTCGGAGCGGAGGAGACGCCCCGCTCCGGCAGCGCACCGGTCCGGGCGAACTCCGCCCAGGCATCCTGCCAGCGGTCGAACGCGGCGAGGCGCGAGCGCCGATCGCCACCGGAGACACCGAGCGCCACGGAGCCGAAGCCCGGCGCCCCCTTGGCGACACCCCGCGCCGGCGTGTAGGCGATGCCGGCCACGCGCGCCAGCTCCGCGAACGCCCGCTGCCGCGCCCCGAACAGCTCTGCATCGCCCCACGCCAGCAGGGAGCCGGACGCCAGCACGGTCCGCCCCGCGCCCAGCTTCCCCGCCAGGAACTTCACGCCGTCGGTGGCAGCCCCCGAAGCGGGCGCCACCGGCGCGGCGCCCGCCGCCGGCGTTGCGCCCGCGAAGAGTACGGCCTGCCCGGGCGGCGCGCCTTCGGCGGGCACCTTGAACCGCGCGGGGACAAGCTCCGCAAGCAGGTCGAAGACCTCTTTCGCCACGGGCACGTCGCTGAACTCGATGTGGTCGACGTTGACGTGCCCCCACGGCCCCTTCTGATCGTCCACGATCTCCAGGTGCGCCGTCTTGCCCTTGAACTCGCTGACGTCCCAGATAACCGGGAACAGCCGCTCCTCGTTCCGCCCGGACTCGCGCCGGACTGGCTGGCCGTCCACGATCAGGCGAAGCTGGGTATTCGGATGCCAGCCGCCTCCGATCAGGAAGCGGATGAAGCGCCGCTCCACGGTAAATGTCGGGCTGGTCAGGCGTCCGGTGGTATCGTCGCCCTTCCAGAAGGTGTTCACCAGGCCCTTACCCATGAACCCGGTCACGGGCTGCTGCCCCGGCAGCGTGCCCGTCGCGGGCGCGTCCCCGAATGCCTCCCCCTCTACCTTCCACGCCCCGTAGCCGTTCTCGAAGTCCGCGAACAGTATGTCCGGCGGGGCGGAGGCGGCGCCGTCCGGCGCGCGGGCGTAGAGCGTGAGCAGGGGCGACTCGCCCCCCGCCCAAACCACGGTGGCACCGCGGTTCACGGCGTCGCGGGTGTGGCGCAGGGTCTGCGCCGAAAGGGTGACCGGTGCGTTCTCGATCCAGATCACCGTGGACGCCGGTTCCTCGACCGACGCAGGCAGCGCGTCCAGACTCGCCACGCGGAAGCCCGGCGCGTGGTCGAGCGGGTAGGTGTTCAGACCGCCCGGGTTGGCGTTGGTGAAGAGGCGGAACGGCTTGCCACCGGCAACCTCCGCCCGCCGCCCCGCCTCCGCCGTGAACGCGATCCCGGTGCAGCCCCCGGCGTCCACGGGCCGGTTGCGGTTGCCGCCGAAGTTCGGGTGGCGGTTGCCCCAGCGCGGCGGCACGGTATTGAACCCGACAGAGTTAAAGCTGATGGCGGGGCCGAGCGCGTCGTAGCCGACCGGGTTCTGGAGAAACCCCGCCAGGGAAACGGTCTGCTGCTCCTGCGTCGGGTTCTCCAGGCGGAAGGCGAAGCAGGCCACGGGCAGCGACGACAGGTCGGTGTCGAAGGGCGAGAACGGGGTGAAAGCGGTCATCGCCACCCGCACGGGCAGGTCGGGGTCCCGGTACCGCAGCGTGGCGAGGGGATACTCGCCGACCATTTCGATACCCGCCACCTTCGGCAGTCCCGGGGGGCCGCCCGCGGTCTGGAGCAGCTTCGCCGCGCCCCCGCTGGTCCGCACGCCGAAGAAGAACGGCAGGTGGCCGTCCCGGAGCGTGTTCCACAACTGCCACACCGTGAACTGCCCGTCCACACCCAGTTCGAAGCTGCCGGTGCCGATGCCGCCCAGCGGGAAGCGCACATCGGTGTGCTCCCCCGAACGGTAGACCCGGCGCGCGGTGGCCGCGGCGGCGCCGCCGCGCCCCGAGAACAGGGTACGCTTCCAGTCTTCCAGGCTTTGACGGGGTGGCGCTTCCGGCTGCTGACCCGCGACCGGCGGGGCCGCCGAGGCGATCGCCGCTGCGGCGCTGCTGGTGCCCAGAAGCGTCAGAAAGCCGCGGCGCGAAAGGCCGTTTCCGGAGTCATCTCGTTCGTTGTCGCCCGGCCCGCACGGCCCGGCGCAGTCGCAGGTGCGTGGCATGTGGTGCAAAAACCTCCTTCCGCTCCCTCGCCGCGCGTCAGAGCGCAGCGAGGGGCGGAGTGTGATATTGCGCTGCTTGAGGCTACTTGAGGACCAGGCCATCCAGGCCGAACAGGTAGCCGTTGGAGCGCTCGTCCTTGCCAACCATCTCGAACTCGATGGTGTTCGCCCCCGCCTTCAGGGCGACACGGCCAAGCGAAACAGGGCCGTGATGGCGGACGTTGGCGTTGTACCCGCGAACCACGGTAGGAAGCGGGTCGGCGGCGCCGTTGACGCGCACGCGGACATCGCCGTAGTCGCGCGCCTGGGTGAAGTAGCCGATCAGTTCGTACTCCTTCGCTTCGGGTGCGTTAAACGTTAACGTCAGACGTGCGCCCGAAGACGTAGGAAGCCACCACAACTGCCCCAGACTGCTCCACTCCCCCTCGAAGACCGACATGTCCTGGAACTCGACGTTCCCGGCGGTCGCCTTCGCGCTGGCGCGCAGGCTCTCCCCCTCGATGATGCCGGGGATGCGCGGCACGGGGGTCGGCTCGGCGGGCAGCAGGTCCTTCGGCAGCGGCGGGAACGGCGGGTGCGGGTGCGTCTGGTAGTAGTAGGCCACCGACGAGTAGTCGGCGCGCACGTCGTTGACCGGCCCGTGCTCGATCTCGAATTTCAGAGACTTCTCGAACGGGATCGCATCCTCAATGTGCCAGCGGTAGGTAGAGATGCGCCCCTTCTCGGTGTCCTTGATCGGGACGCCGTGGTAAGCAGCAGAGTACTCGCCGGTGTCGTAGTACCAGCCGGACGAGAAGTAGTCCTCGGTCCCGGTGCCCACAATCGAGGGGGTCGCCTCGCCGTCCACCGTGACGATCTCGTCCCCCTCCAGATAGAAGAGCCCCCGCCCCTGCATCGCCTGCATCGACATGAGCGTGCCGACGTAGTGGCCCTTACCGGTGGTCTCCAGGATCGTGTAGGACTTACCGTTCTCGGTGGGCCGCTGGCGGCGGAACTGGGCGTGGAAGTAGAGCGTGTCGTCGGGAAGGCTCTTGTGCGTCTCGACGTCCAGGTTGTAGTACAGGGCGTCAATGCGCACGTTGGAGCGGTTCTCGATGGTGATGCGCGCCGACTTACGGAACGGCATCGGCCAGTAGCAGTTGTAACCGCCGCTGGTCATGTTGAGAGGCAGGGACTGGAAGTCCTTCCACTGACCAAAGCCCATGCCGAAGAAGTCGGAGACGGGCACCTCGACCGAGGGGTTGGTTTCGCCATCCCAGTAGCAGCGGATGATGGCCTGCCGCTGGATGGCGACGTTGTTGCGCGGCGCGATGGTAATCCACCACCGCCGGATGATACCGGGGCCGCCCTTGTAGTCCATCAGGGTATGCGTCTCGCCCGGCGCGACGCCCCGCATGTCGGCGTTGCCACCGCGGGGGTCGGTACTGGCGAAGTGCAACAGTTTGCCGCCGCGTGGTGTGATCAGGCTGCCCAGCGTGCCCCGCCCGATGGCGGGCGCGTACTGCCGCTGCGCCCGGGCCTCGGGCGCGGCAAGGGCCACGGCGGTCAGGGTGGCGGCGCAGGCGAGCGCCGCGGAGAGATAATGGCGTAGCTTCAAGCGGTTCCTCCCAGACTTCATTTCGCGCCGAACTTGGCGAGGAGTGCGTCGGCGTTCTCCTTCGTCACTTCGTCGGTCGGCAGGACCACCGACTTCGGCGGCTTCTCGCCCTTCTCCAGGATGCGGACGGCCCAGTCAATCGCCTCCGCGCCGCCGGTCGGGTAGACGTAGGTGGCACCGAGGCGCCCGTCCTTCACGGAGCGCAGGCCGCCATCGGGCGTCGGCAGGCCGTCGATCCCGACGAACAGGATCTTGCTGACATCCTTTCCGGCGCTCTGGGCAGAGATGATCGCCGCCTCGGCCATGGGATCGTTGTGCCCGTACACCACGTCCACGTTCGGGTTCGCCTGGAACATCGCCTGGGACACGGAGACCGCCTTCTCCCGCAGCCAGTCGGCGTTCTGACTGGCCACGATCTTCGCGTCGGGGTTGCCCTTCAGCCCCGCACGGAAGCCGTCGCCGCGCTCCTTGGCAGGGGTGGAGCCCTCCAAACCGCGCAGTTCGAGGATGTTGCACGGCTTGCGCGCGTTGTCGCGGCACCAGTCGGCCACGTACTTACCCGCTTCTTCGCCGATCTTCTGGTTGTCCGCTCCGATCCAGACGGTGTACTTGTCGCCGTTCACCTTGCGGTCCAGCAGGATCACCGGCGTGCCGCCCTCATACGCCTTGGCGACCACATCGGTCAGCGGCGCGGCCTCGTTGGGGGAGATAATCAGCAGGTCCACCTTCTGCTGGAGGAAGTTCTCCACGTCGGCCACCTGCTTGGCGTTGTTCTGCGCGGCGTCGGCGAACACGACCTTCAGGTTGGGGTGCTTCTCGGCGGCAGCGGCGATCTGGTCGTTCATGGCCTGACGCCAAGGCTCACCCTTGTTCGCCTGCGACATCCCGATGGTGAACGTCTTTCCGGAGCCGCCGCTGGCCGCTTCTGTGCTGGCCCCGGGCGCGGTTGGCGATGCCCCTGTCGTCTCCTGCGGGCCGCAACCCGCAAGCCCGAACGCTGCCGCCGCGACGAGGGCGAACAGTCCCGACCGCGCGGCGGCGAGGGCGCCGCACCTCCACTTGTGTCTCATGGTGTTTCTCTCTCTCTGGGCGCGCATCTACGCCGCGCCCTGCGGCCGCCGCTGCCTTTGCAGCACGACGGCGAGTACGATAATGACCCCTTTCAAGATGAGCTGGTAGTCGGACGGCACGTTGCGCAGTCCGAGGATGTTGTCAAGAACGGAGAGGATGAGCGCGCCGATAACGGTGCCGCCGATGGTGCCGACGCCGCCCGACAGGCTGGTCCCCCCGATCACCGCCGCCGCGATGGCGTTTAACTCGTACCCGCCGCCGTCGATGTGGCTCCCCTGATTGACCAGTGCGACGTGCAGCAGGGCCGCCAGCGCGGCCAGGGCGCCGGAGGCGGCGAAGACCGCCACCTTGATACGGTCGGTGTTCACCCCGGCCAGGCGCGTGGCGGCCTCATTCCCACCGGTCGCGTAGACGTACCGCCCGAAGACGGTGCGCCGCAGCACGGCGTTCGCGATCAGCCCCACCCCCAGGAAGTAGAACAGGGGCGCGGGGATGGCGAGGGTGCCGAGGGTTAACTGGCCGCCAAACAGCGACTTGAACAGGGGAGGTGCCGCGTCTGGCCCGAACGCAAGCGGGATGGCGTACCCCCCCGACCACAGCGAGGCGGCGCCACGGGCCGCGGAGAGGACGGCCAGAGTGGTGATGAACGACGGCACCTTGAGGCGCGTCGTGACCAGACCGCTGAGCGCGCCCACGAGCCCGCCGAGCGCGAGCACTGCGCCCACCGTGACGGCAACGCCCTGGTCGTAGCGCATGAGGAAGGCGGCGGCGCCAACGCCCGAGAGCGCGAGCACCGCCCCGACCGAGAGGTCGATCCCGCCGGTGAGAATGACAAGGGTCATCCCTACCGCCATGATGCCGTTCTCAGACGCGAACCGGACGATGTTGAGAAGGTTCGACGGCTCCAGGAAGACGACGCGGCCGTCGCGGACGGGGGAAGCGAGGGCGGAGATCAGCAGAACGGCGACAAGGCCGAACGCGCTCTGGAAGCGCAGCAGGAATCGGATGACGTCGCGGGCACCGCCCCCGCCTGCTTTTGCATCCGGCGTCCGCGCCGGAGACTGGGTACTCATGTCGCACGCAGGGTTCGTCGGCCCGGCGGCGTTTTCCTCTCTTGCCGTTTATGCCCTATCCGGCGGAATCCGCTACAAACGGGCCGCCCGGCGCCAGGCGGCGTAGCCAGACCACGTCCCCAAGGGGGCCGTCAGGTCGCGCACGGAGATCGACTCCGGCTCGCGGTAGATAAGCCAGGATGTCCCTGCCCGGTGCGCCACCTGCGTGGGCGCGCCCTCCGGCTTCTGCGACGTAAGCGGAAGCACCCGCGCGGTCCCGCCGCTCACACCAACCACCAGCACAGGGCGCATCTTGCCGCCGTCGGTCAGGGCGAGCGCGCGTCCGTCGCACCACCAGACCTCGCCGGGCCGGGGCGGCTGCGACAGGGCATCCAGTTCTTCTTCGGTCCAGCGGTTGCGTCGGCCGGGCATGGGGCGGTCGGTCTCCTTCGCACCGTTATACCCCCACCTTGTCGCGGCCGCCGCGGGTGCGCTATAATCTCGCGCATCCGCGCCGTCATCGATCGTCGAACCCTATCCCGGAGACCGCCTCATGCCCCTCTCCCCACACCGCCGCCCTATCCTGGCCTTCCTGACCGCCGGTCTGCTGCTCACGGCCGCCGCTGCCAGCGCTCCCTTCGCGCTCCCCACCCGTGCCCAGACCCCGCCGCCGCCGGGACCGCCTGCCGCGGCGCTGAAGCCCGTCGCCACCGTAACACACAAGCTGCTGAACGAAATGAGCGGCGTCGTCAAAAGCCGCCGCTACCCCGACACCTACTGGGCTCACAACGATAGCGGGGACGTTCCACGCCTTTTCGCCATCCGTGGGAACGGCGAAGTGATCGTGCCCGCGTGGCTGCGCGGAAACTTTTCGACCGGCCCCGAGGAGACTCCGGAGAAGCCCTCGTACCCCGGGTTCGCGGTGGAGATGGCCTCTCACTTCGACTGGGAAGACATCACCATCGACGGAGACACGCTCTACATCGCGGACCTCGGGAACAACGGCAATGCCCGGCGCGACCTGGGCGTGTACGTTCTCACGGAGCCGAACCCGGAGGCCATGGAGAAGGGGCGGGTCCAGAAGTGGCTGCCCGTGGTCTATGAGGACCAGAAGGAGTTTCCGCCGAAGGAGTGGCACTTCGATTGCGAGGCGGTGTTCGCGAAAAATGGAAAACTGTATTTCGTGACCAAACACCGCGTGAACGGCCAGATTAACCGGCCCGGCGTCAGTGCTAACCTCTACCGCATGGATACGATGCATACGGACCGCCCCAACGTCCTGAAGAAGATCGACGCCGCGGCGGACCTCGGAGGTTGGGTCACCGCCGCCGACCTGTCGCCGGACGGCAAGACGCTCGCGGTGCTGTGCCATGCGCCGGTGCAGTCGGTCTGGCTCTTCGAGGCTCGGGATGGGGGCGACCGGTTCTTTTCCGGCAAGTCCCGACGCATTCCGTTTACCGGCGGCAAGCAGTGTGAGGCGCTCTGCTGGGAGGATGCGGAGACGCTGCTCATCCTCAATGAGCAGCGGGATATCTTCCGGCTAAAGGTGAGCGAAGCGCGGTAGGAGGGGTCGCGGTCGGGGCGCGGCAGATGCCGCGCCCCGACCAGCTTTTATTTACGCAGAGCGCCGTCGGCGCCGCAGGGAGACGAGCCCCAGAAGGCCGACGCCGCCGCTCGCGACGAGCGCGCCGGTGCCCACCTCGGGAACCGTGTTAGCGACCCCGGCCACGCCGATGGTGAAGCCGTTCCAGGTCTCCGCCGTAAGGCTGTCCCAGGTGATGCTGGTGAAGGTGCCCTTGAACTGGATGACGCCGTGGCCTTCGCCCGTACCGTTCAACTGGAACAGGCCTCCGTTAAGTGCCTCTCTGGTCAGCGTGCCATTGCCCCAGTAACCGGCACCGTAGCTCAACACCTCGAAGTCCCGGTCAAAGCGGTACCCGTTACCGTTCAGGCTGACGACGGCAAAGATGGGGTTGGTAACCGCCTGGGAGAAGGTAATCGTCTTAGTGGTCGCCCGCGACAAAGCGATGATGTCGGATGCGGGCGGGGCGACGGGCACAGTCGCGCTGATGTAGGGAGCGGACGGGTTCCAGTAGTTCGTGCCACCGTTTGTCTGGAGGAACTGGATCTCGCCCTGGTAGGTGACGGTGATCTCCGTCCCGTTGACGTTCAGCGTTCCCGTGGCGGAACCAGACGGTCCCGCCGTCCCGCTAATCCAGTCGGTCCAGTAGACCTGGGCATGAGCGGTCCCCCCCAGGCCAAAAGTAAGTAGACCAACACCCGCAGCGGCCAAAGCAGGTAGGCGACAGGCGCCAGTCCGCCATGCGAAGTGCGGGTATCCCCGATTTTCCATGCATTCCTCCTGAGACTTCTGACCGGCGCGGACGAGGCGCCGTTACGCTACAGCGCGTATTTGTGTAGTATCTTCCGTGTCCGGCCGTCCTCCGCCTTCTGCCCCCCTGCCCCGGCGCCATAAAACCAGCAGTAGTAGCAGCACAGACCAAGCAGATTCTGTTGCCCCCTCCGCACCTTCCTGCGGCGAAGCACCGGCGCGCCGGGCGGTGCGGAATGCGCCCGCTCGTTTGACCGCCGCCGGGCGCGAATGCTATAATCTCGCGGCAAAATCGTCGGCGCGGCACCGGTCGCTGGACGGGAGTCACAGAATTACTATGAATAGCAACATGACCACCATCGAAGATATCATCGCTCGCGAGATCCTCGACTCGCGCGGCAACCCGACCGTCGAGGTCGACGTGTACCTGAAGAACGGCGTCTATGGCCGCGCGGCGGTCCCCTCCGGGGCGTCCACTGGTGCGCACGAGGCTGTGGAGCTGCGCGACGGCGAAAAGGACCGCTACCTGGGCAAGGGTGTCCGCACCGCGGTCGAGAACGTCAACGACAAGATCGCGCCGGAGCTTGTGGAGATGGATGCCCGGGAGCAGATCGCCATCGACGAGCTGCTGATCGAGCTGGACGGCACCGAGAACAAGGCGACGCTCGGCGCGAACGCCATTCTGGGTGTCTCGCTGGCCGTGGCGCACGCGGCGGCCAATTCGCTGGGCGTGCAGCTCTGGCGCTACATCGGTGGGGTCGGGGCGCGGCAGCTCCCGGTGCCGATGATGAACATCCTGAACGGCGGCAAGCACGCCGACAACAAGGTTGACTTCCAGGAGTTCATGGTCATGCCGGTGGGCGCGGAGTCCTTCTCCGAGGCCCTGCGCACCGGCGCCGAGATCTTCCACTCCCTGAAGTCCGTTCTGAAGTCCAAGGGGCTGAACACGGCGGTGGGCGACGAGGGCGGATTCGCGCCGGACGTCAGCACCGTGGAGGCGCTGGACTACATCCTTGCCGCGGTGGACAAGGCGGGCTACAAGGCGGGCACCGACGTGATGCTGGCCATGGACGCCGCCTGCACCGAGCTGTACGAAGAGGGCAAGAAGGCCGGGCAGGAGGGCAAGTACCTGTTCTGGAAGTCCGGCGGCGCCAAGAGCAGCGACGAGATGGTAGCCTACTGGACCGACCTGGTGAACCAGTACCCCATCATCTCGCTTGAGGACGGCATGGCCGAGGACGACTGGGAGGGCTGGAAGGCGCTCACCGCGGCCATCGGCGACCGGGTCCAGCTCGTGGGCGACGACCTGTTTGTGACCAACACCACGCGCCTGAAGCGCGGCATCGACGAGAAGGCGGGGAACGCGATTCTGGTGAAGGTGAACCAGATCGGCACCCTCACCGAGACGCTGGCCGCGATCGAGATGGCGAAGCGCGCGGGCTTTACTGCGATCATCTCGCACCGCTCCGGGGAGACCGAGGACGCCACCATCGCGGATATCGCCGTGGCGACCAACGCGGGCCAGATCAAGACCGGCGCGCCCAGCCGTACCGACCGCGTGGCGAAGTACAACCAGCTCCTGCGTATTGAGGAGGAGCTGGGCGACACCGCCCTGTTCCAGGGTCTCGCCTCGTTCTACAACATCAAGCGTTAAGTCCCTCCCCTTCCAGCCCGTCCGTTGCGCCGACAGTCTCCCTGTCGGCACGACGGGCGGGCTGCTTATTTTTCAGTGAGGTACTCGCTATGGTCCCCGCTGCCCCCCGTACCCGCTTCGTGTGCGCCACCGCGACCATGCTGTTTGCCCTCTGCGTGGTGCTGGGGGCGGCATCGTCTCCCGTCATAGCCCGTGAGCCCACCCTCTCGGGGGCGGAACCGCTCGCCCCGGTGCAGCAGCGCCGCGTCCTCCATGTCGCGGCGGGCGCGGCGGCGGGCGGCGACGGCAGCGCGCGGCGCCCCCTGTCCTCCCTGGAGCAGGCACGGGACGCGGTACGGGCGGCGCGCTCACGCGGGGAGACGGTGGAGGTGGTGATCGGCTCGGGGACGTATGAGCTACGCGCGCCTCTGGTTCTCGGACCGGAGGATAGCGGCACCCCGGATGCGCCGGTGGTGTGGCGCGCGGCGGAGAAGGCGGCCGGGGCGGTGCGCGTGGTCGGCGGCAGAATGGTGACCGGCCTGAAGCCGGTGGCGGACGCGGCGGTCCTGGCGCGGCTGGCGCCGGAGGCGCGGGGCAAGGTTCTGACTCTGGACCTGCGCGCGCAAGGCATCACCGACTACGGCGACCCGCGGGGCGGCTTCGGCAGCGGCGGCGACCCCGGCATGGAGCTGTTCGTGGACGATGTCCCGATGGCGCTCTCCCGCTACCCGAACGAGGGGTTTCTCCGCATCACGGAGGTGCTGGGGCAGACGCCGATTGACGTCCGCGGCACGAAGGGGGTGAAGGAGGGCATCTTCCGCGCGAAGGACCCGCGCTTCGCCTGGTGGACCGAGGAGAAGGACCCGCGCGTCTTCGGCTACTGGTTCTGGGACTGGGCGGACCAGCGGCACCGGGTCGCCTCCATCGACGCTGCGACGGGCACCTTTACCCTGCGCGAGCCCTGGCACCAGTACGGCTACCGCGCCGGGCAGTACTTCTACGCCTTCAACCTGCTCAGCGAGATCGACCGGCCGGGCGAATGGTACCTCGACCGGGAGGAGGGGCGCCTGTATGTCTGGCCCACCAGGCGCGCGGACGGCAAGCCGCCGGCGCGGGTCCTGGTCTCGCTGCTGCCCGCGGTCATGCGCCTGGACGGCGCGAAGCACATCACCCTGCGGGGCCTGACCTTCGAGGGGGCGCGGGGGAACGCGGTAGAGATGGACAGAAGCGAGGCGTGCGCCCTGATCGCCTGTACCCTGCGCAACTCCGGGAAGTGGGCGGTACAGGTGCGCGGCGGGCGCGCCTGCGCAGTCCGCGGCTGCGACGTCACCGGTACGGGCGAGGGCGGGATCGAACTGGAAGGCGGCGACCGGGCGACGCTCACGCCGGGCGGGCACGTCGTAGAGAACAGCCACGTCCACCACTACAGCCGCTGGGTCCGCACGTACCAGCCGGGGATACGCCTGTCGGGCGTCGGCTGCCGTGCTGTCCGCAACCTGATCCATGATGCGCCACACCAGGCGTTCGCCATCGTCGGAAACGACCACCTGGTAGAAGGGAACGAGGTCCACAACGTCTGCGAGGAGTCCAACGACGCCGGGGCGCTCTACGGCTGGAACGACTGGGCGGCGCGCGGGAACGTCATCCAGCATAACTGGTTCCACCACATCTACGGGCACGAAGGGCGCGGCGCGAACGGGGTCTACCTGGACGATAACTTCTCGTCCGCGATCATTCAGGGTAACGTGTTCCAGTCGGTCCAGCGGGCGGTTCACCTCGGCGGCGGCCGGGACCACCAGGTACGAAACAACCTGTTCGTGGACTGCCCCCGGGCACTGCACATCGACGCCCGCGGTCTGGGCTGGCGCGCCTACGGCTTTGAGGAGCTGAAGCGGAAGCTGGAGGCGCTGCCCTACCGGAAGCCGCCGTGGAGCACACGGTATCCGGAGCTACTCACGCTTCTGGAGCAAGAGCCTATGGCGCCCTTCGGCATCCGCGTCGCCCGGAACGTCTTCGTGGGCGAGCGCTGGGACGACATCGAAGGCAAGGCGAAGCCCTACATCGCCATGACCGACAACCTGCTGGGAGTGGATGCGGGCGTCCTCGCCGCGGGAGACCTGGCAGCGCGCCCCCCGCGCCTTAAGTCAGACGCAGCGCAGAAGATCGGCTTCGAGCCCCTCCCCTACGACCGAATCGGCCTCTATGCGAGCCCTGAACGGGCGCGGTGGCCGGTTCCTCACCCCGTGAAGGCGCGAACGGCGGCGGCGACAGCCCGCCTTACCGCTCTCCCGCGTCAGTAGTGATCTGCCCCCGCAGAGGGCAGGGGAAGAATCCAGATGTTCCGGAAGCGCACGGGGTTGCCGTGGTCCTGGAGCAGGAGAGGGCCGGGTTGGGCGTAGTCCTCGTCCAGGGCGCCGCCGGTCTGCCGGGGCACCTCGACGTTGTTGTGGATGACCCGGCCATTCTGGAAGGCCGTTATGCGGGCGCCCTCGACCTTCTCCCCCGCCGCGCCGAAGCGGGGCGCGCGGAACACGATGTCATAGCTCTGCCACACCTCCGGGGGCAGGCAGGCGTTCACCAGGGGGGCCGCGTGGTTGTAGATCGCGCCGCAGTCGCCCTTTCCCGGTGGGTCGCGGGGCGGCTCCTCCGCCGCGCGCCATGAGTCCAGCACCTGAATCTCATAGCGTCCCTGCAGGAACACACCGCTGTTGCCGCGCCCCTGCCCCGTCACGTGGGGCGGCGTATCGTTGCAGGCGAACTCCAGGTGCAGATAGAAGTCCGCGAAGCGCGCGCGGGTCATGATGTCCCCGCCATCCGCCACCATCGCGCCGTCTTCCGTGAGAGGCCAGCGTGCGGGCCCGCCGCCCCGGCGGGCCGTCCACGCGTCGAGGTTCGTCCCGTCGAAGAGAACCACGGCGCCGGGGGGCGGCGCGGCCACGGCGGTAAAAGCCGGATCGGTCACGGCTTCTTCTCCTGCCCGCCGGGGGCGGCCGTGCCGGCGCTCTCCGCGCTGTGCTTCATCCCCTTCATGCGTCCGGGCACGTCCGGTTCATCGGGCCGGAGCAGGGTGCAGCCAAAGGGCTCGGTCACCGCCACGGGCGGCGCCTTGCCCGCCAGGAGCGCGGCCAGCGCGAGACGCAGGTCGCGACGCCGCACCATTTTCTCCTCCTGGTCGTCGTCGATGCGCCCCCGGTAACGGACGGCGCCGGCCCGGTCCAGTACGAAGACCTCCGGGGTAACTTCCGCCCCCAGGAGGTCAGCGAGGCGTGCCTTGAAATCGAACAGCGAGGCGGAGCGCGGCCCGGTCTGGCTAAAGGCGGCGGACTGGCGGCGCATCACGTCGAGGGGGTCGTTCTTCTCGGAGTACACGCGCACGAAGCGCACGGAGGGGTGCTCGCGGGCGAGGGCGGCGACGCGCGCCTCGTAGTCCGCGGAGCAGGGGCACCGGGCGGAAACGAACACCACCACGGTCAGTGCCTGCGTCCCGTCCCCAAGCAGGCTGTCCGCGTCGCCGGTACGGTCGGCGCGCGCAAAGCGCAGCGCGGCCAGGATCGCGGGGTCCGCCTTCGCCGCGGCGGACGTTTTTGCCGGGACGTGCTCCTTGCGGGCCGCCGGCGGCGGGGCCTGCGGTTGCTGTCGGGGCATTGGCCCCGCGGCAGAGCCACTCCCCGTCAGCACCAGAAGGAGCGCCCCGGCAGCGGCGAAGCGCGGGGCAGCAGCAGCAGCAACGGCGGGCGCGGCAAGCTTCATGGCAGGAACTCCTTTGTTTCCGTGTGGCATCGGTTCGCCGCCACGGCCCGGAGTTCCTGCCCCACTGCCCCCGGCGCGGGTTACCCCCGCCTCTGGTTCAACGTAGCGTACTCGGGCGCTTCCGATGAGCCGTATGCCCGCGTGGGCTCTTCCGCCACGATCGGCGGCGCGTCAGCGGAAACGGTGGTGCCTCCGCTGTAGTGCTGGCCGTCCACCCGGTCCATGCGCTCTTCGAGGCGACTGATAGCGGCGTCGAACGACATATCGAAGCGGGTGGTGGTGTCGCGCAGCGTGGCGATCTGCCGCTTTATCTCGTCCAGTTCCGCGCGCAGTCCTTCGCCCACCGTCATCTGCGCCTGCGCCTTAATCCGGGCCATCTTTTCCCGGTGCGACAGGAAGACGGCCAGCGCGCCGGTGGCGATGCCCGCAAGCGGAATCATAAATACGAGTTCGTCAGCTCTCATGGGACCGGTTACTCTCGCTTATCCGCGCGCTACGCCGCCACCCACGAGCGTAGACGCAGCCCGCTGCTGCTGCCCGCTCGCATAGCGCTCGCTCTCCAGTCGGTCGACCCGGTCTTCGATGCGGCACAGAGCGGCGTCGAACGACACGTCGAACTTGCTGGACTGGTCGCGCAGCTGGCGTACCTCGCCGCGAAGCTCCTCGATCATCTGGCGCGTCCCGGGCGCACCCGGTCCGCCGCCCTGCATCCGTATCTGCTCCAGGTGGATCTTGTGCTTATAGTACACCATGATCGGTATCCACCCGAAGATACCGAACACCGCTATCAGCCCCGCCAAATCGCCCATTTTTCGATTCTCCTCCGCGCGACTATCGCTGCCCGACCGTCTGACGCGCCGCTGCTTCCTCGTCCGCCCCGGTGTACACCCGGCCCTGCTGCTGCGGTGGCTGCGACGCTTCCAGCCGCTCCAGGCGCCGTTCCAGGCGCTCCAGTGCGGCGTCGAACGTCATGTCGAACTGCGTGGTGGTGTCCCGCAGGGTGTGGATCTCCTCGGAAAGAGCATCCAGCCGCGCCGCGGCGTCCCGGGTCAGGCCCGCATCGTGCCGCCCGGTGGCGGCCGCACCAGCGCGTATCCGCTCGACCTCAGCGCGCAGGGCGTGTACCTCCGCAGCGAGTTCCCGGACCCGGGAGCCGTTCCCTGCCGCATCGCGCGGCGGGTGCGGGCGCTTGCCCTGCGCCTTGATCGCAGCGGTGAGTACATTGCCCATGGTCGTGATGAAGACGATCACCACGATGAACTCCCAGAATCCCATGTCAGCCCCTCACGCGGGAGAGTTCGTGCCGCCGCCGGCAGCGGCGGCGATCGTCAGAGCATCTGCAACGTTCAGGGCGCCCGAGTAGAGCGCCTTGCCGATTATGACCCCCTCGACGCCTCCTGGTTGCGACACGGCGGCCAGTTTTTCGATGTCCTCTTTACCTGCCACGCCGCCGGACGCCAGAACGGGCACCCCCACCAGGCGGGCGAAGGCCACTGTCGCCTCCACGTTCACACCGTGCGGCGTCCCCTCGCGGGACACATCAGTGAAGAGGAACCGCTTTGCACCCGCTTGCACCATGCGCTTGCCGAACATCTCCATCGATTCGTGTGCGCGTGTAGTCCACGCCTCGGTCGCCACGAAGCCGTCCTTCATGTCCGCGCCGATAATCACCCGGTTGCCATGCTTGTGCAGGATCTCCACGATCAGGGCGTCGTCCCGCGAGGCTGCCGTAGTCCCGATGAGGATGCGCGCCGCACCGAGGTTCAGAACCCGCTCCGCCAGCTCCAGAGTTTTGAAGCCGCCCGCCACCTGCACAGGGATGTCCACCTTGCGCAGGATGTCGCGGATCGCGGGGACGTTCTGCGGGGTCCCGACCCGCACCCCGTCGAGGTCCACGACGTGCAGCCGGGTCGCGCCGTCGGCGGCGAACTGACGGGCGACCTTCACGGGGTCCTCTGCCACGCGCGCCTCGGCGCCGGACTGCCCCTGCTGGATACGGACGGCCTTGCCGCCCCTCAGGTCGATGGCCGGGATAATTTCGAGCGCCATAACCGCGTACCTTCCTTCGCGTCCTGGTGCGTTACCGGAAACTGTTCGTGCCGGGCGCGGGCGCTTCCTGCACGCAAAAGCCCCCTGCCCGCGGCGTGCGCGGGAGGGGGCTCGGAGCGTCGGAGCAGCGCGCGGTCTAACCGGCCAGGCTCTGGAAGTCCATGAAGTCGGCCTGGAAGCCACCGGGGACCCCCTTGCAGATGACGGAAACCGCGTCGTGCGAGTGCAGCGACTCCAGGTGCGCGCAGGCCACCTGGAAGTCCTTAATCCGCTCGTCTCCCGCCAGCTCTTTGTAGACCAGACGGGCGGCATCCTCCACGAACTTGATATACGCGCCGTTCATCTCTGCGAACGCCTGCTCGTCCTCGCGCTTGACGATCACCTGGGTCTCGGTCTTGAGCGCGGCGCGGCAGTGGTGTACCAGGTCCTCCGGCGTCAGGGACGCGCCCTCCGCCAGTTCCACCTTGACCCGCGCCCGGCTGCGCTGCGAGTGCGGGATCGCATAGACCCCGCGCAGGTCACGCGCGTGCTCGGCCAGTTCCGCCGAGCAGGGACACGCGGACGAGTATACAAAGTCCAGTTCCACGAAGCGGCGCACCGGGGCTGCGCCCCCCTGCCCGGTCGCCGCCTCAAACGCCGCCTTATAGAACTGATAGCCCTCGTTGTCGCTGCGCAGCGAGCGCAGCACCATCGGAAACGAGAAGTCAACCCGCACCCGCGCGGCCATTCCGCCGACGTCGCGCTGGTAGCTCTCCAGGATGTCGGCCAGAGTGTCTACCCGGAACGTTTCGCCCTTGAATTCGTAGAAGGAGCGGACAATGCGGCTCATGTTGATGCCCTTGAGGTTCGCCTCCAGGGACACGGAGCCGGTGACGCTGGCCTCCAGGACCAGGGACTCCCCGCCCTCGACGGCGAACTTCAGGGGGAGCTTGAAGCCGGAAACGCCCACCTGCTGGATCGGGACACGCGCTCCTTCGATGGAGTCCACGGTATCGTTCATGTCCGGCAGGGTGTCGCGGTACGCGGGCGAGGCGACGAACGTGTCGTCGTAGCGGCGCGCCAGCGCCGGTTCCCCCCCGTCGAACGTCCGGTGGAGATACATCCGGGTCTCTTTAGCCATTCTCGTTTTTCCTGTTCTGCGGCCAGGCGGTTGGGACGATAACCGTAGGCGCGCACGGCATGGGCGCGCTTAGCTGGCCTGTGTTACCGGGCGGTCTCCGACGCGGGGACCGCCCCGCCGTAGTACTCGAAGTAGTTCCGGTCTGTTTCTCTTACTATCACGCGATACAGGCGCGCGGGGGCGGGTATCTTTCCCTCCAGGCACTCCCAGATTACCCGCGTCAGGTTCTCCGACGTCGGGTTGAGCCCCGCGAACTCGGGAACGTCCAGGTTCAAGTTCTTGTGGTCGAAGCGCCCTTCGACCTCCCGCTCCAGCACCGCATCGAGCGCCGCCAGGTCCACCAGCATGCCCGTCACCGGGTCCGGTTCGCCCACCACCGTCACCTCCACGCCGTAGTTATGACCGTGGCCGTTCGGGTTGTTGCACTTGCCGAAGAGGTCCCGGTTCTCCTCATCGGAGAGGCCCGGTGCGTGCAGGCGGTGTGAGGCAGCGAAGTCGAAGGCGCGCGTCAGCGCGAGCATGGGCGTTTCCCCCTCCAGCGAGAGCGCCGCCCAGAGCGTCGGCGATTCCCAGACGACGACACGGGTCAGGCGCGCCTCCGGATATCGGAAGTCGGCGCGGAAGCGATCCGCGATATAGCGGGTGATGTTTTCGAGGGTAGGCGGGTGCTCCGCGAAGTGCGGCACCTCGTAGGTCAGATGCCTGTCCGCAAGGGTGGCGATGACCTGCTGCTTCAGGACGCGGTCCACGTCCGTGATGTTAATCACCATACCGGTCACCGGGTCGATCTGCCCGGCGACGGTGACCTCCGCCACGTAGTTGTGCCCGTGTCCCCACGGCGAAGCGAACCGCCCGAACAGGGCGCGGTTCTCTTCATCGGTCTTATTTTTCAGCCAGTATGCGTGTCCCGCGGCGAAGGCTACCCGCCGCTTTAGATAGATATGGGCCATCCGATCTCCCGTAAAAGAAGAATGCCCGGACGGCCCATTAAGTTCCTGCTGAGTTTTTTCAGTGCCCTCGCCTAATGCGGCCCCTTCGCCTCGTGCGGGGTGCCGCAGGGGCCGCCGCCGGTGGCGGGCGGGATGGCGACCGGTTCCCCGGCGAAGGTCAGCGCATGGTAGAACTGCGACAGCTCCGCGCTGGCCCGGGGGACGTAGTGGCAGATGAACGCCCGGCGGAACCGGTCCGTGCTGCGGTTCGGGTACGAGCCGTGGATCACGCTGCCATTGAAGAACAGGATGTCTCCCGCCTTCATGTTCGCGGGCACCGGCTTAAGGCCGTCCGGCACCGGCACGTAGGCGTCGGTGAATGAGATCTTCGGGTCCGACTTCTGCGGGCAGACAATGTCCAGGGTATGCGAACCCGGCACCACCATCATCCCGCCGTTCTCCTCGTCCACATCGTCCACCGCGACCCACGCAGCGTAGCAGGTGCCGGGCTTTACACGCAGGTAGAAGTTGTCCTGGTGCAGGTCCTGACCGCGCGCGCCGGCAGGCTTGAAGTAGAACATGCTCTGCGCGGCCACGGGCTCTTCTTCCATGAGCGCCGCCAGCACAGTCTCGATGCGCCGGTCCAGCATGTAGCGCATCGACAGCGGCCCCACCGGCTTGTCCGGGTGGTTGTGCGGGTGCATCATGCGCGGGTAGAAGGCCAGGGGGTCGGATGGGTCGCAGTTCTGCCAGTGGCCATCGGAGAGGCCCGGCACCGGCCCGTTGGCGTTCTGTGCCATGAAGGTCTCACGGATTTCGGCGATCTCCTCCGGCGTGAACAGGCTCCGCGCGATGGCGTAGCCCTCTCGGTCGAACTGTGCCTTCAACTCGGCAAGATACTCCGGGGTCAGCGTCGTCGCGCCCGCTTCGGCGCGCTCGGCAACGGCGGTAGACATAAGGTTCAGCTCCTTGATTCGGCTGCCATTGGGTTGTTCGCGGTGGGCATGTGGGCGTCGGGTTGGTGCCGTCGCCCGTCCGTGTCGTCGGCAGGTCGCCGCATCCCATCCGCGCCGTCGAATGAATTCGCGGCTTACGGTAAGAAGTCGGTTGCCGCCGTGGACTGAAGTCCCGGCTACCGTTAAGAAGTCGGCCTGCGCCGACTCCGGCACACGGTGACGGTTACGGATAAGCCATAACAGCCATCGACAACCGGAGCCCGCACCGACGAAGCGGAGCTTCGCGCGCGCAGGCGGGCTTGAATCACAGAAGCCGGGGTTTCAACCCACGGCGGCCACGGGCGGCGGCAACAAACCCACGGCGACTGGTCCACGGCGAATAACCGGCGGATAATCGCCCTACTCTTGCCCCTAAGAATACGCTGCCTTAACCCCACAGACAACCGTCGCGGCTGCTGAAATACTGCAATATTCTGCTACACTTCGGATATGGAAGCCCCACGTCCTCCCCGCTCCGAAACGCCCCACCCTGCCGTGGCGACCCTGATTACCGGCCGGTTCCGCGAGGGGCCGAACTACGCCACCTGGCGATCGCGCGGCACAACGAACTATCTGCTCATCCTCACGGTGGCCGGGTATGGACGCTTCGGGCACGCAGGCGGCGACCTTCAGGCGGGACCGGGGGACGCGGTGCTGCTCAAGCCGGGCACGCGCCACGACTACGGCACCGCAGCGCGCCCGCCCCGCTCCTGGGAGCTGCTCTGGGTACACTTCCTGCCGCGCCCGCACTGGGAGGCGTGGCTAAACTGGCCGGAGGCGGCGCCCGGTCTGCGCCATCTCGCCCTGGGCACAGAGACGGCTACCCGGACACGCGTAGAGGACGCCCTGACGGCGATGCACCGCTACGCCACCGGCGGTCTGGCCCGCCGCGACGACTTCGCCTTGAACGCGCTGGAGGCGGCGCTGCTCTGGTGCGACGCCGCCAACCCCCAGACCGCGGCGGGTGACGCCCACCTTGACCCGCGCATCCGGCGCGCGAGGACGCTTCTGCGGGAGCGTCTGGGCGAGCCGGTACCCGTGCCGGAGCTGGCGCGGGCGGTCGCGCTGTCGCCCTCGCGTCTGGCGCACCTTTTTAAGGAGCAGACAGGGCAGACACCGCAGCAGTTTGTGGAGCAGGAGCGCATCGCCCGGGCGCAGCAGCTCCTCGCCTTTACCTCGCGCTCGGTCGCCGCCATCGCCGAGGAGGTGGGGTTCGCCAGCCCCTTCTACTTCGCCGCGCGGTTCAAGAAGCACACGGGCCTCACACCCCGCGACTGGCGTCGGGATGAAGCGGCGCGCCGCAGTGCGACCGGCGCGCCGGGGGTCCCCCCCGCCGCCCCGCCCGGCTCGTTAGAAGAAGACGGAGCGTGATGCACGACGACGGGTTCTATCCCTGGTCGAAGGGCTGGCCGAGGGCGGCGGGGGGGCGGACTCGGGCGCCGCGCAGGGCGAGGGCGGCGAGCGTAAGCAGGTACGGCGCGGCGAGGAACACGGGGTAGGGAATCTTCAGGGCACCGGACGCCTGAAGCTGAAGCTGCGCGGTGTCCGCGGCGGCGAACAGGAGCGAAGCGCCCAGTACGCCGACCGGGTTCCAGCGCCCGAAGACGACGACGGCGAGGGCGATAAATCCCCGGCTATTCGTCATGCCCTCGGTAAATGTGTTACTGATGCCGAGGGAGAGCGCCGCGCCCCCCGCACCGCAGAGCGCCCCGGTAGCGAGCGAAACGAGCACGCGCAGGCGGTTGACCGGCGTGCCCGCCGCCGCGACCGCCGCCGGGACCTCGCCCGCGGCGCGCAGGGTCACTCCGAGACGGGTGCGGAACAGGAGCCAGTGAGCCAGCGGCACAAGGAGCAGCGCGAGGACGGTGAGGCCGTTGATGCCGATGGTCCCGCCCTCGAAGAGGCGGGGGAGTGTCGGCGCAGACTGCCCCCCGCCGCCGCTCCACGCACGGTAAAGCACTCCGGTGAGGCCGAGCGCCAGGAAGTTGAGCGTGGTGCCGACGATCACCTGGTCGCGCCGCAGTCCGACGCCGAACAGAGCGAACAGGGCGCCGCCCGCCACACCCGCCGCCACCGCGCCGAGCAGGCCGAGCCACGGCGAGCCGAAGGCAACCGCCGCAACCACTGCGGACAGCGCGCCGAACAGCATCAGCCCTTCCAGGCCGATGTTGATGACGCCCACCCTCTCCGAGAACAGCTCGCCCAGCGATGCCAGCAGCAGCGGCGCGGCGGACGCGAGCGTCTGAAGCAGTAGCGCGAGGAGGAGGGCCGTGGTCATGGCACCTTCTCCGCGGTAAGGGACTGGCCCCCCTCCCCTTCCCCGCCCCCCATTAATGGGGGGAGGGGTGGC
>Ga0065721_10049389_pt1 | contig 35456 bp, 31 predicted proteins | sample Mesricmetagenome_FD_59108 | JGI IMG/M metagenome (GOLD analysis project Ga0065721, IMG submission 59108) | Mesophilic microbial community from rice straw/compost enrichment Sample: eDNA_1 v2 (version 2) | ecosystem: Engineered > Solid waste > Grass > Composting > Bioreactor | place: USA: Davis... | reverse complement strand
CCGCCTCGATCGAGGCCTATTGGCAGGAGATCGGCCGCGCCGGCCGCGACGGGGAGCCGGCCGAGGGGATCACCCTCTACGGCTCGGCCGACATGGCCTGGGCGTTGCGGCGGCTGGAGAGCCGGGACGTGGACGACAGCGTCAAGCAGGTGCAGTCGCGCAAGGTGCGCCAGCTCTACACCATGCTGGACGGGGTGACCTGCCGCGCGGCCGCCGTGCGCCGCTATTTCGGCGAGGAAGGGGTCAGACCCTGCGGCCAATGCGATCTCTGCCTGGGCGAGGTGGAGACGACGGATGCGACCAGACCCGCGCAGATGGCGCTGTCGGCGGTGCATCGGATGGGCGGCCGGTTCGGACGCGGCCGGCTGGTCGATCACCTGCTGGGCAAGACCAAGGACCCGTCCGGCTTCGAGGCCGGACTCACCACCTTCGGCATCGGCCAGGAACTTAGCGCGCCGGCCTGGCGCGAGCTGGTCGACCAGCTGCTGTTCGACGGCCTGCTGCGCGAGGATCCGAACGATGGGCGACCGTTGGTCGGGCTCGGCGATCCCGAAGGCGTGAAGGCGGTCTATCGCGGCGAGCGGCAGGTTCTGGTGCGGAAAGCCCAGGAGCCCGAACCGAGGACCCGCGCAAGGCGGCGTAGTCAGGGGACGGCGACCACCGTCGCCCCGCATGACCAGGCGTTGTTCGACGCGCTGCGGGCCTGGCGCAGGGACGAGGCGGCGCGCCAACACCTGCCGCCCTATGTGATCTTCCACGACCGCACCCTGGCCGAGATCGCCATGCGCAAGCCCGGGGGGCTGCCGGCCCTGGGCGCGATCTCCGGCGTCGGCGAAGGCAAGCTCGAGCGCTATGGCGAGGCCGTGCTCGCCGTGCTGCGAGGCATGGAGGCCTGAAGCGGCGCCGTTAGGCGCTTGTGAACCCATATGCCGCAACCATCCCGTGCCGAGGTCGAGGGGGGATGAGCGACCATGGGTGAGCATTTTTCGAAAGCCGACTGGGTGACGCCGGCCGCGGTGGGGCTGCTTGGCCTCGCCGCCGCTGTGGCCGTGCAATACCGCCCCGACCGGGCCGACCTCGCCACGGTGGTGTTTCCGCCGTGGTGGAGCGACCGCGCCGCCGTTGCTGCGGCCGCCTCGGCCGGGGATGTGCTGGCGGTCGGCGGCTTCGCCCGCGCGGTCGCCGTCCGCTCCGAAGCGCCGGGCCTCGAGCGCCGGGCCCGGGCGGCCGGCGCGATCCTGGTGTTGAGAGGAACGACCGCGGGCCTCTGCGCCGCGCCGGAGCGGGAGGCCGCCTGATGTTCGAGAACCTGGAGCAGCAGCGAGCGTTCGCCAGCAAGATCCTGCTAGGCCTCGTCAGCCTGCACGTGGCGCTGATCCCGGCGGTGCTTCTAATGCTGGGCCGCCCATGGCTCGGACCGACCATGGCGGCCCTCGCCTTCGCCCTAACGGCGCTGGTCATCTGGCGGAGAGACCCGGAGGGGTTGAGCTCGCGTCTCACCATCGCCGTCGCCCAGGTGGGGCAGATCTCGCTGCTGCTGGCGGCGATGAGCGGCCATCGCTGGCAGGTCGATGTGCACATGTACTATTTCGCCGCCCTGGCGGTGCTGGCGGTCTATTGCGACTGGCGGGTGATCCTGGCGGCGGCGGGCGCGGTGGCGGTCCACCACCTGACGCTCAACTTCCTGATGCCCGCGGCGGTCTATCCCAATGGCGGTGATTTCGCGCGGGTGGTGCTGCACGCCGTGATCCTGGTGGCCGAGGCGGCCGCCCTCATCTGGCTGAGCCACAACATCGTCGCCATGTTCGCGGTCAAGCGCGACTACCGGGAGGCCGAGGCGGCGATCGCGGCCATGAACGAGGCGCAGGCCGCCGAGCTGGCGGCGCGCGGGGCGGCGGAACGGGCGAGCGCCGAACAGGCCGCCCTGCGCGAGCGGATCGCCCAGGAGCAGGAACAGGTGTTCCGCGCCATGGGCGAAGGGTTGTCGCGTCTCTCCCATGGAGACCTCGCCTATCGGCTGGCCGAGACCTTCCCGGAGGCCTACGAGCCCATGCGCCAGGAGTTCAACGCCGCCCTCGCGCAGGTCCACGAGGCGGTGGCGGTGGTGGTGGAGACGGTGGCCGCCATGGCCGCCAACGCCGCGGAGATCGGATCGGCCGCCGACGGCGTCGCCCAGCAGGCGCAGAGCCAGGCCGACACCCTGCAACGGGCGGCCATGACGCTCGGCGATCTCACCGGCGCTGTGCAGGGCGCGGCGTCGGGCGCCAAGGAGGCGAGCCGCGCGGTGGCCGAGGCGCGGGTGGAGGCCGAGCAGAGCCGCGGAGTGGTCGGCGAGGCCATGGCCGCCATGGGCGACGTGGAGCGCTCGGCCGGGGAAATCAGCCAGATCATCGGACTGATCGACGAGATCGCCTTCCAGACCAACCTGCTGGCGCTCAACGCCGGCGTCGAGGCGGCCCGCGCCGGGGAGGCGGGCAAGGGCTTCGCCGTGGTGGCCTCGGAGGTGCGCGCGCTGGCCCAGCGCTCGGCCGACGCGGCGCGCGAGATCAAGGGCTTGATCGCCGCCTCCGGCGACCAGGTCGAGCGGGGCGTCGCCCTGGTGGTCAAGACCGGGGAAGCGCTCGGCCGCATGGTCGAGCAGATCGGCAACGCCAACGGCCTGGTGTCGGCGATCACCACGGCGGCGGAAGAGCAGGCGCGCGGCCTGGCCGACGTCAATTCGGCGGTGGCGCGGCTGGATCAGGACGCCCAGCGCACCGCCGCCATGATCGGGCGTTCGACCGCCGCCAGCCACGCCCTGGCCGGAGAGACGCAAGACCTGGCGGAGCTGCTGGAGCGGTTCGAGATCGGAGAGGCCGCGCCGCCCGCGCGAGCCGCCTGAGACGGGTCAGGCCGGCTGCAGGAAGACGTAGCGCTGGTTGGAGTCGACCATGGACCAATCCACGCCGGCGATCTTCCAGTCGGGGTAGTTCCGCTCGAGGAAGTCGAGGCTGATGGAGGTGTCGCCATAGGTCGCCTCGCCTTCCACCGTGTCGCGGCCATGAGGGACGTAGGCGAAGCCCTCCTCGGCGTGGGCCTTCTCATAGACCTCGGCGCGGTCGGCGTAGTTCGGGTCGGCCCGCCAGTATTCCGGCGAGCGGATGGTGATGGTGAGCAGGCCGTCATCGGCTATGTGCCGGCGCAGGGCGCCCAGGGCCGCATCGGTGGCCGATCGCGAGGTGTGGGTGAAGACCGAGAAGGCGAACATGACGTCGATGCCGCCGTCGGGGGCCGGCAGGCTCTTGGGCAGGTAGTCCGACTGGGCGAGATTGCCGAGGAGGCCGGCTTCGCGGCAGAGGCCGACGGCGAAGTCCCAGGGATCGACGGCCCAGATGTTCGATGGATCGGTGTAGTAGTACATCAGCCGGGTGATGCGGCCGTAACCGCAGCCATAGTCCAGGATGCGCGCGTCCTGGAGGGAGCGCTTGCGCAGGGCCGCATAGTTGTAGGCCATGGTGCGGGCGAAGCTGAGGGTCTGGCCGAGCAGGGTGACGCCGGCGTTGCCGGTGAAGTTGCGCTGGGTCTCCTCGCTGGCCATGGCCGGCAGGAGACGCGAGATCGCCGGCAGGTCTTCCCGCGGCAGGCCGATCATCAGCAGACCGAAGGCGTCGAGCGGGAGGGTCGCGCGCAGCCGGGCCAGGACCTCGCCGGCGGAAGCCCCACTGGCGGCGTAAGATTCGGCGGCGGCGATCGCCTTGGCGTCGTCGGATAGAAACATGAACTGCTCAAGCCTGCTCGTGATGGGAATCGCGTTCTCTTACCGCCGTTCCGCCAAGCGCCGCCAGGGGCGCGTCAGGCTTTACGGGCGCGAAAGAACCAGGGGCTAAAAGCTCGGCGCAGCACGGAGGCGGTTTGATGGCGACGGCGATCCTTCAGGCGCGGATGAGCTCGAGCCGCCTGCCCGGCAAGGTGATGAAGACGCTGGTCGGCAAGCCGATGATCGAGCGGCAGATCGAGCGTCTGCGCCGGTGCGCGACCCTGACCCGCCTGATCGTGGCGACCAGCGAGGACGCCTCCGACGACGCGCTCGCCGCCTTCCTGGGCGAGATCGGCTTGGCCACCTTTCGCGGGCCCCTCGCCGATGTGCTCGGCCGCTATGTCGGGGCGATCGAAACCCTGGGGGTGACCGGGACGGTGGTCCGGCTGACCGCCGACTGCCCCCTCGCCGATCCGTCGGTGATCGACGACTGCGTGCGGCTGCACGCGGAGTCGGGGGCGGAATACGCCTCCAACAGCCTGCGCCGCACCTATCCTCGCGGGCTGGACGTGGAGGTCTTCGGCGCAGATCAGCTGCTGACCGCCGGGCGCGAAGCCGTCGACCCTTACGACCGCGAGCACGTGACGCCGTTCCTCTATCGCAACCCCGACCGGTTCAGCTGCGTGCAGCTCGTCCAGGCGCGGGACGAGAGCGGCCTGCGCTGGACGGTGGACACCCCCGAGGACTTCGCTTTCGTCGAGCGGGTCTATGCGGCGCTCTATCCCACCAAGCCCGACTTCACCTCGGAAGACGTGCGCGCCCTGCCCTTCTCTCATGTCGAGGCCTAGGCGCGCCGCTAGGGGACGCCGTCAGAACCGCGTCTTCAACTCCAGCCCGACCGTGCGCGGATCGTTGACGAAGCCGGTCAGGTTGTTGAAGTCGATGCCCCCCTCCAGGCTGCGGTCGTTGGTGATGTTGCGGGCGAAGACCGCCGCGTCCAAGCGCCCGTCATTGAAGGCGTAGCCGAAGCGCAGGCCGCCCTCGAGCATCTCGTCATCCGTGAACTCGATCGAACGATAGAGGAAGAAGTTGATCTTCGAGCGATAGGCCCAGTCGGTGAAGACGTAGAACTCGCCCTCGCCATAGGGGATGGCGTAGCGAGCCGTGACGTTGGCGATCCAGCGCGGGGCGTTGGGCAGGCTGTTGCCGTCAATCAGCACGGTTCCGGGCGCGCCGACGGGATCGAGGACGGTGCAGGGCGCGCCGCAGGGCTGGGTCGCCAGGTCCGGATCCTGGATCTCCGTGTGGTTGTAGGAGAAGCCAGCCGTGAGCAGCAGGTGCTGGATCGGATTGGCCTCGCCGTTGAACTCGAAGCCGTAGCCTTCGGCATGCTCGGCGTTGATCAGCCGGTTGAAGTTGGCGCCGCCGCCGACGGCGGTCAGCTGCATGTCGTCGACCTTGTAATAGTAGACGGCGGCGTCGATGCGCGCGCGGCGGTCGAAGAGGTCGGCCTTGAAGCCGGCCTCGTAGGACATCAGGGTTTCCTTGTCGGCGACGGAGATCTCTGAGCCGAACAGCAGGCGGCCCTGGATCGATGGCGCGCGGTAGCCCTTGGCGATGCGGGCGTAGAGGTTGACGTCGTCGCTCACCGCATAGGTGGCGTTGAGGTTGAAGCTGACGTCGTCGCTTTCCGGATCGGCGGCCAGGACCGGGGTCGGCGGCGCGCCGGCCGGCGAGATCAGCTGCTGGGCGATGAAGTCCTTCTTGTCGTTGGAATAGCGGACGCCGCCGCCGATGCGCAGCTGGTTGGTGACCGCATAGTCAAGATTGGCGAACAGCGCCCAGGATTCGGTCTTCTGGTGCTGGTAGGCGTAGCCGTTGCGGATGCCGCCAGCGAGTGTGTCGAAGTTGATGCTGTCGATCTTCAGGTCTTCGTAGAAGTAGAAGCCGCCGACCGTATAGCTCATGGCCCCGAGGTCGCCGGCCAGGCGCAGCTCCTGGCTCCACTGGGCGTGGTAGGGAACGCCGTCGGCGCTTTCGGCCGAGAACGGGATGAAGCCCGGGCCGAAGGGCGGGGCGAAGGAGGCGCCGTAGCCGCCGTCCACGTCGCCGCGGGAATAGGCGGTGATGTGTTCGTAGGCGGTGATGGAGGTCAGGGTCGGGCCGCCCGCGAAGTCGTAGGTGAGCTTCAGATTGGCGCCGTAGCCCTCCATGGTCTGGCCGGTGAGCGGCTGGGCGTCCTGGGCGATGTTGTCGCGCTTGAAGCCGTCGACGAAATCGTTCGTGCCGGGCTTGATGATGTTGGCGCGGAAGATCTGCGGCGAGCCGTCGAGCTTGGTGTAGTGCGCGTTGAGCAGGGCGCTGAAGTCTTCGTTCGGCGTGTAGAGCAATTGTCCGCGGACTGCGGTCTGGTCGTAGCCGCCGGTGACGTTGTGCTTGTTGGTGTAGGCGTTGTCGATCCAGTCGTCGCGATGCATGTAGATCGCCGACAGCCGGCCGGCGAGGACGCCGTCGATGAGCGGTCCGCCCACCGCGCCCTGGACATTCGCGGTGCCGAGGGATGCGTAGGAGGCCTGGGCGTAGCCGCCGAAGGTCTGGCTGGGCTTCACCGAATCGAACTTCAGGACGCCGGCCGGGGTGTTGCGGCCAAAGAGCGTGCCCTGCGGCCCGCGCAGGGCCTCCACCTGCTCGATGTCGAAGATCGGGAAGCTCTTCAGCACCGGGTTCTCCATCACCACCTCGTCGTAGACGAAGGAGACCGGCTGGGAGGCGTTGAAGTCGAAGTCGGTGTTACCGAGGCCGCGGATATAGGGTCGCGGAAAGATGCGGGCGTAGCTGGATTCCAGCGTCACGCTGGGAATGCGGGCCGAGAAGACGCGGATGTCGCCGCCGGAGGAGCGGATCACGTCCAGCTTCTCGCCGCCGATGGCGGTCACCGAGACCGGGACGTCATTGAGGTTTTCCGAACGCTTCTGGGCGGTGACCACCACCTCCCCCAGCTCGGTCGCCTGGGCGAGCGCCTTGGCCGGCGCGGTGGCGGCGAGGGCGAGCGCGGCGTAGGCGGCCCCCTTCATGAAACGCGTACGCGAGAGCATCGGCGGGTCCCCTGTGCCTGATTTCCCGCGGCTGTAGGCGAGGCGCGTGCGTCATGGAAGCGCAACCTGAGCGTCACACTCACGACACCTGTCGAGTGTGTCCGCGGCGCCCAACCAGCGGGCGAAACCGAGCGCCGGGTCGGCAAGTTGCTAGGACGCGCCGATTGGCGCGCTTCCATTCAGCTACGGAGCATGACGATGCCAAACCGCGACCTGACGCCCTGGAGCGGCTCCAGGAACCTCAGCCGCCCCGGCTGGGATCCGTTCACCTCGTTCCGCCGGGAGATGGACCGACTGTTCGATGACTTCCTCGCCCCGGCCGAAGCCAGATCCTTCTCACCCACGCGCGAGGGCGGCTGGCCGAGCATCGAGGTCGACGAGAGCGACAAGGCCTATCAGGTGACGGCGGAGCTCGCCGGCCTCAGCCGCGACGACGTGAAGCTCGAACTGCGCGACAACGCCTTGACGCTGAGCGGGGAGCGCCGCGACGAGCGGACGGAGGAGGACAAGGGGCGGCGCTACACCGAGCGCAGCTATGGCCGTTTCGCCCGCACCATTCCGTTCGCGCACGAGATCGACGCCGAAAAGGTGGAGGCGAGCTTCAAGGACGGCGTCTTGAGAATCGACCTGCCCAAGAGCGGCCGCGCCCAGGCGCAGTCCCGCCAGATCGAGATCAAGTCGTAGGCGTTCGCCTTCAAATCCCTGTCGCGAGCCGTGCGGCCTCCTCCGCTTCGGCCGGTCGCCGCCGCGGCGGGGGCTCGGCGCTCCAGGCCGCGCGCAGGCTCTTGGGCAGGTTGGCGCGGACCTTCTCCACCTGGCCGGGCGCGAGGTGGCGAGAGAGCACGCCGAAGACGGAGCGCACCGCCCGTTCGGGGTCCAGGGGCGTGGCGTCGGTCAGCCACTCCCCGACCTCCTCGACGAACTCTTCGTAGCCGTGGCAGCGGCTGGGCTGGCGGGCTGGCTGGTACTGGTCGTAGTAGACGCCGCGCACGAGCAGCGGCAATTGCGAGCCGAGATGGGCGGAGAGGTCCACCGGCAGGCGGTCGCGCAGCTTGTGCAGGACCACGCTCAGCACCTTCCATGCGGCGTGGCGATCGACCTCCAGATCCTCGGAAATCTCCTTGAGCCAGCTGTTGGTGGTGTGGAGCGTGCGGTCGAAGACGTCGAGGCCGTTGGCGCTCATGGAAGCCTCCATCGGAACGGGGTGACGAAAGCCAACCATCCGCCGCGGCGGCTTGTTCCAGGCCTCAGCCGAGCTCCAACCCCTCGAGCGAACCGGCTGCGCGCCAGTCCTCCAGGATCTTCACGAAGGCGATCGGGCCCTTGCCATAGGGGGCGTTGCGGGCCGCCAGGGCCGAGGGCTGGCCCTCGTTGTTGTAATAGCCTGGCGTGCATTCTTCGGCGAACTTCGCCCGCTCCACCGCCGAGGCGATGACCGTCTCGACCCAGGCCCGCTCGGCCGCCTCGGAAACCTCGACCCGCGAGGCGCCGCGCCGGGTGCTCTCGGCGACGATATAGGCGATGTGCCGGGCCTGTTCGTTGAGCATGTGCGGGTAGTTCACGGTGAAGCCGGACTGGCTGTTCATCATGATCAGGCAGTTGGGGAAGCCGCGGCTGAGGATGCCGTGGAGGGTCGAGATCCCGTCCGCCCAATGCTCGGTCAGCGTGACGCGGTCACGACCGACCACCTCGTAGCCGGCCCGGCGCGCATAGGAGGTGCCGACCTCGAAGCCGGTGGCGTAGATCAGGCAATCGAGCTCGTACTCCACGCCGCCCGCGACGACGCCCTTTTCGGTGATGCGCTCCACGCCGCGCCCCTCGGTGTCGACCAGAGTGACGTTCGGCCGGTTGAAGGTCTGCAGGTACTCGTCGTGGAAGCACGGCCGCTTGCAGAACTGGTTGTAATAGGGCTTCAGCGCCTGGGCCGTGGCAGGATCGGCGACGATGGCGTCCACGCGGGCGCGGATCTGCTCCATCTTCTGGAAGTCGGCCAATTGCACGAGAGCGCCTGGGTCGTGGGCGCCCTCGCCCGCGGCGCGCGAGCGGGCGATCAGGCCGAGGTTGCGGATGATGTCCGTCCAGCCGTCGGCGACGAGATCCTCCTCTGCGAAACCGCCGCTGACCAGGGTGTTGAAATTATCCATCCGCGCCTGCTGCCAGCCGGGCGTCAGCGAGGTGGCCCAGTCCGGATCGGTCGGACGGTTGGCGCGCACGTCGATGGAGGATGGGGTGCGCTGGAAGACGTAGAGCCGCTCGGCGGCCTCCCCGAGGTGGGGTACGCACTGGACCGCCGTGGCGCCGGTGCCGATGATCCCGACCCGCTTGCCGGCGAGGCCCACGAGCCCGCCGTTGGAGTCGCCGCCGGTGTAGGCGTAGTCCCAGCGGCTGGTGTGGAAGGTATGGCCCTGGAAGCTTTCCACGCCCGGAATGCCGGGCAGCTTGGGCCGGTGCAGCGGGCCGTTGGCCATGACCACGAAGCGCGCCCGGATGGCGTCATCGCGGTTGGTGGAGATGATCCAGCGGCCGGCGGCCTCGTCCCAGGCCATGCCGGTGATCTCGGTCTGCAGGCAGGCCTTTTCGTAGAGGCCGTACTTCCGGGCGATCGCCCGGCTGTGGGCGAGGATTTCGGGGGCGCGGGAATACTTCTCCACCGGCATGTAGCCGGTCTCTTCCAGAAGCGGCAGATAGACGTAGGATTCCACGTCGCAGGCCGCGCCCGGATAGCGGTTCCAGTACCAGGTGCCGCCGAAGTCCCCGCCCTTTTCGATGACGCGGATGTCGTCGACGCCGGCCTCGCGCAGGCGGGCGGCGGCCAACAGACCGCCGAAACCGCCGCCGATCACCACCACCTCAACCTCATCGGTCAGGGGTTCGCGGGTGATGGGCTCCACATAGGGATCTTCGAGATAGTGGGCGAAGCGGCCCTTCATCTCGATATATTGCTCGTTGCCGTCGGCGCGCAGACGCTTGTCGCGCTCCTCGCGGTACTTGGCACGCAGGGCCTCCGGATCGAAGCCCAGTTCCGCCGCCGGCCCCGCGGTTTCCGCTGTATCGGCCATGCGTTCCTCCCGAGAACGTACCGTTTCATCCAAACGGGGCTCACCCCGCGGAAGGCAAGGCGGGCCGGCGTCGATCGGCGTTATGCTCATAATTATTGCGAATAGTTCTTATTCGCCGCATAGAGCCCGCCAACAGTCAGTCGCCGGGGGTTTGATGCGTAAGGGTTCTGGTTTGCGGACGTCCAAGGCCGCGCTTTGGGCGAGCGTCAGCGTACTTGCGGCGGCGGGCGCGGCGAGGGCCGAGGAAGCGACCGACGTCTCGGAGCTGGTGATCACCGCGGCTCGGACCAACCTGCCGGCCAGCGCCCTGCCCCTGACCGTGGACATCGTCGATTCCGCCGATCTTTCGCAGCAGGTGGCGATCAGCGGCTCGCTGGTGGACGCCATCTCCAACCTGTCGCCGTCCTTCTCGCCGACCCGGCAGAAGCTGTCGGGCAGCGGGGAGACCCTGCGCGGGCGCTCGCCGCTGTTCGCGATCAACGGCATTCCGCAATCGACGCCGATCCGCGACGGCTCGCGCGACGGCTATACGATCGATCCCTTCTTCATCGACCATGTGGAGCTGATCTATGGCTCCAACGCCCTGCAGGGCATCGGCGCCACCGGCGGGGTGGTGAACCAGGTGACGGTCGGGGCGCCCAAGGAAGATGGGGTCAGCGGCAAGGTCCTGGCCCAGGTCAGCGCCGATTCCCGCTTCCACGGCGACGGGACGGGCTGGAAGACGGCGGGCATCGCCGGCTATCGGACCGGCGCCTACGACGCCACCATCGGCCTCGCCTACGAGGCGCGGGGCGCCTTCTATGACGGAAGCGGACATCGGATCGGGGTCGACAACACCCAGGGCGAAATCCAGGATTCCAAGAGCGCGTCGGTCTTCGCCCGCTTCGGCTGGCAGATCGACGACAGCCTGCGGATCGACCTGGTCGCCAACCGCTTCGAGCTGAAAGGCGACGGTGACTATGTGATCGTGGCCGGCGACCGCACCCGCAACCGGCCTGCGACGAGCATGCGCGGCGAGATCGAGGGCAAGCCGGCCGCGAACCGGGTTGAAACCCTCTCGCTCGGCCTGACCGATGACGAACTGTGGGGCGGGGACCTGACGGCGCAGCTCTTCTATAACCGCACCCGCGACACCTTCGGCGGAGACCGCAGCGCCACCTTCCAAGACGTGCGCCTGGCGCCCGTGGGCACGCTGTTCGACCAGTCCTCGAACCGGTCCGAGAAGATGGGCGCGCGGATCAGCTACGAGCGGGAGATCCCGTTCGTGCCGGGCCTCAACGCCACCTTCGGCCTCGACGCCATGCGCGATACGACCGAGCAGTCGCTGGTGCAGACCGGCCGGGTCTGGGTGCCGGAGACCGAATTCCGCAGCGTGGCGCCCTTCGTCCAGGGCAATCTCGCCCTCTTCGACGAAAGGCTGCACCTGGCCGGCGGCGCCCGCCGGGAGTCGGTGACCTTGAAGGTCGGCGACTACACCACCCTGGCCTCCTACGGATCGCGGGCGGTGGACGGGGGCGAGCCTTCCTTCGACGCCACCCTGCTGAACGGCGGGATCGTCTTCAACCCGATGGAGGGGCTGCGCCTCTACGCCAGCTATGCGGAGGGCTACACCGTGCCCGACGTCGGCCGCATCCTGCGGGGCGTGAACCGCGACGGCGTCGACGTGGACAGCTTCCTCGACATCAGCCCGGTCATTTCGGACAACCAGGAGATCGGCGCCGAGTGGAAGCACGGCCCCTTCGAAGCCACCGCCGCCTATTTCTGGTCGAAGTCGAAGCTCGGCCAACTGCTGGTGCTGAACCCCGCGACCGGGGTCTATGACGTGCAGCGCCAGCGGGTCGAGATCGAGGGGCTGGAATTGAACCTCAACGCCAAGACGCCCGTGCCCGGCGTGCGGGTCTCGGCCGGCTACGCCAAGCTGAAGGGCCGGGCCGACAGCGACGGCGACGGATCCACCGACATCGACCTCGACGGTGCGAACATCTCGCCCGACCGCTTCAACCTCGCCCTGACCTACGATCAGGGACGGCTCTCGGCCCGTCTGCAGGCCCAGGCCTATCTTGAGAAGGATTTCGACGGGGCCGATCCGCGCAACAACTTCGAAGGCTACACCCTGGTGGACGCCTCGGTACGCTATGCCGCCGATTTCGCGGACGTGTCCTTCAGCATCCAGAACCTGATGGACGAGCAATATCTGAGCTATAGCTCCGATACGAGCAATCCGGCCGACAACCTCCGCTATTTTGCGGGCCGCGGCCGCGTCTTCACCCTGGGCCTGGAACGCAGGTTCTGATGGGCGTCCTTCGCCTCCTGCATCGTTGGGCCGGCGGGCTGGTGGGGCTGTTCCTGGCCCTGCTCGGTCTTTCCGGGGCGCTGCTCGTCCACGAGGACGCCTTCCTGCGCGCCAGCCTTCCGCACGCGGCCGACCCGCAGATCCAGGATGCGGGCGCCATCGCCGCGGCGGCGGAGCGGATCTTCGGCGCGGAGGATGCGCCGCGATCGATCATCCTGGCGCGGCAGACCATGGGATTGCATCGCCTGAACTTCGACGAGAACGGCGGGGGCTATGCGACCCAAGCCGGCGAGTTGGTGACGCGCTGGACCTCCAAGTGGGAGCGGCCGGAAATCTGGCTGTTCGACTTCCACCACCATTTGCTGATGGGCGACGCCGGAGAGCTCGCCGCGGGGATTATAGGCCTGGTCGGCCTCGTTTTCGTGGTGACTGGCGTGATCCTCTGGTGGCCGGCGCGGCGGTTGTTCGCCTTCAGGCTCTGGCCGGCGAACCTTTCGCGCAACGCCGTGGTGCGCCAGCACCGGGACCTGGGGGTGGTGATCTCGCCGGTGCTGTTCGTGTCGCTGCTGACCGGGGTGATGATGACCCTGCCGGCGGTCGAAGACCTGATCCTCGCCCCCTTCTCGCCGCCGGCGGCCATGGCCGCAGCCCAGAAGCCGCCCGCCGCTCGGGGCGGACCGGTCGCCGCGGACCTCGACTGGAACGCCATGCTGGGCGAGGTGCGCGCCAGGTATCCTGACGGCGAGCTGCGGGTCATCTCCCTGCCCGCCAAGCCGGGCGGCCTGATCTCGATCCGCGTGCGCCAGCAGGCCGAATGGCTGCCCAATGGGCGCACCCTCTTCTGGTTCGATCCGGCGACCGGTCGATTGGTGGAGAGCCGGGACGCCATGGCCATGCCGCTCGGCCTGCGGATCGCCAACGCCGAGTTCCCGATCCACGCGGCCAAGGTGGGCGGCCTCCCCTACCAACTGGTGATGACCGCTTCGGGTCTTTCGCTCGCCTTGCTGGGCGGCCTGGCGGTCTGGACCTTCTGGGCTAATCCGAAGACCCAGAAGCGCAAACGCCGGCGGCCGGCGCCCAAAGCGGCCGTCGCCGGAAAAGAGGGCTAGCGGCGCACGGCGGGGTGGTTAAGCTCGCGCGCCATGAACCCGCGCATCTACGTTCTGACCATGGTGACGTTTGCGTTCGGGTCAGGCGCCTTCATCTTCGCTGGCCTGCTGGAGACCCTGGCGGCGGACCTGGGGGTCACGACGGCCGTGGCAGGCCAGCTCCAGACCGCCTTCGTACTCACCTCCGCGGTGCTCGGACCGATCGCCGCCTGGCTGTTCGGCCGGGTGGACCGCAAGCTCATGGTGATCGCGGGCCTTAGCCTGGGCCTCGCCCTGCACGTGGCCTGCGCCCTCACGCCAAACTTCGAGGCCCTGCTGGCGCTGCGCGCCCTGGCGGGGCTCGCCGGAGCGATGTCCGGGCCGGCGGCGAGCGTGGCGGCGGCCTCCCTCGTGCCGCCGGAGCGGCGTGGCTCGGCCCTGGCCATGGTGTCGGGCGGCATGACCCTCGCCTTCGTGGTGGGAATTCCGATCGGCAGCGTCGTCGGCAATCTCTTCGGCTGGCGGGCGACCTTCCTGTTCGCGGCCGGACTTTCGGCGCTCGCGCTCGTCGGCGTGCTCGCCTTCCTTCCGCGGGTCCCGGCCCCGCCCAAGCGCGAGGGCGGCAGCGTTCCGCTGGGGCTGGTCTGGCCGCTCTATCTCACGACCTTCCTGGCGTTTGCGGCCAACATGACCCTCAACCTCTATATCGCGCCGATCGTGCGGGTGGGCGCAGGCGTCACCGGCGCGGGGGTCGGGGCGTTCCAGTCGATGATCGGGGTCGGGTCGGTGGTCGGCCTGTGGCTGGGCGCACGGGCGGCCGACCGGCAGGGCGGGCGCAACTGGATCCTGCAGGGCTTCGTGATCCAGGCCACGGCCATGAGCATCCATTTCGCGGCCACCCATCACCTGGCGCCGGTCGGATGGCCGAGCGCGGCCTTGGTGGCGCTCGGCATTTTCGTCGCCGCGACGGCGCTGTTCTCGATCACGCCGGTGGTGCAGGCCAGGCTCATCGAGCTGACCGGCGGCGCGCCGGTGGCCCTGGCGCTGAACGGCTCGGTCATTTCGGTGGGTCAGGCGCTGGGCTCGGCCATGGGCGGGGCCGCCCTCGCCTCCTTCGGGGTGCCGGCCATACCGGCCGCCGCGCTCAGCATGTCGCTGGCCGCGCTGCTCACCCTGCTCTTCGTCTTCCCGCGGCCGAAGGCCGTGGCGGCGGTCAATACCTGAAGTCCAGACTGACCCAGAGCTTGGTGCGGCTGGCGTAGCCGGGAACGCCGTCATAGTCGGCGTACTTCACCAGCCCGGTGAGACGCTTGGTGAGCGGCGCGGTGAGCTGGACGTCGATCTCCTCGCCCAGATCCCGCCCGCCGCGTTGCGCCTTGAGGTCGTGGGCGACGATCTGGAGATTGAATGGCGGCAGGCCCTCGATCCGCGGCGCGACGGCGAGGGTCAGGTTGGCGTCCTCCATGCCGTCGGCCGGCGTCGTCAGGAAGACGTCCGCCCAGCCCTGGAAGGCGTGCAGAGTCGCCAGCGGGGTCGCAAAACCCCGGCGCCCGTCGCCTTCGAGGGACTCGTAGTTGGCTTTCAGCGTCATTCCGCTCCAGGTCGCCGCGGCCTCGGCCATCCAGTAATCGAGGCTGAACCCGGTCGGGCTGTTTCCATAGTCGGTCTGGCGGGCGTAGGCGCCTGCGAAGGCGAGGCCGACCTCGCCGGCCCTTGCCTTGCCGGTCGTCCGAACCCCATAGGTCAGGCCGGAACTGACCGGGGCGTCGGCGAAGTCCAGGGCGTAGACGAAGACGGTAGGTTTGACGGCGCCCAGTCCGTCATAGGAGGCGTTGACCAGCCAGCTGTCGGATCGCCAGTCCGCGCTTTCGCCGAAGACGCGGTTCACCCGATCGAGCCAGGCGGCCGTGATCTTGACCTTTCCGACCGCGATGTCGGCTCGCGCCGCGTCGAAGGTCTGCTCGTCCTGACGCCAGGCCACGGGGCCGACGAACCTCTGGTCGTCTAACAGGATGCGCTGGCGTCCGATGGTGGCTGTCAGGACCTCGCTCGCCCTCCAGGTCAGTTGAAGCCGGTTGAGCTCCGTCCCTTCCGGGTCGGGCACGACGGGATAGGCGGTCCGGCCATTGGTCGTGGAGTTGAAGTCCTGGGGCCCGAGGGGGCGCACGTCCTCCACCTCGATGAGGCCCTTGAGGCCGTTCCAGGCTCCTGTCTCATAGCCCAGGCGCGTGCGCAGGGTGACGGCCGCGGCGTCCTTGGCGAACCCGGCCTGGTCCACGCCTTCGTAGCGCAGCCGCATCTCGAGGAGCGGCTTGCCCTGCGTAAGGGCCGTCGCGACGGGCTCGGCCGCCTGCGCCCCGCTTGCCGCACCGATCGCGCACGCCCCGAGCGCCCATCGCCTCCACGCCGTCATGTCGCCCCCTCAGGCAAAAAAAGACGCCCGCGCGGAGCCTCGCTCTCCGCACGGACGTCGTTGTCCTTCCAAGCTCCGACGCAGCCCTGCGCCGGCGGTCCGCTAAGACCTTGTCCGAGACCTCATCGCCCCGAACCCTGGCCCACAGAGCCGCACGGCGAAGAGCCGCCCGCAAGTCTGCAGGCGGCGGAGCTTTCCCTGGGGACGGGAATGCCCTGTTCAGCGGAAGCCGTGGGCGCCCTGACGCTGGGCGCCGCTCAAGAAAGAGGCGCCCTAGACGTCCACCTCGGCGTCGAGGGCGTTGTCCTGGATGAACTCGCGGCGGGGTTCGACGAGGTCGCCCATCAGGCGGGTGAACATGTCGTCGGCGTCGTCGGCGTGGGTCACCTTCACCTGCAGCAGTGTGCGGGCGTCGGAATCCAGGGTGGTTTCCCAGAGCTGGTCGGGGTTCATCTCGCCCAGGCCCTTGTAGCGCTGGATCGAGAGGCCGCGGCGGCCGGCCTCCATGACCGCGTTGAAGAGATCTAGCGGGCCGCGGATGGTGGCGGTCTTGTCCTTGCGGGTGAAGGTCGCCACCCCGTCGAACACCTCGGCCATGGCCTCGGCGCGTTCGGAAAGACGCCGGGCGTCGGCCGCGTTGCGCAGCAGGTCGTCGAGCACGATGCGTTCGGAAACGCCGCGGCGGATGCGCGAGAACACATAGCCGCCGGTGGCCGCCTTCTCGCCCGACCAGGGGCCGTCCCCCTCCTCGGCGTAGAGGTCGAGGCGGCGGGCGGCCGTTTCGAGATCGCCTTCCTTGTCGGGATCGAAGAGGCCGGCCATGGCCGCCTGCTCGATGGCGAAGGCCGGGGCGCGGGTGGCCAGGCGCTCGATATTGGCCTTGGAGCCGCGGGCGCGCTGGACGAGGGCCAGGAGGTCGGCGCCCACCATCCGCTCGCCGCTGGCCAGGTCGAGGGCCGCGCCTTCCACGCCTTCGTCGATCAGATAGGCCTCGAGCTCGGCGTCGTCCTTGAGGTAGCGGGACTGGCGGCTCTTGGTGACCTTATAGAGCGGCGGCTGGGCGATATAGAGATAGCCGCGCTCAATCACCTCCGGCATCTGCCGGTAGAAGAAGGTCAGCAGCAGGGTCCGGATGTGGGCGCCGTCGACGTCGGCGTCCGTCATGATGACGATCTTGTGGTAGCGCAGCTTGTCGATGTTGAAGTCGTCGCGGCCGATCCCGGCGCCCAGGGCGGTGATCAGGGTGCCGACCTGGTCCGAGGACAGCATCTTGTCGAAGCGGGCGCGCTCGACGTTCAGGATCTTGCCGCGCAGGGGCAGGATGGCCTGGTTCTCGCGGTTGCGGGCCTGCTTGGCCGAGCCGCCGGCGGAGTCGCCCTCGACCAGGAAGATCTCCGACTTGGCCGGATCCTTCTCGGAGCAGTCGGCGAGTTTGCCGGGCAGGGAGGTGATGTCGAGGGCCGACTTGCGGCGAGTGAGTTCGCGGGCCTTGCGGGCGGCCTCGCGGGCGGCCGCGGCCTCGGCGATCTTCTGGACCACCATCTTGGCTTCGTTCGGGTGTTCCTCGAACCAGGTGCTGACGCCTTCGGACACCAGGCTCTCGACCGCCGGGCGCACCTCGGAGGAGACCAGCTTGTCCTTGGTCTGGGAGGAGAACTTCGGATCCGGGACCTTCACCGAGAGCACGCAGGTCAGGCCCTCGCGGGCGTCCTCGCCCGACAGCGAGACCTTCTCGCGCTTGGTGGCGCCGGAGCTCTCGGCATAGCCGGTGATGATGCGGGTCAGGGCCGAACGGAAGGCCGCCAGGTGCGTGCCGCCGTCCTTCTGCGGGATATTGTTCGTGAAGCAGAGGACGTTCTCGTGGTAGCCGTCATTCCACCAGAGCGCGAGGTCCAGCTCGACATTGTCCTTCTTGCCGCGGACCACGATCGGGCTCTTGATCAGCGGGGTCTTGGCCTTGTCGAGGTGGCGCACGAAGGCCTCGATCCCGCCCTCGTAGGACATCACCTCCTCGAAGGGCTCGGCCTCGCGATAGTCCTTCAGCCAGATGGTGACGCCGGAGTTCAGGAAGGCCAGCTCGCGCAGGCGGTGCTCCAGGGTCTTCCGGTCGAATTCGATGAAGGAGAAGGTCTCCGACGAGGGCATGAAGCTGACCTCGGTGCCGGAGAGGAACTCGCCGTTCTCGCGCTTGGGCGCCACGCCTGTGACGGCCAGGGGCGCGACGGCGTCGCCGCGGCGGAACTCCATCTCGTGCTTGAGGCCGCCGCGATAGATGGTCAGGCGCAGCCAGTCGGAGAGCGCGTTGACCACCGAGACGCCGACCCCGTGCAGGCCGCCGGAAACCTTGTAGGAGTTCTGGTCGAACTTACCGCCGGCGTGGAGCTGGGTCATGATGACCTCGGCCGCCGAGACGCCCTCGCCCTCGTGGATGTCGGTGGGAATGCCGCGGCCGTCGTCGGTGACGGTGCAGGAGCCGTCGGCGTTCAGGATCACCTCGACCCGGCTGGCGTAGCCGGCCAGGGTCTCGTCGATGGCGTTGTCGACCACCTCGTAGACCATGTGGTGCAGGCCCGAGCCGTCGTCGGTGTCGCCGATGTACATGCCGGGGCGCTTACGCACCGCGTCCAGGCCCTTCAGCACCTTGATGGACTCTGCGCCGTACTCGGCTTGTCCGTTGAATTCGGCTTGGGTTTCGTCGGTCATTCGGTGTCCAGAATCGCCAGGCTGGAGCCGTCCACATGGACGCCCTGGGCCCGGCCCTTCAAATCCTCGAAGAGATGCTCGTCCGTGCCGGTGAGGAATGCCTGCAGCTTGAGCGCCTCGATTTCGTCGAAGAGCGCGGCCCGCCGGCGGCGGTCCAGATGCGCTGCGACTTCGTCCAGCAATAATATAGGGTTTGGCGCCGATTCTGCACGCGAAAGACGCGCCGCCTGGGCCAAAACAAGGTTCAGAATCAGAGCTTTCTGCTCGCCGGTGGAACACTCGGCCGCAGGTCGGTCCTTTTCGGCGTGGATGACCGCAAGATCGCCCCTGTGCGGGCCGGTGAGCGCGCGCCCCGCGGCGGCGTCCCGCTCGCGCGAGGCGGCCAGGGCGCGCACGAGACGGGCCTCGATCTCGGCGAGTTCGACCCCCTCACCGGCCATGCGCTCCCATTCCCCGGCGAGCGACAGCCGCGCCTGCGGAAAGGGACGGTCGCCGCGGCCGTCGATCTCGGTCTGCAGCGCTGCGAGGGTGCGGGCGCGGGCCGCCGCCATCAGGGCCCCGGCGTCGGCCATGCGGGCCTCCAGCGCCGAGAGCCAGGCAGGGTCGACGGGGCCCTCGGCCAGCAGGCGGGAGCGTTCGCGTTGGGACTTCTCATAAGCGGAGGCGTGCGCGGCGTGGGCGGGCTCGGCGGCGAAGACCAACCGGTCGAAGAAGCGGCGACGGTCGCCCGCGCCCTCCAGGAAGAGCCGGTCCTGGGCCGGGGTCAGCCAGACCTGTCGCTGGTGGTCGGCCAGGCGCCCGGCGGGAACCGGTTCGCCCTCGATGCGGACCGTGCGGCGGGCGGCGGCGGGGCTCTCGACGCCGGTCCCGATGCGGACCGGCTCCCCATCCTCCTCGATCAGGGCCGCCACGGCCCAGGCGCGTCCCTGCGGCTCTCCGGGCATGCGGCGGCCGAGCTCGGCCCCGGCCGCGCCGCGCAGGCCGCGGCCGGGCGTGAAGAGGCTGACCGCTTCGAGGAAATTGGTCTTGCCCGCCCCGTTCGGGCCGACCAGGAACACCGGCCGCCCGTCGAGCGCCAGCTCCGCCCGCCCGTAGGAGCGGAAGTCGGTCAGGGTCAGGTGAGTGAAAGCCGTCGTCACCGGCGCGTCATAGCGGGTTTCGCGCGGGCGCCCTAATCGGCGATCGCGGCGAACAGCCGCCGGTACTCCTCCAGGGCGAGGGCGCTCAACTGCGCTGCTTCGGCGGGGGTGAACCAGTCGAGACGCACATGCTCATCGTCGCGTATGGCCGGCTCGCCGCCGACCCAGGCGGTGACGAGATGCACGTGGTAGCGGCCGCAGCCGTTCCGCCGGGGATCGGGCTCATCGATGACGCCTAGAATCCGCGCGCTCAGCGGCGTGACGCCGAGCTCTTCCTGAAGTTCACGGGCGAGCGCCGCCTGCAGGGTTTCGCCCGGCTCGACCAGACCTCCGAGCACGTCCCAACAGTTCGGATAGGTGGCGCGGTGAGCGCTGCGCAGACCGAGGAGCAACCTGCCATCCCGCCAAAGAATGGCGCAGGCGTAGTCGCCGTGCCGCACGGCCTACACCCGCAGAGGCATCAGCACGTACTGGACGTCGGCGTCGACGGGATCGAGCACCAGGGCCGGATCGTTCGGCCCGCCGAAGCGGAACTCGACCGTCTCAGCGGCGATCTGGTCGGTCACGTCGAGCAGATAGCGGGCGTTGAAGGAGAGCTCGAAAGGCTCACCCGCATAGTCGATCTCCAGCTCTTCCACCGCCTGGCCCGCCTCCATGTTGCGGACGGTCAGGATCAGGCGACCGGGTTCGATGGCCATGCGGACCGAACGGCTCTTCTCGGCCGAGATGGTGGCGACGCGGTCCACGGCCTGGGCGAAGAGCTTGTTGTCGACCAGCATCACCCGGTCGTTCCCCTTGGGGATCACGCGGCTGTAATCGGGGAAGGAGCCGTCAATGACCTTGGAGGTCAGGGCCGCGCCGTTGAAGTCGAGGCGGATCTTCTGGGGGCTGACCTGCAGGTCGACGCTCTCGCCGGCGTCCTCGAGCAGGCGGCGGGCCTCGGCGATGGTCTTGCGCGGCACGATGACGCCGGGGGCGCCGGCCGAGCCCTCGGGAGCGGCCATTTCGGCGAGGGCCAGGCGGTGGCCGTCGGTGGCGACCGCGCGCAGCTTCTGGGTTCCGCCGTCCGACACCGTGTGGAGGTAGAGGCCGTTGAGATAGTAGCGCGTCTCCTCGGTGGAGATCGCAAAGCGGGTCTTGTCGATCAGGCGGATCAGGTCGTTGACGTCCACCGCCACGCGGCTGGAGAGCCCGTCGGAGGACATGACCGGGAAGTCGCCGGCCGGCAGCACCGGCAGATTGAAGCGCGAGCGTCCGGCGGCCACGGTCAGGCGCGGGTCCTCGCCCGTGAAGGACAGGGAGACGTCGGCGCCCTCGGGCAGTTTACGGACGATCTCATAGAGGGTGTGGGCCGGGGCGGTGATCTGGCCCGGCTGGTCGACCTGGGCGAAGGCCTCGTCGATGATCTCCATGTCGAGGTCGGTGGCCGAGAAGGTCAGCCGGTCGCGCTCGGCCGAGAGCAGGACGTTCGACAGGATCGGGATGGTGTTGCGGCGCTCCACCGCGCTCTGCACATGCCCCAGCGCCTTCATGAGCGCCGCCCGTTCGATCGTCAACTTCATCTGTTCCGGTCCAATCTCCAGACGCCGGCGCCACCGCGCGCCGCCGCCCCCTACGCTGGAGGGACTTGGGACATTAGCCGAAATGCGGCCGTGTTAAAGGCCCTGCAACCATCTGAGCAGGGGGCGAGCGCAAACGCCTCAGGCGTCGGCGATGTCGAAGCGCACCTGCGAGCGGCCGAAGTCCAGGGCGACTGTCTCGAATTGGGTCAGGAGATCGATGCCCAGCATGATGGTCGGGGTGGCGTGCAGGTCCCAGAGCTTGAAGATGGGCATGTCCGTGAACACCACCGGGACATTGCCGAGATTGAGCCCGCCGATGCGGATGAAAGGCAGGTAGAGCTGGTCTCCGGAGAAGGATTCGCCGGCGATCGACATCAGCGCGACCTTGGTGGCCAGGGCGTTGGCGGTGCGGTCGGTCTGTTCGATGATTCGGCGCAAGGCCTTGTTGCCGATGGAGAATTGCGAGCCGGAATCGATCATGGCGCTGATCTTCCGGCCGTTCAGGTCGGCATCCACTATGGTGAGCTGGCCGGACTTGCGCCGGGCCGGCACCACGACCCTGCCCTTGCGGCCGCCCTCATCGCGCGAGCGGGTGATCTCCAGGGTCGAGCCGGCGAAGCCCATGACCAGGCGCTGTCCCTTCAGCCAGTCCACGCCCAGCAGGCCGTCGATCTCGAAACCGGTCATCGGTAGGACCGGCGCCTGGACGCGCTTGCGGACGCGGTTGGAGATCTCGAGCTTGTCGATCACCACGCTCTGGCGCACCCGCTTGCCGACGATGGTGTTCACCTCCACCTCGCGGCCGAGGGGCAGGGCGAGGGTGCGGGCGAGGTTCTGCGACACGCACGAGACGTTCGCGCCGGTGTCCACCATGAAGCGGAACGGTCCCTGGCCGTTGATCGTGACCGGGGCGGTGATGTGCTCGAAGAGCTCGCGGGTGATGGCGATGGAGGTGGGCGCCTCATCGGCAGGTTCCACGGCCGGAGCCTCAGGAACCTGCCCGTAGGCCAAATGCGGAACCGCGGCCAGGAGGCCTCCCGCGGCGGCCAGCCTGCCCAGCGCAAGGCGGCGAGTCTGCGACCCGACCAACACGTTCCGCTCCCTTATGTTCTAGGCTGGAGCGTATGCCCGCGGTCGGATAACGTCAATATTTATAAAGGCTTGGGCGCAATGCAGGGTTGCGCCCAGAGCTCAGGCCTTGGTGTCCACCGAGCCGCCCGAGCCGCCGTCGTTGGCGGCGTAGGGGTTGGAGGCGGGGGCGCCTTCGGCCGAGGGGCCGGAGCCCGACGGGACCTCGCCGCCGGAGCCCTTGGCGGCCACCACCACCATGGCCGGGCGAATCAGGCGGCCCAGCAGCTCATAGCCCGGTTGCAGCACCTGGATGACGCCGCCGGCGGCCACGTCCGCGGAGGGCTGTTCCATCATCGCCTGGTGCTGGTGGGGGTCGAACTTCTCGCCCTTGGCCGGGTCGATCTTCTTCAGGCCGTTGTTCTCGAAGGCGGTCATGAGCGACTTGTGGGTCATCTCCATGCCGACCACGAAGTTCTTCACGGCCGGGTCCTCGGCCGGGGCGGCGAGGGCGCGGTCGAGGGTGTCGGCGACGGCCAGGAGATCGCGGCCGAATTTTTGAATGGCGAAGGCGCGCGCATCGTTGGCCTCGCGCTCGGCGCGGCGCTTGGTGTTCTCGGCGTCGGCGGCGACGCGGAGCACCTGGTCCTTCAGGGCCTGGTTCTCGGCCCGCAAGGCGATGAGTTCGTCGGCCGCGGCGTCCGCCACTTCGTTGATCTCTTCAGCCGGCGTTTGATCGTCGGACATTCTCTTTTTCCTTCTACGCTTTGGTCACCTGGGACAGCACCCTGGCGGTATAGTCAACCAGGGGGATCACCCGGGCGTAATTCAGGCGCGCCGGACCGATCACGCCGATCGCGCCCAGCACCTTCTGTCGGCCCGTCATATAGGGCGCGGCGATCACGGCGGAACCCGAAAGCGAAAACAGGCGGGTTTCGGCGCCGATGAAGATCCGCACGCCCTGGGCCTCGCGGACGTCATCCAGCAAACCGATAAGCTGTTCCTTTTGTTCAAGATCATCGAACAGCATCCGCACGCGTTCGAGGTCGTCCAGCGCCTCTCGGTCGCCGAGCAGGTTGGCGCGGCCGCGGACGATGAGGGCGCGGCCCTCGCCCTCGCCGCCGCTCCAGGCGGCCATGCCGTCCTCGACCAGGCGGGCGGCGGTCTCGTTGAGCTGGCGGCGGGCGGCTTCCAGTTCCCGCCGGATCTCGGCCCCGGCCTCGCCCAGGGTGCGCCCGCGCAGGCGGGCGTTCATGAAGTTCGACGCCTCCTGCAGGGAGGAGGGGGTGACGCCCGCGGCCAGGCGCATCAGCCGGTTCTCCACCGAGCCGTCGCCGAAGACCATGATCGCCAGGGCCTGGTCGGGAGAGAGGGCCACGAACTCCACGTGCTTGACGCCGGCGTCGCGGGCCGGGGTGACCACGATGCCGGCCCCGCCGGCGAGGCCCGAGAGGATGGCCGAGGCCTCGTCCAGCGCCTCCTCGAAGTTGCGGCCCTTGGCCGAAAGCCGGGCCTCGATCTCGCGGCGCTCGTCCTCCGGCAGGTCGCCCAGCTCCAGCAGGCCGTCGACGAACAGGCGCAGGCCCGCATGGGTCGGGACGCGGCCGGCGCTGATGTGCGGCGCGCCCAGCAGACCAAGCTGGGTCAGGTCCTGCATGGTGTTGCGGATCGAGGCGGGCGAGAGATGCACGCCGCCCTTGGAGAGGGTGCGCGAGCCGACCGGCTCCCCGGTCTCCAGATATCCCTCGACGACGCGCCGGAAAATGTCTCGGGCCCGCTCGTCCAGTTCGGCGAGGGAAGGGCCGGGCGAAAGCAGCGGTTGGGTCACGACGGGCGGCGGTGCTCGGTCAGGGCCATGGACGGAACCTCTTGCATCTAGGATAAGCCGCCCGACGCAAGACTCCAGACCCCTGCCAGACTTCTTCTTCCGACCGCGAGACCGCCATGCGCCCTTCCGAACGCTCCGCCGACATGCTCCGCCCCGTCACCCTGGAGGTCGGGGTGAACCGCTATGCGGAGGGTTCGTGCCTGGCGAGCTTCGGCCACACCAAGGTGCTGATCACGGCCAGCGTCGAGGACCGGGTGCCGGGCTTCATGCGCGGCCGCGGGGTGGGCTGGGTGACGGCCGAGTACGGCATGCTGCCGCGCGCCACCCACACGCGCGGCCGGCGCGAGGCTTCGGAAGGCAAGCAGTCGGGCCGCACCCAGGAGATCCAGCGCCTGATCGGCCGCTCCATGCGCGCGGTGGTCGATCCCGTGGCCCTGGGCGAGCGCCAGGTCTCCATCGACTGCGACGTGATCCAGGCCGACGGCGGCACCCGCACCGCCGCCATCACCGGCGCCTGGGTCGCCCTGCGCATGGCGACCAAGTACCTGCTGGATGAGGGGGTCATCACCAAGGACCCGATCCTCGACCAGGTGGCGGCGATCTCCTGCGGCGTCTTCAAGGGCCTGCCGGTGCTGGACCTGGAGTACGAAGAGGACTCCAACGCCGAGGCCGACGCCAACTTCGTGCTGACCGGCAAGGGCGACATCGTCGAGATCCAGGCCACCGGCGAAAAGCGTGGCTTCAGCCAGGGCGAGTTCGAGGCCCTGTTCTCCCTGGCGCGCAAGGGCATCGGGGAACTGTGCGAAATCCAACGGGCGGTCACTGGGGGGTAGGGGCTCGCCGAGGGCGTCTCGGGGCGAGTCGGCGACCGGCTCACTGAAGACGATCGGGGCGGCCGCTTTCCGGCGCTAAGGGACAGGTCTGTCGCGTTGTTTAGTCCGGCTGGTAACTAATCGTCGGAAGGTCGGCTTTCGGGCGATCATCTGAGCTTTGCCGGGCTGGGCAGGGAGTGAAACTTAGCCGACGCCAGGATGGACTGTTTTTCGCGAGACAGAGTTCTCGGCCATTCTTGTCAGGAAGGTTGGTCTAGGCGGTCGCCCAAGAATGACTGTTGGGGCAGGCTGCGGCACCGTGCCCGACCCCGGCGCTCATTCTCTTCTCGCGGCCAAGGGTGCTTTCATCACATTGTCAGCCAGAAGGCTCCACGCAGTGGGCTTCTTCCCGGTAGGTAAATCGGGCCGTGGTCGCCGTGTATCCACAGGCGTGCCCCCTTGTTGTCGAACTAAAGATTCAAGGGAGATGCTGAACGAATAAGCAGCTCGACTCAGGAACAGTCCAAAGTCGTCGGCCATGACAAAGCGCGGCTTCGATAGCGAGCGGACCCATGCTTCGTTCACCCACGTCCCGAACGCCCCATGAGCGATCGTATCGCGCTCGGGACGAAAGCTCCGGCGAATGAAGTCTAGTTCTTTTGCCAGCCACTGCTGCTCAAGATCATCGCTCTTGGCCAACACGTCACACGCCAAGTCGACCTTCTTACCGTACGGTAGAGGTGGACTAGGACAGCCGCTGATTCTCCTCTGACTTCATGTCCGCTCGCGGCAATGCTGCCGATGTGCTGCTCGTTGTAGCCCCAAAGGAGCATCGCTCGGCCAATCAGTCCCAACTCCTGATCAGAGGGCCCTAGTGAGCGGATACGCCGTTCCTTCTTTTGCCATGCTAACAGCCCACATGCTTTTATCCCTCGACCTGGCAACTGGGAGGCTAGCGCCTCGGCCTGCCCTCGCACAGGGCTGCGTGACCTATTCGCACGCCTAAGCTTGAGGATTGGCCTTGTGGTGTTCGATTAGGAAGACAATGACCGCCGCAGTTTGGTGAAGCTGCAGCGCGGCAAGCTCCTTTGGGACCACGCGTGGAGTAGCGCCCGCGCCATGGCCGCCTTGCTTATTTCTGACGGTAGGCACCCCGCTTTCCAGAAGCGAGCGCAGAGCTGTGAACTCCGCTTGTAGATAGGTGGGGATAAAGCCGGAAGAATAGGCTGCCGCAATAAGTTTGCTCGCGGGGTCCGTTGGCTTGAAGTCCCACCTGCGCTTCGTGCCGATGATTTTCAAGCAGCTTTCGAAGGCTTTGCCGCAGTCAACGAGGCAGGTCTCATATTCGGCGGACCGAAAGTGCTGATGAGCCTCGCGGTATTCCTCGTCCACGCTCGCAAAGTCCGGATCCGCAATTAGGCGAAGTGCGGGGAGGACGACCTCCGCGTGCAGGTGGAGAGAATCCATCTGGATAATGTCGCCGCCGTCATATTGGAATCCGACTCCGGCCTCGAGCAGCCGCGCGTTGAACTCGGCAATGGCTTCGTCTGGATCCGATTTGCGATTTGGAAACTGATAGTCTTGATCTCGTACGTGGCGATCAATAATTCTGAGGGTGACTTCAATGCCCTCAAGAAGCTTGTCGATGTCTGGTTCGTTTAGCAGCCAGTTAAAGAGTTCCGTGTGATATTCATCATTATAATCGGGGTGCAGATCGAATACGCCAAACTCCTTCCTCAGGATTTCGACTATCGCCTTAAAAGCCTTTGAGGAGGCGCTATTATAGTTTGCCGGACCAATTGCTTCATTGAAGATTTGGACCACCTGCACCCTGAGGTGGTTGGGGAAGTCGGTGTACTGGTAGACGTCGCGGCCGGGCTGATTGGCGCGTTTTCGCCGACGATAGAAGTCTGGAAGAGCCATCGTGATCTCGTTTCAAGCGTGGCCATTTGCAAGCCCCGACAGGCTCTTGTCTAGTCCAACCCAAGATGTCGAAATCCGCAGAGCGGAGCGTCTGACCCAAGGCCACTCTCGCTCGCCAGCAGCCCTCAACGAGCCGCCACGGCCCCGAGTGCTCCGAGAATCCACTTCACGGGACGTAGGTGCGCAACGGAGCCCGAACCATTGGTCGCGAGCGGCAAGAAGCTTTCGCGGGAGTCCGCTCTGAGCCTCGGTCCGGAGGTCCGCTCCTGGCGCCCAGCGGCCATGGAGGCGCGTGAGAGTCGTGGCGGCGGCAATTCGGCTGGGCCGCGCTGTCGGGGCCGGCAAGCATAGGCGTGTGCTGGCGCCGTTGTTCGTCCAGGTGGTGGGCGGTGACGATCAGCTCCGCTTTCGGTAGCGCCTCACTCCTCCCGCCCATCTTCCCCTCGATCCCGCTCGTGCCGCAGCTCCAGCGGAAACTTCGGCAGCCGGGCTTTGCGGCGGATGGTCCAGCATTCATAGGTCGGGGTGAGCTGGTCGGGGGCGTCGAGGGCGCCGAGGTGGACTTCGATCTCGTCGCCGCTGCGGGCGAAGATCGAGGAGCCGCATCGGCGGCAGTGATGGCGGCGGGGCGGGGCTAACCGCGGCCGGCGCGTCGGGCGGGAACAGCGCCCGATGTTACAAAGCGTGGCTTTATCGGGGGTTTGCCGGCGGTAGCGTCGACGTAATGCGGAAGTTCCGCAGCGTCGTCTTTACCAGGGAAGGTCCATCCGATGACCGATCACTCCATCAAAGGCAAAACCGTCATCATCGCCGGCGGCGCCAAGAACCTCGGCGGCCTGATCGCCCGCGATCTGGCCGCCTGCGGCGCAAGGGCTGTCGCCATCCACTACAACAGCGCCTCGACCAAGGCGGACGCCGAGGCGACGGTCGCTGCGGTGAAGGCGGCTGGAGCGCAGGCGATCGCCTTCCAGGCCGACCTGACGACGGCCGGCGCGGTCGAAAAGCTTTTCGCCGATGCGATCGCAGCGTTCGGCAAACCGGACATCGCGATCAACACCGTTGGCAAGGTGCTCAAGAAGCCGATGATCGAGATCACCGAAGCCGAGTACGACGAGATGAGCGCGGTGAACGCGAAGGCGGCGTTCTTCTTCATCAAGGAGGCGGGCAAACACCTCAACGACAACGGCAAAATCTGCACGCTGGTGACGTCGCTGCTGGGGGCCTACACGCCATTCTACTCGAGCTATGCAGGCACGAAGGCGCCGGTCGAACACTTCACCCGCGCAGCGTCGAAGGAGTTCGGCGAGCGGGGCATCTCCGTGACCGCGATCGGCCCAGGGCCGATGGATACGGCCTTCTTCTATCCGGCCGAAGAGGCGGACGCCGTCGCCTATCACAAGACCGCGGCCGCGCTTTCGAGCTACTCGAAGACCGGTTTGACCGACATCGAAGATATCGTGCCCTACATCCGCTTCATGGTCTCGGAAGGATGGTGGATGACCGGCCAGACCATTCTCGTGAACGGCGGCTACACGACCAAGTAAGGCCGCCAAGGACGGGGACGTCGGCCTATGCCGCAGGGCACGGCCGGCGGCCCGCGTCAGATTCGGCGTCTATGGATGGCCGGGACCTGACGGCCCGGCCATGACGAGTATGAAGGAGGGCGGGCGAGCCCCCGCTGAGCCCTCAGACCTCGACCTTGTTGTAGGGGTACTGGTCGCGGATCTCGTAGGCGAAGAACTGGCCCTTAGAGTCGGCTTCGAGGAAGCTGCGGTGCACCTCGCCGGGGACGCCGACATAGACGTAGCGGTCCCCGTCGACGAAGGTGACGAACAGCTTGGCGCGTTCGGCGTCGTAGGAAACTTCGCGGATGGCTTCGGAGTCGACCTGCATGGCGGAGGCCTCCAATCTTCCGGGGACCCGCTAATAGCGCGAGGCGCGAGCGACAGTTCCACCACATCTTGAGCCGTGCCAAGCTCGGCGGCGGCCGCCAAGGCCGAACGAAACCTAGGGGGAAAGATGCAACCGCACAGCTATGTGGCGCTGGTCACCGTGGCGGCCCTGCTGACCTATATCTGGATGGGCGTGCGGGTCGGACAGGCGCGGGCCAAGACCGGCGTCGCCGCGCCGGCCATGACCGGAGATCCGATCCTGGAGCGGCATATCCGGGCGCACTACAACACCCTGGAATGGCTGCCGGCCTTCCTGGCGGGACTGTGGCTGTTCGCGATCTACTGGAACGACCTCTTCGCCGCGGCCATGGGCGTGGTTTGGATCCTCGGGCGGATCATCTACGCCCTGGGCTATGTGGCCGATCCGAAGAAGCGCGAGGCGGGGTTCGTGATCCAGCTGGCGGCGGTCGCCGTCCTGCTGCTGGGCGCGGCGGGACGGATCGTCTGGACGCTGGCGACGGTCGGGGCCTAGAGCGGCGACCGATCCGATTGGATCTAGCGGAAGAGCACGACCGCCTGGGAGATGGCCAGGCCCGTCACCACCAGGCCGACCACCCAGGTGAGGGCGCGGATCGGCATGACCTTGGTCATCCAGCCGGCGACCGGGGCGGCGATGACGCCGCCGGCGATCAGGCCGAGCACCGACCAGAGGTGCTGGGAAAGGCCTTCGGTCTCCCAATGGCCGCTGACGAGGGCGGCGAGGAAGGCGGCGGAGACCGCCGCGGCGACGAAGGCCTCGGCCGCATTGGTGGTGCCGATCGCCTTGCGCGGGTCGGCGCCCGAGCCCAGGAGGGTGGAGGTGACGACCGGGCCCCAGCCGCCGCCGCCGACCGCGTCGAAGAAGCCGCCGGTGAGGCCGAGCGGGAAGGGGGCCTTCCAGGAGAACGGCTTGGGCCGCGTCCCCTTCCAGGCCCGATAGAGGATGACGAGGCCCATGAGGCCGAGCCAGGCGACCACATAGGGTTTGATGACATCGCCATCGACCGAGGTCAGGAGGTAGGTGCCGGCCGCGCCGCCGAGCACCCCGCCCGCCGCCAGCAGGGCCAGCAGCCGCCAGTCGATGTTGCGGTGAGCGATGTGGGAGACGGCCGAGGCGGCGCCGGTGAACACCTTGGCGGCGTGGACGCTGGCCGAGGCGCTGGCGGGCGGCACGCCGTTGGCGAGGAGGGCGGTGGTCGAGACCACGCCATAGGCCATGCCCAGGGCGCCGTCGACCAGCTGGGCCGAGAAGCCGACCGCGCCGTAAAGCCAGAACTCAGGACCCATCGCCCCTCCAATCGCGGGGGCTGGGTCGCAGAGCTTTCCGATGGAGGCAATGGGGATTCCCTCGGGTCGGAATCAGCATTTCTTCAGCCGCGCTCGCCGCTGGCGGAGCTTAACAAGCGCAACCATAATTAGGCCCAGGTGTTTCTGTTATCTGCAGCCTCCCCGCGCGCGAGCGGGGATTTCCGGGTCCGAGAGTCATGTCACGCAAGTCCGTCGCCATCATCGCCAGCCTGGTGCTCGCAGGCCTGCTGGCCGCCTGCACCACGGCCACGCCCTACCAGCCCAACATTCCCGGCCAGGCGGTTTCCGGCGGCTATTCCGAACAGCGGATCGAACCGAACCGGTTCCGGGTGAACTTCGCCGGCAACAGCCTGACCTCGCGCGAGACGGTGGAGGGCTACCTGCTCTATCGGGCGGCGGAGCTGACGGTCGAACAGGGCTATGACTGGTTCTCGATCGTCGACCGCAACACCGAGGCCGACCGCCGGACCTATATCGAGCGCGATCCCTTCTACAGCCCCTGGTACGGACCGGCCTACGGCTATTGGCGGCCCTACTGGCGCTATTACGGCGGCGGCTATGGCTGGCGCACCTGGGATCCCTATTGGGGCTCGCCGTTCTGGAGCGACAGCATCGACGTCCGCACGGTGACCAAATTCGAGGCCAGCGCCGAGATCATCATGCACCACGGGGCCAAGCCCGCCGACGATCCCCGCGCCTTCGACGCCCGGGCGGTGGTGGCCAATCTCGGCCCGCGGATCGTGCGGCCGACGCCCTAGGGACGGTCGGCTCCCGATCTCCTCCCCCGCTACGCAGGGGAGGAAAAGACGTCCAAGGCGCCTATGACGCCACGGCGGCGGGGGCTTCGGCCTCTTCGCCGGCGAGCGGAGCGGGGCGGCCGATGGCGTAGCCCTGGACCTCGGCGCAGGCTTCCGAGCGCAGGAACTCGAGCTGTTCGGGAGTCTCGACGCCTTCGGCGGTCACCGGGATATCCAGGCTGCGGCCGAGGCTGAGCACCGCGCGGACGATGGCGGTGGCGCGCTCGTGCCGGTGGATGTTCTCCACGAAGCTCTTGTCGATCTTGATCTTGTCGAACGGGAAGGACTGCAGGGTCGATAGCGAGGAATAGCCGGTGCCGAAGTCGTCCATGGCGATGCGCACGCCCAGGGCCTTGAGCCGCCGCAGATTGTCGAGGGCGCGCTGATAGTCCTTGAAGAGGGCGGTTTCGGTGACTTCCAGCTCCAGACGCGAGGGGGCGAGGCCGGTCTCGAGCAGGACGCTGTGCACCAGGGCCGGCAGGTCCGGCTGGTGGAGTTGCACGGGCGAGAGGTTCACCGCGATGCGCAGGGGGCGCTCCCAGGCCGCCGCGTCGGCGCAGGCGCGGCGCAGGACCCATTCGCCCAGCGGCAGGATAAGACCGCTCTCCTCGGCGACGGGGATGAACTCCACGGGCGGGATCATGCCGCGGCTCGGATGGCGCCAGCGGACCAGGGCCTCGAAGCCGCAGATCTCGCCGTCGGCGGCGCGAGCGAGCGGCTGATAGTGGAGGACGAGTTCGCCGTCGGCGATCGCCGCCCGCAGCTCCCGCGCCAGGCTCCGGCGCTCGCGGATGGTCTCGTCCATTTCGCGCTCGAAGAAGGCGTAGCCGCCGCGGCCGTTCTCCTTGGCGCGATAGAGGGCCATGTCGGCGTTGGCGAGCAGGACGCCGCCGTCGGCGCCGTCGTTGGGATAGAGGCTGACGCCGAGGCTCGCCCCGACCCGCAGCGACTGTTCGTTGAAGGGCACGGGCGCGCTCAGGGTCTCGAGCATGTCGGAGCAGAGCTCGGCGGCGGCCGCCGGCTGGTCGCCGGCCCCGACCTGGACCACGACGAACTCGTCGCCGCCGAGGCGGGCGGCGAAGGAGGGCGCCTTCACCAGGCGGCGCAGGCGCTCGGCGGTCTGCGCCAGCACCGCGTCCCCGGCCAGGTGGCCGTGCAGGTCGTTGGCCTCCTTGAAGTGGTCGAGGTCAATGCAGATGACCGCCAGGCTCTGGTCGGAGGCGGCGGCCTGCTCCAGGGCCTGGGTCAGGCGCCGCTGCATGACGTTGCGGTTGGAGAGGCCGGTGAGGCCGTCGTGCTCGGCCAGATAGCGGATCTTCTCCTCGGCCGAGCGGCGCTCGCGCAGGTCGCGGACGGCGAGGACGCGCAGGTCTTCGCCGGCCAGGCCGTGTCCTGCCTCCAACACGCGCGCGAAGGCCTCGATGGGGATTTCCGGACCGCCGTCCAGGGGACGCAGGCGGCCCTCGCGGCGGCCCTCCACCGCCTCGGCGGCGTCGAAGTCCAGTAGATCCTCGATCCGGGTCGGGCCGGCCAGGTTCTTCACCTCGGCGCCGGCCAGGGCGCAGAAGGCGGCGTTGGCGTCCTGGATCTGGTCGCCGCGGACGACGACGATGCCTTCATAGGCGGCGTCGGCCAGACGGCGCAGGCGCTTCATGGCCTGGTCGTTGGCCCCGCCCTCGATGAGCACGGCGGCGAGGCCGCCGAGGATGATCAGGCCGACGATCAGGGTGACGGCCAGGGTCATCATGACCGAAGACAGCAGCTGGGCCGGCACGTCGATGGCGCCGTCGGGCGTGACGGTGATCGCGCCCATGCCGGTGAAGTGCAGGGCGCAGATGCCGATGGTGAGGAGCAGGCCTGCGCCGAGCTGGCGCGAACGCGTACGCGCCTCGCCGGCGGCGAGCATGGCGAGAATGCTGATCCCGAAGCTGAGAACGAGGGAGGCGCCGACGGTCGGCAGGTCCCAGCTCAGCCGCCCTTCGGTGACATAGGCCGACATGCCGGCGTAGTGCATGGCGGCGACGCCGGCTCCGGCAAGGACGCCGCCGGCGAGCCGTCCGCCGCGTCCGCCGCCCAGGGCGGCCGCCGCGAACGCCGCGCCCATGAACACGACGGCGATCAGCAGAGAGGCGAGGGTGCCGGTGGGCAGGAAGCCGGCGCGCAGGCCGGTGTCATAGGCCAGCATGGCGATGAAGTGCGTCGCCCACACCGAGCAGCCGGCGACGAGGCCGGTCAGCAGCATCCAGGCGGCCTGGACGCCGCGGCCCACCGCCTCGCGCATGCGCGAGTAGAGCCGGAAGGAGGTGTAGCACCCGCCAAAGCAGACGAGGCCGGCGACGAGGACGAGGCGGAGGTCGTGCTCTGTCGCCAGGCACGTCAGCACTTTGAACACTTAAGGAACGCCTTGAGGGGGAGGTGAACTCGGAAAAGCGAACTCCCCGACGACCTAGGCCCTTAGGGTAAAGAAAAATCCCTGTTACAGCTTAGGCGTGTTCATGCTGCGGCCACGCGCCACCCGACCCCGACCTGGGTGACGACCGGCATGCCCCGCAGGCGGGTCACCAGGTGCGCGGCCAGATCGGGCGAGAGGCCCCCGGCCTCGATGCGGATGGAGACCGCGCCTTCGCCCTGAACCGCTTCCAGGGACAGGATCTCGGCGCCTTGTACGGCGAAGGGCCCGAGCACCCGCAGCAGGACGTCGATCTCCGGCTTGGCCCGAACGAGAAAGGTCCGGCGGGTCTCAAGTTCGGGGGCCGGGTCAGCCACGGTCTTTTCCTTTGTAGGCGCGGGCGAGCAGCAGACGGCCGGCTTCGTCGAAGGCCCGCAAGGAGAGGGTCTCTTCGGCGGCCTCGGTGGCCCAGATCAGCTCGCAGGCCGGGGCGGCGCTCGGCCAGGCGAGGTCGAGGGCCTGCTCGACGGCGAAGAGGGTCTCCAACCCGCCATCGGCCGCCAGGGTCGCCTCCAGGCGCGCCGTCTGTTCCAGCAGGGCCTCGGCGGCCAGAGCGTCGGCGAAGCGGCGGGCGGCTTCGCCCGCCTTCAAGGAGGGTGATGCGGCAGGTTCCGTAACGTCCATGGGTCAGTCCTTTCGAGGTTGAAGGACCGACGGAGCGCGCAACAAAAAACCCCGCTGCCTGTTCGGGAGCGGGGTTCCTGATCTTGCGATCCGTCGGCCTGATTAAAGCGCGCGCGTTCGCCCCGTCCCGATGGCGGGGGTAATAATAAGCATCATGGCGGTTTTCGACGCGCAGGCGGCCGCGGGCGCGACGTGCGCGCTCTCCAGGCCGGTCATGTCGAAAGCCAGGGTCATCGGGCGACCTATAGCCAGGGCGTGGGCGAAGTTCAATGTCCAAGACCCCGGTATCGACCCTATGCCGCGGCGGCCCCCCGCCAGCTAGGGTGCAGCCAACGCGGAGGGGCCATGGACCTCACCCTTTATGTCTATCCCGGCTGGAAGCCCTGGATCCGGGCGGCTTCGTCGCGCCGCGACTGGATGGACGGAACGCCGGAGTCCTTCGCCTATCGCTGCCTGCCGCTCAACATCGCCAACGCCCACGGCTGGGAGATCCTCAGCCCCTGCGGCTTCGAGGCCGAATGGAACGGGGGACCGGCGGTGGAGGATGTGGCGGTCAGGCTGGACGGCGCGGCCGAGCCCTTCGCGCCGACGCCGCTCTTCGGCCAAGGCGTTCTGACCTTCCACGTCCAGGGCCTTTTCCGGACGCCTCCCGGCGTCGACCTATGGGTCGGGGGGCCGCCCAACGCCGCCAAGGACGCCATAGCCCCGCTGAGCGGCGTGGTGGAGACCGACTGGTCGCCCTTCACCTTCACGATGAACTGGCGATTCACCCGGGCGAACCAGCCGGTGAGGTTTGAGGCGGGGGAGCCGTTCTGCCTGATCTTCCCCCTGCAGCGGGGCCTAGTGGAGCAGGTGAGGCCGCGGGTCGCCGACATCTCCGAGGACCCGGAGCTGAAGCGGCGGTTCGAGACCTGGAGCGCCTCGCGGGATGCGTTCCAGGCGCAGGTCGCCGCTCACCCGCCGGCGGCCCCGTCGGACAAGTGGCAGAAGTTCTATTATCGCGGCGTCGACGCCGAAGGCGTGGCCGGGCCGCCGGACCATCGTTCAAAGCTGCGCCTTGCGGAGTTCGAAGGCGCCGAGCGGCCGCCGCCGGCCATCTCCGCCTGTCCGATGAGCCGGACCGCCCCCGGCCCCTCGGAGCGAGGGGGCCAGCGGCGAAAAGCTCGAATGGACGATGCGGTCCCTCGAACGCCTGCGCGCGGTGGGCTCCCTACGGTCCATTCCTCGGCGCCAGAAGCTTAGCGCCGAAGTCTTCCGCGACGAGCACTATGCGGCCAACTGGCCGGTGGTCCTCGCCGGCGCGATCGCCGACTGGCCGGCGGTGCGGCTGTGGACCCCCGACTATCTGAAGCGGAAGGTCGGCGCGCGGCCGGCTGAGGTCCAGGCCCGGCGCAACGCCGACGCCGACTATGAGCGCCGCATGGCCGACCATCGCGCGGTGATGTCCTTCGACGCCTTCATCGATCAGGTCACGGCGTCGGAGGCCGCCAACGACACCTATCTGACCGCCTACAACTCCGCCGCCAACTGCGAGGCCTTCGGGCGCCTGGTCCCGGATCTCGGCTTTCTGGACGCCTTCCTGACGCGAGAGGCCGACGAGCCGCATGGAATGCCCTGGATCGGCGGGG
>Ga0065721_10049387_pt1 | contig 35493 bp, 33 predicted proteins | sample Mesricmetagenome_FD_59108 | JGI IMG/M metagenome (GOLD analysis project Ga0065721, IMG submission 59108) | Mesophilic microbial community from rice straw/compost enrichment Sample: eDNA_1 v2 (version 2) | ecosystem: Engineered > Solid waste > Grass > Composting > Bioreactor | place: USA: Davis... | reverse complement strand
CGTGTCGAGCCACAGGCCGGCGAGCACGCCGGCGGCCAGCGCCAATCCGTTGCGCATCAGCCGGCCCTCCGCCCGTTGATGTCGGTCGTACGGCGGGTGACTGGGGACGTGATTGGAAACGTGGGCAGCATCGAGGGGTTCCTCCGGTGCGGCGAAAGGGGACCGCGGAGCAACACCACGGCGGCGGCTTGGGTTCCGCAGGGGCATGCAAGCCCTTGATTCAGCAAGGGCGTGACGCGCGCAGGGCCGTCATGTCTCAACATTGTTTCCACAAATTAAACTAAAATCTTATCATTCTATTGGAGGAAGGGGAGCCGAACTCCCCCAGATTCGGAAGTGAAACACGGTTTCCATGAAGGTCCTTCAAAGAGCGGGAGAAACGCCATGAGTGCCGCCGCCAAACACGCCCCGCATGACACCGACGAGGCGTCCGATCGGGCCGGCCCGGACCGCACCGCGCGTGCCGCCGTCCCCGCCGTCTACACCGATCTCGGCCGCATCATCGAGAGCATGACCCGGCGCTTCCTGGACGTGCTGCGCATGGAACTGGCGCGCATCGGGATCGACGATCTCAGCCCCGGACAGGCGCTGATGCTGATCAACATCGGCGGCGAGGAGCTGTCGGTCCGCGATTTGCTGGAGCGTGGTTATTACCTGGGCTCCAACGCCTCCTACAACCTGAAGCATCTGGTCGAGGCCGGCTACGTCGACCGCTCCGCATCCCAGCGGGACCGGCGCACCGCGCGGCTGCGGCTGTCGGACCGCGGCCTGAAGCTCTGCGAGGCCCTGCGCAACCTGGAGGTCGTGCGGGCCGAAGGGCTGGTGCGCTCCGACGAGGAAGCGGCGGATTTCGAGACCACCTATCGCACGCTCCGTCGTTTGGAACGGGCGTGGAGCGATCTGATCCGCTACGATACGCAGGAGTATTGATCCCGAGCGACCGCAGGAAAGCACCGCGCATGGCTCCGCGTTCCCTGACGCAGAAGGACGTCCAGCGCCTTCTGGCCGCGCCCGACGCCCAGGCGCGCATCGACACCATGACCCACGTCGTGCGCGACCTGGAGTCGGGGGAACTGGGGGACACGGAGCGGACGCTGGCGCTGGAGATCCTCCAGCGCTTCGCCGCCGACGCGGTGACCGCGGTGCGCGAGGCGGTCGCGTGGCAGATCCACAACTCCACCTTGCTGACCGAGGATTTGGCCGCCCGGCTCGCGCGCGACGTGGACCGGGTGGCCTTTCCCATTTTGCGCCACGCGGAAAACCTCAGCGAAGGGTTGCTGCTGGACATCCTGCGGGAGCGCCGGCCGGCCAAGGAACTGGCCATCGCCGGGCGCCCGCGCGTCACCCCCGCGGTGTCGGACGCACTGGTCCGCACCGGCAACGTCATCGTCATCACCCAGCTTCTGCGCAACCGGGGTGCGGTCATTCCGGAACCGACGCTGCACGACGTGCTGGACCGCTTCGGCACCGTGGCGTCGGTCAACGAGGCGATGGCCGCCCGCCCGGACCTGTCGGCCGCGGTGGTGGAAAAGCTGATCCTCTACGTGTCGGAGGAAATCCGCTCCCGCCTGATCCGCACGAACCGCCTGAACCCGCGCCTGATCGGCAAACTGGTGGAGCGCGCACGAGAGGCGGTGACCCTGCTGCTGCTGAAGCCGCTGACGCCCGGCGAGGCGGATGTGGAGCTTCTGTCCCGCCACCTGCTGATCCGCGGGCGGCTCAGCGCACCGCTGCTGTTCCGTGCGCTGTGCGCGGGGGAATTCGCGCTGTTCAACGCCGGCATCGCCGTGCGCGCGAATTTACCGCTGGAAAACGCCCGCCAGCTTGCCTGGGACGGCGGGCCGCACGCGCTGAAGGGGCTGTTCGCCAAGGCCGGACTGTCCTTCACCCTGATGAAGCCCTTCCGGGTCGTGATCGCGGTGGCCAAGGCGCTGGAGTACCAGGGCGGCGACGCCGGGCGCGAACGCTTCCAGACGGAGGCCATCGCCACCCTGTTCGATGCCTGCGGCAACGCCGACGACCGTGAGGTCGACGACCTGCTGCTGCAACTCTTCGACCAGACCTCGGCCGAGGTGATCGAGCGCGCCATGGAACAGGCGGGCATGCCGTTTTCCCCGCTGGGGGGATAGGAAAGGGAATTAGCGGAGGTCGTTGCACTGGGCCCCCCTCCCAACCTCCCCCACTTCGCGGGGGGAGGGGATTGGCGGGAGAGTGGCGGCAGTCCCCTCCCTCGCCGAAGGTGGGGGAGGGTTAGGGAGGGGGGCCAGCGCAGCCACGGTCCAGTCTGAGACAGCTCACAATTTGAAATACGCCTTCAGCCGCGCCAGCAGGTCATGGTCGTTTGCGGCGGGCATCGCCGCGGCGGGGGCGCTGGCGCGGCGGTGGGCGTCGTTGTGGCGTTGGCGCAGGCTCATCAGGTCGGCGAGGCGGGCGGCCAGTTCCGGGCGGCGGCGCAGGATGGGGTCGAGCGTGTCCTTGTCCAACTCGTAGACCACGGCGTCGGTGTTGGCGATCACCGACGCGCTGCGCGGCTGGCCGGTCAGCAGGGACATTTCCCCGAACACCTCGCCCGGCCCCATGTGGTCCAGCAGAATGGTCCGTCCGGTGAACGCGCCGCGCACGTCCAGCGCGCCCTCGGCCACCAGGAACAGGGAGGTTCCCAACTCGTCCTGCCGCACCACGGCCTCGCCGGCCGGAAAGTGCCGGAGGTGCATGCCGGAGGCCAGCTCGTTCAACTCGTCCTCGCGGAAGGCGGCGAACAGGTCCACGTGGGCCAGCAACTCCCGCCCCAGCTCCTCGGTGGAACTGGCGGGCGGCGGCTTGCGGTGGCGCTGGACCTCCTGCTTGGGGTGGGCGGGTTCCAGCCCCGCGCGGCCGAGATGTTCCAGAATGGCGGTGGCGACGGCGTCGCGGCTGGCCGCCAGCCGCGCGTAGTCCGGCACCCAGAAGCGGGCCTGGTAGGTGACACCGTTCAGCGTCACGGATTCCACCACAACGTCGGGCCGCGGTTCCGCCGGGATGCCGTCGCAGCAGACAATGGCCGACAGCAGGATGCGTTTGGCGCGCGCCACCGGAATGTCGGAGTCCAGCGTCACTGAGACCGTCGTGCGGAAGCCGGCGCTCGGCTGGCTGAAGTTGACGATGCGGCTGCCCGCGGCGACCCCGTTCGGCACGATCAGCGTGGTCCCGTCCAGCGCGACCAGCCGTGTGGCGCGCCAGTTGATCTCGTCCACCCGGCCGGTGATGCCGGGCGGAAGCTCGATCCAGTCGCCGATGCGGTAGGGATGCTCGATGTTCAGCGCGATGCCCGAGAAGATGTCGGCGATCATGTTGCGCAGCGCGAAGCCCAGCACCGCGATCAGGACGCCGGAGGTGGCGACCAGCCCGGTGACCGGCTGGCCCAGCACATAGGCCAGGATGCCCAGCGCGGCGATGCCGTAGAGCACGGCCCGCAGCAGGTCGGTCAGCAGCCGGGGCATCGGCGTGGTGCGCACGTTGCGCGCGACCACCAGATCGATGACGCGCGACCCCAGCCACGCGGCACCGAGCCACGCGGCGGCGGCCAGCACCGTCACCAGCGCATCGGCGGCCATGGCGCCGGCGAACGGAGCGATGTGGCCGGTCAGCCAGGGTCTTTGCGCCGTGGCGGTCGTCGCGGCGACCGTCACGGCGACCGGAACCAGCAGATGGCGCAGGTTCGGCCGTGACGGAGCCCCTGCGGGACCGAGGGGAAGCGGTGCGAGGCGAGATGAATCGGGCATGATGCTGGCTTTGACCTCCAGCCTCCGACCATCGCACCGGGGGCTGTGCGGTCAAGCCCACAAAAGGAATAGGTGGCGGGTGCCGAAGACCCTCCCGCAAAAAGGGATAAGATTCGCCGCGGCGACAATCTCAAATATTCGGCGGACGGGGAGAGAAAGGATGAGGGCCGAAATACCGCGAACATAACGCAGCCATAAAGCATAAGATTGGAAATTCAAAGAGAAAGGGGGGGATTCATGTTCCGAGTCGCCATGGTTGTGGCGGCCGCGCTGCTCCTGTTGCCGGGTGCCGCGTTGGCCCAGGAGGAACGGGCAAGGGAAAAGGCGCCCGACGGCGCGCGTGCCTACATCATGTGGCCCAGCAACGGCGCGGTCATCCCCGGCGGCAAGTTGTGGGTGCGCATGGGGCTCCAGAACATGGGCGTCGCCCCCGCGGGCATCCGCAAGGACGACACCGGCCACCACCACCTGCTGGTGGACAGCGACCTCGCCAACTACGACGAGCCCATCCCGAACACCAAGCAGTCGCTGCATTTCGGCGGCGGCCAGACGGAAGTGCGGCTGGAACTGCCCCCCGGCAAGCACACGCTGCAGATGGTTTTGGCCGACGCCGATCACGTCTCGTTCGATCCGCCGGTCATGTCCCAGAAAATCACGATCACGGTGCCCTGAGCCGGAGCATCGCGCCGAAGAGAGGATGTCATGAAGCACACCACCGCCACGCTGCTCGGCACCGTCGGCCTTGGCCTCCTTCTCGCCGCGGGGCCGGCGTCGGCACAGTCATCGCCGGAAGCCGACCCGCTCAACAAACCCCTTCCCGATTCAACGAATACGCCCCAGCCGGCCACCAGGACGCACGAGCACGAAAGCACCCCCACCACGCCAGACGCCGCCAAGGCCGGCCGCACCAAGGCGCTGAAGGACGCCTACGTCTACATCGGCTGGCCGAACAACGGCGAGGTGGTGCAGGGCCGCTTCAAGGTGTGGTTCGGGTTGCGCAACTTCGGCGTGGCGCCGGCCGGCGTGCGCAAGGACAACACCGGCCACCATCACCTGCTGATCGACGTCGACCTGCCGACGATGGACGAGCCGATTCCCAACGACAAGAACCACGTCCATTTCGGCAAGGGCCAGACGGAAACCTACCTGGAGCTGCCGCCGGGCAAGCACACGCTCCAGCTGCTGATGGGCGATTCGGAACACATTCCGCACGATCCGCCCGTCATGTCGAAGAAGATCACCATCACCGTGCGGCCGGGCGGGGACAACACCCGCGTTTCGGTCCGCTGAATGTGCCGTGCCGCGCATGATCGTGCTGCCCAGGGAGGCGACCATATGGTGTTGAAGACGGCGTTCATTCGGCGGATCGCGTCGGGCCGGGCCTTGGGCGCGGCCATGCTCCTTCTCCTGGGGGCCTGCGTTACCTCGGGCGAACAGGCCACGGTGGTTCAGAAGCCGAAGACGCCGGCCGTGCGCACCGTGTCCAACTTCAGCGAAGCGCTGCGCTGCATGGACACGCTGATGTGGAACCACGGCAAGCGGGACATCTACATCACCTCCAACGGCATCCCGGACGCCACGGGCAAGGTGGCCGGCGGCACCAAGGAAATGTTGATCACCGCCGTGTCGCGCATGTCGGAACGCTCCAACGCCTTCCGTTTCGTCGACTTCGAACCGACGCTGGACGACGTGAACGCGCTCTACTGGATGATCGGCGTGCAGCCGAACTTCCGCGCGCCGTCCTACTACGTCCGGGGCGCCATCACGCAGCTGGACGACAACGTGGTCAGCGAGGCGGCCAGCGCCGGCATCTCGCTGCCGACGGTCGACCTCGGCATCTCCGCCGACCAGGTGATGTCGGTCATCTCCGTCGACCTGAACATCGGCGAACTGGCGACCCGCCAGATCATCCCCGGCCTGTCGGCCAGCAACTCGCTCGCCGTCATCTCCTCCGGCAAGGGGGCGGACGCGGGTGCGGTGATCGGCAAGGCGGGCCTGTCCTTCAACGTGTCGCTCAACAAGTCCGAAGGGCTGCATCAGGCGGTGCGCACGCTGGTCGAACTCAGCACCATCGAGGTTCTGGGCAAGATGACCCGCACGCCCTACTGGCAATGCCTGGGCATCGATCAGACGAACCCGACCTTCGCCGCCCAGGCGCGGGATTGGTTCGACGGCATGGCGCCGTCGCAGCGCGTCGCCTATGTGCAGCGTGTGCTGGCGGCGGGCGGCTATTACGAGGGGCCGGACAACGGGCAGCTCGACGAACGCACGCGCGACGCCATCGGACGCTATCAGGCGGACCATGACCTGATCGCGACGGGCCGCGTGGACTTCGACCTGTACCAGCGCATGATGGCGGATCCCGCCGGACAGAAGGGGCAGGGCGCGCGGCTGCAATCGGTGTCCAACGCCGGTGGCGAAGGGTTGCCGCGCGCCGCACCGTCGCCCACGGCGGGGGCGGCGCCGGACCTCGTGCTCAGTTCCGACCGCGGGCCGCAGCCGCGCTACCGCGTGGGCGAGGCCGTGGTGGTCCGCGTGCAGCCGACGGCGAACGGCTTCGTCTACTGCTATTACCAGGATGCCGGCGGATCGGTCGCGCGCATCTTCCCGAACCGCTTCCAGCCTGACAGCTTCCTCCAGGCCAACCAGCAGGTGGAGGTGCCGCCGGGCGCGCAGAAGCCGTTCAACTTGCGCATGGACCGCCCCGGCGCCGAAGAAACCATCGCCTGCGTGGTGTCCCCGGACGAGATCGGGACGCGCATCCCCGACCGCTACAAAGTGGAAGACCTGCAACCCATCCCCGGTGCGACGCTGGCCGACGTGCTGGCTTCCTACAGCAGCATCCAGGGGACGAGCGTGCGCAGCCGGCAGATGAAGATGCAGGTGCTGCCGGCAGTGTCGGCCATGCGCTGATTGGGGGAAATCATCCCAACTGTTGGCCGGATCACAGCGGTGGGCCGGCCTGCGGGGGTAAACACGGAGGCAAGACACCTCACGCCGACTCATGGGAGGGCCATCGATGCCGCGACCGATCACCAAAACCAGCCACAAGACCCGCTGGGGTCTCCTGAGCCGCGTGGCGCTGCCCGTGCTGGTAGCCGCCTGCGCCGGGCCGGCGCTGGCGCAGACCATGGAAGGAACGGGCAGCAACAAGGTCATGATGTTCGAGCGCCCGCCGACCGTGGATGAACTGCGCGATGCCGTGAAGCCCTCCGGCACGCCGGGGGACACCCAGGACCAGCCCAAGATTCGCACCCGCAGCATCGAGATCGTCGGCAGCGGCATCAACGGCGCCCAGCGCCCGCGCCCGACCGAGCCCGCGAACTACGGCGGCGCGCCCGCCATGTCGCAGTCGATGCAGCAGCAGGCCCCGGCCATGCAGCAGGTGCCCCAGATGGCCGCTCCGCAAATGGCATCGCCCCAGATGGCGCCCCAGATGCCGCAGCCGGCCATGAGCCAGCCCGCTATGGCGCAGCCCGAACCGGCACCGCAGCCCAAGCCGAAGCGCACGCCCGTGCAGGAAGCGGCAGCTCCGCCGACCGCTCCGGTGCCCGGCAGTCCGCGCCCGTCGCAGCGTCAGTCCGCGGTCCAGCCGGCGACCCTGTCCGCCGGGGCGGATGAGTCGGCGAACCAGAGCCAGCAGCAGACCAACGGCTTCGGCTTCCGCATCAACTTCGCCTTCAACTCCGCCGACGTGCCGAAGGAATTCTACGCCTACATCGACGCGGTCGGCGGCCTGATGAGCCAGGACCCGCAGCTCCGCCTCGTCATCGAGGGGCACACCGACGCCATCGGCGGCGACCAGTACAACATCGCCCTGTCGGAGCGCCGCGCCGTGTCGGTGGGCGAGTATCTGGTCCGCGTCCACCATGTGGAGCCGCAGCGCCTTGCCATCGCCGGTCTGGGCAAGACCCAGCCCCTGACCCCCGACCCGACCGACAGCCGTAACCGGCGCGTCGAGTTCCGGCCCATCCAATAACCGGAAATCGGAGAGGCGCGTCATGATCCGGCAACTGCTTCTCGTCGTGGCCGTCCTGGCGGTCCCCCTTTTCGGGGGGACCGCCGACGCCACGCTGGTCAAGAAGAACGGCCACAGCGTCGGCCCGGAGGCCGGCGGCATCGACGTCGGCGTCACCCGTGGGCGCGTGCGCGTACAATGCTGGCAGGAAGGCGAGAAGATCATCGACGAGGCCGACCTGAACGTCATCTCGCTCAGCATCGCCAGCCAGCTGAACGCCCTGCGCTTCCGCCGCGCGGGAACCCCGGACAACGCCCTGTCCGTCGTCACCCAGAACCGCACGTCGTGCTTGCTGACGCCGAATGGGTGAGATTTCTCAGGATGTGAAAGGGCGTGGTCGCTTCGCGCCCCCACCCAAACCCTCCCCCACTTCGCGGGGAGGGCCTTTTGCGTGGAGCGCGATCAATTTACGCAGTTGCGCAGCACGCCAGCATGATCACGCCAGCATGATCAAGGCCCGCCGACAGCGGACGGCGGGCCTTGATCATGTGCGGATGGCTTGCGGAGACAGTGCTCTTGACCGCCGACCTTCAATGCACGCTGACCAGCTGCATCCCGTGGTCCTTCAGGGTCGCGCCGGCGGTATCGCGGTCGGTGTCGAGCCACAGGCAGGTACCGTCGGCCGCGTGCACGGCGTAGGCGACGCGGCCTTCCAGCATCACGGTCCGCATGTAGGCGACGTCCGTGATCCCGTAGCGGGCGAAGCTGCTGTCCGTTGCGGCGGAAGCGACGTGCTGGGCGGCCATGTTATGTCTCCTTGGGCGTGGGCGGTGATCGTTCCTGATGGGCAGTCTAGGCCGCCGGAATCCGGACCGCTGTGATGGCCGCCACAGCGGCGGAACGAAGATGGCGGGTTCCTCCGGGCCTCTGTGGCGCGGCTCACAGCCGCCCACGGGTCGGACGGCTTAGGCTGGAGGTTGTGAACCGCTCGCCGAGCGCGTTCCGCGATCCTTATTCGGAGGAACCGCCATGCCCGTCCGAGAACGGCGCCAGCCCCATTTAAGGCCGGGTCCGCCGACCCGGCATTCCCCGTTCGTTGCCTGGACAGGTGTCCGGGAAACGCCAATGATTTCACGATCCCCGCCGCTGGAGGTGATCATGTCCAAAGCAATGGGCGCAGCCCTGGCTTTGACCCTCGCAAGCATTGCGATCGCAAGCACTGCTGTCGTTGCGCCCGCCGCCGCGGCGGAAGCGGTGGTGGTGGCCTCGACCGCCCCTGGCTACGCGCAGGGGCAGCTTATCCCCGATGGCGCGTCGGTCTCCGTCCCGGACGGGGCGAACGCGCTGTTCCTGTTCGCCAACGGGCGCATGGTGCGGGTGAAGGGTCCGTTCGAAGGCGGGCTGGACAAGATGCCGGAGTCCTCCAACTGGAACGGCGTCGGAAGCCTCGTCGGTGGGGAGCGCTTCTTCCAGACCGACCTCGGTGCTGCGCGTGCGCTGGGCGCACCCATGCAGAAAGGGGCGGAGCAGGTCTTCGTCGTCGATCCAGGCCTGTCCGGCACGCAGTGCGTGAAGACCGGCGGCACGGCGATGCTGCAGAGGCCGCACGATCCGGCGCTGGTTCCGGCGACCCTGCGCGACACCGCCCGCGGCACCTCGGTCACGGTCCGCTGGGACAAGGCCGCCGCCGTGCCCTGGCCGAAGGAGCTGGCGATGAAGGACGGGCAGGAACTGTCCGTGGCCGGTCCGGACGGCAAGGCGCGCCACACGCTGCGCCTGCGCATGGTGGACGGCGAAGGGGAGGGGGCGGCGCTGGCCGTCCGTCTGGCCGGCGCCGGCTGCGCGGCCCAGGCGGCATCCCTGCTGACCCCGGTGCGGGACAGCATGGCGCCACTGAACCTCTACCTGTCGACCGACCGAGGCCTTTACCCGACCTACCGGTCGGGCGAGCCGGTGACGCTGGTGTTGCAGACCAACCGCGACGCGCACGTCTACTGCTATCTGCGCAACGCGCGCGGCCAGCTGACTCCGATCTTCCCGCCGGGGCCGTCGGCCAGTTCGCTGGTGGAGGGGCACCAGACGCTGTCGCTGCCGGGAGACCGCATGCCCATGCCGCTGAAGGCCGGCGATTCCAGCGGAGCCAAGACCGGTGACCAGGAGGTCCGCTGCTTCGCGGCCGGCCGCGACCTCGGCAACGATCTGCCGGGCCGGCGCGACGCCTTCCGTCCGCTGAGCGACGAGGCGGCGGTGAAGCTGGAGCAGATGCTGAACTCGCTGAGGCAGACCGATCTGGTGATGGCCCAGGTCATTCTGCGCGTCGACTGAGGGCGCGGCCTTGCCGGCTCCATGGCTGGTGGCGGCGGTGGTGGCGGGGGTCTCGGCGGCGGTGCTGGGGCTGACCCGGCTGGCACCGCCGCTGCGGTCCGCGGACGAAAGCTTCCGCGACCTGACCATCGCCTATTTCACGCCCCCGGCGCCGCAGCATTCCGGCGTCGTGCTGATCACCCTGGGCGAGGACCTGTTCGCCACGCTGGCCTGCCGTTCCCCGGTGGACCGCGGGTTCCTTGCCGACCTCGTGGGAAGCCTGGAAAAGGCGGGGGTGAAGGCCGTCGGGCTCGACATCCTGTTCGACCAGCCGACCATCCCGGCGCTGGACGAGAAGCTGCGCCAACGCATCCGTGGCGCCACGGTGCCGGTGGTGGGGATCACCGCGCTTGGCGATACGCCGCTGACGGAGGACCAGCGCCGCTACCTCGGCCGCTTCCTCGACGGCATTCCCTTCGGCCACGCCAACCTTGCCAAGGACCGGCTGGACGGCACGGTGCGCTGGCACGTCCCGCGCGCGCCCAACGGCCTGCCGAGCTTTCCGGCGCGGCTGGCGATGTTCGCCGGTGCGACGATCCCGGACGAGCCCTTCCGCATCGACTGGCGCGCCGGCCCAAAGCCGGGCGCGCCGCCCTTCCCGGTCTATCCGGCTGATGTGGTGCCGATGCTGCCGCAGAACTGGCTGGCCGGGCGCGTCGCCGTGGTGGGCACCGTGCTGGTCGGGGTGGACCAGCACCGCACGCCGCTGGCCGTCGCCGGCCTGTCCACGCCCGGCGTGGAAATCCAGGCCCATGTGCTGGCCCAGCTGATGGACGGACGGACCAGCCGCAGCATCCCCTTCGGCTGGGAGGCGGCGCTGGTCGTGGCGCTGAGCGCCGCGGGCGTGGCGCTGGCCGTGGCCGGGCTGCCGATGTGGCTGCTGGCGTCGGCCAGCCTGCTGATCCTGGTCGGGATGTGGGTGGCGGGGATCGCGCTGTTCGCGCATGGCGGGCCGCTGGTGTCGATGATCGCGCCGTCCGGCGCCTGGCTGGGCGGCATTGCCGTGATGACCGCGCACCTGTCGCTGAAGGAACGCGCCGACCGCCGGAGCCTGATGCAGCTGTTCGCCAACCACGTCTCGCAGCCCGTGGCCGACGAGATCTGGCGAGAGCGCGCGACCTTCCTGGCCGGCGGCCGGCCCCGCCCGCAGGAACTGACGGCCACGGTCCTCTTCTCCGACATCGAGGGCTTCACCACCGTCTGCGAGGCGCTGGAGCCGGAGCCCCTGATCCGCTGGCTGGAAAGCTACCTGGACACCATGGTCCGCATCGTGGCGGCGAACGAAGGGATCGTGCTGCGCTTCATCGGCGACGCGATCCTGGCGGTGTTCGGCGCCCCCGTCGCCCGCACCACCCAGGCGGAGATCGACGCCGACGCCGAACGCGCGGTGCGTTGCGCGCTCCAGATGGGGCGGGAGCTTCGGGCGCTGAACCAGCAGTGGCAGGCGGAAGGGCTGCCGCCCATCGGCATCCGCATCGGCATCCACACCGGGCCGCTGGTCGCCGGCAGCCTGGGCGGCCTGCGCCACATGGAATATTCGCTGCTGGGCGACACGGCGAACACCGCGGCGCGGCTGGAGGCGTTGGGAAAGACGGTCGCCATGCGCAGCTCCACCCACTGCCGCATCGTCATCGGTGAGCCGACCTGGAGGGCGGTGGACGGCAAGGTGCCGGGCCTGCCGGTCGGCGAGATGGCGCTGAAGGGCAAGCGCAAGGCCGTGCGCACATGGCTGGTGCTGGACGATGAGGACCCCCAGGCACTGCGCCCCGCCGAAGCCGGAGAGTAATGGAAGGGCGGCACACATGATGCGGTAATCCAAATGGACATCACCCGCGCCGGATTTCGGGATTAGGCTGAATGAACGCTTGGAATGAACGATCCAAAAGGATAACCTGAGCTTCTCAGCAACAATAAATCTTTGGTTGCTGCGGAGGCTGCCGCAGAACTCGACGGCTGATCATGTTTGGCGAAAGGGTTCAGGAGCCAAAAGGGTCTTAGACTACGGCTTTCCCAACAAGGAGCCGGCGGATGATCAACGGACGATTGGCGCGACGCTGGCAAGGCCTGTGCGTCTGGCTGGCCGTCCTTACGCTTGTGGTCCTGACGCTCGTCGGGGGCACCCTGATCGGCGCCACGGCCTCCTACGCCCAGCAGAATGCCGGTGGAAAGGGTGCCAGCCCGCCGAACACGCCCGAAAAACGCGTGGCGCTGGTCATCGGCATCGGCAAGTACGAATTCGCCCCCGAACTTCAGAATCCCAAGAACGACGCCAAATCCATCGCCGACGCCCTGCGCAAGTTGCAGTTCGAGGTCGACGAGAAGTTCGACGTCGACAACCGCAGCTTCGAACGCGCCTTACGCGATTTCGGCATCCGGGCCTCGCAGGCCGACGTGGCGGTGATCTTCTACGCCGGGCACGGCATCCAGGTCGGCGGCAACAACTACCTCGTCCCGGCCGACGCGAAGCTGGAGCGCGAGCGCGACCTCGTCTACGAGGCCCTGCCGCTGAACCTGATGATGGGTGAGCTGTCGCAGGCGCGCAAGCTGGGCATCCTGATGCTCGACGCCTGCCGCAACAACCCCTTCGTGGACCGGCTGAAGCAGGCCGGGCAAAACCGCATCCAGGTGAACTACGGCTTCGCCCGCGTGGACGACACCCCCAGCGACACGCTGGTCGCCATGGCCACCCGCGCCGACCAGCTGGCCGAGGACGGGCAGAGCGACCACAGCCCCTACACCGCGGCCCTGTTGCAGCATCTGGAGACGCCGGGCCTGGAGCTGAGCCTGTTCTTCCGCAACGTGCGCGACACCGTGCGGCAGGCCACCAACGGCCGGCAGGAGCCGTACATCTTCGGTTCGTTGGGCGCCACGCCCTTCTACTTCAACCCGCGTCCGCCGAACCGGCCGCCGGTGTTGGGCGAACTGAAGCCGATGGAGATCACCGACCGCGCCGACGCGGAGCCGTTGCGCATCGGCCGCCCGACCGATCCGGACGACGACCAGCTGTTCGCCCAGGTCTCCGGCCTGCCGAAGGGCGGCAGCGTCCGCATCGGCGACCGGGTGGTGCTGATCGGCGATTACCTGACCGTGGAGCAACTGGCCGCCACCAGCTTCAAGCCCGACGTGACCTTCGTCGGCGATGCCGGCAGCTTCGACTTCGCCGTGCTGGACGGGCGCGGCGGCGTCGTGCGGGGCGGGGTGAAGATTGCCATCAAGCCCAGCAACCGCCCGCCGGTCGTGCTGTCCGAACGCACGCTGCGGGCCGTGCCGAACCCGCTGAACATCGAGCCGCCGACCGATCCCGACGGCGATTCCCTGACCATCACCGTCACCGCCGTGCCCGAGCGCGGCAAGGTCAAGGACGGCACCAACCTCGTTCGCCCGAGCGACCGCCTGACGCCAGAGGCGCTGAACCGCCTGACCTTCGATCCGGAAGAGTCCTCGCCCGGCCCGGCCGGTGCCTTCGCCTTCCTGGTGGAGGACGGCAAGGGCGGCCGTGCCACCGGCACCGTGAAGCTGGAAATCGGTTCCCCCGGCTCCGCTCCCCCGACCCCGGCGCTGGAGGAGTCGATCTGGCAGATGGTGAAGGACAAGAAGGACCCCGCCGACATCGAAGCCTTCCTGCGCCTGTTCGGCACCGGCGCCTATGCGGAATTGGCGCGGCAGAAGCTCGGCACGCTGGCCACCGTCGCGCGCAGGAGCGAGAGCACCACCAGCAGCCAGCCGGTCATCGCCACCACCCAGCCACCGCCGGAGGCCGCCGGGTCCCAGGGCGGGACCCAAGGCGGGACCGAAGTCGCGATGGCCGCCCCGAAGGCCGATCCAAAAGCGGATCAGACCAAGCTGGAGCCGGTGGAGGACGGGACCTACGTTATCATTTCAGACGCGAACCTCCGCACCAGCCCGGCCAACAACGCCAGCCGCGTGGCCAACCTGCCGCGCAACACGACCGTGCGGGTGCTGGGCCGCGTGCCGGGCGCGAACTGGTACCGCGTGGCGACCAGCGACGGCGCGCAGGGCTATGTGTTCGCCCCGTTGGTCCACATGACCCCGGCGACCGAATCCCGGACGGAGCCCAGTCCGCCACCCCAACCGGAGAAGGCCCAGCCTGAGAAGCAGACCGAGAAGTCGGCTCTGCCCGAGAAGCAGCAGGCTGCCGCCGCGCCGCCTTCGCCTCCTCCTGCGCCGTCGCCTGCCTCGGCGGAGCAGCAGGTTGCGGCAGCTGCGCCCCCGGCGCCCGGAAGCGCGACGGTGAGGAACCACAGCCGCTCCAACAGCTTCCAGGACTGCCCGGAATGCCCGGTGATGGTCCGCATCCAGCCCGGCACCTTCTCCATGGGCAGCGACCAGGGCGACCGGTCGGAGCGCCCGGTCCACAAGGTGACCATCGCCAAGCCCTACGCGCTGGGCGCCTATGAGGTGACCGTGGCGGAGTGGCGGGCCTGCGTGGACGGCGGCGGCTGCCCGGACGGCGTGCCGCGCATGACCAACGCCAACGACAACACCCCGATCCACAATGTCTCCTGGCAGGAGGCGCAAGCCTATGTGAAGTGGCTGAGCCAGAAGACCGGTCAGCGCTACCGGCTGCCGACCGAGGCCGAATGGGAATTCGCCGCGCGCGGCGGCACCAGCGGTCGCTACTGGTGGGGCGGGGAACCCGGCGTCTACGCCAACTGCCAGGACTGCGGCGGCCCGCACGAGCGCCTGACCCCGGCGGCGGTCGGCAGCTACAAGCCGAACCCCTACGGCCTGCACGACATGAACGGCAGCGTGGCGGAGTGGGTTGCCGACTGCTGGCATGCCGACTACAACGGCGCCCCCTCCGACGGCAGCGCCTGGATCACCGGCAACTGCCGCGAACGCGTCCTGCGCGGCGGCTCCTGGCGCGCCACCATGACGGACATCAGCGACACCGCGCGCCTGTTCTACGACATCGACGTGCGGTACCTGAACAACGGGCTGCGGGTGCTGAGGGAGTTAAACTGACGTCTGGATTTAGACTGACGGCAGCTTGGCTCAGCCGTTTGCCTCCGCAATCTCCTCAAGCGCTTCGCGGTCCAGCAGGGTGATGCGCCCGGATTCCATCGCGATCACGCCGTTCCTCTGCCATTCGCCGAGCAGCTTGTTGATGCTCTCGCGCGATACGCCGACGAGGCAGCCGAGCTGCTGCTGCGACAGCTTGATGTCCAGCTTCAGCCCGTTCGGGGCCGGTTTGCCGAACACCTCCGCCAGCCGCATCAGGGCGCGGGCGAAGCGGGAGGAGGCCTCCAGGAACAGCGTGTCCTCCAGATGCTCGCTGGTCTGGCGCAGGCGCTTGCACAGCACGGTGATGAGCTGGAGCGCCACCGCCGGCCGTTCGTTCAGCAGCGGGATGAACTTGGCGCGGTCGAGCACCAGCAGGTCGGTTTCCTCCAGCGCCACGGCGTCGGCGGTGCGGGGTTCGCCGTCCAGCAGGGCGATTTCGCCGAACAGGCCGCCCTTGTTGATGATGTTCAGCACCAGCTCCTTCCCGTCGGTGGAGTGGGAGCAGATCTTCACCCGCCCACGGATGACCGCCATCATGCTGTCGCCGGGATCGCCCTTCTGGAAGATGATTGCGCCGGGCCGGAAGTAGGCGAGCCGCGCGCTGGCGGCGAGGCGTTGCAGTTCCGGTTTTTCCAGATGCTTCAGCAGGAAATGCCCGGCCAGGACGAGTTCTTTGTCGAACGCGATCCGCACCGCCGTCATGGTCTCCCCCACGTGTGGGTACTGGATCATTGATAGTACAGGGGCCGGCGCGCCGTTCGGCGACGACAGAGGCGTTAACGCGCTAGCCCGCATGCACCCCTTTCGCGCGGGTAGGTCGGACGCCCGCTTCCGTCCTGTGGAAATTTGTGAGCGCCTGCACAGCGCATCGCACCGTGTCCGCCTATCGTCGGGCCATTCCAACGACGGAGCGGAGCCCCACGATGCGCGCGTTGCTGACGGTCCTGGCCCTGCTGGTTGCGGCGCTGCCCTGCGCGGCCGAGACCACAAGCTTGACCGGCGGCATGACGGGCGGCATCGGCCAGCCGCCGGCTGTCGGCGCAGACCTCTCCGGCAGCCTGACCGTGGGGCTGGACGGGGATCGGGTGCGGATGACCGTGTCCGGCGTCATCACCCCGGCGGTGGCCGCCGCCTTCATCGGCGCGCTGGACGCCGCCCCCGCCGGGCGGCCGGTGCTGGTGGAACTGGACAGCCCCGGCGGCTTCGTGAAGGCCGGCTACGCCATGATCGACGCCATGATGCGCCACCGCGCCGACGGGCGCCGCATCGACACGCTGGTCCACGCCGGGGACACCTGCGAAAGCATGTGCGTGGGCGTCTTCATGGCCGGCCTGACCCGCGCGGCGGAGCCCGGCGCCTGGTTCATGGTGCACGCCCCGCGCGACGACCGCACCGGCACGATGACCCTGCGGACCACGCAAGGGATGATCAACCGCCTGCTGGGCCTGGGCGCCTCGCCCTCCTGGATGCGGGCGGTGGTCGATCAGGGCGGCTTCTCCGGCCGGCTGGACTACGGCACCCGTGCGGAGGCCCTGTTCGCGGCCGAGGCGAACGTCGTCACGACGCTGGTCGCCATCCGGTAATGGCCCGGTAATGGACGACCGCGGCCGAAGGTGAACCTTGTCCCATCCATAAGTTCGTGCCTACCATCGTCCGCAAGGCGCCCAAATCGAGGCGCCGGGAAGACGACAGGGAGGTCCCGACCTTGGACGCCACGACTTCGTCCGTCGAACTTGCCAAGCGCGCGGCGAACCATGTGCCGCTGACGCCGATCGATTTCCTGCGCCGCTCGGCGATGGTCTACCCGGACAAGACGGCCGTGGTGTACGGCCCTCTGCGGCGCAGCTGGGCTGAGGTGGAACGCCGCGCCCGCGCGCTGGCCTCTGCACTCGTCAACGCCGGCATCCGGCCGGGCGAGGTGGTGTCCGTCCTGGCCTTCAACACGCCGACGATGCTGGAGGCGCATTTCGGCATCCCCGGCGCCGGGGCGGTGCTGAACGCCATCAACACGCGCCTCGACGCACCGACCGTCGCCTTCATCCTGGAGCATGCGGAAAGCCGCCTGTTCCTGGTGGACCGCGGCCTGTCCGCCGTCGCCCGCGCCGCGCTGGACCGGATGGAGGCGGTTGGAAAGCACGCACCGCGCGTCGTATGGATCGACGATCCCGCCGCCCAGGGCGTCGATCCGGTCGGCGAGCAGGAGTACGAGGATTTCCTGAGGACCGGCGACCCCGACCGGCCCTGGCGCGTGCCGGAGGACGAGTGGGAGTCCGTCGCGCTGAACTACACCAGCGGCACCACCGGCAACCCGAAAGGCGTCGTCTATCACCATCGCGGCGCGTACCTGAACGCGCTCGGCAACGTCATCACCTTCGGGCTACAGCCCGCCAGCGTCTATCTGTGGACGCTGCCCATGTTCCACTGCAACGGCTGGACATACCCCTGGGCGGTGACCGCCGTGGGCGCCACCCACGTCTGCCTGCGCACGGTGGACCCGGCGGAGATTTTCCGCCTGATCGCGGAGGAGAAGGTCACCCATCTCTGCGGCGCGCCGGTCGTGCTGACCATGCTGATCCACGCGCCGGATTCCGTGAAGCGGAGCTTCGACCACGGCCCCGTCCAGGTCGCCACCGGCGGGGCGGCCCCGCCCAGCGCGGTGATCGCGGGCATGGAGCGCATGGGCTTCCGCCTGACCCACCTCTACGGCATGACGGAGTGCTACGGCCCCTCCACCGGCTGCGCCTGGCAGGAGGACTGGGCCGACCTGCCGCTGGACGAGCGCGCGGTGAAGATGGCGCGTCAGGGCGTGCCGAATCTGACCATGTCCGAACAGACCGTGCTGGATCCGAACACCGGCCTGGAGGTCCCCGCCGATGGCGAGACGCTGGGTGAACTGGCGCTGCGCGGCAACACGGTGATGAAGGGCTACCTGAAGAACCCGAAGGCGACCGACGAGGCCCTGCGCGACGGCTGGCTGCACACCGGCGACCTCGCCGTGCTGCACCCGGACCGGTATGTGGAGATCAAGGACCGGGCCAAGGACATCATCATCTCCGGCGGCGAGAACATCGCCTCGCTGGAGGTGGAGGAGGTGCTGTACAAGCACCCCCACGTCATGGAAGCCGCCGTCGTCGCCCGCCCGGACGAGAAGTGGGGCGAGACGCCCTGCGCCTTCGTCACGCTGAAGCCCGGATCGGAAGGTCGGGTGACGGAGGCGGAGATCATCGCCTACTGCCGCGACAACCTCGCCCACTACAAGATCCCCCGCACGGTCGTCTTCGGCCCGCTGCCGAAGACCTCCACGGGGAAGATCCAGAAATTCGTGCTGCGGGATCAGGCGAAGGGGTTGTGAGGCGGGAGGCCGCTTTTGGCCCCCCTCCCAGCCTCCCCCCACTTCGCGGGGGAGGGGCTTGGGTCGCGAAGCAGCGGCAGTTCCCTCCCCCGCGAAGTGGGGGAGGGTTAGGGTGGGGGCCCAACTCCTGCACTTAGGGAAACACGAATGAACATCGACCTCACCAACCGCGCCGCCCTGGTCACCGGGGCTTCGTCCGGCCTGGGGCGCCATTTCGCCGGGGTGCTGGCTGGCGCCGGGGCGCGCGTCGCCGTCGCCGCGCGGCGGCGGGAGAGCATGGAGGAGGTGGTGGCGGAGATCGCCGCGACGGGCGGGCAGGCGGTCGCCGTTTCGCTGGACGTCACCGACGCGGCCTCCGTCCGCGACGGGGTGCGGGAGGCGGCGTCGGTGCTCGGCGGGCTGGACATCCTCGTCAACAACGCCGGGACCACCGTCTCCAAATCCGCGCTCGACCACACGGAGGAGGATTGGGACCGCGTGGTCGACACCAACCTGAAGGGCGCCTTTCTCGTCGCGCAGGAGGCCGCGCGCGTGATGCAGGAGCGCAAGGCGGGCAGGGTCATGGGAGGCTCCATCGTCAACATCGCCTCCATCCTCGGCCTGCGCGTCGCCGGGCATGTCGCGGCCTACGCCGCGTCGAAGGCGGCGCTGGTCCAGTTGACGCAGGCGCTGGCGCTGGAATGGGCGCGGTACGGCATCCGCGTCAACGCGCTCGCCCCCGGCTACATCGAGACGGATCTCAACCGCGACTTCTTCGCCACCGACGCCGGTCAGGCGCTGATCAGGCGCGTGCCGCAGCGCCGGCTGGGGCATCTGTCTGACCTGGACGGGCCGCTGCTGCTGCTCTGCTCCGACGCGGCGGCCTACATGACCGGCGCCGTCGTCCCGGTGGACGGCGGGCATCTCGTCAACACACTGTAAACAAACAAAAAGTTCCGGAGAGGATCGAAACCGATGGACTTCACCCTGCCGCCGCACATCGACGACTACCGCCGCCGCGTGCGCGCCTTCGTCGAGGAGCGCATCCTGCCGCTGGAGGCCGACCCGGCCGCCTATGACGAGCATGAGAACATCGCTCCGGCCGTGCTGGAGCGTGTGCGCGGGGAGGTGAAGGCCGCCGGCCTGTGGGCTCCGCAGATGCCGAAGGAGCGCGGCGGGCAGGGGCTGGGCATAGTCGGCATGGCGGCCAGCTACGAGGAGATGAACCGCTCCATCTTCGGGCCGGTCTGCTTCAACTGCGCGGCGCCCGACGACGGCAACATGCAGCTTCTGAACAAGGTGGCGACCGACGCGCAGAAGGAACGCTGGTTGCAGCCGATCGTGGACGGCACGGTGCGCTCCGCCTTCGCCATGACCGAACCGCACCCCGGCGGCGGCTCCGACCCCTCTATGATGCTGACCAAGGCGGAACGGAAGGGCGACCGCTGGGTGATCTCCGGCCACAAGTGGTTCATCACCGGGGCGGGGGAGGCGCAGCACTTCATCCTGATCGCCCGCACCTCCGACGACAAGCGCAAGGGCCTGACCGCCTTTCTGTTCGACAAGGACCAGCCCGGCTGGGAGATCGTGCGCCGCATCCCCATCATGGGGCCGGAGGAGCACGGCGGCCATTGCGAGCTGCGCTTCCACGAGCTGGAGGTGGCGGACGAGAACGTGCTGATGAACGTCGGCGACGGGCTGAAGGCGACGCAGATCCGCCTTGGCCCCGCGCGGCTGACCCATTGCATGCGCTGGACCGGCCTTTCCAAGCGGGCCATGGAGATCGCCGCCGGATACGTCCGCGAACGCCAGAGCTTCGGCACCACGCTGGCCGAGCATGAGGGCGTGCAGTGGATGCTGGGCGACGTCGCCATGCAGATCGAGATCGGCCGCCTGCTGGTGATGAAGGCGGCGTGGCAGCTCGACCGCGGCAACTTCGCCCGCAAGGAGGTGTCGATGGCCAAGGTTCACGTCGCCGACACGCTGCACAAGGCGGTGGACACCGCCATTCAGCTGTGCGGCGCCAAAGGCTATTCGAAGGACACGCCGCTGGAATGGATGTACCGCTACGCGCGTCAGGCCCGTCTGGTTGACGGCGCGTCGGAGGTCCACAAGATGGTTCTGTCGCGCTTCTACATGGACGAAGGCGACGGGTTCTGGTCGTGGGGCTGAGGCCGCAAAGGGGACGCCGGGGAGGTGAAATGGGGCACCTGATCAACGATGCGAGCCGCCCGCGCCTGGAGGCGTGGCTGGCCCAGGCCACCGGCGCGTCACGCGTGGTGGTGGCCGACGAAGGGCGCCTGGGCGGCGGCGCCATCTCCCTGAACCTTGCGGTGACGCTGGACATCGACGGGGGGCCGCGCGCCGGGCAGCACGCCTGCGTGCTGCGCGCCCAGTCGGCCGCGGGGATCAAGGCCAGCATCTCCAAAAGCCAGGAATTCGCCGTCCTGAACGCCGCCTTCGGCGCCGGGGTCGCGGCGCCGGAGCCCATCGCGGCCTGCGCCGACCCGTCCGTTCTGGGGGCCGAGTTCTACGTGATGCGCCGGGCCGACGGCATGGGCGCCGGGCACAAGGTGGTGAAGTCCGACCAGCCGCAGCGCGACCTCGCCCGCGAGCTTGGCCGGCAGCTCGGCCGCCTGCACCGGGCGGGGCCGGACACGCCGGGGCTGGGCGACCTACCCGTGCCGAACCCGGCCCCGGCGCTCGACTGCGTTCACGCCTACAAGGAATGGATGGGCGACCGCGTGCTGTGCGACCCCGTGCTGGCCTGGGGCCTGCGCTGGCTGGAGGTGAACGCGCCGTCCACCAGCGAGATGGTGCTGTGCCATCGCGACTTCCGCACCGGCAACTATCTGGTCAAGGATGGACAGCTGACCGCCATCCTGGATTGGGAGTTCGCCGGCTTCAGCGACCCCATGGAAGATCTGGGCTGGTTCTGCGCCCGGTCCTGGCGGTTCGGTCGCCACGACCGGGAGGCCGGGGGACTGGCCGACCGCGCCGACTTCTACGCCGGCTATGAGGAAACCTCCGGCCGCAAGGTCGATCCCGACGCGGTGGCTTATTGGGAGGTTTCGGCCTATGTGCGCTGGGCGGCCATCGCGATCTTGCAGGCGCGCCGCCACACCTCGGGCGAGGAGCCCTCGCTGGAACTGGCGCTGACCGGCCGCATGCTGCCGGACATCGAACTCGACCTGCTGCGGCATCTGAAGTCCATGGGGATGAAGACCTCCGGCCCGGCGGCCGTGCCCGTCCCGGCTGGTGGTGACGATGCGGATACCAGCGCCTCCGACACCAGCGAAGAAGAGGTCGGCTGATGCACGCAAGCCCCGACGCCCAGGAACTGTTGAGCATCACGTCCAAGACCTTCCGCGAGGAGTTGCTGCCCCACATCCCGCCAGCCCAGCGCTACACCGCCCTGATGATCGCCAACGCTTTGGGGATCGTTGAACGCGAACTGGCGGGGCTGGACGAGGCCGGGCACGCCATGCTGGAGGCGCTGGCCCTTCTGTACGGCGAGGACGCGGATGAGAGCCTGTCCGGTGCCGACCTGGGCCGGCGGGTGGAGGGCCTGAAGCACCGTCTGTGCATCGAGATCGCCGCGGGCGACTTCGACCACGACGGCCAGGACGTGCTGATGGAATGCCTGGAGGAGATCGTGCAGGCCCGCCTTGGCATCTCCAACCCCAAGGCGCTGAAGCCGTGAGTTTCACGCCGCTGGAGGGCACGCGCTGCCGACGCCGCGTCCACCTGATGCGGCACGGCAAGGTCGCCTATTTCGACGAGGCCGGCCAACCGCTGAACCCCAAGCTCGCCGGCCTGACGGAGGAGGGGCGGGCGCAGGCCCGCGCGGCGGGGGAGGCGCTGGCGGCGGTGCCGCTCGACCGCGTGCTCTGCTCCGGCCTGCCGCGCACGCGCCAGACGGCGGAACTGGCGGTGGAGGGGCGCGGGCTGGCGGTGGAGGACGCCCCCGGTTTCCTGGAAATCCGCGCCGGCCGCTTCCGCCTGATCCCCCGCGAGCAGCGCGAGGCCGCCTACGTCTACGGCTTCGAAGCCGCAACCGCCCCCGGCGCCCGCTTCGCGGGCGGCGACGCGTTCGAGGAGGTGCAGGCCCGCGTCGTCGCGGCCTTCGAGGCGCTGCTGGCCGAACCGGGCTGGACGCAACTGCTGCTCGTCGCCCACGACGGGGTGAACCGCCTGCTCCTGTCCTGGGCCTGCGGCGCGGGCCTGGGCGCGCTGGGCGTGTTCGAACAGGATTTCGCTGCTCTGAACGTGCTGGATTTCGACGTGGAGGACGGGCGCGTGGTGCGCAAGCTGATCCGCACGACGAACCTCACGCCGTGGAATTTGGTGAAGGTGGGCTGCCACCAGACGAGTTTGGAGGATGTGTTCCGGCCGCTGCTGGTGTTGGAGTGAGGGGACCGATGCCCCCACCCTCCCGCGTTGCGGGTCCCTCCCTCCCCCGCTGCGCAGGGGAGGGCTGATTTGCTGAGCCAGCGGCAATTCCCTCCCCTGCGTAGCGGGGGAGGGTTAGGGTGGGGGCAATACTCTGCCGTCACTCCGCAATCGGCTCGTAGAACTCCGGTCCGAAGTCGGCGGCCTGCCGGCTGGGGACGTTGAAGGGCTTCTTCAGGCTGCCGCGGAAATATTGCTTCACCAGGGCCTGCCACGTCTCGACCGGATCGGCGCCGCGCTTGGCGCAGAGGTGGCCGAACCAGCGGCGGCCGGCGGCGACGTGGGTGATTTCCTCGTCGTGGATGATCTGGAGCAAGGCGGCGCTTTCCTCGTCGCCGAACTCGCGCAGGCGGCGGACGGTGTCCGGGGTCACGTCCAGACCGCGGGCTTCCAGCACCATGGGCACGACGGCCAGCCGGGCGGCGAGGTCGTGGGCGGTGGTGATGGCCGCCTGCCACAGCCCGTCGTGGGCCGGCAGATCGCCGTAACCGGACCCCAGCTGGTTCAGCCGGTCCTCCAGCATCTTGAAATGCTTCGCCTCGTCGTCGGCGACCTGGATCCAGTCGTCGGTGAAGCCCTTGGGCATGCCCTCGCCGACGAAGCGGCAGACGATGTCCCAGGCGAGGTCGATGGCGTTCAGCTCGATGTGCGCCAGCGCGTGCAGCAAGGCGACGCGGTTCTGCGCGCTGCCGCCGCGCCCGCGCTTGGGCATGTCGCGGGGCAGCATCAGGGCCGGCCGTTCCGGACGGGCGGGGCGCTCCGGCGGGGCGAGGGTGCCGAATTCCGAAATCCGGCCCTCGCGCCACGCGGCGGCGTATTCCTGCGTCAGGCGCACCTTCTCCAGCGGCGCCGCGGTGGTCAGCACCGCGACGGCCGCCTCGCACAGCGTCGTCACCATTCCCCCATCACCACGCACGGATCACCACCCATAGGCCACGAAGTTCGGGTTGAGGATGTCCGCCTTGCCGTAGACGAGCGGGGAGCCGTCCGGTTGTTCGACCCGGCCGCCGGCCCCGATCAGCACGGCGTGGCCGGCGGCGGTGTCCCACTCGCAGGTCGGTCCGAAGCGGGGGTAGAGGTCGGCCTTGCCCATGGCGACGGTGCAGAACTTCAGCGAGCTGCCGCAGCTCACCCGGTCCTTCACCGTGTACTGGCCGAGGAAGCCTTCCAGCTCGCTGCCGCTGCCGTGCGACCGGCTGGCGACGACGACCAGCCCGCCCTCCGGGGGCTTGCGGCACTGCATGGGATAGTCGTGGCGGCCTTCCACCCAATGAACGGCAGTGCCCGGCCCGGCGGCCGCGTACATGTCGCCGGTCGCCGGGGCGTACACCACGCCCAGCACGGGCCTGCCGTTCTCGATCAGCGCGATGTTGACAGTGAACTCGCCGTTGCGGCTGATGAATTCCTTGGTGCCGTCCAGCGGATCAACCAGCCAGAAGCGCCCGCCGGAGATGTCCGGCTTGTGCCCGGCCGACATCGCCTCCTCCGCCACCACCGGGACGCCGGGGGCGATGTGGTGCAGGGCGGGGGTGATGACATGCTCGGCCGCGATGTCGGCCTGGGTGACGGGGCTGCCGTCCACTTTGGTGGCGGCGTCGATGCCGCCGTTGTAGAAGCGCAGGATCACCTGACCGGCTTCGTGCGCGATGGTCCGCACCTTGGGCAGCAGGCTCGCCACGGCGGCGTCGGTCATGGATTGTCCTCCGTTGGGCAAAGTCGAATGTTCACCATAGCGCGCCCGGCATGCGGGCTGGAAGTCCCGGAAAGGGCAGGGGCAAGGGGAGATTGCGGATGAGCGCGGGCTGGCGGGCCATGGGGCCGGCGGATCTGGATACGGTGATGCGCATCGCCGACGTGGTGCACCCCGATTACCCGGAGGAGCGGTCGGTCTTCGCCGAACGGCTGGCCCTGTTCCCGGACGGCTGCCGGATGGCCCTGTCCGATGGAGTACCGGTCGGCTACATCGTGCTGCATCCCGGCGTCATCGGCGTGCCGCCGCCGCTGGACTCGCCGCTGGGCGGCCTGCCGGACGCGCCCGATTGCCTCTACCTGCACGACGTGGCGCTGCTGCCCGAAGCGCGCGGGCTGGGACTCGCCGCCTCCGCCGTGCGGCAGATGGAGGCGCTGGCGGCGGAGCGGGGCTTCCGCTGGCTGGCGCTGACCTCCACGCCGAAGGCGCGGGCCTATTGGGACCGGCAGGGCTTCATGCCCCACGACGCCGGACCGGCGCTGGCGGCCAAGCTGGCCTCTTACGGCGGCGGGATGACCTACATGATTCGGGCGGTTCCGGAAGGAGCGGTCGTCAGGCGGTGAGCCCTCACGCCTCCACCAGCCCCAGGTCCGTTGCCGTCGCATCCAACAGGGCTTCCAGCGCCGGCTTGGCGAACAGGTAGCCCTGCATCAGCGTGATGCCCAGGTCCCGCAGGGTCCGCGCCTCGGCGGGCGTCTCCACGCCCTCGGCAACCGGGGTGATGCCCAGGTCGCGGCACACCGTCAGGATCGCGCCGACGATGCTGCGCCGGGTGCGGTCGCGGTCGATGTGGCGGGTCAGTTCCATGTCGAGCTTGATGATGTCCGGCTGGAACTCCGCCAGCAGGTTCAGCCCGGAATAGCCGGCGCCAAAATCGTCGATGGCGGTCAGGAAGCCCTGGCGCTTGTATTCGGCGACGATGCTCAGCAGGTGGGCGTGGTCCACCACCCGCTCGTTCTCCGTCACCTCGAAGATGATCCGGTCGGGCGGGAAGCCGGTGCGGGCCGCTGCCTCCAGCGTCGCGCGGATGCAGGTTTCCGCCTTGTAGACCGCGTTGGGCAGGAAGTTGATCGACAGCCGCGCGTCCCGCAGCCCCAGCCCGGACGCCAGTTCGATGGCCTTGACCCGGCATGCTTGGTCGAAGGCGTAGCGGTTGTCGTCGGTCACCTGACCCAGCACCCAGCCGGCCCCCTGGCCGTTGCGGCCGCGCACCAGCGCCTCGTGCGCCCAGGGCCGGCCAGATTCGACGTCCACGATGGGCTGGAAGGCCATCGTGAAGTCGAACCCAACCCCGCTGGCGCACAAGCCGCCGCAGCCGCCATCCATGTCCTCCACAGCCATCTCCCGGCCTTTCTTGTTCGCTCTATTTGGGAAATGAAATTACGGAGACTTTGCAACAAATGCTATCCGCCCGAGGTGTGACATCGCGACGGCGTTCGGCCTATGACGTTCTTTCCGGGGAGGGCCGTTACTCTGCTGCCGCTCCTATCCGGTGGGACTGTATCGCCTGCCAGACGGACTGCGGAGTCGCCGGCATATCGATGTGGGTGATGCCGTACTCCGACAGGGCGTCGACCAGCGCGTTGATGACGGCGGGCGGCGCGCCGATGGCTCCGGCCTCACCGGCACCCTTCATGCCCAGCGCGTTGGTCGTGCTGGGCACGCAGTTCAGCTTGATCTTGATGTCCGGGATGTCGACGGCGCGCGGCAACTGGTAGTCCATGAAGGAGCCGGTGAGCAGCTGCCCGCTGTCCGGGTCGAACACCACCCGTTCCTGCAAGGCCTGCCCGACGCCCTGGGCGACGCCGCCGTGCACCTGTCCCATCACCAGCAGCGGGTTCACCACGACGCCGAAGTCGTCCACGACGCTGTAGCCCACCACCTCCACCACGCCGGTGTCGGGATCGACCTCCACCTCCGCGACGTGGCAGCCGTTGGGGAAGGTGTTGGCCGGCGGGGTCCAGCGCGCCATTTCGGAAAAGGCGATGCCGCCGGCATCAGATCCCTGGGCGGCGGCCTTCGCCGCAACCTCCTTGAAGGTGACGCTGCGGTCGGTGCCGACGACGCTGAACAGGCCGTCCTTGAACTCCACGTCCACCGCGGCGGTTTCCAGCAGGTCGGCCGCCACGTCCGATGCCTTTTTCACGACGCGAGAGGCGCTTTCCGCCAGCGCCGCCCCGCCCACGGGGACGGAGCGGGAGCCGCCGGTGCCCGCACCCCAGGTCACGCGGTCGGTGTCGCCCTGCACGACCTCCACATCCTCCGGCGGGACGCCCAGCCGGTCGGCGATGATCTGCTTGTAGGCGGTTTCGTGGCCCTGGCCGTTGGTCTGGGTGCCGATCATCAGCACGATGCGGCCATCGCCGTTGACCTGCACGGTCGCCTGCTCCGCCCCGCCGCCCGAGCAGGCCTCGATGTAGGTGGCAAGGCCGGCGCCGCGCAGCTTGCCGCGCGCCTTGGCTTCCGCCTTGCGGGCGGGCAGGCCGGCGAAGTCGGCCAGCCGCAGCCCGTCTTCCAGGTTCGCGTTGAAGTCGCCGGTGTCGTAGGTCTGGCCCATCGGCGTGGCGTAGGGCATGGCGCTGACGGGGATGAAGTTGCGTCGGCGGATTTCCGCCGGGCCGAGGCCCGTCTCACGCCCCGCATGGTCGATCAGCCGTTCCAGTAGGTAGGCCGCCTCCGGCCGGCCCGCGCCGCGGTAAGCGTCCACCGGCTGGGTGTTGGTGAAGACGCCCTTCACCCGCACATAGACCGCGGGCGTGGTGTAGGAGCCGACCAGCATGGCGGAGCCCGCGTCGGTCGGGATGAAGGGGCCGTAGTTCGACAGGTAGGCGCCCAGGTTGGCGACCGTGTCCACGCGCAGCCCCAGGAACTTGCCGTCGGCGTCCAGCGCCAGACGGGCGCGGCTGACGTGGTCGCGGCCGTGGTCGTCGCTGAGGAAGCCCTCCGTCCGTTCCGCCGTCCACTTCACGGCTCGGTTCAGCCGCTTCGCCGCGAACAGGCAGACCATGTATTCGGGGTAGTTGAACAGCTTCATGCCGAAGCCGCCGCCAACGTCGGTGGTGACGACGCGGAACTTCGATTCCGGCATTTTGAACAGCTGCGAGAACTGCTTGCGCAGGCCGTGCACGCCCTGGCTGGTGACGTAGATGAGCAGACGCCCGGTGTCCGGCTCCACCCCCGCGACACAGGCGCGGCCTTCCATCGGGTTGGCGACGACGCGGTTGTTGACGATCTCCAGTTCCACGACGCGGGCGGCCTTGGCCAGCGCCGCCTCCACCGTCGCCTCGTCGCCCTGGTCCCAGTCGAAGCACAGGTTGTTCGGCGCCTCGTCCCAGACCAGCGGGCGGCCGGGCTCCAGCGCCGTCGTCGTGCCGGTAACGGAAGGCAGGTCGTCGTAATCGACCATCACCAGTTCGGCCGCGTCGCGGGCGGCGTCCAGCGTTTCCGCCACCACCACGGCAACCGGATCGCCGACGTGGCGCGCGCGGCCCTTGGCCAGCGCCGGGCGGGGCGGGGCGACGTAGGGGGAACCGTCGCGCTGCTTCAGCATGGCCTGGCAGGGAATCGGGCCGATGCCGTCGGCCTCCAGATCCTCCACCGTGAAGACGGCCAGCACGCCCGGCTGGCTCGCCGCGTCCGCGCTGTCGATCCCGCGGATGGCGGCGTGCGCGTAGGGCGAGCGGACGAACACCGCGTAGGCCTGGCCGGGCAGCGACACGTCGTCGGTGTAGCGGCCGCCGCCGGTCAGCAGGCGCGCGTCTTCGGTGCGGGGAACCGGTTGGCCGATGCCGAACTTCATCATGGGACTGGCTCTTCCCTCATGGAGCGGATGGGGCACCCGGAGAAGATAGGCCTGAGCTTGACGAAGGGGAACCCCGGCATGGCCATAGGTGAACGGCATAGGCCGGCGCCGCAGAAGCCCATGGTGGCGCGAAGGCCGCGCACGCGCCATATTCGGGGGCATGTGCGGACGCATGATTCTCAACACGCCCGTGGCGGAAGTTCAGAAGCTCTTCGGCTTTCCGGAGATGCCGAACCTGAAGCCGCGCTGGAACGTCGCCCCGACGCAGGAGGTGCCCGTCGTGCGGCGGGAGGAGGACGGGCGGCATCTGGTGCTGATGCGCTGGGGCCTCGTGCCATTCTGGGCGGACGACCCGTCGATCGGATCGCGGCTGATCAACGCGCGGGGCGAATCGGTGGCCGAAAAGCCGTCCTTCCGCGATGCGTTCCGCAAGCGGCGCTGCCTCGTTCCCACCGACGGCTTCTATGAATGGAAGGCGGAGGGCAAGCGCAAGCAGGGCTACGCCATCCGCCGCCGCGACCGCGCGCCCTTCGCCTTCGCCGGCCTGTGGGAGCGCTGGAACGGCCCGAAGGGCGGCCCGCTGCTGGAACGGCCGCTGGAGACGCTGACCATCGTCACCACCACGGCCAACGCCGTGCTGAAGCCATTGCACGAGCGCATGCCGGTGATCCTCGATTCGGCCGACTGGGACCTCTGGCTGGACCCCGCGGCCCCGGCGCCGGTGCTGGAAGGGCTGCTGAAGCCGGCGCCCGACGACCTCCTTGAGGCCTATCCCGTCGGGCCGCGGGTCAACAACGTGCGCAACGACGACGACGCCTGCGCAGCCCCGCTCGATGCCGCTCCCACTCTGTTCTAAGGCTGCGCTTCGGGTTGCGGCGGTCGTGTGGTGCATCGCCGCAATCGCATCCCCATCCGGTCGGGCGTATGCCCAGGGTGGCACGACCAAAGGAAAGGTCGCCAGCACGCCCAACGAAACGTTAAATGGCCGTGGTGTTGCCGTCGAAGGCGACCTGCTGACCGTCAACGGCACACCCGTGCGCCTGATGGGCATCGATGCCCCCGATCCGGGGCAGACATGCAAGAACCGGCATGGTCACGAACTCGACTGCTTCCGCATCGCCACCGCGGTGCTCGCGGGGTTGCTGAAGGATGAGGAGGTGAGGTGCACGATCGCCGAGAAGGACCGCCTTGGACAGATGAACGGCGAATGCCGCGTCCGGGGCGTGGACCTGGGGGCGGCGATGGTCGCGCGCGGCTGGGCCTTCGCCTACCGCAGCCTGTCGCCGACCTATGCCTCCAGCGAGGCGTTCGCGCAGAGCCGCCGCCTTGGCCTGTGGTCCGGCAAGGTGGAGAAGCCCTGGCAGTGGAGGTCGCGCCAGCAGCGGGAGCAGGCGCGGTGACCATTTTCGGACCGGCTTTCACAGCCTGGTTCACCGCTTGGATCTCTGCCAACGGGAGAAGGGATCCTCGGCTTTTTTTCGGTTCGCCCGCCCGGTCGGGCCGTGATAGTGTTTCAGAGTGTTAACAGTTAATTAACGAAGCCAACCGGTCGGCGCATGGGGCGCCGGGCTCCGGTTCAGGCCACCAAACGGCGCGGAAGAACGGGTCATGCGAGTCTACGCACGCCAACTTTATGATCATTTGCCGTATCTGCGCCGCTACGCGCGCGCCCTGACCGGATCCACCGAACGCGGGGACGATCTGGTGACGCGTTGCGTCGAGGTCGCGGTGATGGCGCCATCACGTTTCGGGCTGGAGAAGGGCGCGCGGGTTCCGCTGTATGCCCTTCTGAATCTGCTGTTCGACGACGAGGGCGAAGGGCGCCCGGCCCCCTCGCCCCATCCGATCGAGCGGGCGCTCGCCTCGCTTCCGGAAGGGGAGCGGCGGATGTACCTGCTGATCACCCTGGAAGGCCTGACGGTGCCGGAGGCGGCGCAGGTGCTCCAGATTTCCACCGCGGACGCGCAGGAACGGCTGACCGAGGCGCGCGACAAGGTGCGCAACGCGCTGACCCAGCGGGTGCTGGTGGTGGAGGACAACCCGGTCCTGGCGATGGAGATCGGGTCGCTGGTCACCGACATGGGCCATGTGGTCTGCGGCACGGCGGTCAACGAACAGGAAGCGCTGGAACTGCTGGAGGCTGAAAAGCCGACGCTGGCGCTGCTGGACGTGCGGCTGGCCGACGGCGGCAGCGGGGTGGAGGTCGCCCGCCGGCTGCGCCAGAAGCGCTCCATGCGGACCATCTTCGTCACCGCCTTCGACGGCGACCTGGAGGAGGCGGACGCCCGCCACCTGGGCCAGATCGTCCGCAAGCCCTTCACCAACGAGGCGATCAAGGCCGCGATTTCCCGCGCCGTCTTCATGCCGACCCCGGTCGCGCTGGCCTGACGGCTTCGGCATCGGCCTGGCGGTTTCGGCATCGGGTCGATAAAACACACAAAATGAAGAGGGCGGCCTTCCGGGGCCGCCCTCTTCGTATGCACTGCCAGGAAGGCGGGCGTCAGACCGTGGTCCGACGGCCGACCACCATGCGATAGATTGCCAGAATAACGATGGCACCGACGATGGCGCCGATGAAGCCGGCTCCCTCGCCCGCCCGGTACCAGCCGACGGCCTGCCCCAGATAGGTCGCGATGAAAGCACCGGCGATGCCGAGCAGCGTGGTGATGATGAACCCGCCCGGATCACGGCCAGGCATCAGGAACTTGGCGACGATGCCAGCCAGGAAACCAATGATGATCGTCCAAAGGATACCCATAACCACTCTCCCTGATGTTGTGGGCCCTGCCGTTGCGGAACCCTCTTCCCACTGAGCCATAACGCGCGCCGCGGCGATTGGTTCTGCCCGGAAGGGGGAACCTTTGCGGATGACCCCATGTTGTCCCGGCGACTTTGGACGCCCGCTCAACGGGTCACTGGAGGGAGAATTCTTATGAAACGCACCCACGCCAAGGCGGCCATGGCCGCCACCGTCGTGGCATTGTCGGTTTCCGCTTTCGGCACGGCCGCGCTGGCGCAGACCACCACGCCGCTGGCCGGTCAGGTCCGCACGCTCGACCAGCCGGCCGGCATCCCGCAGCCGGGCGCCGCGCGCGGTCTGGCCGACCCGAGTTCGTCCATCGCCGGCAAGGTCTGGACGTTGGGCGAAGCCTCGACCGCCGACAGTTTCGCGCAGCAGGCCGCGGCCAGCGGCATCTTCGAGGTCGAATCCGGCCGTCTCGCCATGGACCGTGCCAATCTCGATTCCGTGCGCGCGTTCGGCCGCCAGATGGTCCAGGACCACACGCTGGGCAACCAGCAACTGATGACGCTGGCGCGCACCTACGGCTCCAATCCGGAACCGGTGCTGACCGGGCAGCAGCAGCAGATGCTGACGCAGCTTCAGGGGCTATCGGGCCGCGACTTCGACCGGCAATACCTGTCCGACCAGATCGTCGCCCACCAGGAAACCATCCGCCTCTACGAGGCAGCGCGGACCTCGACCGATTCGGGCATGCAGCCCTACCGGGAGTTTGCGGCGCAGTCGCTGCCGATGCTGGAGCAGCACCTCCAGCACGCCCAAGCCCTGGCCGGCTCGGGAATCCCGACGGCGCGGATGAATCAGTAAGGCGTTGCTTGGAGGTCGATTTTCACCACAAAGACACTGTGCGCCCGCTTGGTGCCTTGGTGCCTTTGTGGTGAAACTATCCCGGTCTTACCACCGCAGCATGCGGATGTTCTCGGCGTAGCGCTCCGGGCCACCGGTGAAGGTCGCGGTGCCGGCGACCAGAACGTCCGCACCGGCCTCGATGGCGATGCGGGCGGTCTCGCCGTTGATGCCGCCGTCAACCTGAAGGTCGATGGGCTTACCCAGCGCGTCGATGCGGCGGCGCAGTTCGCGGATCTTCGGAAGCTGGCTCTTGATGAAGCTCTGCCCGCCGAAGCCCGGGTTCACCGTCATCACCAGAACGAGGTCCAGGTCCTCCAGCAGGTAATCCACCGCGTCGATCGGGGTGGCCGGGTTCAGCGACAGGCCGGCCTTCTTGCCGAGCGACTTGATCAGCTGGATCGTGCGGTGGACGTGCGGGCCGGCTTCCGGATGGACGGTGATGATGTCGGCCCCGGCGTCCGCGAAGGCCTGGATGTAGAGATCCACCGGCGAAATCATCAGGTGCACGTCGAAGGTCTTCGTCGTGTGCGGGCGCAGGGCCTTCACCACGGCCGGGCCGATGGTGATGTTGGGCACGAAATGGCCGTCCATCACGTCGATGTGGATGTAGTCCGCGCCCGCCGTGTCGACGGCACGCACTTCCTCGCCCAGCCGGGCGAAATCGGCGGAAAGGATGGACGGAGCGATCTTGACCGGGCGCATCGGGGCTATCCTTGCAGGGCGGACGATTGGGGGTCGCCGGAACGGCGCCTTCCCATAACACGGCTCGCCCGCGCTCCCAACCCCCGGACGCACGGAATGCGCCGAATGAGTGATGACCGGTCGCGTGCCGGTGGGTTATTTGCCCGGCTTCAATGCCGGGGCGGCGGCAAAGCTTCCGTCCTCCGGCGTCGCCCCCTCCACCCTGTAGGCGTCGTTGAGCGTTGCGCGCATCGCGTCCAGCCGGGCGGCAGCGGCGTCGAGGGCTTCGCGCTCCACCGCGCGGTACTGCTCGATCACCTGTTCGCCGAAGGCGGTCAGGGCGGTGCCGCCGCCGTGCCGGCCGCCCACCGCTGCCGACACCACGGGCTCGCGGAAGATGCGGTTCAGGTCGTCCACCAGCAGCCACGCGCGGCGGTAGGACATGTCCAGCGCCCGCGCCGCGGCGGAGATTGAGCCCGTCTCGCGGATCTGCTCCAGCAGCCTGACCTTGCCGGGGCCGATGGAGCCGCCGGTCTCGAAGTCGATGCGGATGCGCAGCCGAGTCATGCGAGCGTCTTCGCCAGATAGGCCCGGCAGCCGTCGAGGGTGATGAGCAGCGGGTAGTCCAACTCCGGCACGCGGATGCCGAAGGCGTTCTCCAACTTCATGACGAAGTTCAGGAAGTCCACGGAATCGAAGTCGATCTGGTCGCGGAACGGGCGGTCGGCGGCAAGCGCCGACACATCGGCATCGGGCGCCACCGCAGCGAGCGAATCCTGCACCACCTGATCGATCCGGTCCATGGCGATCCCCCTCTTTCGCGCCGCCGTTTCCGCTGGCCCTGCTTCCTTTGGCCCGGCTTCCGTTGGCGGCGAGCACAAGGCATCATGTTCGCTCGAAACCTGACCGGGCCACGGTGAAAACGCAAGGCGCGTGTATTCCGTTATGGGGAGAAGACGTATGCCGGTTCGCGAACTGGAGGCCTTGTTTCGACCCAAAAGCGTGGTCCTGGTGGCCGATGGCGACCCACCGTTGGCGCGGATTGCCGCGCGCAACCTGGCCGCGGGCTACGGCGGCGTCGTGCAGCGGGTGGAGGCGGCGGAACTGGCGAAGCTGCCGGCCGTCCCCGAACTGGCCGTCATCGCCGCCCCGGCGGACCGGTTGCCGGCGCTGGTCGCGCAGGCCGGGCAGGGTCGGGCGAAAGCGGCGCTGCTGCTCGGCGCGCACGGCGACGACGCCGACCTTGCCTCGACCCTGAAGGATGCGGCGCGCCGTCATGGCCTGCGCCTGCTGGGGCCGGCCAGCCTGGGCGTCGCCATGCCGGGCCGGCGGTTCTGCGCCGGGGCCTTCCACCGGCCGCCGCCAACCGGGCGCGTGGCGCTGGTGGCGCAGTCCGGCACTCTGGCCGGTGCGGTCATCGACTGGGCGCAGCGGCGCTCCGCCGGCTTTTCCCACATTGCCGTGACCGGCGACGCGGTGGATGTCGGGCCGGCCGATCTGCTGGACTATCTGGCCGGCCAGGAGGACTGCCACGCCATCCTTCTGGTGCTCGACCGGCTGACGGAGGCCCGCCGGTTCGTCTCCGCAGCGCGGGCGGCGGCGCGCGTGAAGCCTGTCATCGTGCTGCGCACCGGGCGCGGAGACGGCGACGATGCGGTGTTCGACGCGGCCATTCGCCGCGCCGGTCTGCTGCGGGTCTTCGCGCTGGAGGAGCTGTTCGACGCGCTGGAGACGCTGGCCGTCTCCGTCCCGATCCGCGGCGACCGCCTTGCCATCGTCGCCAACGGGCGTGGAGTGGGGCGGCTGGCCGCCGATGCGCTGGCCGATGCGCTGCTGGACGGCCCCATGTCAGGCAGAATCGGGCGCCTCGCCGTCCCGGCGGGGTTACCCAACCCGCTCGACCTCGGGGAGGGGGCGGAGGGTGCCGCCTACGCCGCGGCGCTGTCGCGCCTGCGCGCCGACACGGCGGTGGACGCGGTCCTGCTGCTGCACGCCCCGACCGCCCTCGTCCAGGCGGGAGAGGTGGCGCGCACCGTCGCCGCCAGCATCGACGCCCACAGCCGCACGCCCGTGCTGACGAGCTGGCTCGGCGAGCGCGACGCGGACCACGCCGCGGCCGAACTGGCGCGCCACCATGTCCCAGTCTTCGACACGCCGGACCGGGCGGTGCGGGCCTTCCAGCACGCGCTGGCCTTCCGCCGCAACCAGGAGCTTCTGACCGAAACCCCGCCTTCGGTGCCGGAGGATTTCACGCCCGACACCGCCACCGCCCGCCGGGTGATTGACGGCGCGGTGGATGCCGGCCGCGCCGCCCTGACGGAGGGGGAGGCGCACGCCCTGCTTGCCGCCTACGGCATCCCGATGGCGGACGTGGAGACGGTCGCCGGCCACGACCTTGCCATTACTCTGCGCGAGGATCCGCAGTTCGGCCCGGTGCTGACGGTCGGTCACCTCGCCGCCCGCCGCACCGACGAGAGCGCCGTGGCCTTGCCGCCGCTGACCATGAAGCTCGCCTGCGCGGCGCTGGAGCGCGTCCCCGTCGTGAGCCTCGCGCGGGAGGAAGGGCTGGACCCGGCCGCGCTGGACGCTGCGGCGCTGCTGTTGCTGAAGGTGGCGCAACTCGCCATCGACGTGGAGGAGTTGGCGCACCTGACGTTGGCACCTGTGCGGCTGGGGGCGGAGGGGCTGACGGTCGGCGGGGTCGCCGCCCGCCTGACCGA
>Ga0065721_10049386_pt1 | contig 35498 bp, 34 predicted proteins | sample Mesricmetagenome_FD_59108 | JGI IMG/M metagenome (GOLD analysis project Ga0065721, IMG submission 59108) | Mesophilic microbial community from rice straw/compost enrichment Sample: eDNA_1 v2 (version 2) | ecosystem: Engineered > Solid waste > Grass > Composting > Bioreactor | place: USA: Davis... | reverse complement strand
CGGCCAGCCCGGCCGCAGCGGCGGCCTGCGCGCCGGCCTGGAATCCGCTGTCCAGCGCCGCGGCGGTGTCGGCCCGGCCGGCGGCGGCACCGGCCATGCGCAGAAAGCCCGCCCCGGAGCCCGGCAGAAAGGCGACGGCCTCGTCGCTCCAATTCAGCTTTCCGCCGGACTGCGCCCAGAGATGGACGGTGGGCGTCCAGCCGCCCGACACCGCCAGCAGGTCGCAGGGCAGCCGCTCCGCCCCGGACGCCCCGGACGCCGGCACCACGTCGATGGCCTCGATCCAAGGGCGCCCGTGGGTGTTCGCCACCGCCGCGTTGGCGCGGACGCACAGGCCCTTCCGGCGCGCGAGATCCGCCAGCGGGCCGGCGGCCTCCGGCCGGGCGTCGAGGATGGCTGACACCGTGACCCCCAGCTCCGCGAGATCCAGCGCCGTCGCATAGCCCGCGTCGTTGGCGGTGAAGACCACGACCCGGCCGGCTGGCGCCACGGCGAAGCGGTTGGCGTAGGCGCGCACCGCGCCGGCCAGCATGACGCCCGGCCGGTCGTTGTTGGCGAAGGCCACCGGCCGTTCCAGCGCACCCTGGGCGTAGACGGCCTGGGCCGCGCGGATCTTCCACAGCCGCTGCCGCGGGCCGCGGCGCAGCCGGTGGGGCACATGCTCCTGCACCCGCTCGACGGCGGCGAAGAATCCATGGTCGTAGGCCCCGAACACGGTGGTGCGCGGCAGCAGCGTGACGTCCGGCATGGCCGACAGTTCGGCCAGCGCCGCCCGCACCCAGTCGGCGCCGGGACGCCCGTCGATCTCCGCCGCCTCCCAGAGCAGGGAGCCGCCGAACTCCCGGTCCATGTCCGCCAGGATCACCCGCGCCCCGGCACGGCCCGCGGCCAGCGCCGCCGCCAGACCGGCGGGGCCGCCGCCGACCACCAGCACGTCGCAATGGGCGTGGGTGTGCTCGTAGGTTTCCGGGTCCGGTTCCCGCGGGGCCTCGCCCAGGCCGGCGGCGCGGCGGATGAAGGGTTCCCACGTCTGCCAGCGCGGCCAGATGAAGGTCTTGTAGTAGAAGCCGCCGGGCAGGAAGCGCCCGAACAGCGAACCGGCGATGCCGGCCAGATCGAACTCCGGCGACGGCCAGACGTTGACGCTGGCAGCCTCCAGCCCGTCGTACAGCTCGACCAGCGTGGCCTTCAGGTTCGGCTCGGCCTGGGCGCCGCGGCCGACGGTGACGATGCCGTTCGGCTCCTCCACCCCGGCGGCGAACAGGCCGCGCGGGCGGTGCAGCTTGAAGCTGCGCCCGACCAGCCGCACGTTGTTCGCCAGCAGGGCCGAGGCCAGCGTGTCGCCGGCACAGCCCGTAAGGCCGCGCCCGTTGAAGGTGAAGGGACGGGCATCGGTGCGGTCGATGCGGCCGCCCGTGGGCAGGCGGCGGAAGGCGGGGCTCACGGCGCGATCTCCGGCTTCGGATCGGTCATGCGGTAGACCGCCTTGATCTCGTGGGTGACGGTGTCGCGGGCGACGTTGAACCACTGCTGGCAGCCCATGCGGTGCAGCCAGCGTTCGAAATGCAGGCCCTTGGGGTTGTCGCGCTCGAACAGGTAGCGGCCCCATTCGGCGTCGGAGGAGTCCAGGCCGGGGCGGGCGATGTGGGTCTGGCCGCCGCACTGGAATTCCGCCTCGTCGCGCGGGCCGCACCAGGGGCAGGAAATCTGCATCATCGCGTGGGTTCCATCCTCAAGGGGCCGTCAGTGGGGGCCATCAGTGGGCGATGCCGGCGGCGGCGGCTTCGTCGATCATCCGGCCCGACGTGAAGCGGTCCAGGCCGAAGCCGGTGGTCAGCGGGTGCGGCTGCCCGGTCGCCAGCAGATGCGCGAAGGTGAAGCCGCCGGCCGGGATCGCCTTGAACCCGCCGGTGCCCCAGCCGCAGTTCAGGTACATGCCCCCCACTGGCGCCGGGCCGATGATGGGGCTGCTGTCGTGCACCACGTCGTTGATGCCGGCCCACTGCCGCATCAGGCGCAGGCGGCGCATGGACGGGAACATCTCGCAGAACCCCGCCACCACCTCCTCCGTCGTGCGGAAGCTGCCGCGCTGGGCGTAGCTGGGGAACAGGTCGAGCGCGCCGCCCACCACCATCTCCCCCTTCGGCGACTGGCTGATGTAGACGCCGGTGGCCGGCGACAGCACGACGGTGTCCAGCACCGGCTTGATCGGCTCCGACACCATGGCCTGAAGGGCGTAGCTGACGATGGGCAGCCGGAAACCGGCCAGTTCCGCCAGCACGCCGGAATGGCCGGCCACGGCCAGCCCTACCTTGCCCGCCCGGATCAGCCCGCGGGAGGTGTCGACGCCCGTCACCCGCCCGTTTTCCATGCGGAAGCCGGTCACCTCGCAGTTCTGGATGATGTCCACGCCCAGCCGGTCGGCGGCGCGGGCGTAGCCCCAGGCCACGGCGTCGTGCCGCGCCATGCCGGCGCGCCGCTGGATGAAGCCGCCATGCACGGGATAGCGCGCGTCCGGCCCCCAGTTCATGGCCGGAACCAGCGCCCGCACCTGATCGCGCGTCAGCATCTCCGCGTCGATGCCGTTGACGATCATGGCGTTGGCCCAGCGCGCCACCGATTCCATGTCGTGCCGGCTGTGGGCGAGCGTGATGATGCCGCACTGGCTGAGCATCACGTTGTAGTTCAGGTCGCGGGAGAGCGTCTCGTACAGCTTCAGCGACAGCTCGTAGAAGGCCGCACTCTCCGGATACAGGTAGTTCGACCGCACGATCTGCGTGTTGCGGCCGGTGTTGCCGCCGCCCAGCCAGCCCTTCTCCAGCACCGCGACGTTGCGGACGCCGTGTTCCTTGGCGAGGTAATAGGCGGTGGCCAGCCCGTGCCCGCCGCCGCCCACGATGACGACGTCGTAGGCCGGCTTCGGCTCCGGCTCACGCCAAGCCGGCGCCCAGCCGGTGTGGCCCTTCAGGCCCTGGCGCAGCAGGGCGAACAGTGAATAGCGGTCGGCGGTCAACTGGCGGCTCCCGTCGCGGATCCTCACCAAAGACGGTAGCGCAGCCGGACGCCCGGTTTCAATACAGGACTGTATGGAAACGGCAGGGACGCATCACACGCCCCCGCCGCGCTTGTGTCCTTACTTGGCCTTCAGGAACGCCTCGACGTTCAGCAGGACCAGTTCGTTGTCGTCCGCCACGTTGGGTTCGCGGCTGCTGGAAAACGGCAGGTTGTTGTCGTTGCCGACCACGATGTGCTGGCCGTCCACCACGTCCACATTCTCGATGGTGAAGAACGGGAAGGTCAGGACGCCGCCGTTCAGCGGCTTGCGCGCCTTCTTGTCCGGATCGGCGATGCGCATCAGGTCGATGTAGCCGACCTTGCGCACCGGGCTGCCGGCATTGGCGTCGGTCAGCTCGATCTTGTAGACCCGCTTGAAGGCGGCGACGCTGGAAAAGCAGTTGGCGGTCGGCTGGCCCTGGGCGCAGGCCTTGTCGGCCGTGCCCTCGCCGTTGTCGCGCTCGATGATCATGCCGGTCGTGCCGTCGATCATGTTGAAGTCGCCGATGGCGTTGCCGGCCTGCTCCAGCGCGTACTGCCAGGACCGGCCGGTCCATGCCTCCTTCGCCACGTCGAATTCAAGGATGCGCAGGTAGTCCTTGCCCTCGGCGGTCTTCTCGAAGGCCTTCGCCTCGGCGTTCCACAGCGGACCTTCCAGCAGCGCGTAGAGGAACCGGCCGTCCTTCGACGCGGCCATGCCCTCGAACCCCTTGGAGCGACGGACCTGGAAGGCCACGGACTCGGTGGGGCTGGCCGGGGTGGTGACGGCGGGGTTGTCGGGCGAGCGCACGACCTTGCCGTCCACCTGCGTGTCGAACACGGCCAGCACGCGGCCCTTCAGGTCGGCCTTGATGAGAAAGGGGCCGAACTCGTCGCCGATCCACAGCGTGTCGCCGATGATCTGGAAGCTTTCCGTGTCGAAGTCCGAACCAGTGAGATAGCGCTTCTCCGTCCCCTCCTGGACGATGCGGAAGGGCACCTTCCTGTCCGGATCGTGCAGGAAGATGGTCTCCAGCCGCTCCATCGTGCCGCCGGCGAAATCCACCTTGTAGCGGTTCAGGTACAGCATGCTGTCCGGGGAATTCGCCTTGGCCCCGAACCCGTTGTCCGTCAGGATCCAGAAGCTGCCGTCGGGCATGCGCTTGATCCCCGAATGGCCTTGCAGCGGCTGCCCCTTGAAGGGGACGGCGACGCCGGTCGCGCGGTCGGCCGACTTGCCCTCGACCGAGCCGATGGCGTCCACCCGGCGGCCGGTGGTGAATTTGCCGGACGCCTTCAGGTCGGCGGGGGCGTCGGCCGGGGCGTCGATGAAGCTCTTGGCCGGCAGGATCGCGTGGCCGGCCAGGGTCGCCGGGAAAGCCTCCTGCGCCTGCGCAGTGGCGGTGGGCGTCAGCGACATGGCGATCAGGGCAGCGCCCATCCAGGGGGACGCACGGAACATCGTGTGGGCTCCACTCACGGGTATGAAAAGTTGAGGGAGCCCCTTATGGCAACGATAGCGTGTCGATCGCGTGATGGCTTTGCTATGGATTTGTGAAGCTTGCGCTGGCGCGGCCGGGCTCCGTGGGTGAACAACGGCCGCGCCGATGCCGCCTCAGCGCTCCGTCACCACGATGGTGCCGGTCATGTGCGGGTGCAGCGAGCAGAAATAGGCGTAGGTCCCCGGATCGTGGAAGGTGAAGGAAAAGCGCTCGTCCGTGTCCATAACCGGCGATTTACAGGGCCGGTCGCTGCCGGCGACCTTGTGCGGGATGTCGTCGGCGTTCAGCCACGTGACCGTGGTCCCCTTGGGCACCGTCAACGTCGGCGGGTTGAAGGTGAAGTTGTCGATCCGCACCATCGGGGACTCCGCGGCCGTCGCCGCGAGCGGTCCCGCAAGGCCCAGCGGGGTGTCGACCAGCGCCAGCGGCGCCTTTCCAGCCACTTAGTCCACCCGGCTGATGCCCAGAAGGTGGCGCAGCCGATCCGCCGGCACCTTCAACGGCCCCGGCGACGGCGCCGTTCCGGGGGCCGGTTGGACTATGTGGGAGAGCGTCCGGCGGCGGCGATGGTCTATCGGCGCAACCGCCACGTCATCAACCTGTTCGTCCAGGCCAACCCGAACGCCCGGCCGGAAGCCCCGCGGCTTCAGGCGCAGCATGGCTACAACCTTCTGCGCTGGGCGCAGCCGGGCTTCGCCGTCTGGGCCGTCACCGACCTGAACCGCAGCGAACTGGAGGATTTTCAACGGCTGTGGTCGCAGGCCAGTGCCTCTTGAGAAAAAAGCCGCGGAATAAATTTCGCGCACACTCGTTTGTGTCCATGAAGGCGTTTTGCCTTCGGATACGAAAGGTGCCGAAAATGTTTGGCCCAAAAATGTTTGACCGCGTTGCTGATGCCTCTGCTTCTCGTGGGCTGAAGGCGATCACGCTGGGGGCGCTGGTCGCGGGTGCGTTGCTGGCCGCCGCCGGCCCGGCCGCGGCGCATGACGGATGGCGGGGGGATCGTGGCCGCGGATGGGGCGGGCATGACGGGTGGCGCCATCACCACCGCGGACACGAAGGCCGCGGGTGGCGCGGTCCGGGCGTCGTGGTGTACGGCGCTCCCCCGCCGGCCGTGATCTACCGACGGCCGCCCGCGGTGATCTACGCGCCGCCGCCGGTCGTGTATGCACCGCCGCCGGTCGTCTACCAGCCGGGCGGGGCGAGCCTGGGCATCGGCCTGAATATTCCGTTCCGCTGATATGACGGGCGGAATGGCGGGTTACGGACGACGCATCGTCACGACCAGCACGTCGCGAAAGGCGGGCCGGGCCGGGTCGATGGGAACCACGGGGGTTACGCCGTGGAACACCCGGGCGTCGTCCACCACCGCCGATTCCAGAGAATGTTGCAGGGTGAAGCTGCCCAGCGGATTGCCCGACAGGTCGTGAATCGTCGTCGTCCCGCTGGAGACGTTTTCACGACGGATCAGCATCACCAGAACCCAGTCCACGCCGTCCCTGTGCATCCCTTCCGGAGTCGGCCGGCCATGCTCACCCGGCCGGGTCTCGATCCGGAACTGATGGACCTCCGTGTGCCAGACGGCGGGCCGCGTGGCCTCGGGCGTCAGCGGATCGAACAGCGCGAAGCAGGTCTTCAGGATTGCCCCGAAGGCGGGATGGGCCCCGATGGAGTCGGTGACCGGCTCGAACCAGCGTTCGAGGCCGCCGTTGAGCGGGTTGTAATCCCGACTCTGGTAGTGGGGCTGGTGCGGCTTGCGCACGATGCCGTCCGCGGACAGCGCGAAGGCGGCGTGCCGCCGGCGCCGGTAGCGCCCGCCGTCGGCCATGTAGGTGTCCAGCCCCAAGTCGTTCCAGCTGTCGCTGAAACCATCCCAGTCCGTCAGCCCCGCTGCCTCCAGCAGGCCATGCATCGCGGGGGCCGTGACAAAAGAAAATCCATCCGCCGCGACGGAGTCGCGGATGCTGCGCATCGTGTCGGTCATCGTGTCGTCCGATCCGGAAAGGCGGCCCGGCAATCATCGGGTAGGGCCACCATCAGGTATATGTGTACGACAGGATTGGCCGGCAGACCATGCCCCAGCCCCGCGCCTTCCGCGCGAAGCGGCTGATTCTCAGGTCAAACCGCCTGTGACAACCGGACGACGCACCGGCAGCAGCACCCGGACGGCGGCATGCAGCGCGGCGACACCCATCACCGACAGCGTGAGCAGAAATCCGGCAACCAGCACGGCCAGGACCGCGAACACCAACGTTTCCATGACAAGCCTCCTTGCGAACTCACGCGAAGGCTATACCCCGCAACTCTGTGGGGGATTGACCGGGATCAATCCGCGCATCCATGTCACACCGGCGACCCTTTGTGAGGCGCACAAAGCAATCTTACGGCGAACACCTGAAGGGGTTAGTCACAAATAGAAGTAAGCAAGCGCGCCTCTCTCGCTTTATTTGAGTCAGCAAATCTGACCCGAGCCGAACGTAGACGCGCATGATCATCGATGCCCGCAGCCTGCCCAGCGAGACCGTCCTCGACGCCGATGTCTGCATCGTCGGCGCGGGTGCAGCCGGTCTGTCCATCGCCCGGACGCTGAATGGAACGCCCTGGAAGGTCATTCTGCTGGAAAGCGGCGGCTTCGCGCCCGACGGCCGGACGCAGTCCCTGTATGCGGGGGACAACCTGGGCCTGCCGTACGAGCGGCTGGCGACCGCGCGCAGCCGTTTCTTCGGCGGCAGCACCAACTGCTGGGGCGGCTTCTGCCGACCGTTCGAGCGCATCGACCTGGAAGCGCGTCCCTGGGTGCCGCACAGCGGCTGGCCCTTCGGCATCGAGGAACTGGCGCCCTACTACGGCCGCGCCCACGCCCTTCTCAACCTGCCCTCCAGCGTCTACGACACCTCCTATTGGGAGACGAAGCTGCGGCCGCAGGGCATCGGCTTCCTGCCCATCGAGGGCGACGGGCTGGAAAACCGCGTGGCGCAGATCAGCGCCCAGCCGCGGGTCGGCCAGAGCTCCACGGACTCCATAAAGGTTGCGGACAACGTCAACTGCTATCTGAACGCCAACGTCGTCGAAATCCGGACGAACGACACCGCCAGCGTGGTGGAGCAGGTGCGGTGCGCGGCGCTGAGCGGCACACGCTTCACGGTGAACGCGCGCCTGTTCGTTCTGTGCTGCGGCGGCATCGACAACGCGCGCTTGCTGCTTCTGTCGAACCGGATCCAGGCGGCCGGCCTCGGCAACCAGCATGACCTCGTCGGCCGCTATTTCACCGACCATCCGCGCGTCAAGTCCACCCTGATCAAGCTGTCCGACCAGAAGCGGCACCGCCGGCTCTATGACATGACCCTGGCCCTGTCGCGGCGGCGGCTGAACGTGTCCCAACTGCCGGTCGCCGCGGCGCTGGCCCCGACGGACGAAGCGCAACGGCGGCTGGGCCTGCTGAATTCGCGCACCTATCTCGTCGCCCAGTACCATGGGGAGGCGACGTCGGGCTTCCGGGCGCTGCACGACGTCCGCATGCTGCTGTCCGACCGGCGCAAGTTCGGCACCGCCGACGGCAACATGGGCGCCCTGCTGCGCGAAGCCCTGCCGCGCATCGCCATGCACCTGCCGGACCTCGCCTACGCCCTGTTCGACAACGTCGTGAATCCGGAATGGGTGCAGCGCGGCTTCCTGCTGGAAACCGTGATGGAGCCGGTGCCGAACCCGGACAGCCGTGTGACGCTGAGCACGGACCGGGACGAGCTTGGCCTCAACCGCTCCAACGTGGACTGGCGCCTGACCGCGCAGGACCGCGAGAACTTCCTGCAAACCCACGCGCTGATCCACTCCACCCTGTCCCGGCGCGGCCTGATTGCGCCGGACACCGGCCCGGTCGACGCCGAACAGGCGTGGGAGGAGCGGCTGTCCTGGTGCTGGCACCACATGGGGACGACGCGCATGCACGACGACCCGAAGCAGGGGGTGGTCGATTCCCGCTGCAAGGTGCACGGAGTCCACAACCTGTACATCGGAGGAAGCTCGGTCTTCCCGACGATGGGCAGCGACCACCCGACGATCAACCTCGTGGCGCTCGCCCTGCGGCTGTCGGAGGAACTGGTCGCCCAGCTGATCGGCGGCCAAGCCGTCGAGCTGACCCAGGGACAACGGGCGGCCTGAATGCGGCCGGCCGGATAACCGCAAAGCTTAGAAACGAAAAGGGAGAGCGCGAGCGCTGCCCGCCCTTAGAAACGAAATGGGGCAGCGCAAGCGCTGCCCGCCCTCAAAAACGAAAAGGGGCAGCGCAAGCGCTGCCCCAGGTCCAACGAATTGAACCGCTTTTCGTGCACGGTCGCTCAGGCGTCCTTGCCGTTGATCGCGTCCTTCAGCGCCTTGCCGGCGGAGAACTTCGGCGCCTTGGAAGCGGCGATCTTGATCTCGGCGCCAGTCTGCGGGTTGCGGCCGGTGCGCTCCCCGCGCTCGGCGATTTCGAACTGCCCAAAGCCGGGCAGCTTGACCGTCTCGCCCTTGACCAGCGCGTCCTGCAGGCTGTCGAGCACGGCGTCCAGCGCCTTACCGGCGTCGGCCTTGGTGCCGCCCAGCTTGGCGGCGATCGCGTCGATGAGGTCGGCCTTCGTCATTCCCTACTCCCGTGTTCATGGCGGAACCCCAGCGTTCTCCAGGATTCTCAGCGTCTTTGAGGTACTCTGCCGCTTTGCCGCGCGCAAGCACTCCGCGCACGTCAACCGCGGAAATCGGTGCAAAATTCGCTTTTTGAGGCCGTAAGGCAGCACAAATAGGAATTATGAAAAATTTTGATCGGAAAATCGGACGCGAATCGCACTGAATCCGCGGACTCCGGCGGGCTGGCCCAGGCACCCGCGGCCGATTATAACGAGTACGAACAATCAACGGCGAAGGCCTTCGAACCCCGATGCCCATCACGCTCCTCGACCCCGCCGACTACCGCCGCATGCCGTGGAAGAACGGCGGCGGAACCACCACGGAAATCGCGCTGGCGCCCCTGCCCGCGCCCTTGCCCGACGGCGCCGGCCGTTTCCTGTGGCGGGTCAGCATCGCCGACGTGGCCCAGGCCGGCCCCTTTTCCGCCTTCGGCGGCTATGATCGGCTGATCGCCGTGGTGGAGGGGGCCGGCATGCGCCTGACCGTGGACGGCGTTCCGGTGACCGTGCCCCGCCGCGCCCCCGCCTTCCGCTTTTCCGGCGATGCCGTGGTGGATTGCGCCCTGCTCGACGGGCCGATCCGCGACTTCAACCTGATTGTCGACCGCGAGCATGCCGTGGGCCGACTCGACCTTGTCCCGGCCGGCGGCTCCGTCGCCGTGCCGGCGGAGGGCGTTGCCCTCATCCACGCATTGGACGGCGGCGTGACCCTGCGCACGGCGGGCGGGGAGGTTCGCGTTCCCGCGGGCTGGACCGCCCGGCTGAACGCCACGGCCGGCACCGTGGTGCCGGAGCCGGGCGCCCACGCCGTGGTGGCGGCCGTCACGGCCTGTCAGGAGGCTGGCGGCAGGTAACCGAGCTGGTGGGAGATGGCGTCCGCCGTCTCCACCACCTTGGCGGTCAGGCGGTCGAGCGTGGCGGGCTGGTCCATGACCGCGCTCGGCCCCGACAGGTTGATGGCGGCGATGACCTGGCCGCGGTGGTCGCGGACCGCCGCCGCGATGGCGACGATCCCCGACACGAAGGACGAGCGGTTCATCGTCCAGCCGCGCTTGCGGTCCTCCGCCACCTCCTGGATCAGCGAGGTCAGGGTGACCGCCGTGTTCTCGCTGAAGCGGTCGAGCCGGACGCCGGTGTAGAGCTGCGCTATGGCGTCGTCGTTGAGGCCGCTCAGCAGCATCCGGCCCATCGCGGTGGCGTGGGCCGGCAGGCGGTAGCCGACCGCGATGTTGCTGGACAGCGTCATGTGCGAGTGGGCGCGGTAGACGTAGACGACCTCCGTCCCGTCGCGCACCCCCATGTGGGCGGAGATCTGCGTGGCGTCGCGCAGCCCGTCGATGAAGGGGATGGCGACCTCGATGCAGTCCAGCCCGGACAGGTAATGGTAGCCGAGCTGCATCGACCGCGGCGCCAGCCGGTAGGACTTCCCGTCGTCGATGCGGCCCAGGTAGCCCAGATGTTCGAGCGTGAACACCAGCCGGAAGGCGGACGCCCGGCCGATGCCCAGCGCGTTGGCGATCTCCGTCAGGCTCAAGGCCCGGCGCTGCGGCGTGAACAGCTCAAGGATGGCGAGCCCGCGCTGCAACGCCGGAGCGATGTAGGTGTTCGGATCCGTTTCGCTCATGTGTCCTGGCGCAACCCGGTGATGGCCCGCCGGTAGGCGGCCACGATGGCGTCCTCCCGCACGTGACGCCCGTTGCGCACCACGGTCCGGCCGGCGGCGACCACGTCGCGCACCGCGTGCCCGTCGCTCGCGAAGACATACGCGTCGAGGAGGCTGTCGTCGTCCCGAGAAAGCAGTTTCGGGTTGTCGGCGTCAAGGACAACCAGATCGGCCGGTTGCCCGACCCGGATGCCGCCGCCCGCGACCGGCTGCCCCAGGGCCTGCGCGCCGCCGGCAACCGCCGCACGGTATAGACCACCGCCGATAGACGGCCCACCAAGAGAAAAGCTGTCATCCGCCCGCAGCACGTTGCGCCGCCGCTGCACCAGACGCTGCCCGTATTCCAGCACGCGCAGTTCCTCCGCCGCGGAGACGGAGATGTGGCTGTCCGACCCGACGCCGAACCGCCCGCCCTTCGCCAGGAAGGGGCCGGCGGGGAACAGGCCGTCGCCCAGATTGGCCTCCGTCGTCGGGCAGAGCCCGGCGATGGCGCCGCTTGTCGCCAGACGGTCGGTCTCATCCGGCGTCAGGTGCGTGGCGTGGACGAGGCACCAGCGCGGCCCCACAGGCGCGTTGTCCAGCAGCCATTCCACCGGCCGCTTGCCGCTCCAGGCCACGCAGTCGTCCACCTCCGCCGTCTGCTCGGCGATGTGGATGTGGATGGGGGCGCCGGGGGCGATCGATTCCAGTCCCGCCAGCGCGTCCCGCATCTCCTCCGGCGTCACCGCCCGCAGGGAATGCAGCGCCAGACCGACGCGGCGGCCCGCCTTCTCCCCCATGGCGTCGCGCATCGCCGCGACGATGGACAGCAGCCCGTCCACGTCGTTGATGAAGCGCTTCTGCCCGTCCGACGGCGGTTTGCCGCCGAATCCGCTGTGGGCGTAGAGCACCGGCAGGTGGGTCAGGCCGATGCCGGCCGTGTCCGCCGCCGCCAGGATGCGCCGCGACATCTCCGCCCGGTCGGCGTAGGGCCGGCCGTCCCGGTCGTGGTGGAGGTAATGGAACTCCGCCACCGCCGTGTAGCCCTGCTTCGCCATCTCCATGTAGAGCAGCGCGGCGATGGCCTCCGCCGCCTCCGGCGTCAGGCGGCGGACGAAGCCGTACATGGCCTCCCGCCACGTCCAGAAGCTGTCCTCGGACGGGCCGGCGCGCTCCGCCAGTCCGGCCATGGCGCGCTGGAAGGCGTGGCTGTGCAGGTTCGGCATGCCGGGGATCACCGGCCCGGACGCCCGCGGCAGGTCGCCGGCCTCCGCGTCCCGTTCCACCGCCGTCAGCGCCCCGCGCCCGTCGAACCGCAGCGCGACGTCGGCGGCCCAGCCCTCCGGCAGCAGCACGCGGTCGCAGAACAGCCCGTTCATCGCTTCCCCGCCCATGGGATTCATCGTCGTCTCCGTCACGCCTGCCGTTCCGCCCAGTCTACCAGCGTTTCCACGAAACGCCGCAGGTGCGGCCGGATTCGGTCCGCCCGCGCCTCGTCGAAGGGGAACGGCGGCTCTTCCCGCATGTAGCTGGCCTGGGTCATCTCCAGCTGCACGGCGTGCCAGCCATCGGCCGGGCGGCCGAAATGGCGGGTGATGTGGCCGCCCTTGAAGCGCCCGTCGCGTACGTGGGTGAAGCCGTCCGCCCCGGCCCCCGCGCACACCGCCTCCAGCTTTTCGGCCAGGGCGGCATCCAGGCTCTTGCCGTCGTTGGTGCCCAGGTTGAGGTCCGGCAGGCGCCCTTCGAACAGCCGCGGCACGACGGATTGGATGGAGTGCGCGTCGAACAGCACCGCACGGCCGAACTGGCCGCGCAGCCGCGTCATCTCCGTCTCGATGGCTTGGTGGTAGGGCGTCCAGTAGCGGGCGACGCGCTCCGCCACCTCCGCCGCGTCCGGCTCGGCACCGGGGTTGTAGAGCGGCGCGCCGTGGAACAGCGTGGTCGGGCACAGTCCGGTGGTGGCTCCGGCGTAGAGCGGCGTGTCGTTGCTCGGCCGGTTCAGGTCGATGACGTAGCGCGAGAAGCGCCCCTGGATCAGGCCGACGCCCATCTCCTCAAGGAAGTCATAGAGCTGCGGCAGGTGCCAGTCGGTGTCGGGCAGGCCCTGCGCCTCCGGGACGAGGCGTTCGGCGAATCCCGCCGGAAGGGCCGTGCCGACGTGCGGCATGCTGACCAGCACCGGCCGGCGCGCGGCCCGGAACGCGAAAACCTCCATTCCCTCACTCCCGTTGTCTTTGTGTTTTGCTGACAAAACTTTTGTCGTCCTCGTTGGCATGACCGGACCGGTGCCGCCCGCAGGTGGAGAAAAGATCACAACGCAGGCGTTGCCATTCGGCCGATCCCATGCTCAGTATGACAAACAGCGTTGACGCGACTGTTTCCTCTGTGCGACGTATGTTTTATAGGCAAAACACGCAGATGCCAAGACGGTCGCTGCGCGGGCCGCCGACATCCGTCCTTCACCACCGCCGGCCGGCCAAACGCCGCTGCGGGCGCAACGAACAGGGAAAGCTACGCATGAGGTCCTTCGGAAAGTTTCTGGCCGCTGCCTCCTTCGCTGCCGCGGCGGTGATCACCACGGTCGGCGCGGGTTCCCTGCCGGCGCGCGCGGACGACGCGGTGCTGGAGTCGATCAAGAAGACCGGCAGCTTCCGCGTCGGCGTGGACGCGACCTTCGCGCCCTTCGAATTCTCCCAGGACGGCAAGAAGACCGGCTTCGACATCGAGCTGGTGGAGGCCATCGCCAAGGAGCTGGGCGCCACCAAGGGCGTGGAGTGGGTTGACATCGACTTCAAGGGCCTGATCCCCGGCCTGATGGCCAACCGCTTCGACATGATCGCGTCGGCCATGTACATCACCGACGAGCGCCGCAAAGTCGTCGCCTTCTCCGACACCTACTATCCGGGCGGCCTGGTCATCATGGTCAAGACCAGCAACACCGCGATCAAGGGGCCGGACGACCTGCCGGGCAAGTCGGTCGCCGTGCAGATCGGCACCAAGTCCGTCCCGCACCTGAAGCAGCATTTCCCGACCGCGAAGGTCGTGGAGGTCGAGACCAACGCGGAAATGTTCGGGCAGGTCGAGACCGGCCGCACCGACGCGGCCGTCACCGGCAAGCCCGCCGCCAAGCTGTACGCCCAGACGCACCCGACCGTCACCGTTCTGGACAACCAGCTGACGACCGAGGACTACGGCTTCGCCATGCGCAAGGACAACTCCGAGTTGGTTGCCAAGGTGAACGCCGCCATCGCCAAGCTGAAGGCCGACGGCACCTACCAGAAGCTGGTCGACAAGTGGTTCGAAGCCAAGAAGTGACCGGTAACGACGTGATCAGAGGAATCCTCCCGTGACGCTCGATTTCGCTCCCGTCTTGGAGGGGTTGCCGGAACTGCTGAAGGGCGCTGTCGTCACCATCGAGGTGACGGCGGCCGCCTTCGTGCTCAGCGGCGTGCTCGGCCTCCTGGTCGGCATCATCCGCCTGAACCCGGCGCGCCGTTTCCTGTATGGGCTGGCGACGGGCTACGTCGCCTTCATCCGCGGCACCCCGCTGCTGGTGCAGCTGTTCCTGCTGTTCTTCGGCCTGCCGCAGTTCGGCATCCTGCTGCCGGCGATCCTGTGCGGCGTCATCGGCCTCGGCATCTACAGCGGTTCCTACGTGTCGGAGGTGGTGCGCGGCGCCATCCAGTCCATCGACCGCGGCCAGATGGAGGCCGCCCGCTCGCTCGGCATGTCCTACCGCGAGGCGATGTGGGAGGTGGTGCTGCCCCAGGCCTTCCGCCGCATGCTGCCGCCGCTGGGCAACGAGACCATCGCGTTGATCAAGAACTCGGCACTCGTCTCGCTGCTGACCATCGACGACGTGATGCGCGAAGGCCAGCGGATCATCTCCACCAGCTTCCGCGCGCTGGAGGTCTATCTGGCCGTGGCGTTGATCTACTTCATCCTGACCAACGCGGCCACCTGGATCCTGCGCCAGATCGAAAAGCGCATGACCGTGGAAAGAGGGTAAGCCGGTGATCGAGATCCGCAACGTCTACAAGAGCTTCGGCAGCACCGACGTGCTGAAGGACGTCAGCCTGACGGTGCAGCCCTCTCGCACCACCGTGGTCATCGGCCCGTCCGGATCGGGCAAGAGCACGCTGCTGCGCTGCTGCAACTGCCTGGAGACCGCCGACCGCGGCGAGATCCGCATCAACGGCCGCACCATCATCAAGGACGGCACGCCCCTGCCCGACAAGGAACTGAACGCGCTCCGCGCCGAGACCGGCATGGTGTTCCAGTCCTTCAACCTGTTCCCGCACATGACCACCGTCGAGAACGTCATGCGCGCCCCCGTCGTGGTGCGCCGCATGCCGAAGGCGGAGGCGCGGGACCTCGCCATGGACCTGCTGCGCAAGGTGGGGCTGGGCGACAAGGCCGACGTCTACCCGTCCACCCTGTCGGGCGGGCAGAAGCAGCGCGCCGCCATCGCCCGCGCGCTGGCCATGAAGCCCAAGGTGATGCTGTTCGACGAGCCGACCTCGGCGCTGGACCCCGAACTGGTGGGCGAGGTGCTCCAGGTCATGAAGACGCTGGCCGAGGAAGGCATGACCATGATGGTCGTGACCCACGAGATGGGCTTCGCCCGCGAGGTCGCTGACACCGTGGTCGTGATGGCCGAGGGCCGCATCGTGGAGGCCGGCCCCCCGGACCAGATCTTCACCAACCCGACGCAGGAGCGCACCCGCGGCTTCCTGCGCGCCCTGGTCGACGGCCACTTGGCTGGCGCCCGCCCCCAGCCCGCCACCCCGGACGCGCTGGCCGCCCTGCCCGACGATCATTGACGCACGCGTCAAGCCCTTCTCCCCTTGTGGGCGCGGTGCCGAAGGACGCCAAAGGCGTTCGTAGGCGCCGCGTGGTTGGGATGAGGGGTGATTACGCCCGGTAGGGCGGAAAAAACGGCCAGAGTTCACCAACTGCCGGCGTTTCACCCTCACCCCAGCCTGTGAAGCTTACGGATGCCCTTGGCCTCCTTCAGCTTCACCCCATCAAGGGAGAGGGGCTTTAATCTCCCCCCACCCGGACCGGCGCGGCTTGCGGGCCGTTGCGCCGGGGATTGTTTCGCCCGCGCGGCACATCCCATCTTGCCACACTCCCCCCAGGCGTCCGCCTCTTCCACGCCGGTTCTGGTCGCGCTGATCCTCGGCGTCTGCGTCATCCAGGTCGCCAACGGCATCCTGCAAATCCTGCTTCCCCTGCGGCTTGCGGAGGCCGCGGCCCCGCCGATGGTCGTCGGCGCGGTGGCGTCCGCCTATTCGGTCGGCTTCGTGGCCGGCTGCTGGGCAGCGCCCTGGCTGATCCGCCGGGTCGGCGGCGTCTGGGCCTTCGCCGCCTTCGGGTTGCTGGCCGCCGTGGCGACCCTGGCCCTCCAGCTTCTGCCCGACGCCTCCGCCTGGGTGGGGCTGCGGGTGCTGATGGGGATTTCCTACGTCGGCATGCTGACGGTCGCGGAAAGCGGGCTCGCCGCGATGGCGCCGGTGCACGCGCGGGGTAGCGTCTTCTCCCTCTACATGATCGCCTGCAAGGTCGCGGTCATCGGCGGCCAGATGCTGCTGGCCAGCCCGGACCTGTCCGCCTCCTGGCTCACCACGCTGGCGGCCCTGTGCTATGGCCTGTCGCTGGTGCCGGTCGCGGCCATCCGCCCGCCGGCCTCCTCCGTGCCCGCCTCCTCCGCACCCGCGCAGCCGGCCGGGTCGCCCTGGCGGTTCGTCCGCCGCTCGCCCGTCGCCTTCGCCGGCTGCCTCGTGGTCGGGCTGTGCAACACGGCGGTGACGGGCATCGGGCCGGCCTATCTGGCCGGGCTTGACCTGTCCGGGGCCGGCGTCGCGCTGGTCATGTCCGGCATCCAGGTCGGCAGCGTCGTTCTGCAATGGCCCATCGGCCGCCTGTCCGACCGGCGCGACCGCCGGCTGGTGATCTGCGGCGTCGCCGGCACGGCGATGATCGCGGCCTTCCTGATCGCCAGGGCCGGGGCCGCGTCGCAGGACGTGCTGCTGGCGCTGTTCACGCTGTGGGGCAGCGCCGGCATGTCGCTCTACGCCATCTGCGTCGCCCACGCCAACGACCACGCCACACCCGAGGAAACGGTGCCGCTGGCCAGCGCGCTCCTGCTCGCCTGGGCCGTCGGCGCGGCGCTCGGCCCGCTGATGGCGACGGCAGCGATGGAATGGTTCGGCCACGGCGCGCTGTTCGCCTACATCGGCGCGGTGTCCGGCGGACTGGCCCTGTTCGCGGCGGTGCGCCGGTGGTTCGTCGGCCCCACCCGTCCGCGCCGGCTTTAACTCCAAAACGTCAAAAAAGCGCGCTTGGTTTCGGCTCCCCGGCCGTGGAAAGCACATCCACGGACCGGAGGAGCGGACGGATGTTGCAAGACGAAGCCAAGACGAAGCTGGGGAACGTGGTTCTGCACGTGAATCTGCTGGCCATGGGCGTCCTCCTGGACAAGCTCATGGAGGAGCTGTTCCGGCAGTCCGGAAACCCGGCGAAGAAGGCGGACGAGTGGCTGAGGCTGTTCGAGGCGACCGCCGACCAGATGACCTTCCCGACCGAGACGCCGGAGTGGAGCGACATCGCCGCCCAGGAATTCCGCGACGTGCTGATGCAGCACATCCACCGCGCCCGCGCCGTCGCCTTGGGCGAACCGATCGATGACCGGGCCTACCTCCGCCGCAGTGCCTGACGACCTCCGGCCCCAACTCGACGAAGCCGAGTCCGCCTTACGCCGCGCGCTGGCGCTCCGCCCGGCCGATGTGCCGATGCGCCTGGAGCTGGCGCGCCTGCTCGGCGCGCGCGGGCGCCTGGAGGCGGCGGCCATGGAACTGGCCGTTGTGGTGGCGCAGGAGCCGCGGCACGCCGCGGCGTGGCGCTCCCTGGCCCTGCTGCTGCGGGCGCTGGGCCATCCGGACGCGGAGGGCGGGCTGCGCCGCGCGTTGCAGGAATCGCCCGCCGACCCGGCGCTCACCGCCGAACTCGGCCGGCTGCTCGTGGAATCCGGCCGGCATGGGGAGGCCTGCGCCGTCCTCGCCCCGGCCCTTCTGGCCACGCCGGACGATGCGATGCTGCAGTTCATCCAGGGCTGCGCCCTGGAGGCGCTCGGCAGCACCGACGCCGCGGCCCTGGCCTACCGCCGGGCGATATCCCTGACGCCGGACCTCGCCGCCGCCCACGCGGGGCTCGGCTCCACCCTGCAAGCCCTCGACCGGCTGAAGGAGGCGGCGACGGTCCTGCGCCGTGTCCTGCGCCTGCGCCCGCTGGACAGCGGCGCGCGGACGGCGCTGGGTGCCGCCCTGCGCAGGCTTGGCCATTCTCGGGAGGCGGAGGGGGAACTGCGCCGCGCCCTTACCCTCTCCCCCAACCATGCACCGGCCTACGCCAACCTCGGCGCGCTCCGTCTGCACGGCCAGGACGAGGCTGCCGCGGCGCAGGCGCTGGACCGCGCGCTGCGCCTCGACCCGTCCCTTGCCGAAGCGCGCCTGAACCGCGGCTTCCTTCACCTGACGCAAGGGACCCTCGCCGCGGGCTGGGACGACTACAGCGCGCGCTTCGCCGCGCGGCGGAGCCGCCCTCCCCCACCCCACACACCGCAGTGGAACGGAGCCCCCCTGGCCGGACGGACCATCCTGGTGACGCCGGAACAGGGTGTGGGGGACGAGATCCTGTTCGCCTCCTGCCTGCCCGACCTGATCACTCAGGCCGGCCGGGTCATCATGGAGTGCGATCCGCGCCTCATACCGCTTTTCGCCCGCTCCTTTCCCAAGGCGGATGTCCGGCCGAAAGGCAGCGTCGCGGCGGGCGAGGCGGACGTGCAGGCGCCGGCCGGCAGCCTGCCGCGCTTCCTGCGCCGACACCTCTCCGCCTTTCCGGCCGTCCCTTCCTGGCTGGTCGCGGATCCGGAGCGGGTGGCGGGCTGGGACCGGCGGCTGGACGCGCTCGGGACCGGCCTGCGCGTCGGCATCGCATGGCGCAGCGGCCTGATGACGACGGAACGCCGGGCCGCCTACACGGCGCTGGACCAGTGGGCGCCGCTGTTCGCCGTCCCCGGCCTGCGACTCGTCAACCTTCAATACGGCGATTGCGAGGCGGAGCTTCGGGACGCGGAACGGCGCTTCGCCATCACCATCCACCGCTGGCCCGACCTCGATCTAAAGGACGATTTCGAGAATACAGCGGCGCTGACCGCCGCCCTGGACCTCGTCATCGCGCCCTCTGTGTCGAGCGGTGAGCTGGCCGGGGCGCTGGGCGTCCCGGTCTGGCGCATCGGCCACCGAGACTGGACGCAGTTGGGCACCGGCGTGCGGCCCTGGTACCCGTCCATGCGCCTGTTCACCGCGCGCCATGGCGAATCCCTGCCCGCCGTCCTGGGGCGGATGGCCACGGAGTTGAGGCGCATCGGCGCCCCTGGAGCACCGCCGGAATCACCCGGCCAAACTTTCTGAAAAAATCTGCGCCAGCTTTTCGCCGCCGCCCCGTGGAAGGAAGCAAGGACGGGTTGCAGCCCTGCACCGCAGGTCCTCACCGCCAGCTTTCGCAACGCCAACGCCCAAGCCCCCGCTTGTGCGAACGGGTTTCTACGGACAGGAGACGGCCATGACCATCGACTCCGTGACGTCCAACGCGACGACGTCCACCGCCAAGACGTCGTCCGGCACGTCCAGCTCGTCGCTGGCGGGGAATTACGAGCAGTTCCTGACGCTCCTGCTGGCGCAGTTGCAGCACCAGGACCCGACCAACCCCGTCGATGCCGCGCAGTACACCAGCCAGCTCGTGCAGCTCGCCAGCCTGGAACAGCAGGTGTCGAACGGCAAGAAGCTTGACACGCTCACCGACACCCTCTCCTCCTTCGGCACGGGCACGGCCGCCATCGGCTATCTCGGCCACACCGTGCAGGCGACCGGCGACACCACCGCCATGACCGACGGCGAGGCCAGCTGGGAGTATGAGCTGGCCGGCACCGCCTCCACCGTGACCCTGTCGGTCACCGACAAGGATGGAAACGTCGTCTACGAGGGCAAGGGCGACACCGACGCCGGCTCGCACACCGTCACCTGGGACGGCGTCGGCACCGACGGCAAGACCTACAGCGACGGCACCTACACGCTGTCCGTCAAGGCGACGGACGCCAGCGGCAACGCCGTTTCCACCACGACGCGGATCACCGGGAAGGTCACCTCGGTGGACACCTCCAGCGGCACGGCAATGCTGATCCTGAACGGCGTCAGCGTGCCCATGGACTCCGTCCTGTCCGTGACCTGACACGACGCGCCGCCCGGCGGCGCCCTCCCCCACACACATCGAATGGCCACGCATTTCGATTGAAAGGTGCGACGATGAGCAGCATCACGTCGGCGCTGTACGCCGCCACGTCAGGACTGATGGCGCAGAGCAAGGCCATGGGCTCGATTTCGAGCAACATCGCCAACTCCAGCACCACCGGCTTCAAGGCCACGACGACCCAGTTCACCTCCTACATCAACAAGACCAACAGCATCGACGAGCAGACGGGCGGCGTGCTGGCCTACAACGGCCGCAACGTCAGCGCCCAGGGCAACATCCAGGCGTCGTCGGTCACCACCAACATGGCGATCAACGGCAACGGCTTCTTCGCCGTGTCGGGCGACAACGACCATGGCGAGGTCGCCTTCAGCCGAAACGGCACCTTCTCCACCGACCCCGACGGGTTCCTGCGCAATTCGGAGCAATACTATCTCTACGGCTGGAAGCTGGACGACAAGGGCAACATCGCGTCGGCCAGCAAGAGCACCGTGGACAGCCTGGAGGCCATCAACCTCACCGACATCAAGGGCACGCCGAAGGCGACGTCCAAGGTGTCGATCGCGGCCAACCTGCCGTCGGACGCGGACGTCAACGCCACCTTCACCTCCGACGTTGAGGTCTTCGACGGCCTGGGCAACAGCAACTCCATCCAGCTGACCTGGACGAAGACCGGCGCCAACACCTGGACGGTCAGCGGCGCCAACCCGACCAAGGCGACGGATTCGACCACCCCCACCGGCACCATCGGCGGCTTCCCGATCACCATCACCTTCAACAACGACGGCTCGCTGGCCTCCACCTCGGCCAACAGCTTCACCGTCGGCGGCTGGACCAGCGGGGCCGCCGACAGCACGATCAGCCTGAACCTCGGCTCCGCCAACGGGACGGACGGGCTGACGCAATACACGTCGGGCGAGACGACGCCGTCCATCGACGTCGAATCCACCAAGAACGACGGCTACAAGCCCGGCACGCTGACCGGCACGACCATCGACGCCAGCGGCACGGTGCGCGCCACCTTCGACAACGGCGAGACGCGCCCGATCTACAAGATCCCGATCGTCACCTTCGCCAACCCCAACGGGCTGGAAAGCGTGACGGGCAGCATCTTCAAGCAGACCTACGATTCCGGCCAGTACCAGCTGCGCACCGCGGGCGACGGCGAGGCCGGCGTCGTGAAAGCCAGCGCGCTGGAGGATTCGACGGTCGAACTGTCCGACGAGTTCACCCGCATGATCGTGGCCCAGCAGGCCTACACCGCGGCGTCGAAGGTGGTCACGACCGCCGACGACATGATCAACACGATCATCAGCATGAAGCGCTGAGGCCAGGACCGCGATGACGCCCTCCATCCCAGCGGTCGATCCCCTCATCGTCGAGAGCGACAGCGCGCTTCAGGAGTTCGCGCGGCTCGAACGGCGGGCGGCGGCCTTCCGGACCGCACCGGACGAGGCGGAACGGGTGGCGCTCATCGACGACCTGCAAGCCGTGGAACGGCGCCTGTGCGCGGCGCGGGACGCCATGCGCGCCCTGCTGCACCAGGACGGAACCGCGCGCGCCGCGCTGTCGGCCTACCGCCGCGTCGGCGCCATCCGGCCGGTTGCGGCCGCAACGAACGCCTCCGGGAGGATTTGACATGACGACGGACATGGAAAAAGGGACGGCCGAACAAGGGATGGCCGCCGTACGGCCGGCGTTCGAATCCGGCCTCGCCCGGATGATCGCCGACTTCTCCGCGCAACTGAGCGCCCACGCCGACCGCGCGGTCGAGGCCGCCCGTGATGGCCGGCCGCGCGACGCCTTCCTGGCGGCCGGCGCGATGCAGGAGCTGGTGAACGCCAAGGCCGCCGCGCTGCGCTCCGCCATGGCGGCGATGCAGAGCAAGCGCGTCCATCCGGCGATTCGGGCGGAAATCCGCCGCGCGGCGCAGCCCGTGACCGGCGGAATCGTGCAGCAGGTGCGGACGCTGGAGGCCATGGCGCGGGCCGGGCAGGCCCGGCTGGACGCCATCGGCACGGCGTTGCGCGCCGACACCCGAGGACCCTTGGCCTACACCGCCCAGGGCGTCGCTCCCACGGCCCGCCCGACGCTGGCGGTTTCCGCCTGACCCGGAGGGAAACACCATGTCCCTGAGCGTCGCCACGAGCATCATCGCCGCCTCGCTCCGCACGACGGAGGTCGCCTCCGCCGTTGCCGCGGCCAACGTCGCGAACGCCGGCACCGCGGGCTACACCCGCAAGACCGTCTCAAGGCAGGCGACCGACACGGCGGTCGGCTACGCCACGATCGACATCGCGTCGATCACCAGCACGGTGAACCAGTTCCTGCTGAAGACGCTGGTCGGCGCTCAGTCGGGGCTCGGCTACTCCAAGACGATGAGCGGCTACCTGGACCAGTTCCAGCAGTCGCTGGGCACCACCAGCGCCGGCAGCACGCTCGGCACCGCCATCGACTCCCTGGCCGACGTGCTGGGCACGCTGGCGACCTCGCCGGAAAGCGCAAGCGCCAAGTCCGCCGTGCTGTCCAGGCTGACCGACATGGCCGGCACGCTGCGCGAAACCTCCTCCCAGGTGCAGGCCCTGCGGGGGCAGGCCGACAGCGCCATCGCGACGACCGTCGACGGCATCAACACGACGCTGACCACCATCGGCGACCTGAACGACCAGATCGTCCGGGGCAAGGCGCTGGGCCAGAACACCGCCAACCTGGAAGACCAGCGGAACGAGGCGGTGAAGTCCCTGTCGGGGACCATCGGCGTCCGCTATCAGGTGGACAGCAACGGCATGATGCGGGTGTCCACGGATTCCGGCATCGCGCTGGTGGACTCCGCGGTGCACACGCTGTCCTACAAGCCGGCGGCCTCGGTCAGCGCCGACACGGTTTACAGCGCCACGGGCCCCAGCGGATTTCAGGGCATCATGGTCGGCGGGCGCGACATCACGACGTCGGTGGGTTCCTCCGGCAAGCTCGGCGCGCTGATCGATCTGCGCGACACGGTCCTGCCGCAGCGGCAGGACACGCTGGACAACCTCGCCACGACCCTGAAGGACACGCTGAACGACATCAGCAACGCGGGCACATCGGCCCCGCCGCCGAACAGCCTGACCGGCAGCCGGACCGTGTCGGGCACGGACGCCCTGTCCGGCAGCGGCACGCTGCGCATCGCCGTCACCGGCGCCGACGGCAAGGCGGTGGAGGTGCTGGATCTCGACCTCGGCGCCTACGCCACGGTGCAGGACGCCGTGGATGCCATCGACGCCATGGACAACCTTTCCGCCTCCATCTCGCCGGAAGGCAAGCTGGTGATCCGCGCCGACAACGCCGCGAACGGCGTGGCGCTGGGCGGCGACACGGCAGTGGGTGCCGCCGGCAAGGGTTTCTCGGCGGCCTTCGGGCTCAACGACCTGTTCACCGGAACCGGCGCCGCCGACCTCCAGGTGAACGCGGCGCTCGCCAAGGACAGCAGCCGCCTGCCCACCAGCGCCCTGTCCACCGACGCAGCGCTCGCCCCTGGGGACGTGGCGGTCAGCGCCGGCAACGGCAAAACGGCGCAGGCGCTGAGCGACGCCTTCACCAAAGCCGCCCCGTTCGGCTCGGCCGGCGACCTGCCGGCGCGCAACGCCACCTTCGCCGCCTACGCCGGCAACATCGTCCAGGCCGCGGCCGGCGCCGCCGACAAGGCGTCCACCACCTACGACAGCCAGAAAACCTACGCCGACAGCCTCGACTCCACCCTGTCGTCGCAGAGCGGCGTGAACGTCAACGAGGAAGCCGCAGCCGCGTCGCAGTTGCAGTCCGCCTATCAGGCGGCGGCGGCGGTCATGAAGGCGCTGGAAGAGATGTTCCAGTCCGCCGTGAGCATGGTCAGCTAGGGAATCTCGTCATGGAACGGGTCGCCACCTACAGCCACCAGAACACCCTCGTCCAGTACATGCTGAAGTCCGAGGCCAAGGTCGCGACGGCGCAGATCCAGTCGTCGTCGGGGCTGAAGTCCACGGACTACAGGGGCATCGCCGACGACAGCGCCCGCGTCGTCAACCTGGAGAGCCACTACAAGCGCCTGGAACGCTACATCGACGAGGGCGAGGTCGTCACCGGCCGCATCCAGACCATGTACGACAGCGTCGGCGGCATGGTGGACCTGACGAACCGGCTGCGCAGCCTCGTCACCGAACTCCAGGGTGCCGCCGCCTCCAACGCGGCCGGCGTGCAGACGGAAATCAACGGCCTGATGAAGGAGTTCACCGGTCTGCTGAACACGCAGCAGGAAGGCCGCTACCTGTTCGCCGGCAGCCGCACCGGCACGGCCCCGGTGTCGATGGATCCGGCCGACTACCCGCCCCAGACCTCCCCGTCGACCCCCAGCACCAGCTACTACAAGGGCGACGGGATCGAGGCGCGCTTCCGCGCGTCGGACGATCTTGTCCTCGACTACGGCGTGACCGCCGACAACCCGGCTTTCGAGAAGGCTTTGCGGGCCTTCAGCCTGCTCGGCACCATGTCGGTCGATCCCATCGACACCGCCGCGGTGAACGAGGCCTCGGCGCTGGCCGCGCAGGCCGCCGACGGCATGGCCGTCGTCCAGTCGAAGCTGGGCGTGTCGGCCAGCGCGCTGGACCGCACCATCAACCAGCATCTCGACACCCAGCTCGTCCTGCAAACCCAGGTGGACGACCTGAAGAACATCGACGTGGGCGAGGCGGTGACGCGGCTGTCGCAGATGCAGGCGTCGCTGGAGATGACCATGAAGATCCTCAGCATGGTCAGCCAGAACGACCTGTCGAAATACCTCTAAGCACCTCTGGGCAAAAAAGCGCGCCAACTTTCGGGGCATCGCCCGTGGAAAGACCAGGAGGGTTCCGAACCAGCCCCTCCGCCATCCGCTTCCTCCGGTTCTGGGAGACGCACCATGCCCGTCATCAACACCAACACCGCGTCGAACTCCGCGCTGCGGTACCTGAACATCAACTCCGAAAACCAGTCGTCGTCGGTGTCGAAGATCGCCAGCGGCTCGCGCATCACCAAGGCGTCGGACGACGCCGCGGGCCTTGCGGTCGGCACCTCGCTGCGGTCGGACGTCACCGTGCTGAACCAGGCGGCCACCAACGCCTCGCACGGGTCGTCGATCCTGCAATCGGCCGACGGCGCCATGTCCAGCATCAGCGACATCGTGCAGCGCATGCGCTCGCTGGCGACGCAGTCGCTGTCCGGCTCGGTCACCGACAGCGAGCGCGGCTACCTCGACGCCGAATTCCAGCAGTTGCAGGACGAAGTCGACGGCATCGCCAAGGGCACGCGCTTCAACGACCAGTCGCTGATGGACGGCACCACCCAGTGGGCGTCCGGCGTCAGCTTCCGCGTGGGCACGGAGGCGACCGACAACATCACCGTCACCATCGCCGACGTGACCACCACGGGCCTCGGCATCAACACGCTGGACGTGACCAGCTCGGCCACGGCGGCGACGGCGCTGGCCTCGCTGGACACCGCGGTCACCTCGCTGTCCACCGCCCGCGCCAACGTCGGCGCGCTGATCTCCCGCTTCGAGTTCCGCGGCGAGGTGCTGGCCACCTCCATCGAGAACACGCAGGCCGCCCAGTCCGCGATCATGGACGTGGACGTCGCGGCCGAGCAGTCGAAGCTGGCGTCGGAAAAGGTGCTGACCCAGGCGGCCATCGCCGTGCTGTCGCAGGCCAACCAGATGCCTGAGAACCTGCTGTCGCTGCTGCGCTGACGGCCGGCGTCGCCGGGGCGTCGGCGGAGGGTTGAGCGTCCCCGCCGGCGCGCCCGGATGTCCATCCCCCACCCCAATCCCCACCCCAGCCGACCGCGCGGAAAGGGCGTGCCATGACCACGGTTTCCTCGACGTCCAGCACGTCGTCCTCGAGCTATTCGGCGCTGAAGTCGTCGGATTCCGGCACCGGGCTCGACTACACGGCCCTGGTCGAGGCCGCGGTGGCGTCGCGGCTGACGCGCGCCGACCGCATCGACGCCAAGATCACGGCCAACGAGGCCAGGATCTCCGCCTACACCACCATGCAGACGCTGTTGCAGACGCTGAACGGCTCCATCGACGGGCTGCGCAACCGCTCGGTGTCGCTGGGCGCCACGACCAACCTGTTCGGGGAGCGTACGGCCTATCTGGCCGGCGGCGGAACGACCAGCCCCGGCGACGTGATGGCCGTCAGCGTCGCCGACAGCACCGAAACCGGCACCTATTCGGTCGAGGTCAAGCAGCTTGCCACCCGCCACAAGATCGGCGGCTCGCGCCAGACCAGCCAGACGGACGCGCTGGGCCTGTCCGGCAGCTTCACGCTGGGGGTCGAGGGCGGGACGGGCGTCACCATCGACCTGTCCTCCGCCTCCTCGCTGTCCGACGTGCGCGACGCGATCAACGCGCAGAAGGCGACCAGCGGCGTTTCGGCCAGCATCGTCAAGGTATCGGGCACGCAATACCAGCTTGTGCTGACCGCCACCGACACCGGCAAGCCGATCATGATGAACGACGGCGGGAACGGCGTCCTGTCCGGCCTCGGCCTCACCGATTCCAGCGGAAACATCGCCAACGAGCTGGTGGCCGCGCAGGACGCCATCGTGGAGATCGACGGCGTGCGGATCACCCGCAACAGCAACACCATCGACGACGCCATCGCCGGGGTGAAGCTGGACCTCTACGCCGCGAACGTCGGCACCCCGATCTCTGTGGAAATCTCGACCGACCTCGGCTCGATCAAGTCGGCGCTGACGGGGTTCGTGGAGGCCTACAACGCCTTCCGCGACTTCGCGCTCAAGCAGCAGGCGACGAACACCGACGGCACCAAGACCGACGACGCCATCCTGTTCTCCGACAGCATGCTGCGGCAGGTCACGCAGAACGTCTACACCATCCTGAACGGCCAGGTGTCCACCGCCGACGGCGCCCTGTCGCTGAACGACCTGGGCATCACGTTCGACAGCAGCAACAAGCTGACGCTGGATGAAACCAAGCTCAACACCGCGCTGACCGACCGCCTGGACGACGTGCGCACGCTGCTGGGCCTGAACATGACCAGCTCGTCCAGCGACCTGCAGCTGCTGCGCTACAACAACAGCCTGACGAACACCTCCTTCACGCTCGACGTGACGGTGGCCGACGACGGCACGCTGACCTCCGCCTCCGTCGGCGGCAACGACAGCCTGTTCGAGATCAAGGACAACCGAATCCTCGGCAAGGACGGCACCGCCTACGCCGGGCTGGTCTTCGTCTACACGGGCAAGACCGCCAGCATCGACGTGAACTTTTCCGAAGGACTTGCCGACAAGCTCTACACCGCCGTCAACGACGTGGTGAGCAGCACCAGCGGCCGAATCACCAAGATCGTCGACCAGATCAAGTCCACCGACAACGATCTGCAAACCCGCTCCAACACCATCAAGAACAACGCCGAAGACTACCGCACCCGCCTGACCCAGTATTACGCCCGGCTGGAACAGAAGGCGGAGCAGGCCAACACCCTGCTGAAGCAGCTGCAACAGAGCACCAACAGCAACAACAACAATTAGGCCGACGCCGCGTGCCCGCCACCACAAGGACCGCACCCATGACTTATCCACGGATGAACAAGGCCATTTCGGCCTACGCCACGACCAGCAGCATGGTGCCGCCTCTGGTTGCGGTGGTGCGTCTTTACGAGAAAGCCATGGTGCATCTGCACCTCGCCCGCGACGCCGCAAGGGATCGGAAATTCGACAAGCATTTCAATGAAATCAACCGGGCGATTGCGATTTTCGTTGGTCTCAGCGGCGTGCTCAATGATAAACTTGGAGGTGAAGTTGCCGCCACGTTGCGGAGTTTCTACCGATCCCTGATCGCCCAGGCCGGATTGGCCGCGGCCCGCAGGGATCCGGTGGCGGCGACGGACGCGATCATCCGCCAGGTGTCGGACATGCTGACGGCCTGGCGATCCATCGCCGCAGAACGCGGAATGGATTCGAGCATCTTGGGGGCTTCGGCTAAAGAGCCGCATGCATCCGCATTCCGGACACAAACGGATCATGCGCAACTTCGAGTTCTCGGCTGACCATTCCACGCCACGGGACCATCCCGCGGATGTGACGCCGGCACCGGTCGCCGGCCCATCGCCGGATCCCGCCCCACCCCCTCCACGCGCCGGGGAGGAGGACTCCGACGACCTCCTGATGGCGCGCATCCGGGACGGCGACCAGGCCGCCTACCGGCAGCTCGTCCACCGCCACCTGAAGCGCACCTACATCCTGGCCCGGCGCATGTGCGGCAGCGACAGCGAGGCCGAGGACATCGTGCAGGATGCCTTCCTCCAGGTCTGGCAGCGGCGCGCCCAGTGGACGGACGAGGGCGCGCGCTTCACGACGTGGCTGTACCGGGTGGTGGTGAACCGCTGCATCGACCACCGCCGCCGCCCCGCGGCCGAGGTGCTGGACGAGGTCGCCGAGCCGCCCGACGAGGCCCCGAACGCCGTCACGACGATCCAGCGGCGACAGGTCGCCGCCCGCCTCCAGGACGCCCAGAGCAAGCTGCCCGACCAGCAGCGCGTCGCCTTGACCCTGTTTTATTACGAGGGCTTGAGCAACGCCGATATCGCAAGCGTTATGCAAATCAGCATAAGTGCGGTAGAGTCGCTGCTGAAACGCGCGCGGCAACAGCTTCGGATCCTGTTGCGGGCCAGCGCGCAGGCGGCCAAGGATTCGTTTGATGACGGATGACGAGTTTCGGGAATTGCTCGACCGCCATGGCGGCAACCTGGAGCGCTGGCCGTGTCCGCACCTGCAAGATGCCCGCCTCCTGCTTGCCCGTTCCGTCACCGCCCAGGCCATGCTGGATGAGATGGTGGCGATGGAACAGGCCCTGTCGGCGTCGGAACACGGCCCCCCTCCCGGCCTCGCCGACCGTATTTTCGAGATCGCCTTCGGTGCCGATTCGTCGCCCGAGGCCGCCAGCGCGGACGCGCCGGCCCGCCCGCCGCGCCTGACATAGGCGCCGCTTCCGCCGACTTTCCCCTTACGCCCTCACCCCTGCACCCTTAATGAGGTTTCGGCCCGCACGCGCCGGCCGTGCCATTCGACGCGCGTCCGCGTGACCGCGCGCCGCACTCCGCTTGCCCACCCGATTCCGCGCGGGCAATGGCGGCGACGCGACGCAGTTCCTCCGCGATGCGGCCCAGCGCACCGGGCAGACCGCCGTCCGGCGTCGGATGGAACACGCGCATGCTCGGGTACCAGGGGCGCACCGCGCTGCCCAGGTGGGTCCAGTCGCGATGACCGAAGCGCCACACGGGGACGTTCAGCGCCCCGGCGAACTCCGCCACCGAATTGGCCGGGGCGATGACCAGATCCAGGTTGGCGACCAGCGCCGCGGTGTTGTCGAAGTCGTCCTTCAGGTCCAGCCCGCGCATCTCATGGACCGGCACGCCGAAGCGCGCTTGCGCCCGCTCGATCTCCGGCCGGCAGTCGTCGTATTGCAGGTTCACGAAGGTGACGCCCGGCACGGCGAAAACCGGCCCCCAGTCCTTCAACAGCACATAGGACCACTGGCGTTCGATGGTCATCAGCTGGCTGCGCCACGCGATGCCGACCCGCAGCGCCCCGCCGATGGCGTCCAGCCGCTGCCGCCAGTCGGCGACCAGCGCCGCGTCCGGATGCAGCCAGGCCGACCGCATCGGAAAGGCGCCCAGGCTGCCGCGCAGGTGGCGCGGCAGGGAGCCGGCGGCGATGTGATAATCGCAGTCCACCGTTTCGACCAGCCCGTGGCCGCACACCGGCTGCTCCGCCCGGACGATGGCCCGCGGGAACGACCGCGCGAAGAGCGGGACCAGCCGGCGCTCGCACTCGATGATGACCCGATCCGCCTGCCGGATCGCGTCGGCGTAGCAGGAGGCGAACAGGAACTCGTCCCCCACCCCCTGCTCGCGCCAGATGAACAGGCGCTTGCCGGCCAGCGGTTCGCCCCGCCATTCCGGGATGGTGAAGCGCCGCTCCCGCGCCGCGCGGCCGGCGGCGAAACGGTAGCTGTAGTTCGCCCAGCCGTTGGTCAGCGCGCCCCGTTCCAGATCGAACAGGCCGCAGTTGAAGCGGGCCAGCGCGTGGACCGGGGTGACGGCGATGGCGCGGTCGAACCAGCGGGCCGAGCCCGCCCGTCCCTGGCGCTGCTCCACCAGCCCCAGCGTGCACAGGGGATCGGACTGCGCAGGCGCCAGGGCGAGCGAGCGCCGACAAGCCCGCTCGGCCTCCGCCGTGCGTCCCTGTCCGCTCAGCGTGTGGGCCAGCACGCCGTGTAGCGCCGCGTGCTGCGGCGCCAGGGCCAGCGCGCGGCGAAGCAGATCCCCGGCCTCGGCAAAGCGGTTCTGGTCGCAGCGGGCACCGCCCAGGTTGCCGAGCGCGTCGGGCAGAACGGGGTCGAGCGTCAGGGCGGTACGCCACGCGGCGGTCGCGCGTTCCATCGACCCGCCGGCCTTCAGCGCGTTGCCCATGCGGTTCCAGGCCTCCGCCCGGCGGGGTTCAAGCGCCAGCGCGCGCCGGCACCAGAGCAGCGCCCGGTCCGCCCGCCCGGCTTCGAACTCCACCAGGGCAAGGTTGAGCATCGCGGGCACGTCGCCGGGTGCGGAAGCCAGCAGGCCGGTGAAGCACGCCCGCGCTCCCGCCCCGTCCCCGGCGGCGCGGCGGAGCAGGCCGAGGCTGTTGCGCACGCCCCCGTCCTCCGGCCGGAACCGCAGCGACGCCTCGTAGCAGGTGCAGGCGTCGGCCGTCCGGTCGAGCATCTGCATGGTGACGCCCAGGATGGTCCAGGTGTCGGGATCCGCCGCGCGCAGCCGCAACGCTTCCTGAAAGCAGACGACCGCCTCGGCCAGCCGGTTCGACCGGCGGTAGGCGTTGCCGAGCATCGCCCAGACGTCCGCGCTCTGCGGGCGGAGTTTGGCGGCGACGCGGTAGGAGCGGATGGCCGGATCGAAGCGGCCCACGGTTTCCAACAGGTGCCCGACGTTCAGGTGCGCTTCCACGAAGTCGGGGCGCAGCCGGATCGCGGCGAGGAAATGCCGCAGCGCGCCTCCGGTCTGGCCGAGCCGCCCGACGGCCACCCCCAGCAGGAACAACCCTTCGGGAGAGGCCGGTTCCAAAACCAGCGCGCAGCGGGCGGTGCGGACCGCGGCCGTATCCTGGCCGCGGTCCAACTGCGCCATACCCTGGGCGAGAAGGTTTTGCGCGCCGGGGGGCCACGATTGCTCCGCCCCGCCGTTGCGCCGGGCTCCGGTCGGCTGCCGGTCGCCCGTTTGCTGATTCGCCATCGCGTCCACGTGTTGCTGCACCATACCGGCGGCGCGTCGGTGCAAAGTTGCCTGCAACACTGATACGGCGGCGGGGCGTTTCTCCTGCGCTCGGGCTGCCACTTTTTGATGTGGCTTGGTGTTTTTTTGGAAGCACCGGTTCTGCGCCGGTGCCTGACACCATGGATCCGCCGAGGGTTTGGAGACGGGCGCCCGGATGGGGACACCCGCCCCTTCACAACCCTGGATCGCATCACCGATCCGGCGACCGATCAGAACGCCAGGGTGGTGTGCAGCAGGACCACGCTGCCCTTGTCGTCGAAATCGGTACTGCTGCCGGCCGCGCGCGCGGCGGCGGTCAGGTCGGACTTGGAGTCGAAGTAGGTGTAGACGAGGCCGACGCCGAGGCCCGGCGCCACCTGATAGCGCGCACCGACCGAGTAGAGGTCGAGACGGCGGGAGCCCGGCAGGGCCAGCGATCCCGCGTCGGTGTCACGCTGGTAGTTGACGCCGACCACCAGGGGGCCCTGCGTGTACTGCGCGCCGGCCGTCCAGGAGAAGGCATCCTCCCGGTTGATCGGGGACGTCGCACCGGCCACGCCCTGGTTGACCGCGAAGCCGGTCGAATTCAGCACCGCCGCACCCTTGCTCTGGCCGCTCTTGCCGTAGGAGAGGATGCCGCCGCCCACCTCCAGGCCGGCGTAGCCGACCCGGCCGCCGACCTGCCAAGCGTTCAGGCGCTTGTAGTCCGAGGAGAAGCCCACGGTCTGCCCGCCGACGCCGGTCGATCCGGTCGTGGCGTTCTCCGTGGCGTCGCCGGTCATGTAGCCGGCGCCGACCGCCACGGAAACCGGCCCCAGGTTGCCGCGGTAGTTCAGGTTGAACTCGACCACGTCCTGGAAGTTGTTGGTCCACAGCGTACCCGCCGAGTAGGACCCGCGGTCCTGGCGGTTCACGTCCATGTTCGAGCTGTCGGTGCGCGGCGTGTAGGACACACCGCCCTGAAGCCCGGAGAAGCGGGGCGTGTAGTAGACGACCTTGGTCGCCGTGCCGTTCTGCACCAGCGTGTGGTTGCCGAACCCGAAGCCGCCGCCGACATCGGCGCCGCTGGTGCGCAGGTTGGACGATTGGATCCAGGCGACCGCCGGGTTCGCATCGCCGAACTGCGACGCGTCCATGAAGGTCACCGGCGCGGTGATGTACACGTCGTCGTTGACGCTGTTGTGCACACCGGCGCGGATCGAGCCGAAGCTGCCCTGCGCGAAGACGTAGGCGCGGTCGGCTTCCATGGTGCCGGAATTGCTGGCGGCGCGGATGCGGATGCGGCCGCCGTACTCCAGCCCGTTGTCAGCCTTGGCGGTCGGGACGATGTTCACGCGGAACCGGTTGCGGAACTCCGTGTCGCGCAGGCCCGAGTCACGGTCCTGGTCGACGTAGCCGGCCTGGAAGTTCGCGTCACCGCCGATGATGACGTTGAAGTTGCTCTGTGCGTAGGACGGGGCGGCGCTCAGCGCCAACGCCACGGCAGCGCTGCCGAGGCCCCAATGCATCCGTCTCATGATGTCTCCGGGAAGAACGGTGGCGAAAGTGTTCGGGCAAAGACGCCCTCGGGCTCCGGCTCGAACGAGGCGGCCGGTGGCTCAGCGGGTGGAACCGCCATCCTGTCCGAGGGCGAGCAGGGGATGCCGTTCAACCATCAGCATCCCTTCATGGCCGGAGCCGCTTAAATCGGTAGAAAGACAGCAATCACCAAAGCAGAGAATGCGTCGTTCAGCGTTGCTACCGTGCGCATGATTGTTTGCCCGATTTATTATTGCTTCTCTTCAGCACGGCTTTCAGAACGAATGGTTCTTGCCTTGCGATCTTCTATATACACCCGCGGCAATTTCGGGTTAAATGAATTGACGACAACGGCAAACTGCACTTGCTGCATTGATCCGTCCGGTCAATTGTTGCCCGCATCCTTATCCGGCAATCCGGGCGGCCTCTGGAACCGGCACCGGATCCACATCGAAGACATCGACGTGACGGAACAGGGCATGGCGGATGCCGGCCAGCGCCAGCAGCGCGTCGGTCGTGGCCGGGGTGGCCTCCGCCGCGGACAGGCGTGCGATGGCATCGTCCAGCCGGCCGCGCAACGCCATGGAGGCAAGCGAGTCCGGCCCGTCCTGCCCACGGAAATGGCGGCTCAGCGCCTCCAGCACCGCATCCTGCACCTGGAGCGCGTCGGGCGGCAACCGGGTGGCTAGGGAGCGCAGGCGCAGGATGTTCAGCCCCACCCTCAGACCGGCCAGCGCGTGGGTGATCGGCGTGCTGACGGCGCCCCCGCCCAGCCGCACGAACAGGCCGTTCAGCCGGTCGAACATGCGGCCTTCGAACCGGTGCCGGTCCAGCAGAGGGTCTCCGCCGGCCAGCCGCGCCAGATCGCGGCGCACCGCCTGCGTCGTGCGCTGGACGGTCCAGTCGCGTCCCAGCGCCCGCATCAGCCGCAGCACCCCGCCGGCAAAGCCGATGCCGACCACCTGCGCGATGGCGCTGTTGATGAAATCCTCGAAGTCCAGGGTCTGGTCGTTCTGCAACCCCAGCATCACGACGGTCAGCAGCATCAGCGGCAGGACCATCGGCATGAAGGCCGGCATGGCGAGATAGGCGCCGAGCGGGATCAGCGCAGCCGCCATGGCCACCACCAGCAGCGGAAAACCCGCAATGCCCGGCAACACCGCCAGCACATAAAAGGTGGACAGCGCCAGCCCGACCAGCGTCATGGTCCGGAACTGGGACGCCGCCGGGGTCGGATCGTCCATGGACGAGAACAGGCTGCACGTCACCGCCGCCATCATCACCGCACCGGACCCGTGCGGCCAGCCGGTGACGATCCAGAATGCGGTGGACAGCACCACCGCGACGGCGGCGGCGAGACCGGACAGGGCGGCCATGCGGTGGTCACGGTGGCGGGCCACGGGCGCGTGCTTTTCCGGGTCGCGTTCCCCGCGGGCGACGCGGGCGCGCAGGTCCCGCAGTTCCGCCCAAATCCGCACCAGATCCTCAAGCCGCGCGACCACCGACGCGCAGAGCAGCGCGCAGCGGTCCTCGCGGATGGCCGCGGGCGAAGGGCGGTGCTCCTCCAGCGCCCGCAGAAGCTCTACGTCGGTTCCCTCGTCGGTGCGGTCACCCGCCTCCACACGCGCGGCGATGGCGTGCAGCACCGGACGCAGATCGTCCAGCATGGCCGGGCGCGCCTCGCGCAGGGTCGCGATGCGCTCGCGGATCGAGACGAGCAGGGACAGCAGCGTGTGGATGCGGTGTTGCAGGCGGTGCACGCCGGACCGGGCGTTGCGCAGCTCCGGCGTGTCGTACTGCGCGTGGACGCGCAGGTTCTCCAGCGCGCCCGCGTCGACGATCAGGCGCCGACGGTCCGCCGATGCCTTGGCGTCGTCGGAATGGCCGGTCAGCATGTCCACGGTCCAGCGCACGGCGTCGGCCAGCCAGGCGTCCAGCCGGTCCTGCAACATCGGCCCCACCCGCTGTGGAAAGATCGCCATGTCCACCACGACCGCGCAGAGGATGCCCAGCGCGATCTCCTCCACCCGCGCCAGGGCGGTGGCGAATATGGCGTCCGGCGCATCCACGCTGGGAAAGGCAATGAAGGAGGCCGTGTAGCCGGCCAGCATGACGACGTACCCGCTGGGCGTCCGGTGGATCACCGTGACGTACACGCACCAGCCCAGCCACGTGGCCAGCGCCAGGGTCTGAAGCTCCGGCGAACCCGCGAAGGCCACGATGATGAACACCGCCGCGACGGAGCCGGCCACCGTGCCGGCCAGCCGGTACAGCGCCTTGGACTGCAGCATGCCGGCCAGCGGCTGGGCGACGATGAAGATCGTCAGCATCGACCAGGACGGATGCGGCAGGTCGAGCACGAACGCGGTCGCCAGCGCCATCATGCAGGCGGCGAACATCTTGATGGAAAAAATCCATTCGCGCCTGCCCGGCAACGGCATCGATACGGTTCCTCGGGTTCTCTCGCCTTGGAAGTCGGTCAGCCCCTCCTCGCCTCGCGCGTGGAGGCGGG
>Ga0065721_10049385_pt1 | contig 35549 bp, 19 predicted proteins | sample Mesricmetagenome_FD_59108 | JGI IMG/M metagenome (GOLD analysis project Ga0065721, IMG submission 59108) | Mesophilic microbial community from rice straw/compost enrichment Sample: eDNA_1 v2 (version 2) | ecosystem: Engineered > Solid waste > Grass > Composting > Bioreactor | place: USA: Davis... | reverse complement strand
CTGGACGACAAGCCCGCGCGCACCCGTTACGAGCTGGTGCGGCAACTGGAAAACAGTGCCCTGGTGCGGGTGCAACTGGAAACCGGGCGCCTGCACCAGATCCGCCGCCATTTCGCTCTACTGGGCCACCCGCTTCTGGGCGATCCGAAATACGGCAATAACCGGACTCAGGACGACCGCGGATTGCAATTGGTGGCCACCGAGCTGCACTTCACCTGCCCGCTCGATCGCCGCCTCTACGATGTCGAATTGCCCGAAGAATTGCGGCTGTTCTGAAATTCCGGCCGATACACGTCACAAAATAGAATTTTCCCGGACTCCCGGCCGCGCTCTCCTATACTCAAGTAACCAGCTTTCTGTGGGAGACCGTGGAGACATTCATGTCATTCGAAAATTTATTCCGCCAAGTCCTGAATATTCCCAGCATTCCCAAAGTCGTGCAGGAACTGATCAACAACTTCAACGACAGCAATACCAGTGCTCGCGATATTGCGCAAAAACTGCAGATGGATCAGACCCTCTCGGTAAAAGTGCTGAGACTGGCCAATTCGGCACGCTACGGCTGCGGGCGCAAAATCAATTCCATAGATGCCGCGGTGATCACTTTGGGCTTCGATGCGCTGAAGACCCTGGTAATCGCCTCAGGTCTCACCGCCGCCTGCAAATCCATTCCCGGTCTCAATCAGAAGCAGTTCTGGCGCACCTCTTTTTCCGTCGCCAATCTGACCAAGATGTTTGCCAAGTTGTCCGGACGGGATGGCGAGGTGGCCTACACCTGCGGCCTGCTGCACAACATAGGGGACACACTGCTGTTTCTCACCCACAAGGAGCAGATGGCGAATATAGAGGTGATGTGCGCTACCGGCGCGGACAGAGCCACTCTGCAGCAGAGCCAGTTCGGCTGCGATTTCACCGACGTGGGTGCGGAACTGGCACGGCGCTGGAATTTTCCGGAGGAAATCTGTCTGGCCATCGCCTATCAACAGAAGCCGGAACAATGCCCCTCACCCAACACCTATCCCTTGCTGCTGCATCTGGCGATCCACCTGCATGACGATCTCTCCTCCGGCAAAAAGCCGGCGGAGGCGGTGGCGCATTTGCCCAAGGAAAAAGCTGCGGATCTGAATATAGACACACTCCAGTTGCTGGAGCAGCTCACCTATCTGCTGAACAAGGAAGACGACATAGAAAGCTTTATCAACTAACGTCGACACCTACCGATAGGTGGAACAGGGCCTTCACGCCATTGGCGATGAACTCCACACTGATGGCCGCCAGAATCAGGCCCATGATCTTGTTGACGATGGATATGCTAGTGGGGCTCAGATAACGCATAAATCGGTTGGCCAGACGCAGCGCCAGCCAGACGATCAACCCGAGCAGCAGTAGACACAGACTCAGCACGGCTGAATGGGTCCAGGCGCCGCTGCGAAAACTGAACACGATCACCGTGGAAAAAGCGCCGGGGCCCGCCAGCAGCGGAATGGCCAGGGGCACCACCACCTGGCTGGCGTTCAGAGCACCGTCCCGTGTGCCCGAAGCCGCCAGCGGATCATCGTGATGCATCAACTGCAAGGCGACTATCATCAGCAACACACCGCCGGCGATCTGGAAGGAACCTATGCTGATACCAAAGAAATCCAGCACCGTCTGCCCTATGAAGACCGTTACCACCAATGCGATGGTGGTGGTCAGAGCCGCCTTGAGTGCCGCCTGACTTCGCTCCTGCCCGCTGAAATTGCGCACCAGATGAAGGTATACCGGCAATATGGTGACCGGATCCACTATCGCCAGCATGGCGATGAAAAACTGCGCATATTCAGAAAAGCCCAACATGGGGAGTCCTGCAGGATGGCTATAGCTGCTGCGGTTGAGATGCGGGTTTACCCTGCATCGCCTCTTTGAAAAACGCCCCCTGCTCCGTCGGGGTGAAATCCCAGCCCTCGATCAGCGCCGGCATCCAGTCCGGATCGAAACACCAGGCGATCCAGGAAATGCCGCGGGATTCCATAAAGGAAAGTATATGGGGCCCGTAGCTGCCATCGTTTATCACCGGCACATGGGCGCCGCGGCCGTCGGGGCGCACCCAACCCAATTCAGTGGCGATCAGCGGATAGCGCTCCGCCACAAATCCCCAGTCCCTCTGCCATACCTGGTGAAAATTCTCCTCCGTGGGAGGTTGAGCGCTGGCCTTCTGCGGATAGGGATGTACGGCATAGGCAATGCCGTCGCGGGAGATGGGCCAGGTGCGCACCGAAGACAGGTCGTATGCCCAGTCAAAGCCCGACACCACCGGAATTGCGCTGGGATCATTGGCGCGGATCAAGTCGATGATTTTTTCGTTGAGGCTCTTCCACTCCTCCCAGTCCGGCTGTCCCAAAGCGCCCCCCAGAGTAGTGGGCTCATTGAAGATTTCGTAGAGCGCCAGGGTCGGCACATTGCGATAGCGCGCGGCCGTCGTGCGCCAGAAGCGCAAGGTTTCCGTCACCGTGGTGTTGTAGACAGGATCCTGGAAAAGTTCGTTGGGCAGATAGCCGATGGAATGCCAATCGAGAATCAGATAAAGACCCAAATCATTGGCCCAGTAAACAGCGTCATCGAGCAAGCTCAGATAGGCCCCCTCACCGCGCGAGCGCCAGGCGGCCGGATGCACAGGTATACGAACCGCGTTGGCACCCCAGCGCCGAATTTCCTCGAACAGGCTTTTGCGCCAGCGGCTCTGGCGCGCCAGCGCATCCGGATCCGAGATGCTCACACCGCGAAAAATGAGGGTGGCGCCTTGATCATCGACAAACCGGTTGCCCTGAACCTGGACGTAACTCTGCGCCTTGAGACGGGAGGCGTCGAAAGGGGAAATTGCCGGCGGTACCCACCAAGCTCCCACCTCCGGCTTGGAGGTTGTCACTGCGTGGCAAGCGGTCAGGCAAAGCGCCAAAAGGATCGCCCACAAACGACAGCCGAGAGATGAGAGGGACATGAAAGATCTCCTGAATCAAAAAACCGGGGGCGGGCTGCAATCTATAGGAGATGGCGTCCGGGTTCAAATACAACGCAGGAATGGAAACGATTGGCGGCACAGGCCGCCAATCAGAGCTTGGGTTTGAGAAGACTGTGGTTCCTGAGGGAGTCCAGGAGCAGATGCGGCGGATTTCTATTGGGTTGCCGCTGCAACCAGCGCCGCAGATGTCTGAGGGAAAGTCCCAGACAGAAGGCCGTATCAGTGAGCACTGTATAGAGCCAGCCGTGATTCTTCAGGAAGTAGCGGCGCCGAGAATCGAACACATATTGTGGCTGTCGCCGTGGCGCACCCTCACGTGAAGTAACTCCGGTACTTCCGCCAGCAATATGCATCACCCGGCTCTCGGGCACATACCAGCAGGTCCAGCCGGCCTTATGGGCCTGCAGCAGGAAATCCGTCTCCTCGTAATAGAGGAAATAGCCTTCGTCGAGCAGACCTATGGATTCGAACACCTCGCGCCGGACCATCATGCTGGCGCCGGCCAGCCAATCAACTTGCGCGGGAACATCAGGCATCTTGCGCGCCACCACATAGCGGCTCAACAACTTGGTGAGAGGCCCGAATGCAACCGCGCGCTCCAGCTCGCTCCAGATCGTGGGGAAGCGGAAAGCCTTGCCCCAAACGGTTCCATCCGGGTCCAGCAAAGCACTGCCTGCCATACCGATTTTCGTATCGCGCTCCATAAAGTCGACCAGCGCCCGACCTGCTCCCGATTGAACTTCGGCGTCCGGATTCAGCATCCAGTAGTACTTCGGGGGGGAAGTCGCGGCCAACGCCGCTCGGATCGCTAGGTTATTGCCATAGGCATAGCCACCGTTGCGCTCTGCAACTGCGACCATGGCCCACTCTCCCCAACCGTGCTCCTCTATGGCGTGATGTATGTGGGGCGCATCATCGCCACAGGTGTTGTCGACGACTATGACCCCCAGCCCCGGCTGGGCCGCCACCTCTGCCGCCAGCGCGGCAAGGCCATTCACAACCAGCTTGGCAGTCCGGTAGCTGACAATCACTACCAATATTTCCAAACCATCCGCAAACCTAGAGCAATCGCTCGTATCGAAAGGCTTATGCATTGGAACTGCTCATTGCTCCTGCAACGATTGGAGAGCCATATCAATATGCCGCTGAAATGCATTGGCGACCAATTGCACATGCGGCGCTCTCAGAGTGCTCGAATGCCCGGCTGGCACATCATACACGGCCAAGTTGGATACCTTGTCCTCCCAGCCGAGCAATGGATCCACAAATATCTCGATGTAGGGGGTATCGTTAACAATTTTATCCAGAGCGGGATCACGAGATGTCGCTCGGAAAAGCAAGGTCTCCCCTTGGTAGGGCGGTGGAACTACGTATTCCTTTTCAGCAAATCGAAGAACCGCATCTACTGAAATGCCACGCAAAAATTTGGGCAGACGCATACCTCGGTCAAGCATGGCTCGCATGAGTTTGATCTTGAGTCGCGTTTTGTGTCTGGTATACCGGCTCGTCGCTTCGTAGACGATGACATTGCGCGCACGGCGCAGAATCATGCCTGACAGCGTAAAGGCTTTGCGCAATAGGTTGCCGGAACCAAAGGATTTCAGATCAGACGACAATCGGTTCAGGCGCTGCGAGGTAACCCCGCGCTTCGGCGCGGATACGTGACCGACATCGATCAGGCCGATGGGGCCCACCATTTCTCCCGCCGCAGCCAATTTTCTGCCAATTTCAAATGCCAGAAATCCGCCGATACACAAGCCGCCAACAAAATACGGTCCCTTCGGCTGCACCGATTTGATCTGCTCTATGTAGTAATCGACCACCTCATCCAGTCGGGTGTGCAGAATCGGGTGATGGCGGGTGCTTTTCGGATGGATGCCATAAACGCTGTGCCCTTCGTGCAGGAGCATGGCCAAGGTTCGATACGGCATGCTTTCCCCCGCACCGTCGTGCACAAAAAAGACCGCGGGGCGCTCGTCGGTGCCGCGTCGCAAGCAAATCAGCGACTCGGCCAGGCTGTCGTCGTCATCGCGCGCTTCGCATAGAACTGCCAGCTGCTCGATGGTGGGGTTGGTGAACAATGTGCTTACCGGTAGTGCAACGCCCAATTCCCGGTCAATTTCGCTCATCAGGGCAACCGAGCGCAGGGAGTCTCCGCCAACATCCCAAAACTCATCGCGGATTCCGATTCCTTTGACCTGAAGAACCTTTTCCCAGATCGCCACCAAGCGCCGCTCGATCTCCGTCCGCGGCGGGTCTTCCGTTGGAGCAGCGTTATCGGGCAGCGAGGTCATGCGCGACAACGCCAACCGGTCAACCTTCTGGTTGACGTTTACGGGCAGTGCGTCCATGAAAACGAATGCCGCGGGAACCATATAGTCAGGCAGACGCACCTTTAAAAACTCCCTTAACTGGCGCGCTGTCAGAGACGTGGATGGATCGGGTACAACAAAAGCGACTAACCGTTTTTCACCGTCCTGCAGTGTCGGTGCGGCTACAACTGCATCCTTGACACCGGGCATGGCCCGCAGATTGGCCTCTATCTCTGCTGCTTCCATGCGGATACCGCGCAGCTTGATCTGAAAATCGCTGCGACCGACCAGTTCAAGATTGCCTTCACTGTCCAGGCGGCCCAGGTCGCCGGTGCGGTAAAGCCGCTCTCCGTTAAAATCGAAAAACTTTTCTGCAGTCAACTCAGGCTGGTTGAGGTATCCCGTCGCAAGCCCGGCTCCGCCAAAACACACCTCTCCGATCACGCCAGGAGGCACAAGCTGTCCTTTGCCATCGAGCAGACGCAGGGTCATATTGGGGAAAGGCTTGCCGACACGGGTTCGTTCGATGACACGATCCCGCGGCACCAGATAGGTGCAGCCCATGCAACTGATTTCGGAGCAGCCGTAGATCACGAAAACTTCAGCGTGATCGAATATCCGCTTGAGCGATTCCAATACATCGGGTGGCACCATATCACCACCCGACGAAACGTGGCGCATATTGCGGAAGTTGCTGGCAGCCAGACCCTGCTCATCGATATAACCGATGATTTTTCGCCACAAACTGGGTGAACAGTGAATGCAGGTGGCTTCCGTCAGCGTTTTGACCAAGCGAGGCATATCGAGCACATGGTTGCGCTCCAACAGGACAAGACGGCCCCCGGCTGCGAGCGGAGACAAAAGCTCAAAAAAGGTAATGCTGAAGGTGTAGCGCGCAACAGCGGGGATTATGTCTGTGGTCGTGTAGCCGTAGACCGTCTGGGCGACCCCGATGTAATGGGAAAGACTGGCATGACTCACCATCACACCTTTCGGCTTTCCAGTCGTGCCGGACGTATAAACGATGTAGGCAATTTGAGCGGCATCAACGTGATAATCGAGATTATCGTCGGACAGAGCGATCAGCTCTTCGGTCATGTGCTCCAAACAAGCCGCTTGTTTTGAAAGCGCGCTCAGTCTGGCAAACAGGCTGGCCTCGGTGAGCAATACCGTGGGACTGGTGTCTTCGAGAATGACCGCCAATCGCTCGTCGGGGTAACCCGGATCAAGCGGCACATGAGTCGCGCCCGCTTTGAAAATGGCGAGCATGCACACCATGAAATCCACGCGCGGCTCCATACAAACCGCAACACGAGACCCTCGTTCCACTCCTCTCTGAACCAGCCAACGAGCCATGCGGTTGGCAGCTCGGTTGAGGTCATCATAGGTTAGGGAATCGGTGTTGAGGTTGACGGCAATCGCATCGGGACGCTCTGCCGCGTGCTTTTCGATGAGCTGGAAAACGCGATATTCGGATGGTGCCAGTTCTGGTCCGCTCAATTGGTCGAGCAATTTTTGCTGCTCTTCTGCACTGAGCATGGGAAGGTGTCGCAATGGCTCATCGGAATGAGTGCTCAACGCCATCAATAAGGCGCGATATTGTGCGAGCATCTGCTCGACAACCGCTTCTTCATATCGACTGTGATCGTAGGAAATCGAGCATTTGACTCCCAGATCGTCTGAGACGCAAATTAAATGCAGATCACCACACAGAGAGGGAATGTCACCTTCGCGACGCGCAGTGCTTTCATCAAAATGGCTGAAGCCAAATGCGCAGGCGCCTGAGCGGATCCTTGAATTTTGCGCAGCAGTTCCAAATGACGTTGCAGTTCGATTGGCGAAGTCGTGCGCTGGCTCATCGCCTTGCACTTCCACCTTGATAATTCGACCGACCCATTCTTCATGGTGTCGGTCCAATATTTCAACGTCGAAGCTGTCCTGTTCAAACCGGCGATATAAGAATGCACACCACGCCGCAAACAATGTTTCGGAACTGGCCGAAACCCCCATCAGGTAAGTCGCTACACCTCCATGAGTCAACCCTTGTTCGCGGATGGTGCGACACAAATTTTCATCCATCATATTCATAGGCTAGCCGGCGGCTTTAAATGTCCTTTGATTAAGCCAATACGCCTCGACGCTCCTGATCCAATTCGATGGATTCAAACAGCGCCTGGAAGTTACCTTCACCAAATCCCTTGTTCCCCTTCCGCTGGATGAACTCGAAGAATATGGGACCAATACTGTTTTTCGTGAAAATCTGCAGCAGGAAACCGCCTCCCTGGGCCTCGCCACCATCAATCAGAATCCGGCGTTCGCGCAAGCGCTCCACCTCCTCACCATGTCCCGGGAGACGGCTGTCCACTTTCTCATAATAGGTATCAGGGGTGTGCTGGAAGGGTATGCCGTTGGCCTCCAGACTATCAACTGTTTTATAGATATCGCTGCTCAACAGGGCGATATGTTGGATGCCCTCGCCGTTATACTCGCGGATGAATTCCGCAATCTGGGACTTGTCATCCTTGGTTTCATTGAGAGGAATGATCACCCGACCGCAGGGGCTGGCCACCACTTCGCTGTAAAGTCCGGTCTTTTTGCCTTCAATGTGGAACGAGCGCACGCGGCGAAAACCGAATACCTTTTCATAGAAGCGGCACATTCTCTCCACACCACCGCGATTGAGGTTATGGGTGAGGTGATCGATACGCTCCAAGCGGGTATTGGGATCGGGAGAATATTGCTTGCGATAACCGAATTGTGCGAACAGTTTTTCTTCAGCTGCATCATCCACCAGATAAATCAATGATTGGCCTACGCCGCGTATTGCTGGTACGTCGTAATCCACCATGGCAGCGGGCTCAGCCCCCAGCTCAAGTGCCTGGGCAAAGGCTTTCTGCGAGTCCGCAACCTTGAAGCCCATGGCGCTGGCGCCCCGGTAATGGACGGCGCGGAACAGTTCGGCATTGCCGCCACCGGAGGGGTTTGAGATGAAATGAATGTGGCCCTGATGATGCAGGGTTATAGGTCGGGAATGATGGGTACCGGCGTGCGCAAAGCCCATGCGGTCAAAGAGTCGGGTCAGCAGGTGCGGTTGACTGCCCGAAAATTCCAGAAAAGAAAGATCCAATACTTCCACGTAAGCCTTGTTTGCCATTTCCTGTTACCTCCACACTTTGCGATGTCAGCTACCAGATTTGTTCAGGTTCCTCCACAGGAGCAAAAACACGGCCAAGTTTGCCAAGTTCACTGGTGAAAAGCCGCTCAAACCGCGTACAGGGACCAACCAACCGGTCTTTTTGGCCATAAAACATAGGGATAGCCGCTCGACTAGGTTCTCATCTGTCGGTGGTGATGCAGAGCTGGATGGCTGAAAACCCTTCGTACGATAGGGGGCTGTTAAAAATCCCGACACGCCCTATGCCAAATCCACCCATCAGCTGTCGCCTTTCATTACATAATGGCCGCCACATCTCATCCGGTGACGTCAAATAACACAAATATAGGTCAAATTCCCCTACCAGATACCCGGCAGCAGGCGATAACGGGTCACCTTGACATAGTCCTGATATTCCTTGAAATGCAACAGAAAACGCTCTTCGCACAGGATGCGAACTATGTAGACGCCCATCCAAAACAGATAGGCGGCCACTATCGGCCACTGGTAGGCGAATTCAAAACGGAAGATCGTCAAAAAAAAGAACAGTATCTTGAACACGGTTCCAGGATGGCGGACTACCGCATAGGGACCGCGAGTCTGGATCTTTTTGTAGCAGAGGTTGGAGTAGGAAAAACCCAGACAGCTGGTGCAGACCACTATGCCCAGGAGGGCGGCAACCGTCAGCACATTGACCGTCACCTCAAACCAGGCATGCGGAATGATCAGAGCCCCGTCCCCTTTTGGGAAAGGGATAAAGTTGGACGCGTAGGAGATAAACGGCATATAGCAGATCAACACCACCATCCAATGGAACGCGTAAGGATCCATGGCCCGGAAACGGGTTCGCGTCAGGGTGGACTCCCAGAAATAGCCCATGGAGGCATTGGTGGAATCCACCAGAAACAGCACCCCCACCCAGAACATCACATAGGTGACCGCCATGGCTGGCTGCTGCAGGGCATTCATTGAATGACTCGTCCCCCAGTAAACCTGCTCCACCATCACCGGCAGAAAATGCAGGCGCAGCAACCAGGACAGTAAGAGACTTTTATATCCGGATTTGAGGCATCGGTAGCGCAAACTCTGCCAGCGGCGGCGAATGATCAAGCGAGTCAAAGACAGAACTTTGAGATAGGGATCGTTGAGCCACTCAAAGCGACCTGTGCGCCGCATCTCCACATAGAGGAAATAAGGCAGCCCCAATACAGCGTAAAGCTTGAGAAAAACCCACAACATGGTTGCGGTATTGGGAGCAAAGCGCACATAAAAAGGATGGTGCGTGTAGATACCGTAGGCAGCGCCGATTACACCCAACCAGAAGAGATATTTTCCCAATGATTTTTTGAGCGCCAGCCCCCAGGGGTGAGGCGTAATGGAAAGATGCCGCACCTGCCATTGCATCAGCAATGTGTGGTAGGCGATCAACAGGAAAATCGGTAGAAAAAAATAGTTCTGCGCCTGCAGCGCGCCCGAGAAAAAAATAAAAAAGCTGACTGCGAATGCGAGTAACACACCCACCACGGCTTTCAGTGGGGAAAGCATATAGGCCCTCCGTTATGGAGCCACCGGGGCGGATTCAGAGAAGGAATGATGATGCAAAAGTCTGGAGGCACGTCCGGGAGGTGGCTGACCACCTCCCGGTGCAGAAGGGCTCAGCCCTTCATATCCTCCAATTCCACACCCTTGGTTTCGTGCACATACTTCAGCACGAAGAATACGGAAATCAACGCGCACAAAGTGTAGAAACCATAGGCACCCGCCAAACCAATGGATGCGAGCATGATGGGGAACGTCATGGTAATGCCGAAATTGGACACCCATTGGAAAAATCCGGACACAGCCAAACCGGATCCGCGGATCTGATTGGGGAACATCTCACCCAACATCACCCACATGATCGGACCCCAGGAGAAATTGAAAAACATCACATAAATATTCGCACTGATCAATGCAGTGGCACCCATGCTGTCACTGAGGAAGACATTACCATTCTCGTCGAGGGACGCAGTGGAAAACGCGAATGCACAAATCCCCAGGGTCACGGCCATGCCTGCGGAGCCGATCCACAGCAGAGGCTTACGTCCGACTTTGTCTACCAGCAAAATGGCAGCGACGCACGCGGCAATACTGACACTGCCGGAAATTACATTGATCAGCAGGGAGTCATTTTCGGAAAAACCCACGGATTGCCAGAGCACGGCGCCGTAGTAGAACACCACGTTGATACCTACCAATTGTTGAAAGGTCGCCAAACCTATACCGACCCATACCAGCGGGCGAATTTTGCCAGTGGTTTTATCAATCAAGTCGCGCAGTCCTGGTTTGTGGTGGTCGGCCGCAAGAGAAGCATCGATTTCCGCCAATTTAGTGGCGCCGATCGCCGGCCCGTACAAACGGGTCAACACTTTCAACGCACGATCTTTCAACTGTCGCGTTACCAGATAGCGGGGGCTCTCGGGAATCAGCAGCAGCGCCACAAGGAAAATACCGGCGGGGAGGATTTCCACCCAGAACATCCAGCGCCAGGCTTCATAGCCAAGCCACCATTGTTTGAGAGAAGAACCGGATAGGGCAGCGAGCAGATAGTTGCTGAAAAACGCTGCCGTCAGGCCGGCAATGATGGCCACCTGCTGAATGGTCGCCAGACTGCCGCGATAACGCGCAGGTGCAACCTCACTGATATAAGCTGGGGACATGACGCTGGCCGCGCCCACCGCCAAACCACCTAATACACGGTAAACAATGAACTCCAGAGAAGTGGTGGCTATGCCTGAACCCCAGGCGGAAATGATGAAAAACGCCGCAGCCACTATCAGCATGGTGCGGCGGCCATAAATATCGGCGAGACGTCCAGCCGCAGCTGCGCCCACGGCGCATCCGAGCAGCATGGAGGCCACATTGAAACCTGTACCAATGGAGTCCGAATTGAAGGCCTGCTTCAGACCATCGACCGTACCATTGATAACGCCGCTGTCAAAACCAAACAAGAAACCGCCAATGGCCGCAACACAGCTGATGATTAAAATAAACAGAAAGTTCTCTGACTTCTCCATCTCAATCGGCTCCGGAGTTGTAGATTGCGCAACGGCCGCAGAAGACTGTGAAAGCTCCTGGCGTTACTCAAATCGTAAGGATTGATTATTGTTCTGCAGAACTGGACATAAAGAACTGTTCTGCGCGTCGACGCCGCAACCGGTTTCAGGGGGTAAAACTGGCGGCGAGTAAGCCGGCGAATCATAGCACCCGGTAATAAAGGCAGTCTGTATTAATTTCGCACTTCGTCGCCCGATGAACGTCCGCGCGCGCGCATGATTTAGTCAATTGCCCCCAAATCGATCAAAAAACAACCTGTTGGCGCATGTATTTTTGGACGACAAACCGCTCTAGGAACATAAGTCTTTATGCAATATACTTCGGCCCAATCGCGTCAAGACAATATTTATAACAAAGACACATCAATCATCATATCAATATAACCAAGTAAGGTTATGAATTGGCTCCCGCCTTTCGCGTGGTCTATCTTTGCAAGAGGCGTAATCCAGCTAGGAAGGTGTGGAGCGGCGCAATCGCTGCATGCATAGCTGATGGTTTAAAGAATAAGGTTTTATCCGGCCATAGGTGGCCGGGCGGGCATCTGCCCCAACACCAAAAATAAGTATTCATTTTCATCACAAAGACCTTCTCGGAGACACTATGTCAATGTCTATTTCCCGGAGCATTGTTTTGTGCTCGGTGTTTTCCTCTATTGCGATCCTATCGGCCTGCTCCGATAAAAAAGCCGTGCCCATATCGATCGAGGAGATCGATAGGAACCAGATACCCACCGATATAGTTTCCAATGGTGATCTCAGCGCAAGCGATACAGGGACACCCGGCTGGATCGCCGACGTCGAAGCCACCAACGGCGTCCTCGCAGAAATTACCCTGGACACAGAAACCCTCGGCAGCAATAGCCTGAAAACCCGCATCATCAATGTCGAGCCCGACAGCCAGCCGGGCGAAGTCTCAGCCGGACCAGTGGGAGTGCCGGTGCAACCCGGGCGGTCCTACGGCGTCGGGGCTTTTGTCCTTGGTACACCCTGCGCCGTGGGGAACTTCGTAGTTCACGCGGCGGGCGATCCGGAAAACGTGCTGGCAAATGAATCCTTCTTTTTCTCCGGAGTACCTCAGTCCCTCAATTACTACTTCAATGTTCCCGAGGGTGTCACCAGTGTCGATATGCCGGTTCAGATGGCGCTCGGGGACAATATAGGGGCAGAGATCTATATAGATAAGATTCTCACCGTCCCCGCTGTGGCGCCGCCGCCGGTCGAAGCGGGCAACGTTGCGCCCAACCCCAGCTTCGAAGAGTCAACGCTGACTCCCTGGGGTAGCAATGGTCCGGCAACCTTCTCCCTGGTCACCACGGAAGCACAGACAGGCAACCAGTCGGTCAAAATCGAATTTGGTGAAATCGTCGGTGGTAATCCCTGGGATATTGAAGGCGGTCTGGTCCCGGTCAGGGTCACACCCGGCTGGACCTACACATTCTCCGCCTGGATCAAAGGCGACCCAGGCGCCCGGGCCAACTTCCTGGTACAACTTCCCGGTGACCCCTATACGGTTTACAACCAACAATCGGTGACAGTGACGTCCGAGTGGCAGGAGGTGACTTTCGATGCGACCATCACCGATACAGATAACGTTCGGCTTTACGCGCAATACAACTTCCCCGAAAACTCCAATAAGACCATCTATATAGACAACATCAAACTGATTCCCCCACCCTCCTGCCCCTACGCACCTAACGTCGGCAATCTGGTCAGCGGCAATGAGACCTTGTTCCAATACAACCACGTCACCAACGGCGGCTTTGAGGCGAGCGACACTGAAACCACCGGCTGGCTGACTCAAGGGGCTCCCTCGCTTGCAACCTTCGAGGTCCAGGCAACAGAGCCCCCGCTCAACCAAGCCCTGGTCAACTCGGGTGACAACTCTCTCAAGGTCACCATTGATGATGTGGGCACCAATCCCTGGGATATACAGGCTGGCCCCGCTGACATTTTGGTCGCACCGGGACAAACCTATATCTACTCGGCGTATGTCAGAGCCGCCGAAGGTGCCAAGGTGCAGTTTGCTGCGGCATTGCAGGATGCCCCCTATACAGTGTTCGAAGACCAGGAACTGACCTTCAGCGATATCCTGTGGCATCAGGTCACTTTCGATTTCAACGTGCCCGCCGATGCGCCTGTGCTGACCGCCGATGAGCTGGCAGCCGCCGGACTGGCGGAAGACGCAGTGGTGACACGCATCCGCATGCTGGCCAACCTGTCCTATCCGGAAAACCTCGACGCGCGCATATTCCTGGATGATTTCGCCCTGCTGCCGAACGCCGCCCGCAACGGCGATCTGGAAGACAGCGATGAAGAGGCCACAGGCTGGACCGCATCACCTGCCAATGAACTCGCCACCTTCTCTCTGGACAGCACAGAAGCCCACACAGGCAACAACTCCTTCCGCGTGGATGTAGGCACCATCCCCGAAGGCGCCAACCTTTGGGATCTGGAAGCCGGTATTCCGAATATCGCCGTGGAAGGCGGCCGCCGCTATTACATTTCCGCCCGCGTCAAAGGGGACCCAGGCGCCCGCGTCAAGCTGTTCCTGGGACAACCCGAAGCCCCCTACGCCGAATACGGTGCTGCGGGCAATGAGGATGGCAATAATGACGGTCAGCCCGACGGCATAGCCGTCACCGCAGACTGGCAGGAAATCACCTTTACCGCCAATGTACCGGCTGAGGCCACCACTGCTCGTCTGTTGGCCCACCTGGGCTTTAGCGCCAACACAGATAAGACCATTTATTTCGACAGCTTCCGCGTTGTCTCACAAACTCCGCCACCGCCGCCTGCGCCGAAAGCCGAGAGTGCGAATCTGGTTGAAAATGGCGGACTGGAAACCGGCAAAACCGACGGTTGGAATGGCAGTGGTTCAAGCGTGCAGGTTACCGCTGTCCGCAAAGCCGACTCCCCCGATGCCGTTTACTCCGGCAACTACGCTCTGCTCATCACCGGCCGGGATCAATCCTGGAACTCCGCTCAACACAGCCTGTTGGATGCCGGACTGGAGGCAGGCAGCAGCTACCTCGCTTCCGTGTGGGTGAAAATCGCCGGTGACGATCCTGTGGCTGACAATCTCAAGCTGACCTTGCAGATCTCTTATGGGCCTGAGCCTACAGATGAAGATCAGGATTGGATCCCCATAACACCGGACGGCGGCATTTCAACCCTCGGCTGGACGCAGCTGCAAGGTATCTTCACCTATTCACCGGAGCGAGATATCACCGACGTCAAGGTTTATGTGGAAGCCGATGGTGCAACCACCAGCTACTACGTTGACGAACTGTTCCTGACCAAAGTCTTCACCACCAATGGCGGTCTCGAATCCGGCGACACCAGTGGCTGGAATGCCGCAGGCGGGCAGATTGCGGTCACCAGCGCCGAAGCGCATTCCGGCAACAACTCCCTGCATGTCTATGAAAGAGCCGACACGTGGCATTCAGGCCAGTTTGATCTGCTCGGTACCGGCATGCAGCCCGGCAGAACCTATCAGATTTCCGCTTGGGTCAAGGTCCAGGGCGCAACTGCGGACACCATCAAAATGACCATCGAACTGGCGGACGATGATGACAGCGACCGGTATTTCACCATCGCCCAGTCAGCGGACACCTTGGATTGGGTGAAACTCAGCAACACCTACACCTATGCACCGGATGGCGAGCCTACTGTATTCAAGGTGTACTTCGAGGCCGCGAGCGCGGACAGCGCCTATTACGTCGACGATCTGGTCATTATCGAGGTGATTCCGCCCGTCAACCTGGCCACCAACGGCAATGTCGAATTGGGCAGAACCGACGGCTGGATTGACAACAACGTGGTCATGAATGTCACCACCGACGCGGCCAATGTCCACTCCGGCAATTTCGCCTTGGCAGTGACGGAAAGAGCCGCAAACTGGGCCTCAGCCCAGATCAGCCTGAAAGAAGCGGGTTTGGTGGAAGGCGCCAGCTATCTGGCTTCCGCCTGGGCGAAAGTGACCGGCGACACGCCGGTAGCACTGAAACTCTCCCGCTTCATGGAGGATGAAGCCGGACCAGACTGGCCATTGATCGCCGAGTCCCCTGCGGGAGCGGATACGCTGAACTGGACCCACCTGAGCGGCGTTTTCAAATACGAACCGAACGGCGAGGTGACTGAGGTCAGAGTTTATGTGGAAACCGCCGAAGGAAATGCGCCCTACTTCGTCGATGACCTGACCGTCCAGCGCTGGTTCACGCCCAACGGCGATCTCGAATCCGGCGACATCAGTAGCTGGAATGCCGCAGGTGCGCAAATCGCGGTCACCACGGATGAAGTGTTTGCGGGCACACACGCACTGCACGTCACCGACCGAGCAGAAGGCTGGCACTCAGCTCAATACGACCTGCTGAGCAGCGGTATGGAACCAGGAAAAACCTATGACATATCCGCTTGGGTGAAGATCGATGGGGCTACCGCCGATACCATCAAGATGACCGTGGAGCTGGTGGATACAGACGATGCCACACCTCAGTATCTGACCATTGCGCAATCGGGGGACACACTCGACTGGGTGAAACTCTCCACCCGTTACACCTATGCGCCTGTCGGCACAGCCACTACCTTTAAAGTGTATTTTGAAGCCGGAACGCCGGACAGTTCCTATTACATAGACAATCTCGTCATTACAGAGGCGACTGAAATCAGCCCGCTCCAATGAGCGGCTGATTTCCCGAACGCGCTCTAACACAAATAAAGAATTCGAGAATCGTTATGACCAAGAAAATACAGCTATCAGGCAATAAAACCGGAATATCCCTCTACTCTTCCGCCGCTGTTCTATTGGGAGCACTGGTTGCCAACCCCACTTATGCCCAGACAGCCGCAGAGGCCGACGCCGAGGCCGCAGATGAAGTCGTCGAAGAGGTTGTGGTTTACGGCATCAAACAATCCTTGAAAAATGCCCAGGATCTCAAACGCGATTCGGCCACGGTCATAGATGCCATCACCGCATCCGATATCACTTCACTGCCCGATAGATCCGTAGTGGATGCGCTCACCCGCGTTCCCGGCGTTACCGTTGAAGTTTTCGAAGCCACTGAAGACCCGGAACACTTCGGTGCCGAAGGCAGTTCGGCCCTGATCCGGGGTCTGGATCGCACCCTCACACAATTCAATGGCCGCAGCTCCTTCAGCGCCACCCAGTGGGGCGCGGTGGATCTCTCCCACATTCCCTCGGAACTGGTGGGTGCCATAGAAGTGCAAAAAAACCAGACCGCCTCCATGATTGAAGGCGGCATAGCGGGCACCATCAATGTGGTCACCCGTAAAGCCTTCGACAGCCCCGGTATGCAGTTCGGTGGATCCATCAAAGAAGACTACGGCGATCTGGTGGAAAAGTGGTCGCCCAGTCTTTCCGGTCTGTTCAGCAACCGCTGGGATACCGGCATAGGTGAGGTGGGGTTCCTGGGTTCTTTGGCCTGGAGTAAAACCAACTCCGCCTCCCAGGCGGTCGGTACTCACAACTTCTATGAAAAAAGTACCCGCACCACTCCCCGCTACCCCGAAGGCAACTCTGTGGAAGGCATCGGTGATCCTCTGCCGGGAGCCGATCCCGACGACGTTTACTGGATGCCGCCGTCCGTTCAGATCCGCGACAAAGAGGACGAAAACGAGCGCCTGGGATGGGTATCCTCGCTGCAATGGCGCAACCCTGCGGAAAATTTCCTGGCCACACTGGAATTTATCCATTCCGACAACAAATCCACCTGGACGGAGCGGATGATACAAAACAAGGATCAGCTGGGTGACCAGGTGGTCAACCGGAATGTTGTCAGCCTGTTGGAAATTCCCGGCATTTCCGGTCTCAACGAAAGCTTTGATGAAAATGGCGTATTCACCCACGGGGTTTTTGCAGGTGATAGAGCCGATGATTATGGCTATGCACCGGAAACCCGCTATCACGATGAGAGAACCTACGTCAATGACATCAGCCTGGATGTGCAATGGAATGTCAGTGACAACTTGACGATCAACGCCGATATCCAGTTCGTGGATTCCGGCATGACCATGTTTGACCACACCATTCACAGCTTCTTCCGCTCCGACGTCTATCTGGATCTGAGAAGCAAGGACAATCCCAAGGTAGGTTTCCTGGGCGATAACTTCCATCTGCTGACACCGACAGAGCTTGCGACAGGAACTGGGCCATTGATGCAAGATGCCAATGGCGCCTATTGGGGGGGTGATCTTTCGTCCATCACGGATCCGGAAAATATCCATACCCGTTCGGCCATGGATCACAACACCGACAGCTCCGGTAAGGATTTCACCTTTTCACTGGACGCAGATTACGAGTTGGATAACAGCTGGCTGACCAATATCAAAGTGGGCGTGCGGGTTTCCGACAGAACCCAAACGCACAAATCCACCGAGTACGACTGGGGTATCATTTCACCCGAGTGGAATGACCAACATAGACGCTCTGTGGCCGATTACCCGCAATTCCAGGAAGTCTACGAATTCGGTAGCAACTTCCATAACGGCGACGCGTTTGTCGCCGGTTCAGCTACCGCGTTCTACGTTCCCAAATTGGAGTGGGTCAAGGACCTGAATCGCTTCGAGCAGACTTTCCGCTCCATAGTGCCCAAGGAGTACGACCCGGATATTGCAGCGCTTCCCATCAGCGAGGACATACCCGCCAATGATCCGCGCAGAGACAGCACCTGGCATTGGACAGAGGAAGAAGGCGCGGGAGATCCGTTCTTTACTTTGGAAAGCCGCGTAGTGGAAGGCAAGGCACCCGGCAGTCCCTATTCGCCCTACTACATTTTTGAGGTTCAGGAAAGGAAGAACGCCGCCTATGTGCAATTGGATTTTGCATTCATAGATCTGCCGACACCTATTCGCGGCAACATAGGTTTTCGTTACGTGGATATAGATGTCACCACTGCGGGTGCCAGAAACTTCAGAACCCCGGAGGAATCCGGCGAGTGGGCAAACCCGGCGCGCTACACCAGCGACACCCAAATAGTCGGCTTCCCGGAAGATCTGGAGCGCTATCTGCGGGACAACGCCGCCGCCTATGAGGAGGCCCTCGCCAACAATCAACCTATTCCCGTACCCGATCCTTCCACTCTCGATTGGCTGAACGGCTATTCCGAGAGAATTGGCGTGAAACCCAAAAAATATTCCGCCGTACTGCCCAGTCTGAACCTGACGATGAATCTCCAGGAAGACCTGTTGTTGAGATTCGCCGCATCCAAAGCGATTTATCTGCCGCATCTTTCGCTCAAGCGGGCCAGTCAGGAATTGGGTATCCAGGTCGACACGACAAACATACCAGAAGGCAGCTATCCCACCGGATGGGATGACAATCGAGGTCAACCCCTGGCTGAGGTGCGATTCCGCAATTACACCAGCGGCACGGTGGGTGGCTCCAACCCGCACCTGGTGCCGGAAGAATCCATCAACGTGGATTTGGGCATCGAGTGGTATTTCTCAGACGTAGGTTCATTGTCCGGCGTGCTGTTCCACAAGGATATGGATAACCTGATCCGCCGCGGCACCACCCGCCTGGATACAGTCAATCCAGCCACTGGTGTGGTTGAAACCGTTGTGCAGGGGGACACCTACGGCAATGTGGGTAAAGCCAAAATCAAAGGTTTCGAGATCTCCTATCAGCAAACCTATGACATGCTGCCGGGATTCTGGAGCGGTTTGGGGTTGCAGGCGAACTACACCCGTCTGTATACCAGTGAGGATACAGCGGCAACCATCGATACCACTGTGTATGGATCCTTCAGCAATCTGCCGCTGGAGGGATTATCGCCTACCAACTACAACGTCATAGTTTTCTATGAAAACGACACGATCAGTACGCGATTGGCTTATAACTTCCGCTCACAATATATGCTGAACGCGCGGGATGTTATAGGTAAGCGCCCTGTGTACAACACGGACAGAGGGGTGTTGGATTATTCGTTCACTTACAAGGTGACGGATAATTTCAAGGTCGGTTTCGATATCAACAACCTGACCAACGAAACCACTCATACCATGTACCAGTATGATGTTGCCGGCAGCCTGCATCCACGCAACTACTTTATCAATGACCGGCGATTTACCTTGAGAGCCTCCGCCAACTTCTAAGTTGCCCTCAAGCAGATAAAAAGCGTACAGTTCGCGCTGTACGCTTTTTTTATTTCTACTGAACGCATTCTCAAATTCATGCTCAATCGGCCCATTGAACATCTCACCATCTTAGGTGGCGGCACAGCCGGCTGGATGTGCGCCGCCGGCCTGGCCAAAATTTTTGCCGACACAGGCATGCGGATCACGCTGGTGGAATCCGAGCAGATAGGCACGGTTGGCGTAGGTGAGGCGACCATTCCCCACCTGCGTTATTTCAACCAGCGTCTGGGCATAGACGAGCACGAATTTATCCGCAAGACCAACGCCACCTACAAGCTGGGCATAGAATTCATCGATTGGGGCCAGGTGGGCGAATCCTATATTCATCCCTTTGGCAGTTTTGGTCGCACCTTTGAAGAGGTGGAATTTCTCCACTGCTGGCTGAAAGCCCGAGCTGCAGGCTCTCCCACTTCACTGTTCGATTATTCCCTGCCCATTGTCGCCTGCCGACAGGAGAAATTCGGCTATCCCTCTCCGGATCCCTACTCCATATTGTCGAGCTATTCCTACGCCTTTCAGCTCGACGCAGCGGCCTATGCGCAATACCTGCGCCACTACAGCGAAAACCTCGGCGTACAACGACTGGAAGGCAAAGTGGCCAGTGTAGTGTTGGATCCGGATCTAGGTCACATCACCCAATTGCATCTGGAAGGAGGATTGGTTCTCAGCGCGGATTTCTTCATTGACTGCACAGGCTTTCGCTCTCTGCTGCTCGGAGATGCGCTCAAAGTCGGCTTTGACGACTGGTCCCGCTGGCTTCCCTGCGACAGAGCCATAGCCGTACCCACCAAAGGCAGCAGCGACCATTTCGCGCCTTACACCAAAGCCAAGGCACTCACAACGGGATGGAAATGGACCATTCCCTTGCAACACCGCACCGGCAACGGAATTGTCTACAGCTCCGGGTTTATGGATGACTCCGCCGCTGCAGAGCTGCTGCTTTCGGAAACCGAAGGGGAGCCGCTCGCCAAGCTCAACCATCTGCGCTTTTGCGCCGGCCGCAGATATAAATCCTGGGCAAAAAATTGTGTAGCCATAGGCCTGTCCGGCGGGTTTTTGGAGCCCTTGGAATCCACCAGTATTTATTTGATCCAGGCCGCCATCATGCATCTGGTGGAGCATTTTCCCACACCGGAAAATTTTGCTGCCGCCGAAAAGGAATTCAACCGTCTGATGACACTGGAATACGATCGCATCAGGGATTTCCTTATCCTGCATTACCACGCGACCCATCGCGACGACTCGGAATTCTGGCGCTATTGCCGCACCATGGATGTACCGGACACCTTGCAGGAAAAATTGGCGCGCTTCAAAAATATCGCCCATATAGACCAGTATGAGCAGGGATTATTTCTGCTGCCGAGCTGGATTGCAGTCATGATCGGTCAGGGCGTGATTCCCGAAACCTATCACCCGCTGGCGGATACCATATCCCAGCAGAGACTTCACTCTCTACTGGATCAACTGCAGCGCGATATACAGCAGCAGGTGGCAGCCCTGCCCGCGCATAAGGATATATTGGCGATCCACTGTCAATCCGGTCCTGGGGAAAATCCCTGGCCGGAATCCGCCATGAGCCTTTACAGCGTATTTTCCTAGATATGACGAGTCAATCCCCCGCCAAAGTCGTCATCGCCGGCAACGGGTATCTCCCCTACCTGATCGCGCTCAGCATCGAAAAAAGATTCAAGCACAATGCGCCCGAATGGCGGATTGTCGATCTCGGCGGCGAATCCCGCACCGAACTGCTGCAATCCTTAGGTTCCATGAGGCATTTTCATAAGAACCTGGAATTGCCGGAAGTCGAACTTGTCCGCCACACACGCGCGGAAATCAATTTGGGATTTGAATATCTGGGATTTTCCGCTCGGGATGGCGAAATATTCTGCGACGCAGAATATGGCTTCGAGCTGCAGAACCTTCGCTTTGCCCATCTGTTCAACAAACTGCGCAAGCTGCGCACCAGCGAAAAACTCGAAGACTATTGCCTGAGCGCAAAGCTGGCCAGAATAGGCCGATTCACACCGCCCTCCCCAAAAGCCCGCTCCCTTTACGCCTCCATCAACTACGGCTACAGGATGACCGGTGCGGCTTATGCGGAATTTCTCAAATCCCGATTATCGGCTTTCAGTGAGCGCATCATTGCTTCCGCTATCGAATCTGTCCGCTTGGATGAGCGGGGTCATATTCAGAACCTGGTCCTGCAAAACGGCGATACCATCAGTGGCGACTTTTTTATTGATGCCAGCGAATCGCGGGTTCTCAAAAATGCGGTTGCACAGAGACAGGATCTGCAACCCCTGCTGCCTGCGGATCTATCTTTGGCCATTACGCGCTCGCAAATTCCTCAGACGGAAAAATCCATTACAGGAAAGATTTCGGCAGCAGCCGGCATTCTGCAATTGCGCGGCAACTATGACGGCCAGGACTATCTGACCGCCATAGCCACCGTGGAGGACTCAAACCCGGAAATAACTCAGCCATTTTGCGATGCGATCCCCTGGCGGCAAAACTGTGTGGCCATGGGGCGGGCCTTCAGCAACCGCCCAGGGATTCTTATCGACAACTCGCATATTCATCAAAGCGCGCTGCTGCGATTACTGGAACTCTGGCCGCGCACCAGCACCATGACCTACGAAGCCCGCGCCTACAACACCGCCACACTGGAGGAGACCACTCACCTCAGGGATTTGGATGCTTTGCATCTGGCCCGGGCGTTCAATCGAGCGGAAATAGTTTCCGACGCTCTGCGTTACAAGCTGGATATTTTCAGGCAGAACGGCAAGATCGCCTATTACGAGCACGAGCTCCTCCACGAGCAGCAATGGCCGGCACTCCTGAATGCGCTGGGTTTGGAACCCCAGGTGACGGATTTGAGCGTGCGCGATTGTCCGGACACCTGGCTGTTGCAGGAGCTCGATCGCATCAAATCCACACTGGCAAAGGCTGCAGAAGCCGCACCGCTTTACCGGGATTTCATTCGCTCCGCCCACGGGTAAATCATGACCGACCACAAGACTTCCATTGCGGATTCAGCCCCCATCGAACACTTGGTGATAGTCGGCGGCGGCACGGCGGGGTGGATGGCGGCAGCGGCCATCAGCAAAGTGTTCCAGAAATCCCCGCTGAAAATTACCGTCATAGAATCCAGTGCCATAGGCACAGTCGGTGTGGGCGAAGCCACCATTCCGGGAATTCTCAATTTCAACCGGGTTCTGGGCATAGACGAACGCGAATTTCTCAGAACCACCCAGGGCACATTCAAGCTGGGCATAGAATTTGTCGATTGGTTGGAGCCGGGCAGACATTACATGCACCCCTTCGGCCGCTATGGCACAGCCATAGGCTCGGTTCCGTTTTATCACCATTGGCAAAAATCATTTAATCTCGGGCAGGCGGCTCCGCTCGCGGAATATTCTTTCAATACCCAGATCGCCTACCAGAACCGCTTCACCCCGCCGGTGAATATTCCCAATTCCCCGCTAAAAGATATCGACTACGCCTACCACTTCGACGCCGGCTTATATGCAAAATACTTACGGCGCATAGCGGAAGGATATGGCGTTCAATGTCTGGATACGGAGGTGAAAGGCGTCGAGCAGGATCCCGACAGCGGCGATATACGCTCTCTGGTGCTCGCCAATGGCGCTACCATGGCGGGTGATTTTTTTATCGACTGCACCGGCTTTCGCGGCCTGCTGATCGAGCAGACCTTGCGCACAGGTTATGAAGATTGGAGTCACCTGCTGCCCTGCGACAGCGCCATAGCCGTGGCCAGTCCGCGTCTGGGTTCCCTACCCCCCTACACCCGCTCCACCGCAAGGGATGCGGGCTGGCAGTGGCGAATTCCCCTGCAACACCGCACCGGCAATGGCTATGTCTACTGCAGCAGTTTTATCGGGGATGATCAGGCGCGGGACACGCTGTTAAAACATATCGAGGGCGAGCCATTAAGCGAGCCGAAAGTGCTGCGTTTCACTACGGGCATGAGACGCAAAGGCTGGAATAAAAACTGTGTCGCTCTGGGGCTGGCGTCCGGGTTCCTGGAACCCCTGGAATCCACCAGCATCCATTTGATTTACGATGCCATAGCCAATCTGCTCAACTTCTTTCCCCGCAAGCAGGCACAGCCGGCGCTCATGGACAAATACAACCAGCTGCACAGCCAAAGCTTTATCCATGTGCGCGATTTGTTGATCCTGCATTACTGGGCCAACCGCAGAGCCGGAAATTTCTGGCAACACTGCCGCACACTGGATATTCCGGATCGTTTGAAAAACAAAATCGAACTCTACAGAAGCAGCGGACGCATATTGCGGGAGGATCAGGAACTTTTCAGCGATACCAGCTGGATTTCCGTATTTCGGGGACAGGACATCACCACCACCCAATACAATCCCATCGCCGACATAATGCCAGTGCCAGAGTTAAAGCAGCGATTGGACGAAATTCAGCAGGTGATCCGCAGTGCCTGTCGACCTGTGCCTCTGCACAGCGAATATCTTGCGAAGATTTGCCCGCAGGAAAATTGATTGCCTGCGGGCGTGGGGATTGACGATCAGTCCTTACAGGTTTTTGCGCCTTGCGGCAATTTTTCAAGGCGAATGTTGGCGACGGATAGATCCAGGCGTCCGGAGGTGCTGATCAGAAATACTCCGCCGATTTTGCTCAAATCGAAATTACCTGCGGATAAGCAATTGAGGGGAACGGGGAATGAAGTCCAGGTTCCCGGCTTCAATTTGCGCAACATCATTCCGATTTCGTATTCGGCGCGGCAGGGATAGCCACAATCCATTCCCACCATCACACTCTCCCGCGGCTGGGTATTCACTTTGACATCAAAGGTCAGGGCGGCGACATCCTGAAATGCGGCTATATCAATGGGCGGTCCATATATTCCCAGTTCACCCTTGGCATCCTTTTTCGACCAGGTGATATTCAGCGCATCACCTTTCGACTGGAAATCCTCCGGTTTGACCTGGATTTTACCTGTGGCGGATTTACCGGTTAATCCATCTATGGGGTGACCCCATTTACCCGGATCGCCCAAGTTGATACCGCGCTGACCGATCAGCTTGCCGTTGACGAAATAGAAAAAGCTGGGATTGAATCCGCTCGCTTCTGCCGAACCATCTTCTTCTGCACCAGGACAACCACTGAAGCCCTCCGGCAGTTTCTGCAGGCGAATATTGGTCAGAGAAATATCCAGCGCGCCAGCGGTTCCCATCAGGAAAACACCATTGATCTTGGACAGATCAAAATTGGAACTTTTCAAACAGGCCAAGGGAATGGGAATGGAGGTCCAACGTCCGGCTGGTATGGATTTCAGGATGGACGCAATTTCGTAGCTGGCGCGACAGGGATATTCACAGTCCATTCCCACCTGCACACCCTGCGTGGGCGGTGTGTGAACCTTGACATCGAACATCAGCGCCGATGATTCCTTGTAAGCAGACAAATTGATCGGCGAGCCGTAAATCGCCAAGTTGCCCTGTTCAGAGCTGGCAGACCAGGTGACGCGCATGGTATCGGCCTTGGTGCGGAAGTCCTCGGGTACCATTTTCACCTTGCCGCCCTGGGACTGTCCGTTCAATCCTTTGACCTCTGTGAACCAGTTTTTCGGGTCCCCCAGAGCAATTCCCCTATGACCCGGCAACTGTCCTTTGACGAAATATTGAGTTTCCGCATTCAGAGCGGCCGAGCCACTCTTGTCATCAGCAAAACCGCTCACAGCGCCGATTGCCAAAGAAACCAAGGCAAACAGCCTGATAGAGAATGGTGATAAAGAATTTTTCATAGGCATGGACAGATATGAAATGACAGGATGAAAGAACAACATTGATTTTAGCCCAGACTACAGCAGTGAGCATGTGACAGGGATTCAGATCTTTTCCATCAAGGCCGTCCATGGCCAATCGTGCAATTACTTGATAAATGGGCTCTGCGGCGGCCCCAAATAGCTCGGCAGCAAACCTCCGGTATCCACCAGGATTTTCTGCACGACCACACCTGGATCCACCATATAAATGCGCAATCGGGTTGGGCCGGGCTTTTCGATGCGATGCTGGCTTATGCCGATCCGCACCCCGGTTTCCACAGATGTCTCCCAGCTGGCATCCGTATCGTGGGTGCCTGCGAGGAAATCGACTATCTGCGGCGGCTCATCTCCTACGGCAATGGCATATCTCAGCCCGCGTCCCGGCACGAATGGCCAGCTGGGGGCCAGCAACGTATGGACAGCAAAGGTTCCGGTATTGAAAAACGTGATCGGGTATTCGACAAATGGCGCGGATGCGGGGTCAGCAAAGCTGTGATCCGTAACGGGAAAAGGCGCAATGGAACTGCGCGTGCGCCCGTGCTGGGGGATTTCCTGCCATTCGTAGCCATCGACCTTATGCTTGCGGGTAAAACTTGCGGCCTCCAATGAAATATAACCATCCGCTTCCAAAAATCCGCGCGCGCTGCGCTGTAGTTTGGCATCAGGCTTGACCGCCTTCACCAGGATTTTGGCGCCCTGCCAGCCTGTGCCGCGTATGGATATGGCGCCGGCCGATTCCCCCGCGGGCAATCGCTTCCAATCTATGGAAACCTGGATACGCAATTCGTCTTTGACGGTGCCGGCGGTATGGCTCAGCAAAATCCAGTTGGGAACCTCCGCTTTGAACTCATAGGGTACAGTGCCACGGTTGAACATGACCAACTCCCGCGATTTCTGCCCGTTGAAATCAAATGCCATTTCATATTTCCCCGAGTGGGGCCAATGCCCGGATACAGCCGCTGGCCAGGCGTCGCTTATGCCTTCCACCGCTATGCCCATTTCTGCGTAATTGCCCGGAATATATTCAGCGAGTGCCGGCAGCTGATCGCCTTCCGGATTCTGCCAATTGGTATAGCCAATATGCGTCTGATCCATGAAGTGGCGCCACTTGCCATGGTTGATACTGTGGTAGCGCTCTTTCAGAGCGGCATCATAGGCGAAATAATCTTTCGCCTGCTGACGATAACTATCAGAAGTCGCGCGCCCCTGCTGGGCGTAGAGGCGATTTTGCGCTATGGCGATATTCATGCGTGTGATATTGGCTGTGGCCAATACCGGGTGCAGCACCAGTTGGTAATAGGCATCTTTGCGATCAGCGGGAATTTTTTCGTAAATGGCTTCCGCCAGATCGGTCATCTGCCGCAATTCGCGCAAAATGTTGTCCGCCTCCTGATAATGCAGAATGCTGTAGGTCTCAGGTGCCATCAATTCGGGTTTGCGCCGGCCATTGTGACGGGTGTAGGCAGTCATAAGGGTTTCGATTTGCTTCGCGTGAGCTTTGCCGAACTCACGCTCCGCCCAAAGTCGACCGAATTCCTGCAAACGCTCTTTCGGCCAAGCATCGGGATTCCACGCCATGCGCAGGAAAAATTCCGTGGGAAATTCCATGGGCTTCAGATCACCCACATTGGTGATCCAGATTTTATGAGCGCCGTATTTATCCGCCAGATTCATCTGCTCCCAGATCTTGGCAATGGGTACAGTGTTGATCCAGCGGTAAGAGCGCGGGCCGCCCACATAATCGAAGTGGTAATAAATACCGGCGCCGCCTTTGCGATTGCGTTCCTCCGGTGTCGGCAAACGGCGAATATTGCCCCAGTTGTCATCGGCCCACAGCAAAATCACATCATCGGGGACACGCATGCCTTTTTCGTAATAGGCTTGCACCTCCTTGTACAAACACCACACCTGCGGAACATCAGAGACTGAGAGATCGTTGAATACCTCCGCGAGAATCTCGCGTTGATCCGCCACGATTTGTTCCAGCAGACCAATATTTTCCCCTTCACTCATGGGGGCATCCTCCTGACCGCGCATGCCCATGGTGAAAACACTTTCGTAGGGCTTGGCGCGCACAGCGCCCTGCCGCCAGAATTCAAAAATATTGTCCCGGTTGGTGGAATATTCCCACGGGCCTTTACCGTAGCGATTCCATTCCTTGTCGGCACGCATCATGGGTTCGTGATGCGAAGTGCTCATGACGATGCCGTATTCATCGGCCAGCGCCTGATTGCGCGGATCATCATCATTGAATGCGTTATTCCACATGGCGGGCCAGAGAAAATTGCCCCTCAGCCTCAGCAGCAGTTCAAAAACCTTGGCATAGAATTCGTGGTTGTAATTGCCGTGGTTCGCCTGTACCCAATTGGTAAGAGCCGGAGCTTCGTCATTGAGAAAAATACCGCGGTATTGCACACGGGGGGCCTCCTGCTTGCTCAGGCCCCGAGTCACGTAGAGAGATTTCTTTTTTGCTGGCGGCACATCCGCCCAGTAGTACCAGGGAGACACGCCTATCTGCTCGGACAGATCATAAACACCGTAACTGGTGCCGCGCTTGTTCGCCCCCACGATCACCAGGGCGCGCTTGACATTGGGCAGGGGCTGCTCGATCTGCTGTATCAGAAACGCATCCCATCGATCGCGGATAGCCGCCACATCCACCAGTCCGCGCTGCACCAAATCCTCGATCAATGCGCTGCGCCCCAGGGTGCCTATGATGACCGCGTTCTCTGTCAGGGCCTGAGGCTGATGCACCAGTTCCAGAGACTGGCCCGTAACCTTCTCCACGTCAGCACTTAGATCGCGGGCCACGCGTTGCACAATGGGAAAGTCCGCCGTGTCCACGTACAATCGCGCCCGCATATCCGGCGCCACCAACGGCATGGCCCCCTTGGAGGAGGTCTCGCTGATATAGGCGGCCTCCCCCAATCCCATCACCCGACCACTGCAAAGGCAGCACAGCGCGACTAGCCAAAGACGGCAGAGGACTAAACTCAGCGTTTCAAGATTGGTCATGGATAACTCCAGATTTGTTTTTTTGGAAGTTTTATATGTTTAAATTTCGACCCGAAGACCGATGTGCCCATCCGGATTGCAACAATTAACATCCGGATAAAACTTTTTTAACTATTTGTTTCCTAAAGTATTTCTAATATGCGTAATTGCGCATGGTTGGCGGTAAACCACAATGGTAGACTAAGATGTGTTCAACTCCCGAACCCACTGTTCCAATAAGACAACCATGCTCATCCGCCTTTTTGCCGAGCACACATCCCCCACTCATGTATGCTGACGACGCTTTGTTTGCGCGATTGGGTTCTATGACAATAATGAATATTGAAAAGTCTTTTTAAGTTGAATCATGGAAAAACCAGCCTTCGAAAATGTATTACTGGAAGCCGACGAATCGATTCGGGTGCTGCAGTATTCCTGCCCGGCCTTCCAAAGCAACCACACTTGGCACTTCCACCCTCAGTTCGAAATCTCCCTGATCCTCAAGGGCAATGGCAAACGCTTCATCGGCGACCATATAGGCACCTTCGCACCCGGGGATCTGGTATTGATAGGTCCCAATGTGCCGCACTGCTGGATCAGCGAAAACGAGCGCACGGAGAACGAAATGCTGGTGGTGCAATTCGACCCCAAGTTTCTCGGGGAGCCGTTTTACAATATCCCGGAGGCACTGGCGATCAAAACCCTGTTGGCGGATTCGCGCCAGGCCGCCCTTTTCCACCTGACGGAAAGCCATAGCGAAATCCTGCAGTGGGTCGAAAACGTCCGCGCCAGTCGCGGCCTTGCTCGCATCGCCCATTTTCTCCTGCTGTGCCAATCCCTCAGTGAAGCCGATCGCGAGCAGCTCACCAGTGATGACTACATCATCGAGCAGTCGGTGCGGGGGGTGGACCGTTTGACCAACGCCATCAATTACGTCAAAAACCATCTGCAGGAAGAAATCAAACAGCCGGAAGTGGCCAAGCTGGTGAACATGGCGCCGCAGAGCTTCTCCCGGTTTTTCCGCGCCCAGACGGGCCGGACTTTCGTGTCTTTCGTGAACGAGGTGCGCATCACGGAAGCCTGCCACCTGCTGGCCACCACCGATCGCGACATACTGGACATAGCCCTCAGCTGCGGTTACGCCAACATCTCCCATTTCAACCGCAAGTTCCTGGAAAACAAGAAGTTGACGCCCAGTCGCTTCCGGGAAAACCAGCGGGTAAAAATGGGATATCTGAAGGCCAGCCAGCCCCAGGAGACCGATAATTGATGCGGTTCTTCCGCCGGCGGGGACCTTATAGTTAAAATTACACCTCTACGCAGTTAAAAGGTTTGTAGCAGCTTTAAGGGGCTCCCCTCTACGCTATTCGATTAACTGAATTCCGCCCCCAGAATCCTGGGAAACCTTGGTTTCTAATATAAAAATGAGCTTGATATGTTGTTTTTAGGTATCGACATCGGCAGTTCGTCGGTCAAACTCTCCGTACTGGACGGGGAGACAGGTAAATCCGTTGCCTCGACCCAATATCCCAAGGTGGAGTTGGAGATCGCCAGCCCTCAGCCCGGCTGGGCGGAACAGAATCCGGAAACCTGGTGGGACTGCATCCGCAAAGGCTGCGCCGAACTCTTCGCCGGCGGTCGTGTGGATGCCAGCAAGCTCGCCGCCGTCGGTATCACCTATCAAATGCACGGACTTGTGCTGGTGGATTCCGACCTGCAGGTGCTGCGCCCCGCCATCATCTGGTGTGACAGCCGCGCGGTAGCCCTGGGCGATACCGCCCTCAAAGCCCTGGGATCCGCCTACTGCTTCGATCACCTGCTCAACTCCCCCGGCAACTTCACCGCGGCCAAGCTGCGATGGGTGCAGGAAAACGAGCCCGAAATCTACGCCCGCATCCACAAGCTGATGCTCCCGGGCGACTACGTAGCCCTCAAGCTTTCCGGAGAGACCACCACCACCGCTGGCGGTCTGTCCGAAGGCGTTTTCTGGGATTTCAAAGAATCCTCACCAGCAACTCATCTGCTGGAGCACTGGCAGATCTCCGCCGACCTGTTGCCATTATTGGTGCCAGCCATCGGCCGCCAGGTGACCGTCAGCGCTGCCGCCGCCGAAGCCCTGGGCATACCCGCTGGCATACCTGTCAGCTATCGCTGCGGCGATCAGCCCAACAACGCTTTCAGCCTCAATGTGCTCGAGCCAGGTGAAGTGGCGGCAAATGCCGGCACCTCAGGGGTTATCTACGGTGTCACCGACAAACCTCTGGCAGATACGCAGAGCCGCATCAACACGTTTTTGCATGTAACCGATTCCGCGCAAGCTCCCCGCAACGGCATGCTGGTGTGTGTGAACGGCACAGGCCGCGCCTACAGCTGGTTGCGCCAGATACTGAGCATCCATCAGGCCCCAGTGGACTACGTCACGCTCAATGATCTTGCCGCTCAAACTCCGGTGGGCAGCGACGGCTTGAACGTGATTCCCTTCGGCAATGGCGCCGAGCGCATTTTCAACAACCGCAATATCGGAGCGCATATCCGCAATATCGACCTGAACCGCCATTCCGTGGGCCATATAGTGCGCGCCACCCAGGAAGGCATAGTGTTTGCGCTCAACAGCGGCTTTGACGTGCTGAAAAACCTCGGCGGCGACTGCAAAGTGGTGCGCGCCGGACGCAGCAATATGTTCTTGAGCAGTATCTTTACCGAGGCCTTCGCCAATACCACCGGAGCCGTCATTGAACTCTATAACACCGACGGAGCCGAAGGCGCCGCCCGCGGTGCCGCTTTGGGCAGCGGTTTCTACGCCTCTCCCAAGGAAGCGTTCCAAGGGCTCAGCTGTGTGCAACGCATAGAACCGGACGCCAAGCTGATCGACCGCTATCAGGCCGCGTACCAGAACTGGTGCCGCGAACTTCCGGAAGTCTAATTCGTAGTATTTTTTATGGCAGACAAGGATTATTCCTTTATCACCCTGCGCACGGCCAACGGCTGCAGTCTGGAGCTGGTCACCGAATTCGGTGGTCTCACCAATCGCCTGCAACTGGTCGGCCCCCGCGGCCCCATAGACGTGATCGTGGGTCTGGCAGACAGAAATGCCATGATCACCGACCGCGCCTATCGCAACATCCCGCTGTTTCCCCTGGTCAACCGTCTGGACGCCGGGCGTTACAAACATCTGGGCAAGGAGTACCAACTCCCGATTAATGAGCCGGAACGCAATAACGCCCTGCACGGCTTCATCCAGAAATATGTGCCCCAAGTGCAGCTCGCCGAAGGCGAGAACACCAGCGAAGCCATACTGACCTATCATTATGACGGCGGCCTGGAAGGCTATCCGTTCCCCGCTGAGGTCCGCATCCACTATGTGCTGCACAGCAGCGGCGGCCTGGACATCAGCTATTCAGTGCTGAACCGCCACACGGAATCCATTCCTGTGGGCGTTGGCTGGCACCCCTATTTCGGCCTTGGTGAGCCCCTGGACACTCTGCGTATGCAATTGCCGGAAGTCCGGTTTGTCACCATAGACGAGCGCATGCTCCCCCTGGGCACAACCGAGGCCTACACCCACTTCCATAAACCGACCCTGATCGGGGATACGCAATTGGATCACTGTTTTGTCATTCAGCGTTCGCCAGAGAGCAGCAATCCCCAGGCATCCGATGCGGCAATCGCTACAACGGTGCTATGGTCGGACAAACAACAGATAGGACTGAAAATCTGGCAGCAAACCGGCGCCCGCGCGCTGAATTACATTCAGGTCTGCACCGCCCCTGACAGACAGTCCATCGCAATAGAACCGGTAAGCTGCAGCATCAATGCGTTCAATACCGGCGACGGTTTGGTAGTACTGGAACCAGAGGGTTTTTTTACTGCCCATATGGGAGTTCACCTGCTGACGCAGCTGGAGACATGATTCGGCGCCGGCGCAACACCGGGCTTCGCAGGACTCAAATTCATCGACAAAAGGTAGCTGATTATGAAAGTGCTCATTGGAGACAAAGAATATTTTAAAGGCGTAGGCAAAATTGCTTACGAAGGCCCAGAATCCGATAACCCTCTGGCGTTCAAATACTACGACGCCAAGCGAGTCGTCGCTGGCCGCACCATGGAAGAGTTTTTCAAGTTCGCCACATGTTACTGGCACAGCTTCTGTGGCACTGGCGCTGACCCATTCGGTCCAGGCACCCAGCGTCGCGAGTGGAACGAAGGTTCTGACGCTATCACCCGCGCCTACAAAAAAATGGACGCAGCGTTCGAGTTCTTCACAAAACTCGGCACTCCCTACTACTGCTTCCACGACATCGACCTGGTTGAAGAAGGTTCTTCTCGTCACGAAACTCACGAGCGCCTGTTCACCGTAGTAGAACGCGCTAAAGAGAAAATGAAAGAGTCTGGCGTAAAACTCCTGTGGGGTACCGCCAACCTGTTCTCCAACCCACGTTACATGAACGGTGCTTCCACCAACCCGGATTTCAACGTAGTTGCCTACGCTGGTGCTCAGTTGAAAGACGCGTTGGATGCAACCATCGCTCTGAACGGTGAAAACTACGTGTTCTGGGGCGGCCGCGAAGGTTACATGAGCCTGCTCAACACCGACATGAAGCGCGAACAAGAACACTTCGCCCGCTTCCTGACCATGGCTCGCGATTACGCTCGTGCGCAAGGTTTCAAAGGAACCTTCTTCATCGAGCCTAAGCCGATGGAGCCTTCCAAGCATCAATACGATTTCGACTCCGCTACCGTCATCGGCTTCCTGCGCCACTACGGTCTGGATAAAGACTTCAAATTGAACATCGAAACCAACCACGCCACTCTGGCTCTGCACACTATGGACCACGAGCTGCAAGTTGCAGCTGACGCGGGCATGTTGGGCAGCATCGACGCCAACCGCGGCGACTACCAGAACGCATGGGATACCGACCAGTTCCCCTACAACATCAACGAAACCGTTGAAATGATGCTGGTTATCCTGCGCGCCGGCGGCCTGCAAGGTGGTGGTGTCAACTTCGACGCGAAAGTACGTCGTAACTCTACTGACCCTGTTGACCTGTTCTACGGCCACATCGGCGGCATGGACACCTTCGCCCGCGCTCTGTTGATCGCTGACGACATACTGCGCAACTCTCCGATCGAAAAAATGCGTAAAGACCGTTACGCATCTTTCGATAGCGGCAAGGGTGCAGAATTCGAAGCTGGCAAGCTGTCCCTGGAACAACTGGCAGAAATCGGCAACAAAAATGGCGAGCCAGAACAAATTTCCGGTCGCCAAGAGTTGTACGAAAACATCATCAACCGCCACATCCGCTAATAGCGTCATTCTTTTCAACACAAACAGGGCCTCAGGGCCCTGTTTTTTTATCCCACCTCGATTTTTCACGACCGCTAATCCGCGTGTCGATCACCTGCCTCCGAAATAATCCTTCACCTGTGAGGTAAAAAAAGAAAACCTCGAGCGCATCTTTGCATAGCCGCTCCGCCCCCACTTTCCATGGTGTGTGACCGACGTCCGGTTATCGACATTTGCAGACAATTCCCGGGCAGTCATGTCGTTTTATATGAGGTAATATCCCCCAAATGTGCACATTCCGATGCAATTGATGTGGCTGTGCAACATTCAGTTGAGACATACGACCAACAATTCAAGCAGCTCAATCGGGGAGCAATCCAATGAAAAATCCCTTGATCCGCTGGTCCGGTGGGCCCCTCCAGATCGCAGGCGCTGTGCTGTTGTCCGCACTCCTGTCCGCATGTGGCGGCGACGACAATTCACCGTCCAGTTCCTCATCCAGTTCGAGTTCGTCTTCCAGCTCGTCCAGCAGCAGTTCCTCATCCAGTTCATCAAGCTCGACAAGTTCATCGTCCAGTTCATCGGGCAATCCCAATGCCCATAGCCACTGTGAGTCCGGTCACCACCCCCAGGCATCCGATGCCACCATGGCGGATGGCTACGCGCCATTTACCGCCAACGGCCAGACGGACGCCACAGTACAGCCTGAAGTAATCAAGTGGATGGAAGACAATGCCTGGCAGGAAGCGCATTTCGTATGGCATGTGGTCCGACGCTGCGGCACAGGCTTTGGTGGTGGAGCCGTGATAGATCCCTGCCGGTTCCCCGAAATGAAGCCCAAGCAAAATGAGTGCGCCGGCCCTCAGGATGGCTATGAATTCCTGGTGATGCACCGCCATATGCTCCAGGCCCTGAAGCAGATGTGGCCCAATCACACAGAACAATTTACGGGTTGGAACACATTCCCGACCCGCAACGATTACCCGGATATTCTGCGCCAATATTTCACAGAGTGGCCTGCGGCCGTACGCCAGGATGCCGCGCTGGCGGACAGCATAGATACCATGAGCCGCGCCGAGATTCTGCAGCGCTGGCCCACCGAAGGACATCTAGGCCAATGGATACAATGCGGATCGCTCAGCGGATTCGCCAGCCCGTCCAGTCTGCACGGCGCATTGCATTTCAACGGTTATCCGCGCAACAACCAAGCGCACAGCGTGGCCAACCAGCGCCGCAATCTGGACGCCTATCTATTCTGGAAATTGCACGGCTGGATCGACAACGTCTGGGAAAAATATCGCGCCGCCACCGGTCTGAGTCCGAATGACCCGAAACTCAAACAAGACCTGATTGCGCAGTGCAAGGAGATGGAATTCTGGGCGCAGAAAATCGATCCCAGTCTGGTGCCGGTCGAAGAACCCCACGAAGATACCCGCGAAGCCGGTTTCTTCCATGAACTGGTGCGCCCGGCCCTCGAACGCGCCGGCTGTGCGACCTGTCATGGATTGGGTGAAGAGGCGGGACTGCGTTTGGGCTATCAAATCAGCTCTGCGGAAATCGTGCGCCGCCTGGTCAATGTGGACGCCGCCAACGTCAACGGTTACAAACTGGTGGTACCGGGCGATCCGGATCGCAGCTGGCTCTATCTGAAATCCACAGGTCAAAGCCAAAACGCCAACGTTTCCTGCCGCCTGGCCAGCTGTAAAAACCGCATGCCTCCCGGTGGCATGCCCGGCCTGA